>Ga0102815_10002556_pt1 | contig 11049 bp, 6 predicted proteins | sample ColrivemetaGS759_FD_79113 | JGI IMG/M metagenome (GOLD analysis project Ga0102815, IMG submission 79113) | Estuarine microbial communities from the Columbia River estuary - Ebb tide ETM metaG S.759 | ecosystem: Environmental > Aquatic > Marine > Intertidal zone > Estuary | place: USA: Columbia...
AACTGCCATAACCGATCCTTGGTTTCCGTGGCTTCCTGAACTGCAGTACTGAGCTCGGTATTGGTACGTGCAAGCTGCGCGGTGCGTTCCTCCCAGTGCGCATTGAGCTGCTCATGGCCGGAATCTTCGCGCGCCGAAGAATTTGCCACTTTCTGCATCACGCTCTCAAGTGCAGTCGCGATTTCTGACATCTCGCCGCGGCCGCTATGCAATACGGGCTGACTCAAGCGACCGCTGGCGATATCCGCGGCCCAGGTCTTCAGGCTTGCCAGAGGTGCCATTATCCGCCGGGTTATGGCATAGGAAACCCCGACAGACAGTATTACCAGGCAAGCGACAACCCAGAAAAGGGGGATTGTCCCAGAATCAGCTTCCAAGACACCATTAGCAGCTACAGATGCACCCTGATCCTCACCTGAAACCAGGAAAAGCAGGAGTCCGACAGTCGTAAACAAAGCGACGCCCGTGACCAGCGCAGTAATTTTACCGACGATCGTCATATTTTTCTCTGGTAGTGTACCCATCCCCGGGAACACTCGAGCCGAGTGCGCAGCGGCTGGTAGGTGTAAATTGCGTAATGCCACTTGCAGAGCCGAACGCGGCGGACATTTCCACTCAGTTCCCCCACCCTGAAGCGGACAAACAAACAGATTTAACAAACTATCTCTTACTTTTTTATTTTCCCAATATTGTCACAATCACGGGTGACAAGATACCTCGAAATCGGGTTCAGGACAGGTTTGGGGGCACCACACACTCCCGCTGCATATCTTTTGCATTTGATGTACATTGCTGAAGGTGACATCAGTAATCCATAGACTCTGAGGAGATTCAGTGATGGGAATATTTGCGTGGATCATTCTGGGCATCATTGCCGGCGCTTTGGCCAAATTGCTGATGCCAGGCAAAGATGGTGGCGGGATCTTTATGACCATGGCCCTGGGAATTGCTGGCGCTTTCGTCGGGGGATATCTGGGCTCCTTCCTCGATATGGGCGTCACTGGTGGAGGAATCAACCTGGCCAGTATCGGCACGGCGACCGCCGGGGCCGTTGTATTGTTGTGGCTCTACCGGACTCTAAAAAAGTAAACTCGCACGGCCGCTCGCCCAAAACCGGACACCCGGAACTCCCAGGCTGAATGACCTGGTTAACCACCTGCGCGGCCAATCACAAAGCCAGCGTTACCCTCAATTTTTGCTTGCAGTCCAACGTCAGGCGGGTTCTGACACGCTGTAAGCGCGTCCTTTTGGGTAAGCATTTTTTAGCTGAAGTTATTGATCGAGAACAAGCAAAACCAGCGCTTCGGTAGGTTAGTCTTCTGCTGTTGGTTAATACTTTGTTAGCCAATCACTAAAGTTGTGTAAATCAGGCTGGCAAGCAGGTGACACAAGATGGATATAAACGATTTTTCCCAGATCGAGAAGGCCGCAGGTTTCGGCCGGTCTGAACTCTTCCGCCTGGGGATGGCATTGCTTTTTGTCGTCGGCATAATGCTGTACTCGAGCTCGTATATCCAGGATGCCCCGGGCGGGGTAATGCTCATCGTGGCCGCCATGATAGGCGGCTATATGGCAGTTAATATTGGTGCCAATGATGTTGCCAACAATGTGGGCCCGGCGGTGGGATCCCGTGCAATAACCCTCACCGGGGCGATCATTATTGCAGCAATCCTTGAAGCTGCCGGAGCGCTTATAGCCGGTGGTGAAGTGGTGGGAACCATCAAAAAGGGCATTATCGACCCGGCTTTGATAAGCGATACGGATACCTTCATCTGGGTGATGATGGCGGCTTTGTTGGCTGGAGCCGTCTGGCTTAACATTGCTACAGTGATGGGCGCACCGGTATCAACCACGCATTCTATCGTGGGCGGCGTACTGGGGGCCGGCATCGCTGCGGGCGGTATGGAGATTGCGAACTGGGCCAAGATGGGACAGATTGCAGCCAGCTGGATTATCTCTCCCGCGCTCGGCGGCATTATCGCCGCATTGTTTCTCTACCTGATTAAACGCACGATCACCTACCAGAGTGATATGGCCGCTGCGGCAGCACGCATGGTGCCCCTGTTGGTAGCTTTAATGGTCTGGGCTTTTGGTACTTACCTGATGCTCAAGGGCTTCAAGCAGATATGGAAGGTAGATATCGTACTGGCACTTGAAATCGGGGCGGCCCTGGCCGTGGTTACCTATTTCATCATCAGACCGGTAGTGAGGCGCGTTGCAGCTAGCCTGCCTAATGAGAAAGCAAGCGTTAACAGGCTGTTTATCGTCCCCCTGATATGCGCCGCCGCCCTGCTTAGCTTTGCCCATGGGGCCAATGATGTGGCCAACGCGGTAGGGCCACTGGCTGCAATCAATGAGGCTGTTATGCACGGTGCGGTAGCTGCCAAGGCTTCGATTCCCCTGTGGGTAATGATGGTGGGCGCTATCGGAATTGCCCTGGGCCTGGCCCTGTATGGGCCCAAGCTTATTCGCACTGTTGGCTCGGAGATTACTGAACTGGACCAGTCACGCGCCTTCTGCATTGCCATGGCGGCAGCAATTACAGTAATTTTCGCCACCCAGTTTGGCCTGCCGGTTTCCTCTACCCATATTGCAGTCGGGGCAGTTTTTGGTGTGGGATTTCTGCGCGAATACCTGAAGACCAGTCACCACCAACGACTGCATGAAATCAAGTCTCACCACCAGGGCGTCGATGAAAAGATTGTGGAGAGTTACCTGACGAGATTTGAACAGGCGAGCGTGTTTGACAAGGGTAATATGCTACGGCAGCTCAAAGAGAAAAATGGCAATAGCGGGCTGAGCAAGTCGGAGCGAAAAAAACTCAAACGGATTTACCGCACCGAACTGGTCAAGCGAGCTGCCCTGCTCAAAATAGTTGCTGCCTGGTTAATCACAGTACCGGTATCCGGGCTGTTCGCAGCAATATTCTACTTCACCATCCGCGGCATGATGCTCTAGCGCCTGTAGTTTTAGGATTCACAGCTGCGTCTTCAGCCAGTGTTACGCATTCCCGCCGCCACCCCGGCGATGGTGACCATAATCGCCCGCTCCAGAACTGGCTGGGGCTCTTCCCGGTTGCGACGCAGCAACTCTGCCTGCAGCATATTCAGCGGCTCGATATAGATACTGCGCAAATGCAGGGATTCACGTATCCAGGGCTCGTCCTCAAGTAGCTGCTGCCCACCGCCGATTTCCAGCACCGTGGCGGTATCGTTGACCAACTGGGCCCGCAAAGCGTCACCGATCCTATGCAGTTCCACTGGTACCAGGTACTCGTCGTAATAGGCAGAAATACCTGCATCGGTCTTGGCAAAGACCATTTCCAACATATCCAGGCGGGTATTGAAAAATGGCCATATCGCCGCCATCTCCCGCAGCGTTTCGCCCTGCCCACGGTCCAGTGCCAGCCGCAAAGCAGTCCCGGCTCCGAGCCAGGCCGGCAGCACAAGTCGGTTCTGGGACCAGGCAAAAATCCAGGGAATCGCCCGCAGGCTCTCTATACCACCGCCGCCAGCGCGCCGCGCGGGCCGCGAACCCAGAGGTAGTTTTCCGAGCTCCTGCTCTGGCGTGGCATAACGAAAATAGGCGACAAAATCCGGATCCTCGCGCACTACTGCTCGATAGGCGTCGCAGGATTCCGCCGCAAGGGCAGACATCGTTTCGCGCCATTGTGGCCTCGGCGCCGGCGGGGTAAGCAGATTGGCCCGCAAAATAGCGCTCGTATAGAGTGCCAGCGTTTTCACCGCCATTGAGGTCCAGCCCAGTTTGGCGCGAATCATTTCCCCTTGCTCCGTTACCCGCAGGCCATTCTGCAGTGAGCCAGGTGGCTGAGACAGCAGAGCCTCCCGGGCAGGAGCGCCGCCCCGGCCAATGGTACCGCCACGACCATGGAACAGGGTCAGGCGGGTGTTGTGTTCACTGCATAAGGCCAGCAGTTCTTCCTGTGCCCGGTACTGCGCCCATGCCGCGGCAAACACGCCGGCATCCTTGGCAGAATCGGAATAACCGATCATCACCATCAAGCGGCCATCAATATGGCGCTTATACCAGCTGTCCTGCAGTAGTACGTCCATGACTTCCCGCGCCCGGGACAGGTCGTCAAGCGTTTCAAACAGGGGCGCCACGGGCAGGCTGTGTTTGCAGCCCGCCTCCTTCAGTAACAAATGGACCGCCAGCACATCCGAAGCCTGGCGAGCCATCGAGATCACATAGGCTCCCAATGCCTGTGCAGGCTGGCTGGCAACCACGGCACAGGTATCCAGCACCTCCTGGACCGGGGCCGATGGCTGCCACTCGTGTGGCACCAGTGGCCGGCGGCTGGCCAGTTCCCGCAATAAAAACTCCCGTCGCCTGGGCTCGTCCCAGTCCACATAATCCCCGAGACCCAGGTAAGTTGTGATTTCAGACAGGGCCTCGGTATGGCGGCCGCTGTCCTGGCGCACATCATGTCGTACAAGGTGCACGCCAAAACAGCGCACCTTGCGCAGCAGATCCAGTAACGCGCCATCAGCAATGATCTGCATGCCACACTCCAGCAGGGACTGATAGCAGGCATATAGCGGCTCCCACAGCTGCTCTGCGCTGTGCAGTATTTCCCCTTCCGGTTGGGTGCCCTGTTCGACTTCTGCTCCGATCACTGTCCGGGTATGTCGCAGCAGGTCGCGCAGTTCCCGCAACACAACCCGGTAAGGCTCATGGGCTCCCCCCGTTCGCCGCCGCATGTCGTCATTGCACAAGGTCATAGACAGCTCTTCAACCAGCTGTACAACATCTGTCAGGTATAGATCAGATGCCTGCCAGCGGCTCAGTAACATGACTTCGGCCGTCACCCGGGCAGTGACGTTGGGATTGCCGTCCCGGTCACCACCCATCCAGGACACGAACGATACCGGCGAAATATCCAGCGGGAGATGCTCCCCACAACTGTCAAACAGCGCCCGATCCAGTCTGCGCAGGAATTCAGGCACTGCCCGCCACAGAGAGTCCTCTACTACGGCGAAGCCCCACTTGGCCTCGTCTACCGGGGTTGGGCGCTCAAGCCGAAAATCATCACCAAACCAGATTTGGGTGATCACCTCCCGCAGGCGCGCCAACAAGCGCTCCCGCTCCCGTTCCGTCAGGCCGGTGAGCTCAAGCTGGGCCAGGCAGCGGCCGATCTCACGGTGCTTGTGTATGACGGTGCGCCGGGTGATCTCCGTCGGGTGAGCGGTAAGGACCAGTTCAATGCGCAGCGCCCGCACAGCATCAACCAGCGTGTCGGGCTGCACGCCCTCCCCCAGTAGTTCCTCCAGGCCGGTAGCCAGGCTGCGGGAGGCCGATAGCAGCGGATCTGTTTCGCGGGCCACGTTGTGATGCTGATCGGCGATGTTGGCAAGGTTAAGGAACTGGCTGAAGGCCCGGGCCACCGGTACCAGCTGGTCATTTTCCAGATTGTGAAGCACCGCCTGTAACTCGTTCCGGGCCTCGCCAGAGCCTACCCTGGCACTCTTGGACAACCCCCGGATCTGCTCGATGAGATCGAGGAAGGGCTGGCCCTGAGCAGCGGAGATAGTATCCCCGAGCAGCCTGCCGAGTAGGCTGACATTGGCGCGGAGGGAGGCATGGGTGGTTTCGCTCAATGTGTGGTTTCTCCTTAACGGTTGCTAAACACCAACGTTCTGCTCATGGACGTCGCCCACAGCGAGATACTAACAGCATGGCCTGCCAGTACCATCAAGCCCGATAGCCGCCATCCATCAACAATGGTGAACCGGTGATAAAAGCGGCCGAATCACTGGCCGCAAACAGCACCGTATGGGCCACCTCCTCCACGCTGCAAACACGGTTTAACGGCACCGCCGCCGCAGATTCGCGCAAGCCGGCTTCTGGAGCCAAGCCGCGTTCAACATACTCCTTGCGCAGCATCGGCGTGTCCACGTCGCCGGGACAGATGGGGACAACGCGAATATTATTGCCGGCGTAATCCAGCGCCATGGCGCGACTCAGCTGCAATACCGCACCTTTGCTGGCGCAGTAGGCACTAAGATGCTCATTCCCGGTGAGCGCCGCATCCGACGCGATGTTTATAATGCAACCCCCCTTCTGCTTCAGGTGCGGGATGGCTGCACGGCAGATGTAAAATACACCGCTGACGTTGACGTCCATCGTCAGCTGCCATTGCTCGTCAGTTGTTTCCTCCACAGTACCGTGGAAAAGAATCCCGGCACTGTTGACGACAATATCGAGCCCCCCAAGCAATTCAACCGCTTGCGCAACGACTCGCGCGCATTGCTCAGCGCTGGATACATCACCCTGGACAAAATGGATGCTGCCGGCGCCATTAGCCGTGACTGTATCGACTACGGAAGCGCCACGCAGTGCGTCGCGCCCGGTGATCACCACCCGGGCGCCCGCTTCCGCAAAGGCCATCGCCGTGGCCTCGCCAATACCTGAGGTGCCGCCTGTAATGAGCACCAGTCTCTGGGTAAAATCAAACTTGATCGTTGTTTTTTTCATCGTCGACGCGCCTGAATATGTGTTGCGGCTATAATACACAAGCCTCGAGCGCACAACACGACTGGCAAATTCTGCGCGACACAGAATATTTCAATGACACTTTGGCGACTGGCCAGCCTCCCGGGTGTTAGCATCCGATACGATTAACAACAGCAGGAAAATAGAATGAAACAATGGAACGGCTGGGGAGATGACCAGAACGACCTGGACCTTGATTTAAAGCCCTCAGCATTGGGCTACCTGCAAAAGATCATTGGTCCATCGACGCCGCTGCCTGATGCCACGCTGGAACAGGCCATGTCGAAGGTACCCGCATCCCGGCTGCCGCCCCATGAACTGTTCAGCCTGGATGCCGAGGATCGGCTGCGCCACGCCCGGGGACAGAGCCTGCCCGACTGGCTGGCAATGCGCAGCGGTGAGTTCGGCATCTTTCCCGATGGTGTGGCATTCCCGACGACCAGCGAGCAGGTGCAGACGCTGCTGCAGTATGCGCAGCAGCACCAGCTCAGCGTGATCCCCTACGGCGGTGGCACCTCCGTGGTCGGGCATATCAACCCCGAAGCGGGTGATCGACCTGTGTTGACCATTGATATGACCGCCATGAACCAGCTTATGAAGCTGGACAGGGAAAGCCAGATCGCCACATTCGGAGCCGGCACCACGGGGCCCATGGTGGAATCACTGCTCGCAGCCCAGGGCTATACCCTGGGCCATTATCCCCAGTCCTGGGAGCTTTCCACTGTTGGCGGCTGGGTAGCAAGTCGTTCCAGCGGCCAGCAGTCACTGCGTTATGGTCGTATCGAGCAGATGTTTGCCGGGGGTCGTATCGAAACCCTGAAGGGCACCCTGGAGATCCCCTCCTTTCCGGCGTCGTCCGCGGGGCCCGACGTACGGGAAATGTTCATGGGCAGCGAAGGACGCATGGGGATTATCACCGAGGTAAAGGTGCGCATCACACCGTTACCGGAGCACGAATCGTTCCATGTGATTTTCTTTCCCGACTGGGATTCCGGTCATAAGGCCCTGCGCGAAACCGCCCAGAGCAAGGTGCAGCTGTCAATGATGCGCCTTAGCAATACCATCGAGACTTTTACCCAGCTAAAGCTCGCCGGCAGCGGCATGGCGATCAAGGCTCTGGAGAAATACCTGGCCCTGCGCGGGGCAGGCGACAGCAAGACCATGTTTACCCTCGGCGTTACCGGCTCCAGGGCTCAGTGTAAATCGGCACTGGCACTGGCCAGGGGCATTGCGCGACGCTACGGCGGTGTGGGTACCGGGACTCTGCTGGGGAAGAAATGGGAGCACAGCCGGTTTCGTTCGCCCTATCTGCGCCATGGACTATGGGAAGCGGGCTTCGTGGTGGACACCATGGAAACGGCGCTTGACTGGGTAAGCGTGCCCGGTGCGCCGGCGGTTATGGAAGCGGCCATCTCCGCTGCACTGAAAGATGAAAACGAGACGGTGCATGTATTTACCCACCTGTCCCATATCTACCCGCAGGGCTCCAGCGTATATACAACCTACATTTTCCGCTGTGGCAGCGACTACGCGCAAACCCATGCCCGCTGGGAAAAACTCAAGGCGGCGGGGGCTGAGGCAATCGTCAAGCTGGGCGGTACTATCAGTCACCAGCATGGTGTCGGCAAGGATCACGCGAAGTACCTGCCGGCGGAGAAGGGCGAGCTGGGTATTGCGGCAATCCATGGCCTGGTGGAGGTATTTGATCCCAACGGGCAGATGAATCCCGGCAAACTGCTGCCCTGACGCTGTCATTCACCCGGCACCAGTCATAAGGATCTTGTAGATGGCATTAACAAAATGAGCACATTGCAGTCGAGTTTTACCGATCGCACCGCCCTGTGGCAACAGTTGCAGCAGGGTGACCAGCAATGGGACGTAATAATTGTTGGCGGCGGTATTATCGGTGCAGGCGTTTTGCGCGAGGCGGCCCGGCGCGGCCTGAGAGCGCTGCTGCTGGAGCAACGTGACTTCGCCTGGGGCACATCCAGCCGTTCTTCAAAAATGGTCCACGGAGGGCTGCGCTATATCCTGCAGGGCGACATCCAGCTCACCCGTGAGTCGCTGCAGGAACGGGAACGGTTGTTGCTGGAGGCACCCGGCCTGATAGATCGTATGGGCTACTATTTCACCGTTCGCAAGGGCCGTTTTCCCGGCAGGATGGCGTTCAGCCTGCTGCTGGCATTTTACGACCTGATGGCGGGCATCAGGGACCATCACTATTTAAAACGCGCCGACGTGTTACAGCACTTTCCCGGTATCGACAGTGACGGGCTCAAAGGCGCCTGTTATTACACCGACACCGTAACAGACGATGCCCGACTGGTACTGCGTATCCTGCAAGAGGCTATTGCGGCAGGTGGCTCTGCCGCCAATTATGTGAAAGTTGCGAGCCTGCTCAGGACCAATGAGCTGGTAGATGGCGTGGTGGCAGTAAACGCTGAAACCGGGGAGCCAGTGGAGCTAAAAGCCAGGGCGGTCATCAATGCCACCGGCACCTGGGCTGACACCCTGCGCAACGAGGTCAACCCGGAGACCCGGGTACGGCCCCTGCGCGGCAGCCACCTGGTACTGGCGCAATCGCGATTGCCCATGCACGATTGCCTGACAATATTCCATCCCCGGGACAAGCGCCCGGTTTTTGCGTTTCCCTGGGAAGGCGCTACCGTGGTCGGCACCACCGACCTGGACCACGACCAGGACCCGGACGCCGAAGCCACCATCAGCAGCAACGAGCTGGATTACTTGCTGGAGGCTATTAGCGGCCAGTTTCCCCAGCACGCCATTACCCGGGATGACATTATCTCGACATGGTCGGGGGTGCGCCCCGTCATCGGCTCAGACAAGTCAAAAGACCCATCCAAAGAGCGACGCACTCATGCCGTCTGGGTGGATAAGGGCCTGGTTACCGTCACTGGAGGCAAACTGACAACCTTTCGCAAAATTGCCCTGGATGCGATCAGCGCGGCAACCGGCACCCTGGGAGCACTTAGCCTGCAAGAGCCCGACGAAACCGTATTCACTATCCCCGATTTAAGCGCTCACGATATCGGCACCGCGGATGAGCGCTGGGCCCAGCGTCTGGCGGGGCGCTACGGCGCATGTGCTGCCAGGCTGTTCGAGGGAAGCGATAAATCCGAGCAGGTAAAAATTGCGAGTACCGAGTTTTGCCTGGCGGAATGTCGCTGGGCGGCACGCAATGAGTCTGTGGTCCACCTGGATGACCTGCTGCTACGCCGCACCCGACTGGGCTCGCTGCTGCCCCGCGGTGGCGAAGCTATCTTCCCGGCACTGGAGGCTATCTGCGCGCAAGAATTGCACTGGGACAGCGCCCGGTGGCAGGCGGAGCTTGCCCGTTACCGCGACATCTGGACCCGGCACTACTACCTGCCAGCGCCCCAGTGACCATGAGCGATAATAAACACTACCTGCTGGCGATCGATAATGGCACCCAGAGTGTGCGCGCCCTGGTGTTTGACCCGGAAGGTCAGCTGGTGGCGAAAAGCCAGGTGGAGATTGAACCGTTTTTTTCTGAACAACCCGGCTGGGCGGAACAGCATGTCGAGTATTTCTGGGAGAAGTTGTGTGAGGCCTGCCAGCAGCTCTGGCCGCTGCTGAATTTCCCGAAATCGGCTATTCGCGCGGTAGCCCTGACCACCCAGCGGGCCACCGTGGTCAACCTCGATCGGGAGGGAAAGCCACTGCGCCCCGCGATTATCTGGTTGGACCAGCGCGAGCAGCACCAACTGCCCGGCATGGGTGGGTGGGGGCCGATTCTCACCCTGGCGGGGGCGGGGCCCGCCGTGCGGTCGTTTCGCTCACAGGCCGAAGCAAACTGGATCCATGCCCGGCAACCGGAAGTCTGGGAGCAAACCTCGAAATTTCTGCTGCTGTCGGGTTACCACAGCTACAAACTCACGGGTAAATATGTCGATTCCGTTGCCAGCCAGGTGGGTTACCTTCCTTTCGACTTCAAGGCCCAGCAATGGTGTGGACCACGGGACTGGAAATGGAAAGCACTGCCCATCACCCGGCAGCAACTGCCGGAGCTGGTTCCCGCCGGCGGACTACTGGGGCAGATTACTGAACAGGCCGCGCAGGAGACGGGCATACCCGCCGGCCTGCGTTTGATCTCAGCGGGCGCCGACAAAGCCTGTGAGGTGCTGGGCTCCGGTTGTCTTACCCCCACCACGGGTAGCCTGAGTTACGGTACCACCGCCACCTATAATACCGTTGGTAGCCGCTACCTGGAGATGATCCGGCAGGTACCGGCCTATCCCGCCGCGATACCCAACGCTTACAACTCCGAGACTATCGTGCAGCGCGGCTATTGGATGGTGAACTGGTTCAAGCGGGAATTCGGCCACCCCGAGCAGCGCCTGGCTGCCGAGCGCGGCGTGCCGGCAGAAGCACTGTTCGATGAACTGCTGCAGCAGGTACCACCAGGGTCTATGGGGCTGGTATTGCAGCCCTACTGGTCTCCGGGCCTGCGTGTTCCCGGGCCGGAAGCGAAGGGTGCTATCATCGGCTTTGGCG
>Ga0102815_10002557_pt1 | contig 11049 bp, 8 predicted proteins | sample ColrivemetaGS759_FD_79113 | JGI IMG/M metagenome (GOLD analysis project Ga0102815, IMG submission 79113) | Estuarine microbial communities from the Columbia River estuary - Ebb tide ETM metaG S.759 | ecosystem: Environmental > Aquatic > Marine > Intertidal zone > Estuary | place: USA: Columbia...
CATGCTGCTGCTCGACGAACCGACCAACCACTTGGACGCCGAATCGGTGGAGTGGCTGGAACAGTTCCTGGCACGCTACACCGGCACCGTGGTGGCAGTGACCCACGACCGTTACTTCCTGGAAAACGTGGCCGAATGGATCCTGGAACTCGACCGCGGCCGCGGCATTCCGTGGAAAGGCAACTACACCGCGTGGCTGGAGCAGAAAGGCGACCGCCTAAAGCGCGAAGAATCGGCCGAGTCGGCCCGCCAGAAAGCGCTGGCCAAGGAATTGATCTGGGTGCGCAGCAACGCCAAGGGCGGCCGCAGCAAAGGCAAGGCCCGTCTGGCCCGCTTCGAGGAGCTGAACTCGCAGGAATACCAGAAGCGCAACGAAACCAACGAGATCTTCATTCCGCCGGGCGAACGCCTGGGCGACAAGGTCATCGAGTTCAAGAATGTGTCGAAATCCTTCGGCGACCGCCTGCTGATCGACGACCTCAGCTTCCAGGTGCCGCCGGGCGCCATCGTCGGCATCATCGGCCCGAACGGCGCCGGTAAATCGACCTTCTTCAAGATGATCATCGGCCAGGAAAAACCGGACAAGGGCGAAGTCAATATCGGCCATACGGTGAAGATCGCCTACGTGGACCAGAGCCGCGATTCGCTGCAGGCCGACCAGAACGTGTGGCAGGCGGTGTCCGGCGGGTCCGACATCATCACCATCGGCAAAACCGAAATCCAGTCACGCGCCTACATCGGCCGCTTCAACTTCAAGGGCTCGGACCAGCAGAAACTGGTCGGCACGCTCTCGGGCGGTGAACGCGGCCGCTTGCACATGGCGCAGACCCTGCTGCAGGGCGGCAATGTGCTGCTGCTCGACGAACCGTCCAACGATCTGGACATCGAAACCCTGCGTGCCCTGGAAGACGCCATTCTCGAATTCCCCGGCTGCGCGATGATCATCTCGCACGACCGTTGGTTCCTGGACCGCATCGCCACCCACATCCTCGCCTTCGAAGGCGATTCGCATGTGGAATTCTTCCCCGGCAACTACAAGGAATACGAGGAAGACAAGAAGCGCCGTTTGGGCGATGCCGGCGCGCAACCGCACCGCCTGCGTTACAAGGCCCTGAAATAAGATGTCGTTCATCGGGCGCATCAACGCCGCGCAGCAGGCCAACAACAGCCTGCTGTGCGTGGGCTGGGATCCGGAGCTGGAGAAATTCCCGGCCCACCTGCACAACGCTCCCGATGCCCTGTTCGATTTCTTCAAAGCCATCATCGATGCCACCGCCGATCTGGTGTGCTGCTATAAACCGCAGATCGCACACTTCGCGGCGCTGGGTGCGGAAGATGCGCTGCTGCGCCTGATTCGCTACACGCAGGCCACCTACCCCGTCATTCCGGTCATCCTCGATGCCAAGCGTGGCGATATCGGCTCCACCGCCGAGAAATATGCCGTTGAGGCCTTCGGCCGCTATGGCGCCGATGCGGTCACGCTCAATCCGTATCTGGGCCGCGATTCCATCGAGCCGTTCCTGAAGCATGCCGACAAGGGCGTGATTCTGCTGTGCCGCACCTCCAACCCCGGTGCGAAAGACCTGCAGGACCTCGATTGCTCCGGCAAGCCGCTGTATCAGCGCGTGGCCGAAACCATCGCCCGCGATTGGAACAGCAACAACAACTGCCTGCTGGTGGTGGGCGCTACCTGGCCGCAGCAGCTGGCCGAAGTCCGCGCCATTGTGGGCGATATGCCCTTCCTGGTACCCGGTGTGGGCGCGCAGGGTGGCGATGTGCAGCAGATCATCCAGAATGGCCGTGGCAAAGCGTCCGATGCGCTGATCATCAGCTCCTCGCGGGCCATTCTGTATGCCGGTAGCTACACCGATTTTGCCGAAGCCGCAAGGGCGGCGGCCTTGAAGCAGCGGGATGAGATCAACCGATATCGGTAATTGAGAATATGCGATGATGGCAGTCCCCACCGGAGCCTGCCATGAACCCGCCCCTTTTTGACGCCACCGTTCCCGCCTTCACCCGCGCCCTGCGCGCCCTCGACGCCTGCCTGGACAAAGCCCAAGCCCACGCCGAAACCGTCGGCTTCGACATCACCACCCTGTTCGGCGCACGCCTGGCCCCCGATATGTTCCCTCTCGGCCGCCAGATCCAGATCGCCTGCGATTTCGCCAAAGGCGTGAGCGCCCGCCTGGCCCAAGCCGACATGCCGAACTTCGACGACACCGAAACCACGCTGGCCGAATACAAGGCCCGCATCGCCAACACCATCGCCTTCATCCAGACGCTGCCGGCCGATGCCTTTGCCGGGGCCGAAACCCGCCAGATCGTGATCATGCGCAAAGACACCAAGCGCGAATACAGCGGCCTGGACTACGCCCACCACGCCGGCCTGCCGAATTTCTATTTCCACGTCACCACCGCCTACAACATTCTGCGCCACAACGGCGTGCTGATCGGCAAGAAGGATTTCATCGGCAGCGTCTAACGCCCCTTCCCCCTTTCCTGAAAGGGGGATGCGCGAGGCGCAGGGGGATTCACGCCCGAACCAAGGAATGCATGCATGAAGATCGATGAATCGCTGAATGTGTTTAGCGAACCGCTGGAGCCGTGCGGCGCCGATCCGGTGACCGGTTTCTTGCGGGATGGCAAATGCAATACCTGCAAAGAAGACACCGGCTCGCATACCGTCTGCGTAGAAGTGACGCGGGCGTTTCTGGAGTTTTCCCGATTCCGCGGCAATGATTTATCCACGCCGATGCCGGAATATAACTTCCCCGGCCTGCAGCCCGGCGATAGCTGGTGCCTGTGTGCAGGCCGATGGCTGGAAGCGGCTGAAATCAACATGGCGCCCAAGGTTCACCTGAAACGAACCCACATCCGCGCCTTGGATATCGTTCCGTTTGCGCTGCTGAAGAAACATGCGGTGGATCTGAACTAGATTCTGCGGCGGATCAGAGATCAAAAAAACCCGGCATCGCCGGGCTTTTTCTTGGCTTAGTTCACCCACTTCCGGGCATTGACGAACAACTGCATCCACGGCGAGAGCTCGCCCCATTCTTTCGGATGCCAGCTCATCTGCTTGCTGAACGCCACGCGCTCGGGGTGCGGCATCATCAGCGTGGCGCGGCCGTCGGTTGATGTCAGGCCGGTAATGCCCATCGGCGAGCCGTTCGGGTTGGCCGGATAATTGCTGGCCAAGTCGCCGGCGTTGTCGATGTAGCGCAGGGATACGGCCGCGGCCGCGAGATCGGTTTCAGCACTGAATGCCGCGCGGCCTTCGCCGTGCGAGACCACCACCGGAATGCGCGAACCGGCCATACCGGCCAGCAGAATGGACGGCGATTCGACCACTTCCACCAGGCTGAAACGGGCTTCGAACTGCTCGCTGTGGTTGCGCAGGAAGCGCGGCCAGGCTTCGGCGCCGGGAATAAGCGCTTTCAGCTGGCTCAGCATCTGGCAGCCGTTGCACACGCCCAGAGAGAAGCTGTCCTGGCGTGCGAAGAACTCGGCGAACAAGGTACGTAGGGCCTCGCGTTCCAGAATGCTGGTGGCCCAACCGCGGCCAGCTCCCAGCACATCGCCATAACTGAAACCGCCGCAGGCGGCCAAACCTTTGAAGCCGGACAGATCGGTGCGGCCGGCAATCAGGTCGGACATGTGCACGTCCACCGCCTCGAAGCCGGCGCGGGTGAAGGCGGCGGCCATTTCGATCTGGCCGTTGACGCCCTGCTCGCGCAGAATGGCCACACGCGGCGCGGCGGCGGTGTTGATCATCGGCGCTTCCGGCACGAAGCTCAGCTGCGGCTGCATACCGGGCGCATCGAACTGGCGCGCGGCGTCGAATTCGGCATCAGCGCATTCGGGGTTGTCGCGCAGCTTCTGCATGGCGTGCGTCACCGACCACCAGGCATCGAACAGGGTCTGCCACGACCAAGCCGCCACGGTGTCGTTGTCGCGCAGCACGCGGACGCAGTCCAGGCCGTTCGGTTTGGCCACGCGCTGGGCGCAGTGGGTCAAATCGCATTGGTTGATCAGATCGGCGAAGGCGGCTCGGTCGTCTTTAGCCACCTGCACCAGTACGCCGAGTTCTTCGTTGAACAGGCAGGCCAGATCGTTGTTGCCCCAGTAATCGAGTTTGATGTCGAGACCGCAATGGCCGGCAAAGGCCATTTCGCACAGCGCGGCGAAGGCGCCACCGTCGGAACGGTCGTGATAAGCCAGAATCAATTCTTGATTGCGCGCACGGATGATCAACTGCGCCAGCGCGGCCAGCAGTTCGGGCGCGTCCAGATCCGGGCACTCGCCACCGAAGCGGTTCTGGACCTGGGCCAGAATGCTGCCGCCCATGCGTTTCTTGCCGGCACCCAGGCCGATCAACCAGATGTCGGATTCAACGGAAGTATCTAGCACCGGCGTGGATTGCGTGCGCACATCGTCCAAGCGCGCGAAGGCGGAAATGATCAAGGACACCGGCGAGCTCGAGGTCTGGGTTTCGCCGCCGCTCTGCCAACGCGATTGCATCGACAGCGAATCCTTGCCGACCGGAATACTGATGTCCAGCGCCGGGCACAATTCCATGCCCACCGCCTGCACCGCCTGATACAGCGCGGCGTCTTCGCCCGGCTGGCCGGCCGCGGCCATCCAGTTGGCCGACAGTTTCACTTCATCCAAACCGGCAATCGGTGCCGCCAGCAGATTGGTAATCGCTTCGCCCACCGCCCAACGCGCCGAAGCCGCGGCATCCAGCACCGCCACCGGCGTGCGTTCGCCCATGGCCATGGCTTCGCCAGCGAATCCGGTGAAATCGGCACTGGTGATGGCGCAATCGGCCACCGGCATCTGCCACGGGCCGACCATCTGGTCGCGCGCAGTCAGGCCGCCGACGCTGCGGTCACCGATGGTGATCAAAAATTGTTTGGCGGCCACACTCGGGTGCGCCAGCACTTTCAGGCCGGCTTCGTACACGCCGATGCCACCGGCATCAAAAGCCGGGTGCGTGTCGATGATTGGTGCCACGGTATCGCGCTGCATCTTCGGCGGCTTGCCGAACAGCAGATCCATCGGCATGTCGATGGCGCGGTCCTGCGGGGCGATGGCATCCACGTTGCCGCGTTCGGCGCCGTAGGCCACGATTAGGCGTTCCTCGTCGGTGGCGATGCCGACCGCCGCGAACGGGCAGCGTTCGCGTTCGCACAGGGCGCGGAATTCGGCCAGATGCTCCGGCGCGATGCCGAGCACATAACGTTCCTGCGATTCATTGCACCACAACTGCATCGGCGACAACGAGGGATCATCGCAGGGCACTTTGCCCAGATCGATGATGCCGCCCTTGTCGGAATCGTGCAGCAGTTCGGGGATGGCGTTCGACAATCCGCCGGCACCGACGTCGTGCATGAAGCGGATCGGGTTGGCCGCGCCGCGCGCGAAGCAGCGGTTGATTACTTCCTGGCAACGCCGCTCCATTTCCGGGTTGTCGCGCTGCACCGAGGCGAAATCGAGCGCTTCCGAACTTTGCCCGGACGCCACCGAAGAGGCAGCGCCGCCCCCGAGACCAATAAGCATGGCCGGACCACCGAGCACGATGACGATTTCGCCGTCGCGCATCGGCAGTTTCTGCACCTGGCCCGGATCGACCGTACCCAGGCCGCCGGCCAGCATGATCGGTTTGTCGTAAGCGCGCACGAGCGTGGCATCGCTGCCGGCCAGTTCGAAGCTGCGGAAGTAGCCGGTCAAGTTCGGTCGGCCGAATTCGTTGTTGAACGCGGCGCCGCCGAGCGGGCCGTCGGTCATGATTTCGAAGGCCGAAGCCATGCGCGGATTCAGCGCGCGCGGCGCCTCCCAGGCTTGCGGCAGGGTCGGAATGCGCAGATGCGAGACCGAGAATCCGGTCAGGCCGGCTTTCGGTTTGCCGCCGCGGCCGGTCGCGCCTTCGTCGCGGATTTCGCCGCCGGCACCGGTGGACGCGCCGGGGAACGGCGAGATGGCGGTCGGGTGGTTGTGGGTTTCGACCTTGATGCAGAACGCGCTGGCGGCGGCGTCGCCGAAGCGGTAGGTGCCGGCGTCATCGGCGCGCAGATGGCGGGCCACGTGGCCTTCGATGACTGCGGCATTGTCTTTGTAGGCACTCAGCGTGTACTGCGGCGCGAGTTTGTGCGTGTTGCGGATCATGCCGAACAGGCTGTGCGGCATGTCGCGGCCATCGATGCGGTAGGAGGCGTTGAAGATCTTGTGCCGGCAGTGCTCGGAGTTGGCCTGCGCGAACATCATCAGTTCGGCATCGGACGGATCGCGGCCGAGCGCGCCGTAGCGTTCCTGCAGATACGCCACTTCGTCTTCGCTCAGGGCCAGACCGAGATCGGCATTGGCCTGCGGCAATTGGGCGATCGCCACGCGCTGCAGCGGTCCGCGCACCGGAGTAGCGAACAGCGCGCCGGCCTGCTCGAGGCTGGCGCACACGCTTTGGGTCATCGGATCGGAAAGTAATTTATCGATGTCGCGCCAGAGCGCATCGCCTTCCGGCGGCATGCCCAACAGATCCAGACGCAGGCCGCGTTCGGCGCGGCGCACCGGCAAGCCGGCGCCCTGCAGGATTTCGGTGGCCTTGCTCGACCACGGCGAGCGCGTGCCCAGACGCGGGGTGACGATGCGCGAGACCGCGCCGGTCAGCGCTTCCGTGCGGCCGATGCAGCCTTCCAGAATGCGACCAAGGGTGGCGGTATCGTGCAGCTCGGCGTGGGTATCGACGAAATACAGGTGCCAGGCCCCGGCGATGCTGGCATCGGGGACGATCTGCTGCAGTCGGGCTTGGAGACGGTGGCGTCGGAAAGCGGATAAGGCCGGAAGGCCTTCAAGAACGATCATGGCTGCACGCTGAGGGGGTTTTAGCCCCATATTTTACCTTATCAGCCCCAAGCCGGCCGCATTTTCACGGCCATTGCCTTCTCATTCCGTTATTTATTCTGCTTTTCCAGCGCTTTGAGCATATCGGCCGGATTCAGGTAGCCGCCGATCTGGGCGCCATTGGCGGCATACACGGCTGGGGTGCCATCCACGCCGATTTTCTGGCCGAGGGTGAAATCGGCGCTGACGAAGTTGCTGCAGTTTTTCTTCGGCAGGGTTTTGCCGGCTTTGGACGAGGTCATCGCCACCTTGCGATCGGGCGCGCACCAGACATTCACCGCTTTCTGGAAGGATTCGGAACCGATGCCGGCGCGCGGATAGAACAGGTAATCGACGGCGATGCCGAGCTTGTTGTACTCGGCCATGTGCTCATGCATCTTGCGGCAGTAACCGCAGTCGATGTCGGTGAACACGGTAATGCGGTATTTCGGCTTGGCTGGGGCGAAGCTGATTTTTTGTGCGGCCGGAACGGCGGCCAAGATGATGCGGCGATCTCCCGCCTCACTGGCCTCGGTCAGATTGGTGCGCGTATTCAGGTCGATGATCGATCCCTGGAACAACAGTTTGCCGTCGTTGCTGACGTACAGGATCTGGCCATCGACCACCACTTCTTTCACACCGGCCAGTGGCGAAGGCCGGATGGCGGTGATGTTCACATTCGGCACGACATTGGTCAGCGACTGACGGATGGCGGCATCACCGGCAGCAGCCGGAGCGGCGGCGGGTTTCTTGGCCGGCGCCGGGGCGGTGCTCTGGGCACATGCCGGCAGACTGAACAGCATCAGGGACACCAGCAGGATTCTGGGAAAGCGCATGGGTTTCAGGTCCGATTTCAACAGGGATTTATTGTGCCACAGCCCATGTGAACGCCGCGAAAGCGTTGGATGGGCGGTTGCGCGGATGCGATGAACGGCTCAACCGCGCGGGTGGTGGGCGCGGTGCATTTTCTTCAGGCCCTCTTTGGCGATCAGGGTGTAGATCTGGGTGCTCGACAGCGAACTGTGCCCGAGCAGCATCTGCAGGGCGCGCAGATCGGCGCCGTGGTTGAGCAGATGGGTGGCGAAACTGTGCCGCAGCACATGCGGACTGACCCGCGCCGGATCGACCCCGGCCGTTTGCGCGCGGCGCTTCAGGGCCGTCCAGAACTGCTGACGGGTCATCGCTTGGCCGGCCGCATCGACGAACAGCACAACCACCGAACGTTTGCCGACCCGGGCCGGGCGCACCTGCTGCAGATAGCGTTCCAGCCAGTGCTGGGCTTCTTCGCCGATCGGCACCAACCGTTCCTTGCTGCCCTTTCCCATCACCCGCAACAGGCCCTGGCGCAGATTGACCGCCGCCGCCGGCAAATCGACCAGCTCGGTCACGCGCAGGCCGCAGGCATACATCAGTTCCAGCATGGCGCGCAGGGTAATCTGTTCCGGCGCCTCGCCGGCATCGGCGCGCAGCAGCGCTTCCACCTGCGATTCGGACAGCGCCTTGGGCACCGGTCGCGGCAGGCGCGGCATATCCAACAGGCGGGTCGGATCCTCGCTCATGGCCCCACTGCGTTTTTTCAGCGCGTAGAACCCCCGAAGACTCGACAGCAGCCGGGCATTGCTTTTGGCGGCATAGCCCTGGCTCACCCGCCAGCTCAGGTAATCGAACAGATCGGCCTGCGTGGCGGCATCGAGACCTTTGCCGCGAGTTTCCAGAAAACCGGCCAGGCCCAGCAGATCGCGCCGGTAGCCGGCCAACGTGGCAGTCGACAGGCCATGCTCGGCCCACAGACGCTCGAGCGCGGCCTCCACCTGCTGCACGGTTCCGGCATCGACGGCAGCGCGGGTGCGGGCGCGCTGGCGGATGGCATTGGTTTTGGCACTCATGCCGAAAGCTTAGCGCGGATGCCGCTTCACCGCTATGCTAATGCACATGTCCGAATCTCCTGTCCGTATCTCCGCCGTTCCCGCCGTGTTGGGCTGGCGCCTGTTGGCACTGGTCTACGACCTGGTAATCTCGATCGCGTTCCTGTTCGCGGTCAGCGCCCTGTCCTTGGCGGTGAAGCCGGACCATCGCCCGGTCGAACCCGGCACGCTCGGCGCATTGGTGGTGTTCATCGCACTCTGGGCCGCGATCGGCGCCTACGCGGTGGTGTCCTGGCGGCGCGGCGGACAGACCATCGGCATGAAGCCCTGGCGCCTGCAGGTCGTCACCGCCGAAGGCGGTCGGCCGACCCGGAGCGCGCTGCTGATCCGTTACATGGTGATTAGTCTCAGCCTCGGTGCGGCGTTGTTATGGTGTCTGGTCGATGGCCAGCGCCGCGGCCTGCATGATCTGGCCGCCGGCACCCTGCTGGTGCGTCGTCAGGCTTAAATCCGTTTTGCCAGATAACCCCAGCACAGCGCGAACACGCTCAACGGCGCCAGCACATAGGCCAGGCGCACGTCGAACCGGTACACATCGGACAGACTGACGAACAGGCGCTCTAGCAGCATGGCACTGACGCCGACCACGATGCCGAGGAACAGGCTCTTGCCCAGGCCACCCGAGCGCAGCGAACCGAAGGCGAACGGCAGCACAGAAAGACACAGCAGGGCGATTTTGAACGGATAGAACCAGCGGCCCCAGTAGGCGGTAGTGAACACGCGGGCATCCAGCTTGTTGTGCTCGAGGTAATCGATGTTGCTGCGCAGTTCGCGCAGGCTCAGATTGCCCGGGCTGGAGAGCGTAGCTTCGAGCGATTCGTTGGTGATCTGGGTTTTCCAGGGAATCATGCCCATGCGCTCGAGCAGCACCGAATCCGGCTTGAAGGTGGTGCGCTGCACATCGTTGAGCTGCCAATGATCGGATTGGTTGCTGGCCGATTTGGCTTGGGTGATCGAGGCCAGCGCGCCGTCCTTGCCGACCCGGTACAAACGTACATCAGCCAGTTCCAGCCAGGCATTGCCGCCGCTGCCCTTGGCCGAACCGGAGCGGGCATTGAAATACAGGTCGCCGTCTTTGGCCCAGACGCCGGAGTAATGGGCCAAGGTTAACTTGCTGGCCTTGTGGGTGTTCAGGCTCATTGCCTGTTTTTCACTGGTGATGCCGATGGTCTCGTTGGTGATGATCATCGCCCCCGACAGCAGCACCGCCGGCAGCAGCGCGCCGATGGCGATCTGCAGGCGCGAGACACCGACCGAGGCCATGGCGATCAATTCGGATTTTCCGGCCAGCTGCCCCAGGCCCAGCAGTAGTCCGATCACCGACACCACCGGCAGCAGATCGTAGGCGCGGCGTGGCGTGGTGAACAGGGTGCTCAGCACCGCGTAATTCAGGGTGAAGCCGTTCTTGCCGATATCGAAAAAACTGTTATAGAAGGCGTTGATCAGATCGAATCCGAGCAGCACCAACCAGACCAGCGCGATGGTTTTCAGCACGCTCAGCGCCAGGTACTCGGTCATTTCCCGGCCGATGCGGTTCATGCAGGCAGCGCCAGCGGTTTCAGACGGCCGTCACGCCGGAACAGCCAGTAACTCAAGGCCGCCATCGGCAGCACCGCCCACCACAACCCGAGGAAGGACGGAATGCTGCCGTTGCCGAGCAGATAGGTGCCGGCCAGCAGGCTCAGCATGCCGAGCAGGTAGGCCATCACCGCGAACAGCACCAGACCGTATTGCGGCTGGCGGGGTTCGCTGCGCGCCAACGGAATGGCCAGCACGGTCAGGATGGCCGCGAACAAGGGCAAGGCGATGCGCCAGTGCAGTTCGGCCAGCGCCGCAGCATCACCGCGTTTGATCAAGGCCAGCGTACTCAGAGCATCGAGCTTGTTGGAGGGTTTGCTTTCGCTCGGTTCCGGCACCTTGATTTCGTTGACCTTGAACTGCACTTTGCGGAAATCACGGCGGCCGAGTTCGCCTTCCATACGGGTGCCGTCTTCCAGGCGCAACATGCGGGCGCCACCGACCAGACGCAGATCGCCCTTACTGGCGGTGATGATGTCGAGGCGGCCGTTGATTTCACGCTGCACGAACAGATTCTTGAACTGCCGGCCGTCGCGGCTGAGTTCGGTGACGAACAGGATGCCGGACTTGCAGGGCAGTTCCACGAAGCGTCCGGGTTCCAGACCGGAAATCAGGAAGCTGCGGTTGGCTTCTTCCACCATGTTCTTGGCTTTGTTGGCGGTGAACGGCA
>Ga0102815_10002558_pt1 | contig 11045 bp, 10 predicted proteins | sample ColrivemetaGS759_FD_79113 | JGI IMG/M metagenome (GOLD analysis project Ga0102815, IMG submission 79113) | Estuarine microbial communities from the Columbia River estuary - Ebb tide ETM metaG S.759 | ecosystem: Environmental > Aquatic > Marine > Intertidal zone > Estuary | place: USA: Columbia...
GATCTGGTAGCAGTGGCAATCGACGCTCGCAGTGGTTTCGATAATTCAGATCGCTTTGACGAAATCATGAGTCAGATCAACAAACATGATCTGCCAGTCAAGACCCTGTTCCTGACATGTGACACATCGCGCCTGCTCAAGCGTTTCAGCGAAACCCGCCGCAAGCACCCGCTTTCACGGCAGGGACTGCCCCTGGCCGACGCCATTCAACAGGAAAAAAAGCTGCTCGAAGACATTCACGCCAATGCCGATCTGTCGATCGACAGCTCCAGTATGAACGTACACGAACTGCGACAGATGATCATCGATCGACTGACCTCGCAAACCGGTTCCGAGATGGGCATCCTGATTCAGTCTTTCGGCTTCAAGAACGGAGTTCCGGCGGATACCGATTTTGTCTTCGATGTTCGCTGTTTGCCCAATCCACACTGGGAAGAAAGCCTGAAGCCCCTGAACGGTCGGGATCGTCCGGTCAAAAAATATCTCGAAAGCTATGCGGATGTTGAGGAAATGTTCAACTCCATTTTTAATTTTCTGAAAGACTGGATTCCACGCTTTGAAAAGGAAAACCGCAGTTACATAACGATCTCGATCGGTTGTACCGGAGGCAAACATCGCTCGGTTTACCTGGTGGAACGCATCACCACGGCATTACAGCAGGAACGTGCCAACCTGTCGCTACGCCACCGGGATCTGGTATGAACGTCGGTATCCTGCTGGTAACCCATGAGCAAATAGGCAGTCAGCTGGTTGCCACGGCCGAGGCCATTATCTGCCAGGATATAGCGTCGGTAGCATGTGTATCGGTGCCGGCAAATATCACTCCGCAACAACTTGGCAGGTATGCCGACCAGATTCGCGATACCATGATCGAGCAGGATAGCAGCGCAGGTGTGCTCGTGCTTACCGACGTCTACGGCGCCACACCGGACAATCTGGCACGCTATTTCGCCAGGCAAGGTAATGCGCGGGTAGTCAGCGGCGTCAATTTACCGATGCTACTGCGTGTATTAAACTATTCGCGACAATCACTGCAGCAACTGTGTGAAACAGCAGTCGCTGGCGGCGAGTCAGGAATACAACAGGGCAATATTCCGCCGGCTGGTATGCAGTCGATCAACATTCGGCAGGTGAGTTAATGATCAAGCAAAACATTACCATCATCAACAAACTCGGTCTGCATGCGCGCGCCGCATCCAAACTGGTGAACTGTGCGAGTCAATTCGAGAGCGAGGTGTTTATCGGGCGTAATGGAAGCCGGGTCAACGCCAAGAGTATCATGGGCGTCATGATGCTGGCGGCCAGCAAAGGAGTTGAACTGGAGCTCGAGGTCGACGGCGATGATGAGCAAATCTGCCAACAGGCGGTGGTCGACCTGATCAACAATCGCTTCGGCGAGGACGAATGACGCTTATCTAATAATCCGGATTAAGCGAACCAGGGGCACGGTAAAAGGCGAAATGGAACTTGCGCCTGGAAATAGCGACCGCCCTGGATGCCTATGGCACAGTTGAGGCATCCAAAATTCAGTACGGCTTTTCGCTTGTTACCGATGCGGTCAACATCATCGCCTTTCCCGGCCTGGCGACACCAATACTCAGTTTGACTGTGTCGAGTTAACGGCCTGAGATCGATCTCGACCCGGGCCAGACACGGACAACCGTGGCTAGTCCCACAACAGGGCCGCACCATAGACGCCACTGGAATCACCGCGGGTGGCTTTCAGAATCGGGGTTTCGACAAAATCGGAAAATACGTAGTCGCCGAGCCGTTCGGCAACCGCGCAATAGAGCGAGTCGATGTTAGACATACCTCCGCCCAGTACAATGGCATGCGGATCGATGATGTTGATCAGATGTGCGAGCGCGCGCGCCATCTGATCATAATAGCAATCCAGCATCAGTTGACAGGATTCGTCTCCGCGCGCCGCGCCCGCCACGATTTCCGCACTGCTGCGTGAGCGGCCAAAACGCGACTGGTAATTGCGCGCCAGCCCGGGCCCGGAGAGAAAGGTTTCGATGCAGGCCTGCTTGCCGCAATAGCAGGTATCCGCGCCATCTTCACTACGCCACCAGGGCAACGGATTGTGTCCCCACTCACCACTGATCGAGTGGGGGCCATTCAATAACTTGCCATCAACTACCAGGCCGCCACCGGTGCCGGTGCCGACAATCACGCCGAATACGACTCGATAACCCCGCGCTGCGCCACCCAATGCTTCCGATAGTGCAAAGCAGTTGGCATCATTCTCGATGCGAACTTCACACTGCAGTCTTTTCTCGATATCGCGCAAAAACTCGCGTCCGTTCAGGCACTGGGTATTCGAATTACGCAACTTACCGGAGTGCGGTGAAATCGACCCCGGTATACCAATACCGAGCGACATATCGCCGCCAAAACGGGATTGAGCGCGGGTGAATTCGACCTCTATAATATCCAGAATCTGATCATAATCATGCGCCGGCGTGGCACAACGCTCCCGGTATACCGGTTGCTGGTTGATATCGAGAACCAGCGTTTCGGTTTTGGTTCCGCCCAGGTCAATCCCCATCTTAAAGGTCATGGATTCGCTCTGTTTGGTGCAACTTGCAAGCCGGCTCATATAATTTTTTTATGAAATTTTTCATCTAATAATACTTTTTTATAAGCATGAATCTGCGCAGGAGTAAGTCAGTCCACTGGAAGCCTTTACTGGCGCGCTTTCAGCCCTGAGCAGCAACTTATCCACAGGATATTCCCTTTATCTCCACAGAGACATACACAACATAATGTACTTGACCTGAGTTTAAAACACATTATATTGTGTCTCAGGTTGAATAATCACCTAAAACAAACTAACAAAGCTGGTTGGTTGAATCCAATCCGTAACTGGTACAAATACTTGCACTTCGATAGTTATAAATCACTTTAACTATCTACGGGAAGATCGTAACCAGGTTTTCATCTTGCGATGAGGCTCTGTCGATAATGGGCTGTCGAACAGGACTTGTAGACTTTACAGTGCGGATAGCATCCGCAATAGAACATTCTGGAATTATATACATGCAAAATATTGAATCACCCTTAAACGAGACAGCTGTCGCTGCCGCTGAGCCGGCATCTGCTGTTGTTGCCAAAGCCGACCAATCTTTCAGCTCGAACTACAACGTTGTGCGTCGCAATGGCAAGTTGACCAGTTTTGACAAAGACAAGATTGCCATCGCCATGACCAAGGCATTTCTGGCTGTCGAAGGCGGCCAGGCCGCCGCGTCCGGACGAGTACATGAGACGGTCGACCAGCTAACCAATCTCGTCGTCAAGACCCTGACTCGACGCCAACCTGACGGTGGCACTTTTCAGATCGAAGATATTCAGGATCAGGTCGAACTGGCGCTGATGCGCAATGGCGAGCAGAAAATCGCACGCGCCTACGTGCTTTACCGTGAACAGCACTCGGCAGCCCGTGCGCAGAGCAAGCTCGATGCGCCCGAGGGAATCAGCGAAGATGACCGTATCGACCTCCATGTAAAACTCGCCGACGGCAGTCTCATTCCGCTCGACACCCAGCGCCTGCAAACCGTTATCAACGAAGCCTGTGATGGACTGGAAAGCGTGAGTGCAGAATTAGTCTATACCCAAACCATCAAAAACCTGTTCGACGGCGTGGCCTTAAAGGACGTTAGCCCGACGGCAGTGATGAGCGCACGCGGCATGATCGATCGTGAACCCGAGTACTCCGAGGTCGCGGCGCGCCTGCTGCTCGACGCCCTGCGCGCCGAGTCACTGAGCTTTATCGGTGATGGTGCACCCATGGCAACCTTTGCTGAAATGTCAGATCGCTATGCCGACTACTTCGGCAACTACGTTCGCAAGGCGTCAGAAATTGAACTGCTCGACAAGGAACTGCTCGAGTTCGATCTGGAACGGTTGGGCAAGGCACTCAAGCCAGAACGTGACCATCAATTTAATTACCTCGGCCTGCAAACCCTGTATGACCGCTATTTCATTCACCATGACGATGTGCGCTTTGAATTGCCGCAGGCATTTTTCATGCGCGTTTCGATGGGACTTGCGATCAACGAAGTACATCGAGAAGAGCGTGCCATCGAATTTTATGACCTGTTGTCGTCTTTCGACTTCATGAGCAGCACCCCTACCCTGTTCAACTCGGGAACGTTGCGGCCGCAGTTGTCCAGTTGCTATCTGACCACGGTCCCGGACGACCTGGACGGCATTTTCAGTGCCATCAAAGACGACGCGATGCTGTCCAAATTTGCCGGTGGTCTTGGCAATGACTGGACACGGGTGCGCGGGATGGGTTCCCACATCAAGGGGACTAATGGCAAATCGCAGGGTGTAGTGCCTTTTCTGAAGGTTGCAAACGACACTGCTGTTGCAGTCAACCAGGGCGGCAAGCGCAAAGGTGCGATGTGTGCCTACCTCGAAACCTGGCACCTCGACATCGAGGACTTCCTTGATCTGCGCAAAAATACCGGCGAGGAACGACGTCGTACACACGACATGAACACCGCCAACTGGATTCCCGATCTGTTCATGAAGCGCGTTGCAGAAGATGGGCAGTGGACCCTGTTTTCACCCTGCGAAGCTCCAGATTTGCATGATCTCTATGGCGCCCCGTTTGAAACGGCTTATGAGGACTATGAAGCACAAGCAGATCGCGGTGAAATCAAGAATTTCCGTCGCCTCAAGGCACAGGACCTGTGGCGCAAGATGCTGGGTATGCTGTTTGAAACCGGCCATCCGTGGATTACCTTCAAGGATCCCTGCAACATTCGCTCACCACAATCGCACAACGGTGTCGTGCACTCATCGAACCTGTGCACCGAGATCACGCTGAACACCTCGGATACCGAGATTGCAGTCTGTAATCTCGGCTCGGTTAACCTGCCGCAGCACGTCGACGCCAATGGGTTGAATCTCGAAAAACTGGAACGGACCATTAATACCGCGATGCGCATGCTCGACAATGTCATCGATTACAACTACTACAGTGTGCCGCAGGCGCGTACTTCGAACCTGCGTCATCGCCCGGTTGGACTTGGTATCATGGGATTTCAGGATGCGCTGTACAAGCAGCACATTTCTTATGCATCCGAGCAGGCAATCGAGTTCGCTGACGAATCCATGGAAGCGGTCAGCTACTACACGATCCAGGCCTCAACTCAACTCGCTGAAGAACGCGGTAGTTACTCAAGCTACCAGGGGTCTCTGTGGAGCCAGGGCATACTGCCGATTGACTCGGTTGCTAAATTACGCGAAGTCCGTGGTGACTATCTGCAGCAGGATGAAAGTTCACGCATGAACTGGGACAGCCTGCGTCAGCGTGTTACCAGCATCGGCATGCGTAACTCAAATACCATGGCGATAGCGCCGACCGCAACGATTTCCAATATCTGTGGTGTTAGTCAGTCAATCGAACCCATTTACCAGAACCTGTTCGTCAAATCGAACCTGTCGGGTGAATTCACCGTGATCAACCCCTACCTGGTCGATGACCTGAAGGAAAAAGGGTTGTGGGACGAAGTCATGGTCAATGACCTCAAATACTATGATGGCAGCGTGCAGAGCATCGATCGCGTGCCGGAAAACCTGAAGTCCATTTATGCAACGGCCTTCGAAATTGATTCGCGCTGGCTGGTTGAAGCCGGGTCACGTCGCCAGAAGTGGATTGATCAGGGCCAGTCGCTCAATCTTTATATGGCCGAGCCGTCCGGTAAGAAGCTCGACAACCTTTACAAACTGGCCTGGGTGCGCGGTTTGAAAACGACTTACTACCTGCGCTCACTGGGTGCGACCGCGGTCGAGAAATCAGCCATCGAAACGCCGCAGAAAAGCGCAGAGCCGGAGCCGCAGGTATGTTCAATCCTTGATCCGGATTGTGAAGCCTGCCAGTAACCTGGTGATAGCAACTAGCCTTCAAGATAAGGCTTTCAAGATAAATAGAAGTAGATAGAGTAACAGGAGTAGCACATGTTGAATTGGGATGAACCATTAGCCCCAGCCGTATCACGGACCCCGGAAGCCATCATTGAGGCTTCCGTACCTCAGGAGTCATCGTTCGCTCAACCGGCGCAGGCTGCAGTCGTGCGCGAAGCACCCGTAGTCGCCGAGCCAGCCACTGCCCCGATCGTAGCGCCGCCCGTTATTACGCCACCAAGCTCCACCAAACCGATCAACCCGGATGACAAGCGGGTCGTCAACGGTCAGACGGATATCAACCAGCTGGCGCCGTTCAAGTACCCCTGGGCATGGGATTATTTCCTCAACGCCAACAAGAACCACTGGACGCCGCTTGACATCAACATGACCCAGGACGTGCATGATTTTCAGCACAAGCTAACCCTGGAAGAACGTCATGTTTATGAAAACGTACTGTCTTACCTGACCACCTCGGACATTCTCGCGATGCGCAATATCGGCCTTGCGGTAATGGAGAAAATGACCGCACCGGAATTACAGATTTACCAGGCACGCCAGGTTTACGAAGAAGCCATGCATACCTGGACCTACCAGCATTGCATCGAAAGCCTTGGTCTCGATCAGAGTGAAATTTATAATCGCTACCGAGTAGTACCGGAGATTAATCACAAGATCCAGATGTGCAATAGTCGCCTGGACTCGGTATTGCGTCCGGACATCGATCTGAATGATCGCGATGAACTCGAAAACTTCGTTATGGCCTATACCTTTTTTTCCGGTGTCTTCGAAGGCACATGGTTCTACAATGGTTTCAGCCCAATCTTTGCCCTGCAACGCCGTGGCCTGATGAAAGGTACTTCAGAACAACTGCAATACATCATGCGTGACGAAGTGCTGCATGCCTCTTTCGGTATTCGCGTGGTCAAGCAGATCATACTCGAAGAAAACCTCAAGCTTGATCCGAAAAAGATTCAGCAGATGTGGGAAGAAGCCGAGGCCGCCGAAATGCAATACTCGAAGTTTCTGTTACCGGATCCGATTCTCGGTTATAGCGCAGAGGATCACATCGCACAGTTCCGTTTCATTGCCAATCGTCGTGCTAACAAGTTGAATCACGCCATTCCGTTTCCGGGTGCCGAGAATGCACTACCCTGGCTGGATGAACAGGCCAACCTGAAGAAAGAGAAAAACTTCTTTGAAACCCGCGTCACCGAGTATCAAACGGGAGGCGCGCTGAACTGGGATTAGTCTCATCGCTTTGCTATATCCGAATTAGTGTTACATGCGCTCTTCGGTTGTAACCTTGGGCCAGGTACCGGGATATCCCATATCCCCTTACCTGGCCTTTTTTATTACAGCTCAAATCCCACCTCGGTAATTTCACCGAGGCCGGGTTAACCTTCGAAGCTATCCGTCATTGCGCGCCGGCACTTCCTGCATGAAACGATGCTTGATGACGACTGGATCCATGTTGATGACCGGCACCTTGATGTTGCCAGATTCGCACTTGCAAACAATGATAGTCCTTTGATTCGAGTCGAGCGCCCGCTGCAGCACCATAATGCCATACCAAATTCTTGTGCCCGACTTAATTGCCTGTGCACTGGCCGCAACGGCAGTTGCGCCCGGATTAACCGGTTATATCCAGGCGGTGCCGAATGCTAGCGATAATCAAAGCGACCTTCCCAGCGACCCGCACGGAAATCGATTTCGACGCTACGCGGAATCATGCGTGCGGCAGGACCTGCCGACAGGTCCTTGCCTGCGGGGAAATGCAGGGCAAATTCATGCGGATCACAAACCGCAGAGGCAATCGGCCTGAACGCAATTTCGAGTCGATCGGTGACCCGCGTAGTGGCAAAATCCACGCTTTGATGGAACAGCACGCGCTTTTTGACGACGCAGGAAAAGTAAAGCTGCAGCTCGACGATCAAGGGTCGCGAGGATGCCTGCAATAAGCGTTCTGCACGCGAAGTCCAGCGCAGACTGACCTTGCGCTGACCGATCTGCACCGCCTGCTGGTATCGACAGGGATTTAGCAATCGATCCAGCAGGCGCCAGGGATTCTCGATAGCAAAAAAACTGGCCTGCGAATTCAACACCGACATGTGGACAGGCTACCAGAGAGCACCGGCATTCACCTGGATGTCCTCCATGGTGATACCGAGCGCGTCATCATGGCACAGGAAAGCGGCCAGGGCGCCGAGTTCACGCGGTTGTACCAGACGTTTCTGCGGTTGTTCAGCTACCAGGGCCGCAATCTCCTCATCGCTGCTGCGGCCGGCACTGCTTGCCTGGATCGCCATGGAACTATCGAACATCTCGGTTTGCACCCAGGTTGGGCTGATGACCACTGAACTGACTCCATGTGGAGCCCCTTCGAGCGCGACCGCCCGATTCAAACCGAGCAATCCGGACTTGGAGGCACAGTAAGCCGCATGGTCGGCAACCGCCGTGGTCGCAGCAGTAGAACCGATATTGATGATACGCCCCCAACGGCGCTGCATCATTTTTGGCAGGCAGGCACGTATCATGCGAAACGGTCCTGACAGATTGATATCAATGACATCCAGCCAGGATTTCTCATCGTGTCCACAAACGTATTCATGCGTAGTGACCCCGGCCGAATTCACCAGGATATCGGCATGGCCATGAGCACTGACCAGGCCGTCCATGAACGCGTCGATGCTATCGACATCGGCGACGTCGAGTCTCTGGTAAAAGAATCGCTCTGTTGCCTTGTCGAGTTCTTCGATAGCGTCTTCTGGCAAGCGACGCGCACCTACCGCTATGGTCGCACCTCGCTCGGCCAACGCCAGCGCAATGGCTTTGCCTATCCCGGTAAAGCCACCTGTCACGATTGCAACCCGACCTTCCAGGTAGCCATCCATCCAGGCTTACCAGGCGCCAGTAGTAGGCATAGAGATCCAGGGCTCGGTGGGTTCGAGCGGCTCGCCCTTCTGCAGCAACTCGATCGAGATATTGTCGGGTGAACGAAAGAAGGCCATATGCCCGTCACGCGGTGGCACGTTGATGGTAATGCCCGCATCCAGCGCCTTCTGGCACAAGGCATAAACATCGTCAACCTCGTAAGCGAGGTGACCAAAGTTACGCCCACCCTGGTAGTCCTCACGATCCCAGTTGTAAGTCAATTCTACCAGCGGCGCATGCTCGGCCTTAGCCTGCTCCAGATCCGCAGGTGCAGCCAGGAAAACCAGCGTGAACTGCCCTTCCTCGCTTTCATGGCGGCCGGTTTCAACCAGTCCCAGCAGATCACGATAAAATTCCAGCGATGCATCCAGGTCACGCACACGCACCATGGTGTGTAGATATTTCATAAATCTGTCCAGCGTTTTAAATAGTCGCCGATTATGCCATAGCCGATTGGCGCTGGTAAGGCGCGGTGGAATTCACTAACATCGCTCAAACTGACTTCCACCAACCCTTGCTAAAAGCCATGAAATTTAATCCAAATGTTGTTGATTGCGCCTCCGCACCCATCGCCGAGGCCTGGTCCTGGGTGCGCGACCCGTTATCCAGTAACCTGATCGACATGTGTCAGGCAGTGCCAGCACATTTGCCACCACAGCCGCTCAGGGATTACCTGGGCGATGCCATCAAGGCTGGCGAAGGTTCTACCTATACCGACATTCGCGGCATCCCTCCACTTCGCGACGCGCTCGCAAAAGACATCAGTGAGCGCTACCAGGGATCCGTCAACAGCAACGACATACTGATCACGGCTGGCTGCAACCAGGCGTTTTGTTCGGTCATCGACAGCCTGTGCCAGGCAGGTGATGAAATCATTGTGCCGCTACCATGTTACTTCAACCACCAGATGTGGCTATCTACTCGCGGTGTAACACCTCAATACCTGTCCTTCAATGCCGAAACCGCAATGCCCGATGTTGAGGAGGCGCGAGGCCTGATCAACGACCGCACCCGAGCGCTGTTGCTGGTTACGCCGAACAATCCCAGCGGTGCCATCTACAGTCATGATTGCATTCGCCAGTTTTTCGAGCTCGCGCGCGAGCACGGCCTGGCCCTGATCATGGATGAAACCTACCGAGACTTTATTGATATCGAGCAAACGCCACACGAGCTGTTTGCACTTGATGACTGGCGCGATACGCTGGTACATCTGTACAGTTTTTCCAAAGTATTCAGTCTCACCGGATTTCGTACCGGTGCCGTTGTCTGCGGTCAGCCGTTGCTCGAACAACTCAGCAAGGTTCAGGACTGCACCGCTATCTGCGCACCGCATGCCGGTCAACTGGCGGCGGTCTACGGCCTGCAGAATCTTCACCACTGGAAGCTTGAAAAATCGAACGAACTGGCACAACGCGCAATCCTGATACGGCAGGCCTTCGATCACCCTGAACTCGACTATCGCCTCATCAGTGCCGGCGCCTACTTCGCCTATGTGCAACATCCCTTCGATGAGAGTGCTCGTGCCGTGGTGCGCCGCCTCATCGAGGAGCACGAACTGCTGTGCCTGCCCGGTAGTTATTTCGGCCAGGATCAGGAGCGCTTCATTCGGCTGGCCTATGCCAACGTCCACGATCGCCATTTCGACGATGTCATCGGACGTTTACTCGCCAGCCAACAATAGCCTTCCAGAGGTCATCTGCCTAAAAGGCTGCTAGAGAAAATCTGTTACCGACAAGGAGATTAAACATGAGTAACCCGATACATGGCGCCTGTCTCTGCGGGCGGGTTCAGTACCAGGTCAGCGGGCCTTTCGATGCATTTCATCTATGCCATTGCAGCCAGTGTCGACGCTCTACCGGCACCGCTCATGCCGCCAACATATTCACCAGCGCAGACCGCCTGCAATGGCTAGCCGGAGAAGAATTGATAAAACGTTACACGCCCGATGAACCCGACGTTATCAGCAAGTCTTTCTGCTCACATTGTGGTTCGCTGGTGCCCTACACCAGCCTCAAGAGCGGCCGCCTGATCATTCCGGCTGGATCGTTGAGTGAGCCGCCTGACATCAAACCACAGGACAATATATTCTGGCGCGATCGCGCCGACTGGTACGACGCAGGCCTCGCCGCAAAGCACGTGGAGCAGTTCCCCGACGATTGAACCTTAAGCCAACGGTAGGGTCCGACCAGGTAATC
>Ga0102815_10002562_pt1 | contig 11029 bp, 10 predicted proteins | sample ColrivemetaGS759_FD_79113 | JGI IMG/M metagenome (GOLD analysis project Ga0102815, IMG submission 79113) | Estuarine microbial communities from the Columbia River estuary - Ebb tide ETM metaG S.759 | ecosystem: Environmental > Aquatic > Marine > Intertidal zone > Estuary | place: USA: Columbia...
ACCAGTTCGCCACCGGCCTGAATGGCACCCGCTCGCCCAACGCTGTTTGCCGCAACGATCGAACAACGCAAGGCACTCGGTGGTGAAACTTCGCGCCCTTCCTCGAAGCCGCCCGCCTGCTGTATGCCGGGCCTTGGGTGGCGGAACGCTACAGCGTCGCCGGTGAGCTGATCGAACAACAACCAGACGCCGTACTCCCGGTGATCAAGGACGTGCTGGCCAAGGCGCCCTCAGTTACCGGCGTAGCCACCTTTCAGGCGCAATACCGCCTGCAAGCGTTGAAAGCCCAATGCGACCTGATCATGGCCGAACTCGATTGCGTACTCACCCCGGCCTACCCGCGTCCGGTGACTTTGGCCGAACTGGCGGCCGAACCGGTGCAGCGCAATTCCGATCTGGGCTACTACACCAACTTCATGAACATGCTCGATTACGCCGCCGTAGCGGTACCAGCCGGCTTTATGGCTAACGGACTGCCCTGGGGCGTGACCCTGTTTGGCCGGGTGTTTACCGACCAGTACCTGCTCAGCCTGGCCGATGCCCTGCAACGCCAGCAAAACCTGCCACTGGCCGGCGAGCACGTACTCGATCTGACCACACCGAACAATCCTGCGCGCAATGATCTGGCCCGCGTGGTGGTCTGTGGCGCGCACCTGGATGGTCTGCCGCTTAACTGGCAGCTCAAGCAGCGCGGTGGCCGCCTGCTTCAGGCCACGCACAGCTCACCGGATTACCAGCTTTATGCCCTTGCCGGTGGCCCACCGTTTCGCCCGGGCATGCTGCGGGTTGCCGAGGGCGGCGTGGCGATTGAAATCGAAGTATGGGAATTACCCAGCAGCGAACTGGGCTCGTTCCTCACCGGCATCCCGGCGCCGCTGGGGCTGGGAAAGGTACAACTGGCCGATGGTCGTTGGGAAACAGGCTTTATCTGTGAGTCCTATGGACTGGAAGGTGCTCGCGATATCAGCCACTTCGGTGGCTGGCGAGCATACCTGCGCGGTTAGTTCCGGCCTGCTCCAGGCAGATTCACAGATATTTTTCAGCTGTCTTTTGCCCGAGTAAATGCTGATTTAATCAGCTGCTTCGCTGCATCGGGTGACTCAACAGGTGCCAGCGTCGCATCGACACAAGCATCGCTGATGTCAGCAGCCTGTGGCACCCACCGCGGACCGGGCAAATTTAAATGTGCTCGTTGGCGGGGGGCCAAAAGAAGGCGTGAAAAATGGTCAAACCATCAGAAAGGTCTGCCCAGATAGAAGTACAGACTCTGATTGCCTTCCTGTGAGCGGCCATAACCAAAGTAGAGAGGACCTATAGGACTGTCTGTACCGATAAAGACGCTGTTGGAAATCAGCCATTCATCATCATTCTGCTCGAGCAGTGGATTGCCGACACGCCCCACTTCCAGAGAGATGCCGCCATAGGCGCCGTCCAGTAGCGTACTTTCCACCAACCGATGGGAATAAATTACCCGCCCGAACTGGATGTTTTCGCCGAGCAACTGCCCGGGGGCATAACCCGACTGGTGCAGGAAACCACCCAGCTGGAAATACTCGTAGTCGGGCAAAGGTTTCGAGCCGTATTTGTCGGCTGCTTCCAAGGCAAAGTTGAAGGTGTGGTCTCCAAAGGAAACAGCAGTAGCGGCATTGCCTGAAACTTTGCTGTAGGCCTCGTCAGCCCCCAGCCCCTTTTGCGAGTCAAATACATCCAGCTGGGCACGCCATCCGGAGCGCGGAAAGTAGACGCTATCCATCTGATCGAGAAACACCCTACTGGTCAAAGCACCCACCTGAACCCGATCATTCCTGGGCTCCAGATAGGACGGACCTGAATCCAGGCTTGGTCTTAACTGGCCACCCAGCATGCCAAAGCGAATCTCGCCATAGCGATTGAACTGACTGCCGACATCAAGCCCGACCAAGCCTGTCAGCACATCATAGGTACCAACGCGATTGTCATCGTCGTAGAGATCGGTCGAGCTCTGACGGAGCGTCGCATGGGGTGCAAAGAAGAACCGGCTACCGGCACTGATGGGCTGATACCACTCCGTGTAAATGGCGGACGTCTGGCCTATCTGCACATCATTTCGCCATTCGGCACCACGATCGTTCATCCAGGTTTGCCGGTAGCTACCCAGAAGATTGAAGGCAGAGTCGCCATCAAAATCGCTGGAAAGCCCCATACCAAAACGCATGTAGTCCGGACCCCAGCTTTTTTCGCTGGCATCTATGGCCAGCACGCGCTTGCCGTCCTCATCCAGCACGCGATAACTCACATGTTCGAAATCGCCGGTGCCGTAGAGGCGACGCATATCCTTGTCCAGTGTTGGCTGGTCAATCGGCTTGCCAACCCGGGTGTCAACCAGGTCGACAAGAGCCTGCGGATTGACCCGATTGAGGTTGTCAAAGCGGATCTCATCGACCACCCGCGTATCGGGCTGGGCATCCAGCTCCTGGGTTTTACGGAAAGCCGCATACTCGGCAGGCGGCAGTGAATACTTGCGCAGTTCAGGCTCCATTTTTCGGGTAGCCCCCTCACCCAGCGGGGCGATTTCCGGCAAATTGTCGAAATCGCCAGTGGAGTAATTTCCCAGTTCTGGCGAGATCAGAATATCCTGCGGCCCAAGACTGGCTATCGATGCCTGCACATTCTGCTCGGTAAGGATGCTGAGCATTTGTCCCGACACACCCAGAATGCCGTTCAATTCTTCGCGCTTGAGCAGTGGCGTACCAACATTGACCGCAATGATGACGTCTGCACCCATATCCCGCGCTGCCTGAACCGGCAGGTTGCTGGTCAGCATGCCATCGACCAGAAGCATGCCATTGAACTCGGCCGGCGCTACGGCACCGGGAACCGACATGCTGGCGCGCATCACGTTGGCCAGTTCGCCTTCATGAAATACCACCGCCTTGCCCGTTACCAGGTCGGTAGCTACCGCCCTGAAAGGGATCGGCAACTCATCGAAGTTATAAAAACCCTTGGCTTTGCTCAGTTGCCGCAGCACCGTTTCCAGCTGCACACCCGTGACAATACCTTTGCCGAAAGCCAGCGAGCCATTGTTCAGACCCACTTCAGGCGTGGATAGAATGGTGTAGTCATCCGACTTGCGACGCAAAGCCAGTTCCTGACGCGGCGGATCCTCTTTGAATAACAGCTCGGTGGAGATGCTACCCAGAATCACGTCCATCTCGGGCAAGGTGGTGCCCGTGGCATAGGCCGCACCGACCAGCGAACCCATACTGGTACCGGCAATACAATCCACCGGCACTCGATACTCTTCCAGCACCTTGAGCACGCCAACATGCGCCGCGCCGCGTGCGCCGCCACCAGAGAGGACCAGGCAGATACGCGGGCGCTTCTTGCCGTCATTCGCTGCAAGCGGCTGCACATCCTCGCTTGCCAGGGTTACACCTGAGCACAGCGCCATTAATGAAAACAATACGCTCGTACTTATGGCGACACATCTACTCATGGAGTTCCTGGAGCCTTTATTCATGGTTGGCGGATCACTTTCGAGAAGTCCGGCGAGATACCTGCCGCATGTGCTTTACCGTTGATCAACGCCTTGTCCTGCAACGCGCTGAATGTTTGGAAACCACCAGCAAGGCGTCCCTGCTCGTAGAGGTATTGCGGCACATAACCACTGGCAAGGATTTTCCAGTTAAACGGCACATGTTGATCATTTACCCTTGAACTGGTCCAGATACTGGTCGTGCAGTTGGTGGTCAGCGAGTTGTAAAACTCCGGCGCGGCCTTGAGTTCATTGATGCGCGCCAGATATTCCATGAACAGGTTGCGCGCATGCTCTTTGCTGCCTTCAACCCGATACAGGTAAACATCTTCGGGTGGGTCTTGTCGGTAATTGGTGCGCAAACCAATCACATCACGTTCATCAGCGACCACGTAGTAAAGCTCGTACTGTCGGAAAAAACCGTTGAGCGTCGAGTAACCCTCGCCTTTCTCCTTGCGCGTTTCAATCGAAATAGCCAGATGCTGGCCATCTGAAAAATCAAAGCTGAGAAAGACATGGGCGATGGCCGGCCCCATCCAGTAGACAGAAACCAGATCCACACCTTGCAGCTGATTCAGATTGAAGGTTTTATCGTAATAGCCAGGGGTGTAGTCGTATTCACTGCGATAGGTGAAGTTACGAATATTGTGGATAGTCACTTCATCGCCATGAATCGTGGCGTAGGGCAACACCGCGACATCTTCCTGCCAATCCCTTGTATTTGACGGCTCAAGAGCGGACCACCAGGACAGTATGCCTATACCTGCCAACAGGTACGCCGGTAATGCGAGCTTGCGCCAACGGCCGCTGAAAATACTGAACAGTGCTACCAGCGCCAACAGGCTGAAGCCAATGGCCAATGCTGCAGGAAGAAAATCCGCTTTGGGCTGCACGATTAGCAACGCCAACGCCGCCCAAGCAGCAAATAATGCGATTACCAGTGCACTCAGGGTTTTACCGATACCGTTTAAAAGGCGCTTCAGAATCAGTAAACCAACTCATTCGGGACTGAAAGGAAGTTGTTCGGTAGTTGCCCTGAAGAGGAAACAACTACACCCGGGATGTAATAGATGAGGCAACATGATACGGCGAAGCCGGGCATTTTTCGCAAAATTGACCCTGAACTCATCGAGCCAACTCGTTTAGCCCATGGCCGAAAACTGGTTTTGGCCTGCTGCGCCCGCGTTTTAGCTCGTTTGCCTTGTCTTGATACCCCCCACCCCACCCATTCCCACCCAAGGCGGGTGATAACCAGACTGGTGTCGTCCTCGTAAGCTTCTTTCAAGGCCCCAACATTCCAACAGGGGCATGGAGAGTTGACATGAGCGTACAAAATAATCTGCATATCCTGGCTACATCCGCTGACTTGTCCGATGACGAAGTCGCCGCACTCTGGATAGAAGCTCAGGAACAAGCCGTCAACAGCACTGGTAGCGTTTGTTTGCCCGAGTTTCGTGAGCTTGCTGAAAAGAACATGGTGCGTCTGATCGAAGGCAAAGCCACTGCCAATGTACCTGCACAAATGATCCCCTGGGTGTTGTTCGACCTGCATGTGGGCTTGTTGATTGTCAGTGTTGGCAACAGCATCAAAAACGCCGCTGCAAATACTCGCGATTACTTTGCTGGTCTGCGTACCAGGCATGTTGCTTGAGTCAGCTGACCCCGCCAGGCTCCAGAATAAGCCTGGTGGGGTTACTTCAGCGGCGCTGGCTGCCCCAGCACCTCGATACACCCAGCACTTTTCAGTTTACTGAGTCTTATACATATCCAGAAAATCGACAGGCGCTGCGTTGATTGGCCGGTACTGCTGTGTCTGTTCGCCAGGCACCGGTATATCGGGCACCGGCAGTTCGATTTTCAGGGGTCGCGTCACCGCCTTGAGGCGGTTCGCTTCGATCTCGCCGGAAAGGTAATACACCCCTGCCAGGACCCCTGCATCACGATTGTCCAGCAATGCCTGCCAGTCCTCTTCGAATGCTTGGTAGAGGACCGTTCTGAGTTGCCCTTCCATTTCCGGCTTGTCGTACTCATGGGCAATCACCCCATAGGCAGCGGAACCCACAGAAATGATCAGACTGGCCGCCTTGCCGACCACTGACGAAACCGTACTTGCCGCGCCCTTGCTCGCCAGCTCCGACTCCAGTCTTTCACCGGCTCTGCGGGCCACTGCGGAAATTCCTTTACCTGAAGCGTTTTTGTCCGCGTTGTCCGCTGCCGCCGTGATCTTCCCCGAGAGGGCTTTATAGGCTGGCAACTTGCCCAGCGGAACGGCATTTACCAACTGATAAAGCGAGGCACTACGCGCTGGCGGGGCGCCCAGGGAAATTGCAGGTATTTCCTGCAGGCGCTTTTCGAATTGATCCTCAGGCACGGCATAACGCGCGGGGATCTGCTGCAGTTTCTTGCCCAGGTGATAGACGTAGAAGTTCGTCGTCTGCTCACGAATAACTTCGGGGGAAATCTGCCTGGAAACCGGATCAAGCACCTGATCCTGATACTCCTCCTGCAGATAACCGGCCAGGCGATTTACCGTCGCCTCTGTCTCGCCACCTTCGCGGACGTTGTACCAGGCCACTTTCACACCCAGCCATTGCTGGGTCCAGTAGCCGCTGTACCAGGGAATGAACTCTTCATCCGTACGCTGCTGGACGAGCGCTTTCCATTGCCCCATGTACTTGCGTGCAAAATCCCGAGCCTCTTCAGAGGAGGTTTGCGAGGCGGCCATGATGTCCCAGTCAACCCACTCCCAGGTACTTTGTGGCACCACAACCGGAGGCTCGGGAGCCTTGGAAGCACACCCCGCCAGCACCAGTAACGCTGCGACCAGCAGTGTGCGGTCTTTCACCTGTGCACTCCCTCTGCCAACCGTACCTTGGCGGCACTCCGGCTGCTCGACTCTGTTGACCGGAACATGGCCAGCACCATCCGCCGTCGGGGGCCCGGCAGAAATCCGCCCTATCTTTTAAGCATAGGTTGTGAAAGCCGATCAATGCAGCCGGTTACGGCTGTTTGCGGGGTAACGATCGCTCAGGGCAGCCGATCCTTGAGCATCGGCGTGATGAAATAGCCAAAAGCGGCAATCAGACCGCCAAAAAACAGGCCCACCCCGACTGCAGGCAGCCACCATTGCTGTAGTTCCGGGTCGCCCGGATAAATAAATGCCGAAAACAGAATGGCCGCAGGCATCAGCAAAGCAGCCAGCGGAATGATGGCAATGCCTAAGGAGCTGTGCAGCCGCAGGTAGATGACCAGAGCCAGGGTGGCGGCCAGCGCTAACATCATCATGCCTTGGTCTTCCTCTTGCACTATCGGTATGGCCACAGATTAAACCACCTCGCCCGGCACAGGCCACCAGAGTGTTGAAGGACTCATGGCTATCAGCCCTGATCGAGAAACTGGGCCGATGTCAGGTGGAAGCTACTTTACAGCCCCATCTGCTTGCTGATGATCTCGTTCATCACCTCGCGGGTACCGCCGCCAATCGACAGGATGCGATTATCACGGTAAAGCCGCTCCACCAGACTTTCGCGCATGAAGCCCATGCCGCCGAGAATCTGTGTGGCGTCATAGGTGATGCGGTCAGACACGTCGGTGGCAAAGTTCTTGGCCATGGAAATCTCCTTGATCACGCTCTTGCCGGCGGCCATCTGCGCCGCCTGGCGATAGGTGAACTCGCGAGATACTTCCAGCTGGGTGGCCATCTCGGCCAGTCGGTGCTTGAGCACCTGGAACTTGCCAATCGGCTTGCCGAACGCCGCGCGCTCTTTGGCCCATTTCAGCGCCTCTTCCAGCGCCAGTTGCGAGGTCATGTTGGCCATGATCGCCAGCGACAAGCGTTCACTCTGGAAGTTGGCCATGATGCAGGCAAAGCCCATATTTTCCGAGCCGATCAGATTCTCCACCGGAACCTTGCAATCATCGAAAAACAGCTCGGCAGTGTCCGAAGCCCACCAGCCCATCTTCTTCAACGAGCGGCCCACAGTGAATCCCGGTGTGCCCTTCTCGATCAGCAGCAGGCTGACACCACCGAAACCGTCACCACCGGTACGCACGGCCACCGTGTAGTAGTCGGCACGCACGCCACTGGTGATGAAGGTTTTGCTGCCGCTCACCCGGTAAAAGTCACCATCGCGAACCGCACGTGTCTTCAAACTCGCCACATCGGAGCCGCCCGAAGGTTCAGTGATCGCCAGCGCCATAATCTTTTCACCGGCCAGCACCTGTGGCACCACGCGGTCACGCAACGCCGGCTTGCCCCACTTGAGTAACGGCGGCATACCGATATCCAGAGAACCGATACCGGCCACAAGACCACCGGAACCACAGCGCATCAGCTCCTCACTGGCCGCCACCTTGGCAAACAGATCGCCTTCGTAGCTGCCGCCATACTGTGCTGGGTAGCCAATACCAAGAATGCCCGCAGCACCGGCCTTGAGGTACAGGTCACGGGGAAACTCTTCCGCCTCCTCCCACTCATCAACGAACGGCAGAATTTCGCGTTCGACAAAGCGACTGACCGAATCCCGGACCAGTTGATGTTCCTGGTTAAAGTACTGCTGCGCTGCGGTCATGGCTGACTCCTGTTGCGAATGGAGCGACCATACCAAGCGCTTGCTAGGTTAGCCAAGGGGTAGTCACGCCACGTCTCAGGTTATTTCCGCCGCCAGAAGGTGACTAATCCACAAAGGTTTCGGGATCGCGGGCTGTAACCGATACGAAATTCAGGCAAGAAAAGCATCGAATGAACTAGCCGACTAGCACAACACGTGGCAACTCACCCGACTGGTTCCGGCCAGCAACAATGCAAAGTCACCCTGCCCGGCGGCAACTGTGCCCAGCCGTTATGGCTGAAGTTACTCAATGCTGTTGATTTCAGCTTCGCTGAGCGGACGGTAGTCACCCGCTTGCAGTGAGTCATCCAATGCTATGTCGCCGATGCGCTCGCGGTGTAGCTCGACAACACGATTGTCGAGGGCGGCAAACATTCTTTTTACCTGGTGGTATTTTCCCTCGCTAATCGTCAGGCGTACTTCATTGCTGTAGAGACGCTCGAGGGCGGCGGGCTTGGTCAAATGCTTTTCACTTTTAAGCTGTATACCTGCCTGTAACTTCTCCTCCGCATCACTGGCAAGATCACTAACCAGGGTGACGTAGTAGGTTTTTTGACACTCACGACGTGGCGAGGTTACGCGGTGATTCCACTGACCATCATCGGTGATCAAAACCAGTCCAGTGGTGTCGATATCAAGGCGTCCGGCAATATGCAGTGTTTGCTTGTTCGGTTCGTCGAGCAGATCAAGCACCGTCGGGTGATCGCTATCAGTAGTGGCGCAAATGTAACCGGCAGGCTTGTGCAGCATGAAATAGCGGGGACCAACCGCGCTAAGTGTTTCACCGTCAAGCTGAACGGTATCGGCCGGGCTTATATGCAGGCTGGCATCTTTGATCAGCTCCCCATTTACCAGAACGCGCTTGTTTCTCAAGGCTATCTTCACCAGAGCGCGCGACAGATCGGTAGTCTGGGCAATAAATTTATCGAGGCGCATGGGTTTGAGTTCTCGGTGTTGTCTGTGGGCCAGGGTGTTCATCCCGCTGGCGGAAATAGTTTCCAACCAAGCCAATCGCTTGAGCGCGCCGAAAGCAAACAGGCCTGTCAGGCGCCCATTGGCCGCCGGCCGGCCAGCGCATGGGCCAGCGTGCCGCCATCGACCATTTCCAATTCGCCGCCAAGCGGCACTCCGTGAGCGATGCGGGTCATGCTCAGGCCTTTGCCAGCTAGCATCTGTGCGATGTAGTGGGCGGTGGCTTCACCTTCGACCGTCGGGTTGGTGGCCAGGATGATCTCGCTGAAGCTGCCCGCCTCCACCCGCGCCAGCAATTCGGGAATGCCGATGGCCTCAGGGCCAAGGCCATCGAGTGGCGACAGGTGTCCCTTGAGCACGAAGAAGCGCCCGCGAAAACCGGTCTGCTCTACCGCAAACACTTCCAGCGGTCCTTCAACCACACACAGAATGCTGTCATCCCGGCGCGGATCGGCACACAGCGGGCACAAAGCGTCCTCGCTGAGCGTGCGGCAACGCTGGCAATGCCCCACCCCTTCCATCGCCGCCGTCAGTGCCTGCGCCAGGTGCAGGCCACCGCTGCGATCGCGCTCGAGCATCTGCAACGCCATGCGCTGCGCGGTCTTCTGCCCGACACCGGGAAGGATGCGCAGCGAATCGATCAATTGGCGAATCAGCGGGCTGAAGCTCATGGGGACTACCTTGTAATTCGTAGGGCGTACTCGCCGCAGGCAGTACGCCGGTTGCGGAGCAGATGTCGGTGTTCAACGGCGGACTGTTCGCTGCGCTCCTGAGTCCGCCCTACAGGATCATGCAGGAGCGAGGAAGCGTGGGCACCGCAGTTTACCGAGCGTAAATGAGGATGCCCGCGCTTCCGGGCAACGCCGCCATGTGCGTTGACTGGGCGGCCCGTTTTATCAAAAAGGCATTTTGAAGCCGGGTGGCAGCTGCATCCCAGCTGTCATGCCCGACATCTGCGACTGGCTATTGGCTGCGATCTTGCGCACGGCATCGTTCACCGCAGCTGCAATCAGGTCCTCAAGAATTTCCTTGTCCTCCTGCATCAGGCTGTCATCCAGACTGATGCGTTTGACGTCATGCCGACCGGTCATCACCACGCTGACCAAGCCGGCGCCGGACTGACCGGTCACCTCGGCGTTGGCCAACTCTTCCTGCATCTTCTGCATTTTTTCCTGCATCTGCTGGGCCTGCTTCATCAGACCGGCCATACCACCTTTCATCATTTCTCTATTCCTCGGCGTTACAGGGGTTCTATGGAATCGGGACGAATACTGGCCCCGAACTGTTCAATCATCTGGCGAATCAGCGGATCGCTGTTGATCGCTTCTTCGGCCTGGCGCTGGCGCTCTATGCGCTTGCGTGCATTGGCCTGCGCCGGGGTTTCCTGCTCGGGCTTGATCACCTCGATCTGCAGCTTGATGCTGCGTCCCAGATGCTGGTTCAGACCATCGCTCAGGCGTTGCTGTTGACTGGCATTGAACAACGCACTGTGCGCCGGGTCCAGATGCAGCGTCCAGTCATCGCCATTTTTTGCCACCAGCGTGCAGTTGGCAGCAATGCTGCCGGTCATGCCGGACAGCCCGATCTGCGGACACAAAACCAGCCACTCTGCAGCCAGGCCGGTGGCCGGCTGCACATCAGGCAGCGACTCCTCCACTGCTTCAGTGGAAGATTGATCCAGCAGCAGTTCATCCATCTGCAGCAGATCAGCACTGTCGGACTCGTAATACCCTTCATCCGACGCCGGCGGCTCGTCATCGTCGCTGCTGGCCGGTTCAGGCGCTGCAACAGAATCGGTGGACTGCGCTGGTTTGCCCGGCTCATCCCAGGGCAGATCCACCACGGCAGCCGGTTTTGGCTGCGCAACCGCTGCCTCCGGTATTCTGACGGGTTCGGCGGCAACAACCGACACCACAGGCGCGGGTTTCACATC
>Ga0102815_10002576_pt1 | contig 11004 bp, 9 predicted proteins | sample ColrivemetaGS759_FD_79113 | JGI IMG/M metagenome (GOLD analysis project Ga0102815, IMG submission 79113) | Estuarine microbial communities from the Columbia River estuary - Ebb tide ETM metaG S.759 | ecosystem: Environmental > Aquatic > Marine > Intertidal zone > Estuary | place: USA: Columbia...
ACGGCTTCGATGGATGGTCTGGCAAGCGGCTCAGCACGCACGAACCACTGGTCAGTGAGATAGGGTTCGATGACCACCCCGGAGCGATCGCCATAGGGTCGCTTGAACTCGTGGTCCTCGATCTTGACCATCAGACCAGCGGCTTGCAGGTCTTCGACTATCCTGTCGCGTGCAATAAAGCGGTCCAGGCCCTGGTAAGCGGCCGGTGCATTTTCATTCATCACTGCGTCGATGGTGAACAGATTAATGACTTCCATCTCGTGACGCTGTCCGACTTCATAATCGTTAAAGTCGTGTGCCGGAGTGATCTTCACACAACCGGTACCAAATTCGGGGTCGACATATTCGTCAGTAATGATCGGAATGATGCGCGTGGTCATGGGTACCTGCACGCGCAAGCCGACGAAATCCGCATAGCGTTCATCGCCCGGGCTTACCGCCAACGCGCCGTCGGCAAGGATAGTTTCCGGTCGGGTGGTGGCGATTTCAAGATGAGTGACGCCATTCACCGCGCCATCGACCAGCGGGTAACGCACGTGATACATGAATCCCTTTTCTTCGACATTCAATACTTCGAGATCGGAGATTGCGGTATGCAATACCGGATCCCAGTTGACCAGGCGTTTGCCGCGGTAAATCAGGTCTTCTTCGTAAAGTTTTATGAACACTTCCTGCACGGCCGCAGAGAGGCCGTCGTCCATGGTGAAGCGTTCGCGCGACCAGTCGGGTGAAGTGCCCATGCGCCGCAGCTGCTGGGTGATGGTGCCACCGGATTCGGCCTTCCACTTCCACACGCGATCGATGAATTCGTCGCGTCCAAGATCATGCCGGGTCTTGCCTTCCTGGCTTAGCTGGCGCTCGACCACCATTTGCGTGGCTATGCCGGCGTGGTCCGTACCCGGTTGCCACAGGGTGTTGTCGCCTTTCATCCGATGGTAGCGGATCAGCGTGTCCATGATGGTGTCCTGAAACGCATGTCCCATGTGCAAGCGGCCGGTTACGTTCGGCGGTGGGATCACGATGCAATAGGGATCACCATCGCCTTGCGCGGCGAAGTAGCCTTTATCTTCCCAGTGTTGATACCAGGTTTCTTCAATCGAGTGCGGGTTGTAGGTTTTTTCCATCGGTCAGGCGGTGTAAATCAAAGGGCGCGATTATAGCCTGCCGCTCTGTGGATTTGCACTGTTTCTATGTGTTCGAGGGATCTACCAATGCTGGTCCCGGCCCTGTGGGTAGCATCGGGTATTTCTGGGTTTGGGCTGATCAGGAACGATCGAGGTGCTGTTGGAAGGCGAGACGGATTTCCTGCCAGGCCAGTTCCATGTGCTCGTCGAGGATGCGACGTACGGCCTGTTCCAGCGCAGGATTGTCGGCAAGAGGGGTGATGTTTGGCTGGCTGATCGCCAGTGATTCGGGCTTAAATGCAGAGTTCCCCGGTGTATCGCGCGTGTAGACGGAGGCTGTGAACGGCGCAGCATCCTCGGCGTCAAAATCAAGTTCGGTGCTTTCCTGCGCCTGGGCCTGCGCCTCGGCCGCGATAACGTCACTGACCTGAAGTGGTGGATCAGCGGCGTAATCGTCGAGACCCAGATCAGACATGGTAACTTCGGCGCCACGTTCGATAAGGTCGTTGAGCATCGGGATGTCGTCTTTATCACTCATCTTTGCCTACTCCTGTTCGATTACTCAAATCCAATTGCTTCTATTCGACTACTCAACGGCTCAAGGGTTAAAGGTTCACGTGTTTGAGTGTATAACCGCGCTCCTTGTAAAAACTGTAATTCTCGCGGGCCTGCGCCTTGTTTTCCTCGGTGACCAGTTCGATGACGCGTTCAAACTGCGCAAAGTAAAGCGGTACTGACGCCGATAAATTGATGAGTAACTGGCGCTCACCGGCTGGTTGCGGATCGTCGTGGATCAGAATCGGAGTCACGAAGTCGGCGCTTTCCTCGCTGTCATGCGGAACAAAACTGTCGTCGACAAAGGTCCACAGTCGTTGGTCGAGATGACGGCTCTGCTCGGCATTCCGGGTCAGCAGCAGTGTCAGTTGCTTGCTGTCATAGGCTTTCTGACAGAGTTTGCAGACCACCTGGTCGAAGCTGTGGCCTGCTGGATTCAGTTGGTAAAAATCAACTCGCGTCATTACTTGATCTGGTTGATGATGAACTGGGTCAGCAGCGGTACCGGGCGACCGGTGGCACCTTTGGCATCGCCTGATTTCCAGGCGGTACCGGCGATGTCGAGGTGCGCCCATTTGTAGTCCCTGGTGAAACGAGAGAGAAAACAGGCGGCGGTAATGGAGCCGGCGTCGCGGCCACCGATGTTAGCCATATCGGCAAAATTACTTTTCAACTGCTCCTGATATTCGTCCCACAACGGCAGTTCCCAGATCTTGTCTTCGATCTGCTGTCCGGACTTGATCAGGTCCTTGATCAGCGCCGGATTGTTGCCCATGACACCCGAAGGAACCTTGCCGAGCGCGACGATGACCGCACCGGTCAGTGTGGCGATGTCGATCACACAACTCGGCTTGAATTTGGCCGCATAGGTCAACGCGTCGCAGAGGATCAGCCGACCCTCGGCATCGGTGTTCAATATCTCGATGGTTTGCCCGGACATGCTGGTGACGATGTCGCCCGGTTTGGTGGCGATACCGTCGGGCATATTTTCGGTGGCCGGAATAATACCCACGACATTGATCGGCAACTGCATCTGAGTGACGGCCTGCAAAGTGCCAAACACCGAGGCCGCGCCACACATGTCGTATTTCATTTCATCCATCGACTGGCCGGGCTTTAGCGATATGCCACCGGTATCGAAGGTGACACCCTTGCCCACCAGCACCACCGGTTTTTCGGCGGCCGCTGCACCACGATATTCTATGGTGATCAACTTTGCCGGTTGACGACTCCCGGCACTCACGGATAGTAGCGACCCCATCTTCAGACGTTTCATGTCTGCTTCATCGAGTATGCCTACGCGCAGACGCTTGTCGCTCTTAGCAAGAACCTGAGCCTGTTTGGCCAGGTAAGTCGGTGTGCAGATATTCGCCGGCAGGTTGCCAAGATCGCGGGTCAGGTTCATGCCCGCGCTGATCGCGCTGGCTTCAGCGATGGCCTGCCGGGCGCGCTCGGCGTCTTTTTTCAAGACGTTGATAGCGACCTTACGCAAACCTTTGCGGGGTGCTGGTTTATCACTTTTAAGTCCGTCGAAGCGATACTCGCTGTTGTTTAACAGCAATGCGGACTGGCGGATCTTCCAGGCCAGATCGCGGCCCTTGAGAGGAATTTCGGCCGCGTAGAACTCGGCATCGCGTGCGCCACTGGATTCCAATGTCGAGGCGATGGCGTTGACGACGCGATCAAAATTGCGTTCGTTCATCTCACTTTCCTTTCCGCAGCCGACCAGCAGCAGGCGTTGTACACCATTGATACCGGTGGATGGCAGCAGCAGGGTTTGACCAACGGTGCCGTCCATATCGCCACGCTTGAGGATGGCACTCAGCATACCCTTGTTGGCCTTGTCCACCCGCTGTCCGCTGGCGGATAGTTTGCGTGGCTGGGTTACGGTGATGATCTGACAAGCACTGCGGGCTTTTTCGGCGGTATTGTGTTTAAGTACGAATTCCATGGTTTCCTGATGTTGATAGCGTAGATAACGCGATAAGATACGTGAAGCGCCAAAAAAAACCAGTCGTAAATGCCTAAAATTCAGCCCGCTTTAAGCCTGTGCATGCCAGGCTTGGATATTTAATCAAAATGCCTGTTATCCAGAAATGACAAGTATCCTTACCGCGTACCTTGCGCGCGAGACCCTGAAGACCAGCTGCGCTGTGTTGCTGATCCTGTATGTGATTCTGCTGAGTAATGCCCTCGGTACAGTGTTGGCCGATATTGCCGATGGCGATATTCCGGCGCAGACACTGTGGCCGATGATGTTCGCACAATCGATTACCGTGCTCTCGATGCTGCTGCCGATCTCCCTGTTTCTCGGTATCGTCTTTACCTTCGGGCGCATGTACAAGGATCACGAAATCGTGGTGATGCAAGCCTGTGGAATCGGTTACAGAGATTTTTATCGGCCCGTATTGCTGGCAATGGCTCCATTCATGATTGTCAGCGTGTACACAAGTGTTTGGGGAAGCGCGCAGGCGATAAGTGCTTCGCGGGTGGCACTTGTGCAGGCATCGAACCTGCATGAGTTCCACCTGGTCAAGCCGGGTCAGTTCAACCAGGCCAGGGGCGGCGACCTGATTTTCTTCATGGAATCACTGAGCGAAGACAAGCTTGAATTACAGGAGATTATCATCAGCCAGAGCCGTGGCGATAAAATGATTATCGAAACGGCCAGGACAGGACGCCAGATCATCGACGAGAAAACCGGTGATCTGTTCCTGGTAGTCGGACCCGGTGAACTTTCCGAGGGGCAGGCGGGTGACAACCAGGTCACGCAGATCAGCTTTGCTGAACATGGCATCCTGTTAGAGAAACAGAAAAAGTCGCGAACCTATAAAGTGCACAGTAACCAGTTGACGCCGACCGCCCTATGGCGATCCAGTTTACTCAAACATCATATCGAATTTCACTGGCGTATCGCCATTCCTGTGATATTGCTGGTGCTTGCCCTGCTCGCCGTTCCGCTTTCCTATGTGGCTCCGCGGCAGGGTCGTTATGGAAAGGTGGGCATCGCGTTGTTGGTGCTAATTGCCTATCTCAACCTGATGGCCTTCACGCGCGCCAAAATCGAAGACGGGATTATCCCGATCGCGCTCAATTTCTGGTGGGTTCATCTGCTGTTTCTGCTGCTGACCCTGGCTTTCATCTACCGGCGTAATCGAGGGCGTTTGCTGCGCCGGGTGTCCGCGTGATTATCGATCGCTATATCCAGCGAAGTATTCATCTGGGCACAGTGGGAACGTTGTTGCTGCTGGTTAGCCTCGCCCTGTTTTTTTCCTTTGTCGGTGAACTCGGTGATCTCGGTGATGGTGATTACGGAATCTGGCAGATGCTGGAATACCTCGCACTTATTGTGCCCGGCACGGTTGTGGAGTTCCTGCCGCTTGCCGTGTTGATTGGCAGCATGCTCAGCCTGGGATCGATGGCGAGCAACAGCGAATTGATTGCGATGCAGGCTTCCGGGGTTACCCTGTGGCGGATGCTCGGTGGCGTATTGCAGGCGGCATTGTTGATCGCTCTGGTCAGCTTCCTGCTGGCTGACTGGATAGTTCCGGACACTGAGCTTCATGCTCGCAAAATTAAAAACCAGAGTCGGCAACCAAGTAGTTCACTCGAAAAGGGTCTGCAACAAAGCAGCTCACTCGAAGCCGGCCAGGGCCTGTGGTTGAAGGATGAGACAAAGGTTGTCCATGTTGCGCAGCTGCTGCCAAATGGTCATGCGCGTGATGTCGAAATCTACCATCTGGACGGCCAGGGTGGCGTGCAAAAAATGATCAAGGCCGCGTACGCTCAGCCTTTGGGCGGCGGCTGGGAGCTGCACCAGGTCAGCCAGACTACACTTGCCGATGGCAGGGCCAATTCGCAACAGCTTGATAGTCTGATATATCCGGGGAACATTTCCCATGAGTTGTTGCAGGTATTGCTGGTCGATCCCCGCCACATGTCGAGTCGCGACCTCATTGCCTACCTGAAATTCCTCGATGATAATCGACTCGATGCCAAAGTCGAACGGCTTATTTTCTGGGAGAAAATGTTTGCTCCATTAACCATTGTTATCATGTGTTTGCTTGCATTTCCATTCGTGATGGGATCGCAACGACAGTCCAACACCGGCCAGCGATTGCTTATCGGCATTCTCCTCGGGTTATCTTTTGCTGTTATCGACCGCGTGCTGACTCAACTTGGTATGCAGTCAGGCGTTTCCCCTTTCGCGGTCGCGCTAATGCCTAACCTTTTGTTTTTGGCGTTAGCCATGTACCTGCTTTTTGGCAGGGGGGCGCAGGGTGGATTAGCGCTGTTGCGCCGATTGTTTCGGCGCTGAAAGATTGATAACGCGGGTGTGGCTTAAGCGATCATGCCAGGTATATGGTTTGAACAACCGCCACCAGTATCCGCAGCCAAGGCACAGCAGAGAGAGTAAAGCGCAAGCGAGCCTCAGGTAGCATACGCCCCAGCCGGGGTTCTCTCCTGATTCACAGACCAGGCGGATCTTCCACACCCGCATGCCGAGCGTCTGTCCCGATTTTTGCCAGAACCAGGCGTAATAGCTGTACAGCATAAACAACAGATAGAGGCTGAACCAGGTGCTCGATACTATGGCTTCGCCGTGATTGAACAGCAGCGCGATTGCGGTTGCAAAAAACAGTACCGCGAATATCAACAGGCTGTCATAAATCATAGCCGCGAGCTGTTTAATCAGGCTTGCGGATGGTGCTTCAGAAAAAATCGGGTCAGACATGAAGTGTTCTATTTGTCATTGGTGTCGGGTTAGTCGAGAGATGCTTTTGTCGGTGAATCCCGGTTGTTGAAATTCTAACCGTTTTTCAATCGGACAACTATAATACAGGACGCCGGCGAGTTCCGTGTATTCGTATCAAAAATCCGTTGGTTAATGTATAATCGCGAGTGATTTTTTTCGTATCTGAATTAATTGAGGAGACTGGATAATGGCGACAGCAGAAAGTAAGGCAACGTCGAAACCAAAAGCAAAAGCTGCAACTAAACCCGCAGTAAAGAAGAAGGCTGCTAAACCTGCAGTCAAGAAACCTGCAGTCAAGAAAGTTGCAGTCAAGAAAGTTGCAGTCAAGAAAGTTGCAGTCAAGAAAGTTGCAGTCAAGAAAGTTGCAGTCAAGAAAGCTGCACCTAAAAAGGCGGCTCGACCCGTCGCTAAGAAGGCAGCTACCCGCAAAGCCGCAGTAAAGAAGTCTCCGGTAAAGAAAGGGGCAGTTAGAAAGACTGTGGCCAAAACTTCAATCAAGAAGGGTGCGGTTAAGAAAACGGCAGGCGCAGCCGCTCAGGCTAAAGTGCTGCGGGCCAGTATTAAAGATTTGAAGAATCAGGTTAAGGCTTTGAAAGCTGACGTTACGGCTGCCAACAAACGTGCCGATGCCCTTAGCAACTTATCCTCCAAGCGGGGTGCTGCGATTGCCAGGTTCATTTCTGGTTGGGACAGGAAAGCTAACGCGTCGGCCGCAAAGAAGCCGAAGTCGAAATCGAAAAAAGCTAAAGGTTGAACGAAGCCTGTTCGATAGTGAAAAAGGCGCAGCTTGCTGCGTCTTTTTTTTGCCTGCCAGATTTATGTCATATGAACGCCGAGATGAAAAATTTGCGATGAGGATCTGTCGGTGAAAAAGAGCTCCAAATCGGGTCGGGATCCGGCTATCGATCAATTCATCGATAGCCTGTGGGCACAGAAAGGTCTGGCGGAGCTAACGCTCAGCGCTTATCAACAGGACTTAACTCAGTTTTCGCGCTGGCTCGCGCCGCGAAACGGGTCTCTGTCAGCCGGACAGCAGACTGATATCCAGCAGTTTCTGGGTGAACGTTTCGAGCGCGGTTCTTCTGCGCGTTCAAACGCGAGGTTGCTATCAACCCTTAAGCAATTTTATCGGCATCTGATTAGACTCGGAGAGCGCCAGGACAACCCCACCGCATTGGTTAGTGCGCCCCGGATTCATCGCAGCCTGCCGCAGGCGATGAACGAGCGGGATGTTGAAAAACTGCTGCAGGCTCCTGATCTGGAAAGTGACTTCGGAATGCGCGATCGCTGCATGCTCGAGCTGATGTACAGCTCGGGCTTGCGCGTCAGCGAGCTCGTCGGATTGCAGTTGAATCAGGTCAATACCCGTCTTGGACTGGTGCGACTGGTGGGTAAGGGCAGCAAGGAGCGGGTCGTTCCGGTGGGTGAGGAAGCCCTGCACTGGTTGCAACGCTATCTGCAGCGGGCACGCCCCGCACTGCAGGTGACCGGTGCCATTAACGATGCGCTTTTTTTGTCGAGCCGTGGTACTGCGATTACGCGCCAGGCATTCTGGCAGAACATCAAGAAACACCTGTTAACGGCCGGTGTCAAAACCGTTTTTTCGCCGCATTCGTTGCGGCATGCCTTCGCCACGCACCTGTTGAATCACGGTGCCGATCTGCGCACCGTGCAAATGCTGCTGGGGCATAGCAGTTTGTCGACGACTCAGATCTACACCCATATCGCGCAGACGCGACTGCAATCTATCCATGCACAGCATCATCCCCGCGGCTAGGGTACCCTGTCCCATGGCTTGCGACTGGGCATGATATCGAGAAGCCCCGGGCGGTGAGCCGGGTGTACTAGTGAAGCAGGTTGAAGAGCTTGCGCCGGTAGGTCTGTACACTGGGATGCTCGCCACCGAGCAGGTCAAATAACTCGAGCAGACTGACGCGTCCTATGTCATCTTCATAGCTGCGATCGGTACGCATTATGGTGAGCAGGCAGGCCATGGCGTCGTTGAAATCACCATGCGCGGTCAGGTGACGGCTTTTATGCAGCAAGGCCTCTAGATCGAGTGGATTCTCTATCAGGCGCTGTTCGATACCATCCAGATCGGGCAGGTCGGCGAGTTGTTCGGCTAGCTTGATTTCGGCGCGTAGCTTTATCGCTGCATCGAGCTTGCTACCCTCCGTGTCGAGGCTGTCCAGCAATGCAATCGCTGATTCAGTATCGCCCTGTGCGTTGACCATCTGGGCACAGGTTACCTTGAGCTCGGCGTTGTCGGGATCCTTGGCGAGCGCATGGTTCAACATTTCCAGTGCCTGTTCAGTCTGGCCCTGCTCATAAGCCATAATAGCCGCCTTCATGAACTGCTCTGACTCGGACACGATGTGTTTATCCAGCATCGCGCGGATATCGGATTCAGGCGCGGCACCAACGCATTCATCGACCATCTGCCCCTGGTAAAACAGTTTCATTGTCGGCAGGCTCTTGATGCCGAAATGCGCGGCGAGCTCCTGCTCCTGGTCGGCGTTGACCTTGGCCAGTTCGAACTTGCCGTCGTACTCTTCGGCCAGTTTGGCCAGCATCGGCATGATGGTTTTGCAGGGTTCACACCAGTCAGCCCAGAAATCGACCAAAACAGGCTTGTTGATGGATTTTTCCAGCACCAAATTCTGGAAATTCTGCATGCTGACATTGTGAATATAAGGTGACTCGCCCATAATAGAGAACCTGAAAAAAGATGCGCATTATATCAGGCCAATGGTCATCAATTACAAGGGTTTGCAATAGCGCGGTCGCTTTACACTCAGGAATCTCACTTTTGAAAAATCAGTATGATGCAGCCTCGATCGAGGTACTCACGGGGCTCGATCCGGTCAGGAAAAGGCCGGGAATGTACACCGATACGACCCGTCCCAATCACCTCGCCCAGGAAGTGATTGATAATAGTGTCGACGAGGCGATCGCCGGTCATGCGAGCCAGATCGGTGTCATTTTACACGCCGACCAGTCGCTTAGTGTGATTGACGATGGCCGTGGCATGCCGGTGGACATTCATCCCCAGCAGAAAATTCCGGGTGTCGAGGTGATTCTCACCAAGCTGCACGCTGGTGGCAAATTTTCCAACAAAAACTATCAGTTTTCCGGCGGCCTGCATGGTGTGGGCGTGTCAGTCGTCAATGCCCTGTCGAGTCAGCTCGATGTGCGCGTGCGTCGCGATGGCAAGGAATACACGATCGGCTTTGAAAATGGCGATAAAACCATCGAGTTGACACAAACTGGTACGGTCGGCAAAAAGAATTCCGGCACCACCCTGCGCTTCTGGCCCAATCCGAAGTATTTCGACAGCCCGGTTTTTTCGGTGACACGGTTAAAGCACGTGTTGCGGGCCAAGGCCGTGTTGTGCCCCGGCCTGCGCGTCAAGTTTTACGTGGAGAAAACCAAGGAGTCGCTCGAGTGGTTTTACGAGGACGGTCTTGCTGATTATCTGACCGAATCTCTCGCCGGGTTCGAAGTGTTGCCGCAGCAACCCTTCTTCAACTCTCTGAAGGGAGAACACGAGGCGGTGGACTGGGCGGTGATCTGGCTCCCGCAGGGTGGTGAATCCATCACCGAGAGCTATGTCAATCTGATTCCAACCTCGCAGGGCGGTACCCACGTCAACGGGTTACGTACCGGTATCACCGATGCCATCCGTGAATTCTGCGAGTTTCGCAGCCTGCTGCCGCGCGGCGTCAAGATTGCGCCCGACGATGTCTGGGATAAAGTCAGTTTCGTGTTGTCGGTAAAGATGGAAGATCCACAGTTTTCCGGGCAAACCAAGGAGCGCCTGTCATCGCGCGAAACCGCAGCTTTTGTATCCGGTGTCGCCAAGGATTCCTTCAGCCTGTGGTTGAACCAGCACGCCGACATTGGCGATCAACTGGCGCAACTGGCCATTGCCAGTGCGCAAAGCCGCCTGAAGACGGCAAAGAAAGTGGTGCGCAAGAAGGTTACCAGCGGTCCGGCATTGCCGGGCAAGCTTGCTGACTGCAGCAGCCAGGACGTTGGTCGTACCGAGTTGTTCCAGGTCGAAGGGGACTCGGCTGGCGGCTCGGCCAAGCAGGCCCGTGATCGGGCCTTCCAGGCAATCATGCCGTTGCGCGGTAAGATACTGAATACCTGGGAGGTACCCTCGGACCAGGTGTTGGCCTCGCAGGAAGTTCATGATATCTCGGTCGCCATCGGTGTCGAACCCGCTTCGGACGATCTTAAAAATCTGCGTTACGGCAAGATCTGCATTCTCGCCGATGCCGATTCCGACGGTGCCCACATTGCCACCCTGTTATGTGCGCTGTTCCTGCGCCACTTCCAGCCATTGGTGGAAAAAGGACACGTCTATGTTGCCAAGCCACCGCTGTATCGTATCGATGTCGCCAAGGACAAGTTCTACGCGCTGGATGAAGCCGAACGCGATGGCATCCTCGACCGCATAACGGCGGAAAAACGCAAGGGAAAGGTGATGGTGACCCGTTTCAAGGGGCTGGGTGAAATGAATCCACTGCAGTTGCGCGAGATCGCGATTGCACCCGAAAACCGCCG
>Ga0102815_10002578_pt1 | contig 11001 bp, 7 predicted proteins | sample ColrivemetaGS759_FD_79113 | JGI IMG/M metagenome (GOLD analysis project Ga0102815, IMG submission 79113) | Estuarine microbial communities from the Columbia River estuary - Ebb tide ETM metaG S.759 | ecosystem: Environmental > Aquatic > Marine > Intertidal zone > Estuary | place: USA: Columbia...
ATTAAGCTGAAGCTGGCGCTGACGATTGATCTGATGACCGACCTGCGCGAAAAGGCCGAGGCCGAAGCGATCCGGGTTTTTGCGCGCAATCTCAAGGATTTGCTGCTGGCTGCCCCGGCGGGCGCGAAGGCGACGATGGGCCTCGATCCGGGCATTCGCACAGGCGTGAAAATTGCCGTTGTCGATGCGACGGGCAAGGTGCTGGACTTTGCCACGATCTACCCGTTTCAGCCGCGTCTGGATATTCAGGGATCGCTGGCGCAGATGGAGCATCTGGTGCGCAAACACAACGTCGGGCTGATCGCGATTGGCAACGGCACCGCCAGCCGTGAAACGGATGCTTTGGCGGCGCAGATGTTGGCGAAACTGCCCAGCCCGCGCCCCGTCAAGGTGGTGGTGAGTGAGGCCGGGGCCTCGGTGTATTCGGCCAGCGAATTGGCCGCGCGCGAATTCCCCGATCTGGATGTGTCGATCCGTGGCGCGGTCAGTATCGCGCGGCGTTTGCAGGATCCGCTGGCCGAGTTGGTCAAGATCGAACCCAAGGCCATCGGCGTCGGCCAATATCAGCATGACGTGAACCAAAGCGCCTTGGGCAAGGCGTTGGATGGTGTGGTTGAGGACGCCGTGAACGCGGTGGGCGTGGACCTGAACACCGCCTCGGCCCCGTTGTTGACGCGGATTTCCGGCCTCAGCACCGGGTTGGCCGAAGCGGTCGTCGCGCATCGCGATGCGAATGGGCGGTTTGGCTCGCGCAAAGAACTGCTGAAGGTCGCGCGGTTGGGGCCGAAAGCCTATGAGCAAGCGGCCGGGTTCTTGCGCATTCAGGGCGGAAAAGAGCCGCTGGACGCGTCCTCGGTGCACCCTGAGGCCTATGATCTGGCGCGGCGGATCGTGACGGCGACCGGGCGCGATGTCACGGCGCTCATGAAAGACCCCGCTGCCTTGCGTCGGTTGGAGCCTGAGGCGTTCGTGGGCGGCGCGTTCGGCTTGCCAACGGTGCGCGATATCATGGCCGAGTTGGAAAAGCCGGGCCGCGACCCACGGCCAGAGTTCAAGACGGCCACCTTTACCGACGGCGTCAACGAGATCCGCGATCTGAAACCGGGGATGCAGTTGGAAGGCACCGTGACCAACGTCGCGGCCTTTGGTGCGTTCGTCGATGTCGGCGTGCATCAAGACGGGTTGGTGCATGTCAGCCAATTGGCCGATCGGTTCGTCAAAGACCCGCATGAGGTGGTCAAGGCGGGCGACGTGGTGACCGTGCGCATCGTCGAGGTGGACGTGGCGCGCAAACGGATTGGCATGTCGATGCGCAAGGATGGCGGCGGCGAAATGCGTGCGGACCGCAACGAATCGCGGCAAACCGATTCGCGCGGCAAGGGCAAAGCTCCGGTCCGAACCCCGAAGAAAACCTCGGCTGGGCCGTCAAAAACTGCCTCGGAACCGGGCGGATTCGGCGCGGCGCTGCTGGATGCCATGAAGAAACGCTGAATCCGTAATGAATCGGCCACAGGTTGGCGCTGATCGGGAAACGTGACTTGCCCTGACCCCCTGATTTGCTGCTTGATTGGCGCAACACGGGGATCGGGGGATCTATGTCTGACAGTAATGCCAAGCGCCGCATCTGGGGCTGGTGGTGGTTCGATTGGGCCAGCCAGCCATACAACACGTTGTTGATCACCTTCATCTTCGGGCCCTATGTGGTGTCCGTGGTGGGCGATGGATCGGCGGCACAGACCATCTGGGGCTATGGAATCGGGGCCGCAGGCATCCTGTTGGCGGTACTTGCGCCGCTACTGGGCGCGGTGGCGGATAAGTCCGGCAAGCGCATGGTCTTCGTGTGGTTCTTCTCGATCCTCTATGTGATCGGTGCGGCCGGACTGTGGTATTCGGCACCGGACGGGTTCAACATCTGGACGGTGATGCTGTTCTTCTGCATCGGCCTGATTGGCATGGAATTCGCCACGATTTTCACCAACGCCATGCTGCCCGACCTCGCGCCGATAGAGGATATCGGCAAGATTTCAGGCTCGGGCTGGGCATGGGGTTATGTCGGCGGGGTGATCGGGTTGATCATCATGCTGACCCTGTTTGCCGAGGGCTCGAACGGCACAACCCTGATCGGCATCGCGCCGTTGTTCGGGCTGGACGCTGCGGCGCGCGAAGGCACGCGCTTTGTCGGGCCGTTCACTGCGATCTGGTATGTGGTCTTTATGGTCCCATTCTTTTTCTGGGTGCGCGAGCCGAAGAAACCGGGCGCGGTTAGCATCGGCACAGCGATCCGGGGCGCGTGGCCAGAGCTGCGCGAGACGCTGAGGTCGCTGCCCAAAGACCGCAGCCTCTTTGCGTTTCTGGGCGCGTCGATGTTCTACCGCGACGCGCTGAACGGGGTGTATACCTTCGGCGGCATCTACGCGGCCGGCGTCTTGCAGTGGACGGTGATTGACGTGGGCGTGTTCGGCATTCTGGCCGCTGTCACGGGTGCTATTTTCGCATGGCTCGGGGGCAAAGCTGATAGCCGGTTTGGCCCGAAACCGGTGATCTTGTTCAACGTCGTGGTGCTGGCCATCGTCGCGCTGGCGATTGTCTTTGTCTCACGCGAATCCGTGTTTGGTATCGCCGTGGAAGCGTCCAGCAGCTTGCCTGACATCACCTTCTATTGCCTCGGTGCGTTGATTGGCGCGGGTGGCGGATCGTTGCAAGCCGCAAGCCGCACGATGATGGTGCGTCAGGGCGACGACGAAAAAATGACCGAGGGCTTTGGCCTTTATGCGCTCTCGGGCAAGGCTACGGCCTTTATCGCGCCGCTGTCGATTGGCATCGTGACCCACCTGACAGGCAGCCAGCAATGGGGCATCTTGCCAGTTGCCGTGTTGTTCATCATCGGCTTGCTGTTGCTAGCCTTTGTCAGCCCTGAGGGGCGCAAACGGGCATGAGACTGACGCGTGCCTTTTCTGCTCTGACCGTGTGTGCTGCTGTTACGGCGGCCTGTGTCAGCGCGATTGACCCGGCGGTCAGTCAGGAGAACGCCAGTCAGGCGCTGGGCGCACATCGATTGGGCACGACCGAGCCCGCGCAGGCTTATGGTACCTATGCCCGGGGTTGCGCCGATGGGTTGGTGCAATTGCCGGAAACCGGCGCGACATGGCAGGCCATGCGCCTGAGCCGCAATCGGAACTGGGGTCACCCAGAGATGATTGATTATCTGCAAGACCTGAGCCGCGAAGCCACCCAGATCGGATGGGCGGGGCTTTATGTCGGGGATATCAGCCAGCCGCGCGGTGGCCCGACAAGCTCAGGCCATCGCAGTCACCAGATGGGCTTGGACGCCGATGTCTGGATGCTGCCGCCGGACCGCCTGAACCTGACCCGCGCGGACCGCGAGAACTTGTCCTCGGTGTCGGTGCGCACGCAGAATCAGCGCGGCTTGACGGAACACTGGACCCCGCGCCATGCACAAGTGCTGCGCGCGGCTGCCAGTGACCCGCGCGTTGACCGCATCTTCGTCGCGGCTGCGGTGAAAATTGAAATGTGCCGCACGGCCACTGCGGCGGATACCCCGTGGTTGCAGCGCATTCGCCCCATTCAGGGCCATAATTATCATTTCCACGTCCGGCTGCGCTGCCCGGCTGGCTCGGGCGCGTGTGAAACGCAGACCCCAACCGTTGCGGAATTGTCCGACGGCGGGAATGGCTGCGACGACACGCTGGCGTGGTGGGTGAATGGCTATCTTAACCCAAGCCCACAGCCGACGACCCCGCCAAGCGAGCCTGCTCCTCGACGTCGGCATCCGCGTGACTACACGCTTGCCGACCTTCCGCGCCAATGTTCACAAGTTGCCCAAAGACCATGAAAACTGCTGCCAAATTTATTGCCCACGCCCTGACCGGCGCCCTGATTGCCGCGCTGCTGCCCGCCGGTGTGATGGCGCAAAACGCCACCTATTATGCCGGTGTCGTTCAACATCCTGCCACGAATATCCCGCCGACTAGCGTGGTTGCGCGCTATCAACTGCCGTTCGTCGAGGGAGGGATCAACAATTTCTCTGGGATCGCCACGCGCAATGGTGTCGATCTGATGCTGCTGTCGGATCATGGCTTCGTTGTCACCGGGCGCTTGGTGCGCGGCTATGGCCAGCAAATCGACGGGTTCGAACTGCATCAACGGGTGCCATTGCTCAATGAGCACGGCATGCCGCTACATGGCTCGTTGCGCGATGCCGAGGGGCTGGCGATCGACCAGAATGGGCGCATGTATGTGTCGTTCGAGCAGCACAACCGCGTCTTGAGTTACGCCCGCCTTGGTGCGCCTGCGGAATTTCTGGGTGAGCATCGTGATTTTGAGCGGATGCGCTCGGGCGCGGGGATGGAGGCTTTGGCCATCTCGCGCGATGGCGCGGTCTATGCGATCCCGGAGCGTCCGGCCCGCGCGACGTATGGTTTCCCGTCTTACCGTTTGCAGAACGGCGAATGGACCGGCTCTTTCCGTTTGCCCGAGGATGGCATGTTTTTGCCCGTCGGCGCAGACTTCGGCCCGGACGGCTTTCTCTATGTGCTGGAACGCGAACAGGGCGCGCGCGGCTACCGCAGTCAGGTGCGCCGTTTCGTGGTTCAGGGCCGCGCGATCAGCGAGCCGACGGTTATCATGCGCTCGGAATACGGTCAGTTCGACAATCTTGAGGGCCTGAGCGTGTTTCGCGACTGGTCCGGGCGCACTCGGCTGCTAATGGTTTCGGATGATGACATGAATTCCAGCCACCGCAGCGAGATCGTTGACGTGGTCATAAACCGCTAAAACGATTGCATCCGGGCGGTGCTGTTCCTACGTGTTAGGAAACTTGTCAGAGGTGCCATCGGTGAGCAAAAACGCAACGGACCTTGAACCCGCCACGATGCCAGTGCTTTGGTTGCTGGGCAAAACGGGTGCGGGCAAAACCTCGCTGGTGCGGGCGCTGACCGGGTCGGGGGCCGTGGGCAACGGGTTCGCGCCGGGCACCAAAGACGCGGCGATCTATGATTTCCCAGCGACTGAACCCACTGTGCGGTTTCTCGATACCCGAGGGTTGGGCGAGGCCGGGCACGATTCGTCGGCAGATTTGGCAGCGGCGCAAGCCATGGCCCATGCAGCCCTAGTGGTGATGCGCTATGACGACCCGGTGCAAGACACGATTGCCGACGTTCTGAGCACCCTGAAAATCCCGGTGCTGCTGGTGTTTACCGGCGCTGATCTGGTGCCGGACCCCGGTGCGCGGGAACGGGTGCGGGCGCATATGCGCGCGGTGATCGGCCGCGATTTGCCCTTTGTCTCGCTGTCCTTGCCAGCCGAAGGCATCGTCACCGGCCTCGAGGCGCTGCTGGATGCGCTCGACAGTTTTCTGCCGCGCGCGGCGGCGACGCTACGCCGTGCCGCAGAGGCGCGGGAATTCGTGAAACTCCGACCCTTGGTGCTGCGTTATGCGGCAATCGCAGGGGCCAGCGATATTGCCCCAATCGTCGGCGTCGCGGCGGTGCCAGCGGTGCAGGGCGCGATGTTGCAGGCCTTGGCAAAACGCCACAAGGTGACACTGACACCGGCGCGGCTGAGCCTGCTGGCCTCGGCATTGGGCACCGGCGCTTTGGTGCGTTTGGCGGCCAGTCATGTGCTGCGACAAGGGGCCAAAATGGTGCCGGTCGCCGGGCAAACGCTGGGGGCCGCCGCCGCCGCAGGGGCCAGTTTTGCCACGACTTACGCGCTGGGGCGGGCGGCCTCGGCGTGGCTGCATAGCACGGCGCGTGGCGCAGAGCCGGATGCGAAAACCCTGCGATCCTTGTATGATACGGCCCTGAGGGGCGCGCGCGATGCGGCTGACTGAGCGCCTGCGCCACGCGGTCTTGCGCTGGAACCGTCTGGGGCTGGCGCTGGTGCTGGCAATGCCGGTGATTGTCAGCTCGGTGCTGGGTTTCGTGTGGCTCTATGAACGCGGCTGGCTGCTCTGGTTCGCGCTGGCCAGTGTGGGGCTTTATGCGGCTGTGCGCTTGGGCGTGATGGTGGCGCGCTGGCGCACGCGCGGTGCTTTGGTGGCTGATCCGCGTGACCTGAAAGGCCCTGAGCCTGACCCTGAATGGTCGGTCGCCGAACGCGCTACCTTCGAGCGCGCGCGTGAGCGGATCAACACCCGGCTCTCAGAGCCGATCCCTTGGACTGACTTGCCGACCGAAGCCTTGGCCGTCGTCGAAGAAATCGCCGCCGATATGTCAGGCGGGCAACGCAGCGCGCTGGATTTCACAATGCCTGAGGTGCTGTTGCTGATCGACCGGGTGGCCCTGCAATACCGCGCGTTCTTGCTGAAAAACGTGCCGCTGTCTGACCGCCTGTCAGTGCGCACGATGCATTGGGCGTGGCGCAAACAGGACGCGGCGCTGAGCGCTTGGGAAACCGGGTTTCTGGCGTGGCGGGGCGTGCGGATGCTGATGAACCCGGCGATTGCTTTGTTGCGCGAGGCCGAGCGGGCGCTGGCGACGGGGTTGCAAGACCGGCTGACGGATCGGTTCCGCCGCGATGCGCAGGCGATCTTGCTCGAAGAGGCCGCGCAGGCCGCGATTGACCTCTATTCCGGGCGCTTGCGGGTGTCGGATGCCGAAATGGCGCGGATTGCGGCATTGGCGGATCAACGCGATGTTGCCATTGCAGCGCCCAGCGACCAGCCGTTGCGCGTGGTGGTGGTTGGCCAATCAGGCGCAGGAAAATCGACGCTGGTCAACGCTTTGCAAGGACATGACGCCGCCGAGACCGATGCCGCCCCGGTCGGCGGCGCGGCGATGGCGTATGACTGGTCGCTGGACGATGTCGCCTGCCGTTTGATCGACACGCCGGGTCTGGATGGCCGCGCGAAAACGATGGAAAGCGTCGCGCGTCAGATGGCCGAGTGCGATCTGGTGATCTGGACGCATCGGGCCACCCGTCCGGGGCGCGCGCCGGATGTCGCCTTGGCGGACCATTTCGCGCAGCTTATGGCCGAGACACCGCAACGACGCTTACCCCCGGTGCTGCATATCGCCAACGCGGCGGATCTTTTGTTGCGCGATTGGCCACGGCCTGAGAACCACTTGACCGCTGCCGACCACGCCATTCTGGATGCCGCCATGCAGAGCATCGGTGCGGCCATGCAGGCCACCCAAGTCTTGCCACTGCGTGCTGAGCCGCCGGATTGGAACTTGGACGCATTGCGCACTTCCATGACCGCCGCCGTGCCTGAAGCCCGCCGTGTGCAACGCAATCGCCACCGGCTTGTGGGGGCCAGAACGCTTGGCATTGGCGGCAACGCAATGCGCGCCGCGCGTGGTGTGAAGGCGGTGGCGCAAACTCTGTGGGGCCGATTTCGGCGCTGATCTGGGTTTGCGCTTTGGGTGACGCTGGGGCATCGTGGCCAAAATAGCCGGGCTCGGTTTGTTATGGATCAAGGCAGGCGCGATCCCCGGCGATAAGGTTAGAGCGATGAAGAGCAAGGGCAAAGCTGGCGAACCGGTCTTTCGGGTCGAAGGGGTCACGCGGGTGTATCGCACCGGCGCTGTCGAGGTGCACGCTTTGCGCGGCGTCGATCTGGCGCTGAACGAGGGCGAAATGGTCGTGCTTCTGGGCGCGTCGGGTTCGGGAAAGTCCACTTTGCTGAACATCATGGGCGGCTTAGACCACCCGACAGCGGGCCGCGTGTTCTTTCGCGATCAAGAATTGACCCGCGTTTCCGAATCCAAACTGACCGCCTTTCGCCGCGAGCATGTGGGATTCGTGTTTCAGTTCTATAATCTTGTGCCCAGCCTGAGCGCCCGCGAAAACGTGGCGCTGGTCACCGAGATTTCCAATGACCCGATGACCCCAGAAGAGGCGTTGGAACGCGTCGGTCTGGCGCATCGCATTGACCATTTCCCGGCGGAATTGTCTGGTGGCGAGCAACAGCGCGTCGCCATCGCACGCGCCATCGCCAAGCGCCCCGATGTGCTGCTGTGCGACGAGCCCACCGGGGCTTTGGACAGTGCCACGGGCGTGCAGGTGCTTGAGGCTTTGTCGCAAGTGAACAAGGATTTGGGCACGGCGACGATCCTGATCACCCATAACGCTGGCATCCAGAAAATCGCGCATCGGGTCGTGATCTTGGCCGATGGACAGATCAAATCCGACAGTATGAACGCCGAACAAGTCGCCCCCAGCGAGGTGACTTGGTGAGGGCACTGGACCGCAAACTGCTGCGCGATTTGCGGCGGGTCTGGGCGCAGACTGTGGCCATCGCCGTGGTGTTGGCCTGCGGGATCATGATGCTGGTCGGCATGACGATGACCGCGCGCACGCTCGATGGCACGCGCGCCGCCTATTATGAGCGCCACCGCTTTGCCGATATTTTCGCCGGGGTCAGCCGTGCGCCTGACAACGTTGTGGCGCAGATCGCGCAGATCGAAGGTGTCGCGCAGGTCGAGGGTCGGGTCAGCTTTTATGCCGTGCTCGACATCGACGGAATGGAGGAACCGGCCACCGCGAAGGTCGTCTCGCTGCCAGCGTTGGGCGCGCAATTGAACGTGCCGCTGCTGCGTCGCGGGCGGCTGCCGGACCCAGATCACGCCGATGAAGTCGCCTTGAACGAACCTTTTGCCGAAGAGCATAACCTTGTGCCCGGCGAAACCTTTCACGGCATCCTGAACGGGCAATTGCGGGAACTGACCGTCACCGGTTGGGTGCTGTCGCCAGAATTCGTCTATTCGATCGCTCCGGGCGGTATGATGCCCGACAATCGGCGGTTCGGCCTGATCTGGATGGGCGAAGCCGCAGCGGAAGCAGCGATGAATATGGGCGGCGCGGTCAATGATGTGACGCTGCGCCTGTCACGCGACGCCGATCCGCGCGCGGTGTTGGATGCCGTGGACGAGGTGCTTGACCCCTACGGCGGCACCGGAGCCTATGAACGCGAACGTCAAACCTCGCACGCGTTTTTGGATGGCGAAATGACCCAATTGGGCGTGCTGGCCAGCTTTTTGCCACCGGTTTTCTTGGTGGTCGCGGCGTTCTTGGTGAACATGGTTCTGGGCCGCTTGATCAAGATGGAGCGCACGCAAATCGGGCTTCTGAAAGCAGTGGGCTACGGGACGTTTGATATTGCATGGCATTACCTGAAACTGGCGCTGTTGATCGGGGCAATCGGCATCGCGCTGGGCTGGGCGATGGGCTTTTGGCTGGGCGATATGATGATCGGCCTCTATGGCGAGTTCTTCCGCTTTCCCTTTATGATCCGCGACCCAAGCTACGGCGTGCTGGCGCTGTCGGCGGGTTTGGCCTCGGCCACCGTCATCACCGGCGGATTGCGCGCGGTTTGGGGCTCGGTCAGCCTGCCACCTGCTGCAGCCATGTCGCCGCCCGCACCGCCCAGCTTCACGCGCGGCACCGTGGACCGCGTGATCGACTGGATCGGCTTTCGGCAAACGACGATGATGATCTTCCGCTCGATCCTGCGGTGGCCGGGACGGGCGGCGATCACACTGTTCGGCGTGGTCTCGTCAGTGGCCATGCTGGTGGCGTCCTATTTCATGTTCGACGCGATCGACGCCTTGGCGGATACGATGTTTGCCAGCTCGAACCGGCAGGATGTGACGCTGGTCCTCAACGCATCCGTGTCCGAACGCGCGGTGATGGACGCGATGACCCTACCGGGGGTGCGCATGGCCGAGGGCGGCTATGCCATGGGCGTGCGGTTGGTCCATGAGCACCGCGAACGGTTGAGCGCGTTGCAGGGCCATTTCCCCGACGCGAGTTTGGCGCGATTGATGGACGACACGGGCACCGTGGTGCAATTGCCAGCCGAAGGGGTTGTCCTGCCCGAGAGATTGGCGGCCAATCTGGGCGTGGTCGTCGGAGATACGCTGCGCGTGGAAATGCTGTCGCCACCGCGTGAAACCCTCGACCTGCCGGTCGCGATGATCATCGCGCAAGGCATGGGCGCCGAGGCGCATATGCGGGCCGACGCCCTGTTCGCGGCAATGCGCGTGGCGCCGCAAGTGAACAGCATCAATCTGTTGGTCCGCCCCGAGGAAATGTCCGCCCTGAACGCGGCGATCAAAGACACGCCCGCCGTCGCCGGTCTGACCGATTGGTCCGACGTGCGCCGCCAATTTGACGAGTCGCTGAGCGAAAACCTTGTTACGACCATGACCATTCAAACCATCGTCGGCCTGATCACCGCGATTGGCGTTGTGTATAACGCCGCGCGTATTCAGCTTTCAGAGCGGCGGCATGAGTTGGCGACCCTGCGCGTGCTGGGGTTCTCGCGCGGTGAAGTCGGGTTTGTTTTGGTCGGCGAGATGATGTTTCTGACCCTTGTGGCGATCCCTGTGGGCTGGTTGCTGGGGAATTTCTTGGCCAGTTCTATGGTGACGGCCATGTCGAATGATTTGATGCAAATGCCGTTCCTGATCACGAAACGCACCTATGCGTTCGCGGGGCTGGCGGTGTTCATCGGGTCTCTGGCGGCGGTACTTTTGGTGCGGCGACGGCTGGATCATGTGGATTTGGTGATGGCGCTGAAGGCGCGGGAATGAGGAGTTTTTGATGTCCTGGGCACGGCGATTGACGATGGTAGGGGCTGGCGCGGTCTTGGTTGGCGCGTTGGGCTGGGCTTTGTGGCCACAGCCCGAGGCCGTCGATATGGCGCAGGTCACGCGCGGCCCGTTGCAGGCATCAATCGCCGCTGAGGGGGTGACGCGCGTGCGCGAACCCTACGCGATTGCCGCGCCGATCACCGGGATGGCCGAACGCTCGCCGGTCTTCGTGGGCGATACGGTTGTGCATGGCGAAACCGTTGTCGCAGTCATTCGCCCGGCGGACCCGGTGTTGATGGATGCGCGCAGCCGGGCACAGGCCGAAGCCGCGGTCACCGAGGCCGAGGCGGCGTTGGCGTTGTCCGATACGAATTTCAGGCGCGCCATGTCGGGGTTAAGCAACGCGCAAACCTCCTTGGAACGTGCGCGGGCTTTGGCGTCGGCC
>Ga0102815_10002579_pt1 | contig 10999 bp, 6 predicted proteins | sample ColrivemetaGS759_FD_79113 | JGI IMG/M metagenome (GOLD analysis project Ga0102815, IMG submission 79113) | Estuarine microbial communities from the Columbia River estuary - Ebb tide ETM metaG S.759 | ecosystem: Environmental > Aquatic > Marine > Intertidal zone > Estuary | place: USA: Columbia...
AGCTGGACCCGACCGACCCGGACCCGACCGGCCCGGATCGGGTTCGGGCTGGTCTCCGGCATCTGCCCCACCGCTGCTAGGCGCTGCCCGGTAATGTCTTCCACCCAGCCCAGCCAATTACTACCGACCCTGTTCGAGGATTTCGAGGATGGCGATCGCCTGACCGTGCTGCACATCGGCCCGGCATTGCCGGAGACCGTCGAGTTTTTCTCCCGCTACCGCTGCAAATTGCACTTCCTGGACCTGTTCGACGAATTGCCGCTGGCAGGTGACGAGGATCCGGAATCTGCCGCCGCAGAACGGTTGGCTGAACTACTGCGATTTCCCGCCGACACCCGCTTTGACATCTGCCTGTTCTGGGATCTGTTCAATTATCTGGACCGTAGCAGTGCGAGCCGTTTCATCGAACTCCTGCAGCCCCACCTGCACGCGCGCACCCGTGCACATGGCTTCGGGGTACACAACCTGCGCTCACCCCAGGGCGACGAACTGTACGGCATCCGCGAGCTGGCGCAACTGAGTGTCCGCCACCGGCCGGCCCCCCTGCCCGGCTACACCCCTCACAACCAGCAGCAGCTGCAAGGCCTGTTGAGCTGTTTCAGCTTTATCCGCAGCATACTGCTGGCGGACAGCCGGCTGGAACTATTGCTGCGAGCCAACCTCCCCGCACAGGCCAATTGAGCCACGCACCAAAGGCCGGCGCAAAAAAATCCAGCCCGGAGTAATCCATCGTCCTCCCCCCTCCGTAACATCTTCTGAACTACAACGGAGCACGGAATATGGAATCGTCCCTGGTTGAGAAAATGCTGACCTTCCCCGCCAAGCTCTCGGCAGAAGCCGAGCTGGTGCGCTCTGCCCTGCAGGAGCGGGGTCTGGAGACACCACTGGTCCCCAATGGCCTGAGCCGCGATGAGAAGTATCAGCGCATTGCTGCCGCTTTTACGAATATCACCCGCACCCTCGGCCTGGACCTCAGCGACGACAGCTTGTGTGATACGCCCAAGCGCATCGCCAAGATGTACGTCGACGAAATTTTTTCCGGACTGGATTACAGCAGCTTCCCGAAAATCTCCGTCATTTCCAACAAGATGCAGGTTGAGGAGATGGTTCGCATCAACGATATCGACCTGGTGAGCACTTGTGAGCACCATTTCGTGACGATCGATGGCAGCGCCACGGTCGCCTATATTCCCGGTGACAAGATCATCGGCCTGTCCAAGATCAACCGTATTGTGCGGTTCTTTTCCCAGCGGCCGCAGGTACAGGAGCGCCTGACCCAACAGATTCTGGTGGCCCTGCAGACCTTGCTGGACACCGATGACGTCGCCGTCACTATCAATGCCGTGCACTACTGCGTGAAGTCCCGGGGCGTGATGGATGCCAACTCGAGCACCCGCACCACTGCACTGGGTGGGGCGTTCAAAACCGACCCAAGCACTCGCGCTGAATTTCTTCGCTAAGTCCTGGCCCCCCGCCAGGCGTCCCTTACCCGGCCTTGTGCCGGGTCTTTTTGTTATCACAGCTGAATGCGCATTAATTGATCAGCCTCAAGGCCCAATAGGCGGCCCGCCTACTAGACTTCCCTGAACGCAATAAAAGCCACATAACTTGCAGGGATGAAAACCAATGGCTGCAGAGGAACTGGTAGGCGCACAGCGTGGCGTAAAAATTTTGCACGACCCCGTGCGCAACAAAGGCACCGCGTTCACCGAAGCCGAGCGGGACAGCCTGGGTTTGCGGGGTCTGCTACCGCCGCGTGTTTGCACTGTGGCGGAACAGGAAACGCGGGTGATGGGCAACCTGCGCAGCAAGGCCACCGACCTGGAGCGTTATCTGTTCCTGGTGTCCCTGCAGGACCGCAACGAAACCCTGTTCTACCGGGTGGTGATCAACAATATTGAAGAGATCATGCCACTGATCTACACACCCACCGTCGGCAAAGCCTGTCAGCAGTTCAACCACATTTACCGCCGCCCCCGGGGCCTGTATATCACCCTGCGCGAGCGCGGCCGGGTGCGCGACATCCTGCGCAACTGGCCACACGCCGATGCCCGGGTCATTGTAGTGACGGACGGCGAGCGAATCCTTGGACTGGGCGACCTGGGCGCGGCGGGCATGGGTATCCCTATCGGCAAGCTGTCCCTCTACACCGCCTGTGCCGGTATCCACCCCACCCACTGCCTGCCGGTGATGCTGGATGTGGGAACCAATAACGAAGCCTTTCTTACGGATCCACTCTACCTGGGGCTGGAGCAATACCGGGAGCGCGGCCCGGCTTACGATGAACTGGTGGACGAGTTCATCCAGGCCGCCCGTGAGGTTTTCCCCAACGCCCTGGTACAGCTGGAGGACTTCGGTAACAGCAATGCCTTCCGGCTACTGGCCAAATACCGCGACCAGTTGTGCCTGTTCGATGACGATATCCAGGGTACCGGCGCGGTCGCCCTGTCGGGGCTGCTGGGCGCCCTGCGCATCACCGGCGGCGCGCTGGCCGATCAGCGGGTGTTGTTTTACGGGGCCGGCCAGGCGGGCATTGGCATCGCCAATACGATAGTGGCAGCCATGACTGAACAGGGCCTGACCAGCGAGCAGGCCCACGCCAGGTGCTCGATGTTCGACAGCCAGGGACTGCTGAGTGCAGAGCGCACGCATATACCCTCACAAAAACTCCCCTATGCCCACAGCCACCCGGCGATTACCGACTTTGCCGAGGCAGTACGGTCGCTGCAACCTACCGCGATCATGGGTTGTGCCGGACAGGCCGGCGTATTCAGCGAAGACGTGGTGAAGGCCATGTCTGAATTCAATGAGCGGCCGATTGTATTCGCCCTGTCCAACCCCACCGCCAATTCCGAGTGCAGTGCCGAGCAAGCCTACGACTGGAGTGAGGGCCGCGCGATTTTTGCCAGTGGTAGCCCGTTCCAGCCAGTCCAGCGTGGCAACCGGATCCTGGTGCCGGGCCAGGGCAATAACGCCTATATATTCCCCGGGGTCGGCATGGGCGCCGTGGTGAGTGGCACCAGCCGCATTACCGATGAAATGTTCCTGGCCGCCGCGCGGGTATTGGCTGAACAGGTCGATAACGCCGACCTGGACCTGGGCCGGGTATATCCCAGCCTGGCACGTATTCGCGAGGTATCGGCACTGATCGCGGCGGAAATTGCGGCAATTGCCTACCGCGGCGGGCTGGCCCGTAACCCCGAGCCAGAGGATATTCTCGCGACCGTTCGCGAGCACATGTTCCAACCCGTCTACCCGCACTACGCCTAGGACTGCGCCGATGGTAACGGAGGCTAACACCAGCGCCACCCAGCCCTCGCCAGACAATCTTCGCACACCTCGAGCCTGGTATGCGCTGCCCGGCGACGCCATCCTCGACACCCTGGACAGTGGCCCGGCCGGGCTCAGTGCAACACTGGCCCAACAGCGCCTGGAGCAATACGGTCCCAATGAGATTGAATTCAGGAAAACCCCGGCATGGGTGCGTTTCCTGCGCCAGTTCAACGACCCCATGGTCATCATTTTGGTCATTACCGCTGTGGTTACCGGCGTGCTGACCGCGCTGGGCAGTCACATGCTGCCCGACACCATCGTGATCGCCAGCGTGGTGGTCCTCAACTCGGTACTGGGTTTTGTACAGGAGGGCAAGGCCGAGGGCGCACTTGAGGCACTGCGCAGCATGATGGTGCATGAGTGCCTGGTGTTGCGCGATCGGGTCCAGCGCCGAATCCCCGCCCGGGAGCTGGTACCGGGCGATCTGGTCGTGCTCGAGGGGGGCGACAAGATTCCCGCTGACGTGCGCTTTATCGAGATAAACAATATCCACGTTGACGAATCCTCCCTGACCGGGGAATCGGTGGCGGTCCAAAAGAAGGTCGATGCCCTGGCTGGCACGGACCTGGTGCCCGGTGACCAGAACAATATGGGGTTCTCGGGCACCTACGTCACCCAGGGCACCGCTCGGGCTGTGGTCGTGGAGACCGGCCGTAACACGGTATTTGGTCGTATTGCCGCCATGGTCAAATCCGCTGATGCAGGACCGACGCCCCTGCAGCGCAAAATGCAGGAATTTGTAAAGACCCTGATCATCGCCATCCTGGTGGTGGGCGCTTTCAATTTCGCCTACGGGATCTACCTGGGCTACGAGATTTCCTACAGCTTCCTGGGTGCGGTATCACTGGTGGTAGCGGCTATTCCGGAAATGCTACCCGCCCTGGTCACCTCTATCCTGGCCTTGTCAGGGGTGGTAATGGCGAGTCGCAAAGCCCTGATCCGCAAACTACCGGCCGCCGAGACCCTGGGCGCCACCTCGGTCATCTGCTCCGACAAGACCGGCACCCTCACCGAGAACCGGATGACCGTAACCAGGGTGTATGCCGGTGGCCAGGTTTACCAGGTCAGCGGCACCGGCTATACACTGCAGGGCGAATTCCTGCTCGATGGGCTTGCCCGGCCACCACAGGAGCAAGCGGCCCTGATGCAGCTGCTCGACTGCGGCTTCAACTGTAACAATGCCCACCTCAGCGGTGAGGGTGGCACCGGTGACCCAACCGAGCTGGCGCTGAGAATTTCAGGCGCCAAGGCCGACCTGGTAGTGGATGGTGTGCAACGACTGGAAGAAATTCCCTTCGACTCCTCAGTCAAGTACATGGCGGTGCTGGTGGCCACCGGTGGTCGCAAGCTGATCCTGGCCAAGGGTGCCCCGGAAGTGATTGTGCCCATGTGCAGCGCCAGCCTGGACGCACAGGGGCAGGCCCGGGACCTGGATGCGAAAGCCGCGCTGGATACCGCCCGAATGTTTGCCCAGGAGGCACTGCGCACCCTTGGCTTTGCCGTGAAGGAGCTGCCTGCCGAGCAGGACAACCTGCGACATGAAGACCTGCATGACATGTGTTTCGCCGGCCTGCAGGGCATGATCGACCCCCCCAAACAATCCGCCATCGAGGCCATTGCCCAGTGCAAGGACGCCGGTATCCGCACGATTATGATCACCGGCGATCATCCCGACACGGCCCAGGCTGTGGCCCGCCAGCTGGGCATCGCCGCCGAGCAGGTGATGGCCGGCGCCGAACTGAGCAAACTGGACGAGCGCCAACTGCGCGAGATCACCGAGCAAATATCCGTGTTTGCGCGGGTGGCACCGGAACATAAAAAAGCGATTGCCGAGGCCTTGAAGGCCAATGGCCATGTGGTGGCTATGACCGGCGACGGGGTAAACGACGCGCCGGCTCTCAAGGTCGCTGATATCGGGGTGGCCATGGGCATCAGCGGAACCGAGGTCGCCAAGGAAGCATCTGACATGGTGCTGGCGGATGATAACTTCGCCACTATCGTTGCTGCGGTGGAAGAAGGCCGTCACGCCTGGAACAACCTGCAAAAAGCCATTCTCTACACCCTGCCCACCAATGCCGCGCAGGCGCTGCTGATCATGGGGGCGATACTGCTGGCGGCTTCAGTACCGCTGTTCGCTGCGCGGTTTGTGCTGGAACCGGTACAGATTCTGTGGATCAACCTGCTCGACTCGGTGCTGCTGACGATGCCGCTGATGATGGAAGCCAAGGAACCCGGGCTGCTAAACTCCCCACCACGGGACCCGAAAGTACACATCATCAATGCCCTGTTCCTGCAGCGGGTGGTCATTATGGGCCTGGCGATTGCCCTGCCCGGATTCGGCATTTACTACCATTTCGGTGCTGCCGCCGTGGTGGACGGGCAGATTGTTGACGCATTATTGCTGACCCAGGCGCAAACAGCCGCATTCTGGGCAATATTACTGGCCCATTTCGGTTATGTTATTTCAGCCCGATCCATTTACGGCTCGGTGTTCACTATCAATCCGTTTTCAAACCGCTGGCTGCTTGCCGGCATAGCCCTGAGCCTGCTGATACGACTGGTGCCCACTTTTGTCCCCCAGGCGTCGGCCCTGTTCCGCACGGCTGATTTTCCCACCCACTGGTGGCCACTGATCCTGCTGTGCTTCCTGCCCAGCTTTATTGCGATTGAAACTGACAAGGCCATCCGTCGATTTAACCGCGCCCACAATCAGCAAAAACAGCCCGCCACAGCCTGAACTCCAACAGTCCGCCTATGCTATAGTCCGCACCGCACACACCCCGCAGTGCCCAAGCCTTCATTTTCTATCAGTTCAGCGCGGAGACATACAGCTTGAAAAAATTATTCATTGGCCTTGCCATTGTTGCGCTCGTCATCGGCGGTACGATAGCCGCCCTGCTCGCCAGCGGCACCATTAATCGCAACAGCCTGCTCATGGTTTTAAACGTGATGGTTGGGGTGGGTGGCCCACCGGCCACCGCAACCGAGGTGGAGCAAAACTACCGGCTACCCGAAGGGTTCCAAATTCAGCTCTATGCCAATAATTTACCCAAGGCCCGTTTCCTGCGCTTTACCCCGGCCGGTGATTTGCTGGTCAGCCGCCCCCACAAGGGGGACATTGTTTTGCTGCGCCGGGATTTGAACAATGATGGCCAGCCCGATGCCGTAGAGACCCTGATCGAAGGCCTGCAGCGACCGCTGGGCCTGGATTTCCACGACCAGTGGCTGTATATCGCCGAGGCCAATCGCATTGGCCGGGTGCCATTCGATAGTGATGCGGGGACTGTCGCCGGTGATTACGAGCCACTTATCGAAGGCCTGACCAGCGATGGTAATCATTGGAGCAAGACCATACGCTTTGGCCCGGATGGCCTGCTATACCTTGCCCAGGGCTCAACCTGCAATGTATGCACCGAAGCTGATGAGCGACGTGCCACTATGATGCGGTTCAATCCCGACGGCAGCAACGGCCAGATAATCGCTACCGGGCTGCGCAATAGCGTGGGCTTTGACTGGGCGCCTTTCAGCGGCGATCTCTACGCAACCGACAATGGTCGCGATCTGCTGGGTGATGATTTCCCGCCCTGTGAACTGAACAGGATTGAAGCAGGCAAGTTCTATGGCTGGCCCTACTTCAACGGCAACAATCTGCCCGACCCCGATATGGGCGCTGATCCGCTAGCCGCCGAGCGCCAACCCAGCCCTCCGGCGCACGATTTCAGGGCGCACAATGCACCCCTGGGCATGACATTCGTCGACCCCGGCACTCTACCCGCCGATTACGCGCGTAGCGCACTGGTGGCGCTGCACGGCTCCTGGAACCGCAGCATTCCCGATGGGTATAAGGTGGTGTCCCTGCACTGGACTGACGCCGGCATACAGGAGCGCGATTTCCTGACCGGCTTCAACCAGGACGGCGAAATCAGCGGCAGGCCGGTGGATGTTGCCCAGGGGCCCGATGGCGCGATTTATGTGTCCGATGACTACGCCGGGGCGATCTATCGGATAAGTTACGGCCAGGATCAATCTGGCGGCCTGCAAATACCTGCGACCCCTGTCAGCCGGCTTGATTCCCGGCCGCCCGCCTGGCTGGCCGAAGCTGACCTTGACGCCATGGCTGGACGTGGCCGGGCGCTTTATGAGCAGTACGGCTGTCGCAGCTGCCATGAGGAGGGCCTGAATCCCAAGTCGTTGACCGGCCTCAACCAGCGCCTGGGCTACGACGCGGTCATCGACACCCTGGCCGCACCGCAGTCACCGATGCCGGTATTCCCGCTCAGCGATACCGAGCGCAGGGAGCTGGCTGTATTCCTGCTCGCCCCCGGCACGACAGACTAGCCTGGACTGGACGCCGGCTGGTGAGCAATAAAATTCATGTACTGACCTATAACATCCACAAGGGTTATTGCATGGGCAACCGCCGCTTCGTACTGGAGTCCATGCGAGAACGCATTGCCGAAACCGAAGCCGACGTGGTGTTCCTGCAGGAAATCCATGGTACCGCGATCAAGAGCGATGCCAAGCGACGGCGTTTTTCCTACCCGGATCAACCGCATTTTGAGTACCTGGCCGACCAGAGCTGGCCGCACTATGCCTATGGCCGCAACTCCATTTACCGCAAGGGCGACCACGGCAACGCCATTTTGAGTATGTATCCCTTCCAACACTGGGAGAATATCGACGTCTCGATATTCCCCCGCTCCAGCCGCAGTATCCTGCACGGAGTGATTGAAATCCCGGGCAGGTCGATCCGCCTGCACACCCTGTGTGTGCACCTGGGCTTGCTGGAAAAGGAACGGCGGGGGCAGCTGGCCGCCCTCACCCAGCGTATTGATGAGCACGTTCCCCACGACGAGCCGATGATCATTGCAGGCGACTTCAATGACTGGCGCCGCCGCGCCGAGCGGCACCTGCACCAGGATCTGGGCCTGGAAGAATTGTTCGTACACATGGAAGGACGCCACGCCCGCACTTTTCCAGTGTGGGCTCCGATGCTGTCGGTAGATCGCATATACTATCGCGGTCTCAGCCCGGTGGCCTGCAAGCGACTGTGCACCGGCCCCTGGCGGGACCTGTCTGACCACGCCGCTTTATTCGGGGTATTTAAATTATGATTCTCGACTCGCCCGCCAGCGTTATCCTGCGCGACCCCGACTTCCTCACGCAATTACAAGAGGCAGCCAGCGTCACCGGCAAGAGCATCGAAGATGCACAAAAGTACGCGGCAAAGTGCCTGCACGAGGTGGAGGCAACTCCCAGGGATTCCTGGCTGCGTCCGGCCGCCCGCATGGCGCGATTTATTTATACCCGCAGCTACGAGAAGCAACTGGACGTAAACCTGGAGGCGGTAGAGCGGCTGCGAGAATTGTACAAGGATCACCTGATCCTGTTCCTGTGGTCACATAAATCCCATATGGACAGCTTTGTGTTCCTGCTGTCACTACTGGAAAACGGCTTCCGCCCGTTGCCGCTCATTTTTGCCGGCATTAATATGAACTTCCTCGGCTTTGGCAGCCTGGCGCGTCGGGTAGGTGCCATTTTCCTGCGTCGCACCTTTGCCGAGGACCCGATCTACAAACTGGTGTTTCGCAGCTACATCGACTACCTGATCCGCAACCGTACCTCCTTGTCCTGGTCTATAGAGGGCACCCGCTCGCGCACCGGCAAGCTGTCGCCGCCCAAGCTGGGCATCCTCAACTGGGTGGTGGAATCCTGCCGCAAGGAAAACATGGACAAGGTACTCCTGGTGCCCGTGTCCATTGCCTTTGATCGCATCGCCGAGATCGACGATTACGTGGCCATCCAGAGCGGCGCGCCCAAGCGCAAGGAGTCATTGCGCTGGTTCCTGGATTACATCTTCGGTATGCGCAATCCCAACGGCAAGATCTATATCCGCTACGGAGAGCCCCTTCCGCTGGGCGCTGCCACCACCCTCTCCGAGGGTATGATCGAAGACAAGTCGAGCCCGGACAAGGGCGAGGTCACCCGCATGGCCTTCGAGATCTGCACCCGCATCGAGCAGATAACCCCGATTAAATCGGCCGATGTGTTGGCCATGGTATTGCTGGGCGCCAACGGTCGTGCCCTGACCGCCCAGGAGATTTACCTGCAGGCCGCCGACATTGCCACCTTGATCCGTCAGCGCAAACTGCCCGCAGCCACCGGCTTCAGCCTGGAAAATGCCGAGGAAGTCAGTGCGGCCGTGTTGGCCCTGCACAGCTCGAACCTGATTCGCACCTACGACAAGGCCAGTGCGGCAGTATCGTATATCCCCAGGGAAAGACGCCTGGCCGCTGCCTACTACAGCAATACCATCACGCATTATTTCCTGAGCGCAGCCCTGGCGGAAATTTCGCTGGCGACCTGTGCGATGGGTATTGAACTGCCCAATAAGGAGCAACTCCAGACCAACGCCCTGTCCCTGCGTGACCTGTACAAGTTCGAGTTCTTCTACAAGCCTACCGCTGAGTACCTGGAGGAAGTGGCAGTGGAAGCCGAACAGCGCTACCCGGGCTGGGACGGCGGCGGAAAATCGTTGCAAAAGCAGTTACGCGAGCAGCCCCCCCGATTCGGACACGCCATCCTGCGCTCGATCACAGAGTGCTACCTGGTGACCGCCGTGACCTTGTTGGAAATGGAATCAATAGCTGTCTATGACACCAAAAAATTTGTTCCCCGGTTGCTGGCCCAGGGCGAGCAGATGCTGTTGCGACGCACCATCAGCTGTGAGTCCTCAGTATCGAAGGATTTATTCACCACCGCCCTGCGCCTGGCCGAGCACGAGCAACTGCTTACCGGTAGTCCACGGGAGCTGGTGGAGCGACGGGAAGCCTTCGCAGAGCGCGTGGTCACCGCCCTGTCGGCGATAAACCTGTTGCAACGCGCCTACAATGAAGCCTGGTTTTCCCAATTATCGGCGGGGGAGCTCACCAACCTGCTTGGCCCCTGACAGTATCCTGCGGCTGGCGGGACGATACTCTTGCCGATTGGCCAAGCAGCCGCTATGGTGCGCTATTCATAAAAAACCAGGACCTTTCATGAGCGCAAGAGAAGTTACGGCAGCCCTGGCCGAAGTCCCCACACTGTTGCAACTCGGCAAAGAACTGAAACCGCGATCCATGTCCAGCCGCGATTGTTTCGCGGCCAGGGTCGAGGCCACCACAGCACGTTTTGCTGATCACACCGCCGTCATTTTCGAAAACAAGAGTATTACCTGGCGGGAACTGAACGCCCTGGCTAACCGTTACGCCCACGCCCTGAAACGGCTGGGGCTTGCTCGCAGGGATGTGGTGAGCCTGTTTATGGAAAACCGCATTGAGTTCCTGGCCAGCATCATCGCGGTAAACAAAATCGGCGCCACCTCGGCATTGCTCAATACCAATCTCACCGGCGGCCCACTCACCCACTGCATCAGTATCACCAACTCGAAGATGTGTATTTTCGGGGCCGAGCGTGCAGAGGCGATAAGTGACGCCAGGCTCGACCCGAAACTGGATGATATTGAGCAATACCTGTTTGTTCCAGACACAGACCAGAGCAGCTGCCCAGCCTGGGCTACGGACCTGGACGAGAATGCCCTGGATGAAGACGCCACCAATCCGGCAGATACCGGCCGGGTGACGCTCGGCGAAATAGCCCTGTATATATTCACCTCGGGCACCACTGG
>Ga0102815_10002581_pt1 | contig 10997 bp, 10 predicted proteins | sample ColrivemetaGS759_FD_79113 | JGI IMG/M metagenome (GOLD analysis project Ga0102815, IMG submission 79113) | Estuarine microbial communities from the Columbia River estuary - Ebb tide ETM metaG S.759 | ecosystem: Environmental > Aquatic > Marine > Intertidal zone > Estuary | place: USA: Columbia...
ACCTCAAGGTAGCGTGTCTACCAATTCCACCACCTCGGCAAAACTTTTAATACTGTACCGGAGCCGCAGGCACATCGTCAGAATCGCCGGCCGCCTTGGTTTGCGATTCAAGCACAGGCACATCACTAACCGCTGGCTGCTCAGGAGCAACTTCCAGGACCGCAGGAGAAGGAAGACCCTGCAAATCCATCCCGTCAGCTTTTTCTTTGGCGAAGTAGCCAAGACCCAAACTGCTGGCGAAAAAAACGGCAGCAAGTATAGCAGTAAACCTACTTAGAAAAGTAGAAGACCCCTGACTGCCAAATACAGTAGCCGAAGCACCTGCACCAAAAGAAGCACCCGCTTCAGCACCTTTGCCCTGCTGCAACAAAACCAGCACAACAACGCCTAACGCGGCCAAAAGATGAAGAACAACAACTGCAGACTCAAGCATTTCTCAATTTCCTGCGGCACGACAGATCGCACCAAACTCATTCGCATTGAGGGAAGCTCCGCCAATCAGCCCCCCATCGATATCCGGCATACCGAACAACTCGGCAGCATTGGCGGCCTTGACACTACCGCCATACAGAATTCTTGTAACTTGCGCCACGCCGGCGTCTTGCTCTGCCAACTGCCGGCGAATCGCCATGTGAACTTCCTGGGCCTGATCGGGCGAGGCCGTGAGCCCAGTCCCTATAGCCCATACCGGCTCATAAGCAATTATCGCCTCCGCAAGGGCGGCGATACCTGAAATCTTTACCACTTCGGCCAACTGCCGAGCCACAACCTGCATGGTCTCGCCTGCTTCGCGCTGCTCATGCGTCTCGCCGACACACAATACCGGCACCAGACCAGCAAACCGGGCGGCAGCGAACTTTTGCGCAACCAGCTGATCACTCTCTCCAAGGATCAGTCGTCGCTCAGAATGCCCTACCAGAACCAGCTTGCATCCTGCATCAGCCAACTGGGTTGAAGCAATTTCTCCAGTGAGCGCACCCTGTTCAGCTTGCGCCGCACAACTCTGCCCACCTACAGCCAATGAAGATCCAGCCACAGCCTGCAGCACTTCAGCAATGAACAGGCTGGGAGGAAACACAGCCACATCTACACTGCCTGGAATCTGCTGCTGCACAAGCGCACCGATCAGCTCACGTACGCTGGCGCGGGTACCATGCATCTTCCAGTTACCAGCAACCATTGCGCGACGCATACTTAACCTCGCCGATCAAAGTGGGCGCAGATGTTACCCAAGCCCCCTGTAAGTGGCAAGTCGAATCAGCCACATACCTCAATTACCACTCGGGACAACGCTTCTGCGTAGTCTGCGACTACCGCAGCATCGTCACCCTCGACCATCACCCGCACCAGCGGTTCGGTACCTGACTTGCGCAACAAAACCCGACCCCGACCTGCCATCTTCGCGGTTACTTCTTCGCAGGCCTTGACTACCAGAGGGTGCTCAACCGGATTCAGATCGCCCTTGTAGCGAACATTGATCAAAACCTGCGGGCATTTGGTACGACCTTGCAATGCTTCATCCAGCTCAAGTCCAGCGCGTTTGAGAGCCATCAGAACCTGTAACGCAGCAATGATCGCATCCCCGGTGGTCGTAAAGTGACAACAAAGAATATGTCCTGAATTCTCTCCGCCCAACTGCCAGTTTCTGGCGAGCAGCTCTCCTGTCACGTAGCGGTCGCCAACGTTTGCGCGCACGAACGGAATACCCAGATCCTTGAATGCCAACTCAAGACCCAGATTACTCATCAACGTACCCACTACACCGCCATTCAACTTGCCGCGCTGATGCAGGTCTTTGGCAATCAGAAACAAAAGATCATCGCCGTCAACGATCACGCCATGGCGATCAACCATGAGCACACGATCTGCATCACCATCAAAGGCAATCCCCAGATCAGCCTGCTGCTCCAACACTGCCGCCTGCAGTGGCTGCAGGTACGTCGAGCCACACCCGTCATTGATATTCAGACCATTTGGCTGTGCCGAAAGTACAAAAACCTGCGCACCCAGTTCACGAAATACGCTCGGCGCAACCTTGTATGCCGCGCCATGTGCGCAATCAATTACCAACTTGAGCCCCGAAAAGTCGGTTCCAGTAGGCACAGTGCTCTTACAAAATTCTATGTAACGCCCCGCGGCATCATTTACCCGTGAAACTTTACCCAAATTGGCAGACTCAACCACCGTCATAGGCTGATCAAGCAACTCTTCAATCATTGCCTCTACTTCATCGGGCAGTTTGGCCCCTTGCCCCGAAAAGAACTTGATGCCGTTGTCGGAGTGAGGGTTATGCGATGCACTGATAACAATCCCCGCATCCGCATGAAAAGTCCTTGTCAGATAAGCGATTGCCGGCGTCGGCATCGGCCCGAGCAACATCACATCCGCACCCGCAGCAGAAAGGCCCGCTTCAAGCGCAGATTCGAACATATACCCGGAAATTCGCGTGTCTTTGCCGATCATTACTGTGCAGCTTCCGTGCTTGCGAAAAGCCATCCCGGTCGCCCAGCCAAGCTTCAGCATGAAATCGGGCGTAATCGGAAACTGCCCTACATGGCCGCGAATACCATCGGTGCCAAAATACTTTCTACTCATCTGCAAATCCTTTTTATTATCGTGCCGCCATTACTGCTCTGACCATACGAACCACATCCAGCGTCTCGGCAACATCATGTACACGCAGAATGCCGACACCGCAGGTAGTAGCCAAGGCGGCAAGCGCCAAGCTACCAGAGAGCCGATCATTTGCCTCTCGACCCAAAACCGCTCCAATCATGCTCTTGCGCGAGACACCAACCATCAGCGGCCGGCCAAGCATATGCAAGCCATCAAGATGCTTGAACAGACTTAGATTCTGCTCCTGTGTCTTGGCAAATCCAAACCCTGGATCCAACACAATTTTATCGACAGAAATCCCGCCCGCTTCGCAGGCCTGAATACGCCAGCGAAAAAAGCCATGCACCTCGGTTAGCAAATCTTCGTAGTGCGTCAATTGCTGCATGGTTTGCGGCTCGCCACGCATATGCATCAAGCAAACCGGCAAACCGGTTTTTGCCGCTGCCTGCAGCGCACCGGCACGCTGCAGTGCACGCACATCATTAATCAGCCCTGCTCCCAGGCGTGCGGCCTCGAGAATGACCGACGGTGACGAGGTGTCTACAGAGACAACCACATCCAATCGCTCAGTGATGGCCTCAATGACCGGAGCGACACGCTGCAACTCTTCTGCATCAGAGACTTTGTGCGCGCCGGGGCGGGTTGACTCGCCCCCGACGTCCACCAGTGTTGCACCCGCGTTAACCATGGCTTCGGCATGGCGCAGCGCATTATCAAGACCGACAAAGCGACCGCCATCCGAAAACGAGTCCGGGGTGACGTTGAGAATCCCCATCACCTGCGTGCGAGTCAAATCAAGCACGCGGCCTGCACAAGCAAACCGCTCCACCCCAGACACAGGAGTCATTCGGAGGCCTTAATGTTCGCTTGCAGGATCACCTATGGACGCTTCAGGGCCGGGCTCGGGCTTGTCAGAACTGGGCTCTGAAGTTGCCCCAGAACCGCCATCATTCCAGTCTTTGGGCTCGCGCGCAGGCCGTCCATTCATGATGTCGTCAATCTGGTCAGCGTCGATGGTTTCGAACTTCATCAGAGCTTCAGCCATCAGATCCAGCTTGTCTCGATTATCTGCGAGCAGCTGCTTGGCAGTGCCGTAACATTGGTCAATCAGGCCGCGTACTTCCTGATCGATTAGCTTGGCCGTCTCGCCAGAGATATTGCTGTGCTGGGTACCCATGCTGCGCCCGAGGAAAACCTCACCCTCTTCTTCGGCATACATCATCGGACCGAGCTTCTCTGACAGCCCCCATTTGGTCACCATGTTCTTTGCCAGCTGCGTGGCACGCATGATGTCATTGGAAGCCCCAGTGGTGACGCCATCGAAACCAAGCGTCATTTCTTCGGCTATCCGACCACCGAACAACGAACATATCTGACTGGTCAGTGCACGCTTGGACAGGCTGTAGCGATCTTCTTCCGGCAGAAACATGGTCACGCCAAGAGCACGACCGCGCGGAATGATCGAGACCTTGTATACCGGATCATGCTCGGGCACCAGACGCCCGACAATCGCGTGCCCGGCCTCATGGTAGGCGGTGTTCAGCTTTTCCTTATCCGACATGACCATGGACTTGCGCTCTGCGCCCATCATGATCTTGTCCTTGGCCAGTTCGAACTCTTTCATTTCGACCAGACGCTTGCCGGCACGCGCAGCAAAGAGCGACGCCTCGTTCACCAGGTTAGCCAGATCGGCACCTGAGAAGCCCGGGGTACCGCGCGCGATTACTGCCGGCTGTACATCCTCACCCATCGGCACTTTGCGCATATGCACCTGAAGTATCTGCTCACGCCCGCGAATATCCGGCAGACCAACCACTACCTGGCGGTCAAATCGACCAGGCCGCAACAAAGCCGGATCCAGCACGTCCGGGCGGTTGGTGGCGGCAATAACGATAACGCCATCATTCATTTCGAAGCCGTCCATCTCAACCAGTAATTGGTTGAGAGTCTGCTCCCGCTCATCATGCCCGCCGCCCATGCCGGCGCCACGATGACGACCTACCGCATCGATTTCGTCGATAAAAATGATGCACGGGGCATGCTTTTTGGCTTGTTCGAACATATCGCGCACACGGCTGGCGCCAACACCGACAAACATTTCGACGAAGTCAGAACCGGAAATGGTGAAGAACGGAACCTTGGCTTCACCAGCCACGGCCTTGGCTAATAGCGTCTTGCCGGTACCCGGCGAGCCAACCATCAATACGCCACGTGGAATCCGCCCGCCCAAGCGCTGGAACTTGCCCGGATCACGCAAAAACTCGACCAGCTCACTAACTTCTTCCTTGGCCTCGTCGCAACCTGCAACATCGGCAAAAGTGGTCTTGACCTGATCCTCGGACAGCAGGCGCGCCTTGCTCTTGCCAAAGCCCATCGGCCCGCCCTTGCCGCCGGCTCCGCCCTGCATCTGGCGCATGAAAAACATGAATACGGCAATGATCACCAGAATAGGGAAACTGGCTACCAGCAACTGGGTCCAGATGCTCTGCTGCTCGGGCTGCTTGCCCACCACAGTAACCTTGTTGTCGATCAGATCACCGATCAGGCCGTTGTCCTGAATGGCTGGACGAACAGTTTCAAAGGTTGATCCATCCGCGCGCTTGCCGCTGATGACATACCCATCCACCGTTACTTGCTGGACCTTGCCTTCGTTGACCTGTTCAATGAACTCGGAATAATTCAGGCGCTGCGTCTCGGCCTTGCTGGAAAAGTTGTTCATCACTGTGACCAGGACGGCTGCAATAATCAGCCAGAGGACCAGGTTCTTCGCCATGTCGTTCAAATAATCACCTTCTGTGCAGCGGCCAAGGATCAGCAAGCCGCTTCTAAACTCTGATAGTTACCCGGTCTAAGCTACTACACCTGCACATCGGCTGGCAGGTGCACTCTGTAACCCTTTGCAACCTTCACTCCCCCGGCTCGCCCCGAAACCCTCGACCGAGCAGGTATTGCTCGCGGGAACGATCTCGTGACGACGACGGTTTGCGCATCTGCACCTTATCGAACAGCGTACGCACCTGCTTGTGATACTCATCAAAACCTTCCCCCTGGAAAATCTTGATCAAAAAATCACCGCCAGGGGCCAAAACCCGACTTGCCAGATCCAGTGCCAGCTCACACAAATACATAGCGCGCGGCTGATCAGCAGACCTTACTCCACTCATATTGGGGGCCATATCGGAAATCACAAGGTCTACCGGTGGATCACCAATCGCCTGAAGGATCTGACTGAACACTGCATCCTCGGTGAAATCACCCTGAATGAACGTGACATCCGGAATGCTGTCCATTAACAAAATGTCAGACGCAATCAAGCGTCCACGCCCGCCAATCAGCCGACTGGTCACCTGCGACCAACCCCCCGGCGCAGATCCCAGATCAACCACGGTCATGCCAGGGCGCAGGATTCGGTCCCTTTCCTGAATCTCCAACAATTTGTAACTGGCTCGCGAACGATAACCATCTTTCTGCGCCATCTTGACGTAAGGGTCGTCAAAATGCTCTTTCAGCCAACGCGGGCTGGTCTTGGAACGTGCCACTGGATACCTCTCACTGGGCTGCTCGGGTACACTGGCAGCCACTTTTACCGGTTCACACTAAGGGTTCAGATTATGCCGCTCACTCAAGAGCAGAAAAAACAATTCAAATCTATCGGTCACCACTTGAAACCGGTGCTGATTGTTGCTGAAAACGGCCTGACCGAAGGCGTCATGGCTGAACTTGAGCGCGCCATCAACGACCACGAACTGATCAAAGTACAGTTCCGCATCAGCGAGCGCGAAGATAGACGCAACCTCATTGAAGAACTCTGCAAGAACAGTAGCTGCGAACTGGTACAAGCAATCGGGAAAATGGCCCTGATTTACCGTAAGAATGCCCGGCCGAACAAAAATCTTTCCAATATCAGCCGTTTCAAGGGACTGTAAGGCAACTGGAATAGTGCCTCAATGCACCCGCCTTTGCGAATCACTGCCTGTACCAGGTAAGGGCTGCAGCACCAGCAACAGCCCGCAGAAGGCAAGCACCAGATAATTGAACACCAGCCAGCGAAACGCCTCGGGAAACCAGTAACCGACCAGCAGATAGGTCAACGCCATAATCAGCGACGACCCCAGAAGCTGGCCTCGTATATCTCGCCAGATACTGTTCAGCCGGCCGTACTGCACCAGTACTACTAACTGCAGAAGCGCGCAAAATGCTGAAAAACCTACCAGCAAACGGCTTAATGCTCCTCCGACCTCATCTACAAGCATTGGTGCAAGACCATACTTGGTCAGCGCGGGCAGCAAGACAAAATACAGTAACCACAGCCCACCGACCCAGAACGTCTGCGCTAGCTGCCAGCTGACCGCAGCAGCCTGCAAAGGCTGCTTAAAGATGACGGACCTGGACAATTTCAAACTCGATCAGGCCTTTGGGGGTATTGACGACAGCCACATCGCCTTCTTCCTTGCCCACCAGCGCACGCGCAATCGGTGAACCGACGGAAATCTTGCCTTGCTTGAGATCCGCCTCATCCTCGCCAACGATCTGATAAGTCACGCTCTCATCGGTTTCGCAATTGGCGATCTCGACCGTCGTACCAAATATCACTTTGCCGGTATGGGCAATGCTGGTGACGTCAATAACCACGGCGTTTTGCAGACGGCCTTCAATATCACGGATGCGTGCTTCGACCATTCCTTGCTGCTCGCGGGCGGCATGGTATTCGGCATTTTCCTTGAGATCGCCCAGCTCGCGGGCGGTACCGATATCCTGGCTGAGCTTGGGCCGCACGACCTTGGTCAGGTGCTGCAGTTCTTCTTCCAGAGCACGCGCACCCTGGACGGTCATGGGATATTTATTCATGCGCTGATTCCTGCATGCAGATCCTGAAGACGGCGCACGGTTTTCTCCGGGCCGAATTTCAATGCCTCACAAATTGCCTGTCCACCAGCAATAGTCGTAGTACAGCAAACTTTATGCTGCAAAGCGTTGCGGCGAATCGAGTACGAGTCCGCAATCGACTGACGGCCTTCGGTGGTGTTGATGATCAGGGTAACTTCTTCATTCTTGATCATATCGACCACATGCGGGCGGCCTTCCGTCACCTTGTTGACACGCCGCACCGGCAGACCGGCCGCTTCGATAACCCGCGCCGTACCAGCCGTGGCTACTATGGTGAAGCCAAGAGCAACCAGATCATGGGCAACCTGCACCGCCTCGACCTTATCGTCCTCGCGCACACTGATGAAGGCACAGCCGGAGGTTGGCAGAATATCGCTGGCACCCAGCTGCGCCTTGGCAAAGGCTTCGCCGAAAGTATCGCCTACACCCATGACTTCACCGGTGGACTTCATCTCCGGGCCAAGGATCGGATCGACACCAGGGAATTTGGCGAAGGGGAACACTGCTTCCTTGACGCTGAAGTATGGCGGAATGATTTCCTTCTGGTAGCCCGCATCAGCCAGCGACTTGCCGGCCATGACCCGTGCTGCCACTTTAGCCAGCGAGACACCCACACACTTGGAAACGAACGGCACGGTACGCGAAGCGCGCGGATTGACTTCGATAACGAAGATATCCTCACCCTGCACCGCCATCTGCACGTTCATCAAACCTATCACACCCAATTCCAGGGCCATTTTCTTGACCTGGTCACGGATTTCATCCTGGATATGCATCGGCAGCGAATAAGGCGGCAGCGAGCAGGCTGAGTCACCCGAGTGCACGCCGGCTTGTTCGATGTGCTGCATGATCGCGCCGATCACCACGGTTTCGCCGTCACACACTGCATCCACGTCAACTTCAATGGCGCAGTTGAGGAAGTGATCCAGTAGCACCGGACTGTCATTGGAAACCTTGACTGCTTCGCGCATATAGCGCTTGAGCTCGTCTTCCTGATAGACAATTTCCATGGCCCTGCCGCCCAAAACATAAGAAGGGCGTACCACCAGCGGATAACCGATGACCTTGGAATGGCTCAGAGCTTCGTCTTCACTGCGCGCAGTGGCGTTGGCCGGCTGGCGCAGACCCAGACGCTGGACCATCTGCTGGAAGCGCTCACGATCTTCAGCGCGATCGATGGCATCCGGTGAGGTACCGATAATCGGCACACCAGCCTCCTCCAGAGCACGACAAATCTTCAACGGGGTCTGCCCGCCGTACTGCACGATCACGCCTTTTGGCTGCTCGACACGCACGATTTCCAGCACGTCTTCCAGCGTGACCGGCTCGAAATACAGGCGATCGGAAATATCGTAATCAGTAGAGACGGTTTCCGGGTTGCAGTTGACCATGATGGTCTCGTAACCGTCTTCGCGCAGCGCCAGCGCCGCATGTACGCAGCAATAGTCGAACTCGATGCCCTGGCCGATACGGTTTGGTCCGCCACCCAGAATCATGATCTTCTCGCGGGTCGACGGATTCGCCTCGCACTCTTCCTCATAGGTCGAATACATATAGGCCGTGTCGGTGGCAAACTCGGCGGCGCAAGTATCAACGCGCTTGTAAACCGGCAGCACCTTGAGTTTGTAGCGATGACTGCGCAGGGTCTTTTCGGTAACGCCCAGCAACTTGGCCAGACGAATATCGGAAAAGCCTTTGCGCTTGAGCTTGTACATCAGGTCACGATCAACACTACCCAGACCAAGCGTCTTGATCCGCTCTTCATCCTTGATCAGGTCTTCGATCTGCACCAGGAACCACTCGTCGATGCGGGTCAGTTCGAACACCTCGTCGACCGTTTTACCCGCACGGAAGGCATCTGCCACATACCAGATACGATCGGCACTAGGCACTGTGAGCTCACGACGCAGTGTGCTTTCAGCTTCAGGATCGTTCAGGTCAAGCATCGGATCAAAGCCGGAAACCCCTACTTCCAGCCCGCGCAGAGCTTTTTGCAGGGATTCCTGGAAAGTACGGCCAATGGCCATGACCTCACCCACCGATTTCATCTGGGTGGTCAGGCGGGCGTCCGCCTTGGGGAATTTTTCAAAGGCAAAGCGTGGGATTTTGGTGACGACATAATCAATAGCTGGCTCGAAGGACGCCGGGGTGCGGCCGCCTGTGATGTCGTTGCTCAACTCATCCAGAGTGTAGCCAACCGCCAGCTTGGCAGCGATCTTGGCGATCGGGAAGCCGGTGGCCTTGGAGGCCAGCGCCGAGGACCGCGACACGCGCGGATTCATCTCGATCACCACCATGCGCCCGGTGTTCGGACAGATACCGAACTGCACGTTGGAGCCGCCGGTTTCCACGCCGATCTCTCGCAATACCGCCAAAGAGGCGTTACGCAGGATCTGATATTCCTTGTCGGTCAGCGTCTGGGCCGGCGCCACAGTGATCGAGTCACCGGTATGCACGCCCATTGGGTCGAAGTTCTCGATGGCACAGACGATGATGCAGTTGTCCTTTTTATCGCGGACCACCTCCATCTCGTACTCTTTCCAGCCGATCAGAGACTCGTCGATCAGCAATTCACTGGTTGGTGACAGATCCAGGCCGCGGGTACAGATTTCTTCAAATTCTTCGCGGTTGTAGGCGATACCACCACCCGTGCCACCCATGGTGAAGGACGGACGGATGATGCAGGGGTAACCCACTTTATCCAGAACCGTGTAAGCCTCTTGCATGTTGTGGGCTATGCCGGAAACCGGACATGCCAGGCCGATATCCTTCATCGCCTTGTCGAAGCGCGAACGGTCCTCGGCCTTGTCGATTGTGTCGGCATTGGCGCCGATCATCTCGACACCGAACTTTTCCAGCACACCATGCTTTTCCAGATCCAGCGCGCAGTTAAGTGCAGTCTGGCCACCCATGGTCGGCAGCAGCGCGTCAGGGCGTTCCTTCTCGATGATCTTGGCGACCGTCTGCCATTTGATCGGCTCGATATAGGTAGCATCGGCCATTGCCGGATCGGTCATGATGGTCGCCGGATTGGAGTTCACCAGGATTACGCGAAAACCTTCCTCCTGCAGGGCCTTGCAGGCCTGGGCACCGGAATAGTCGAACTCGCAGGCCTGACCAATAACAATGGGGCCGGCGCCGAGGATAAGGATGCTTTTGATATCTGTACGTTTTGGCATGGGTAACTCTCGAATTCCTTGGCTCTACTGGCTCTATTAATCCAGTTGCGGGCTACGGGCAGCCATGGCTGCAATGAAACGGTCAAACAGCGGGGCCACGTCGTGCGGGCCAGGACTGGCTTCCGGGTGTCCCTGGAAGCTGAAGGCCACTTTGTCAGTGCGCTCGATCCCCTGCAGGGTGCCGTCGAACAAAGACTTGTGCGTAGCACGCAGCAATGCCGGCAAGCTGCCCTCATCCACAGCGAAACCATGATTCTGACTGGTGATCATCACCACGCCGGTTTTCAGATCCTGTACCGGGTGATTGGCACCGTG
>Ga0102815_10002594_pt1 | contig 10966 bp, 6 predicted proteins | sample ColrivemetaGS759_FD_79113 | JGI IMG/M metagenome (GOLD analysis project Ga0102815, IMG submission 79113) | Estuarine microbial communities from the Columbia River estuary - Ebb tide ETM metaG S.759 | ecosystem: Environmental > Aquatic > Marine > Intertidal zone > Estuary | place: USA: Columbia...
AAATTTATGAAAAAACTCTACTTTTATAGTATTACAAAGATATGAATTAATAATCATCTAATCAATAGGGACTTACGATTAATGAATTATTATGACATCTATTTGCCAATAGTTTGTGGGCTTAGGCTAAAATAAATCCCATAATCAAATATAAAATTGCAGCTAATCCGCCTGCGACAAATGCATAGGGCATTTGGGTTTTTACGTGATCGATGTGATCACTTGCAGAAGCCATGGATGAAATGATCGTAGTATCTGAAATAGGGGAACTATGGTCCCCGAAAACACCTCCTCCGAGGGCAGCAGCAATGGTCAGATAAACATTTACGTCTAGTTGCTGGGCCATCGGTACAGCAATAGAGATCATAATAGCAAACGTTCCCCAGGAAGTCCCGGTAGAGAATGCAATAAAACCGCTAAGGACAAAAACGATAAATGGGATCAAAGCAGGCGAAACCAGATCTTTGGCCAATTCCGAGATGTAAATTCCGGTTCCCAAACTCTTACATACCGCACTGATTGCAAATGCCAGCATCATCAGCAAAGCAAGAGGCATAAGTTCTGAAATGCCTTTCAGGGTACTTTCAACCATTTCTTTGAAAGTAAGCAAGCGTTGGATTTTAAATAAGACAAAACTTACGGCCAAAGCGGTGATTACCGATGTTAGTACAGAAGTGGAGCCCGAGCCCAAACCGATCGCACTTGAAAATATCTGAAATCCACCAGATCCCGGATTTGCTTCAACGGCAGCTTCCCATCCTGTTACGGATAGCATTACTGGCATCATCAATACCATTGTCAGAATAGGAATGATCATATTGATCGCCCTTAAGGGTACCCCCGCTTTGGGTTTTACTTTTGTGAGCTCATTTGACAACATAGGTTTTGCATTTTCAGACAATAATCTACCGGTTGTCCTGGCTCTTTTTTCTGCTTTGGCCATCGGCCCAAAATCCTTTCCAGTCCAAATGATCAAGGGGACCATAAGCAATGCAAGTATGGGGTAAAAATTAAAGATCATAGATTTGAAAAGAACGGTTAATGGCTGATCAAATCCCTCTGCGAGCAAGAGACCCATGATGAAAGCGCCCCAGGCATTAAAAGGAAGCAGAATGGATATGGGAGCAGAACTTGAATCCGCTATATAAGCGAGTTTCTCCCTCGGTATCTTTAGTTTGTCAAAAATGGGTCTGAATAAAGTACCAACCGTTAAGGAGGAAATACTGGTTTCAACAAAAATAAGGGTCCCAGTCAACCAGGCTATCAATTGGATGTATTTTACCTTAGACCGATCATCTTTTGTTTCGATGTTCTGCAATTTATTCTCAACCCAGTTGATAAATCCAGAAACACCACCGGATTGCTGGATGAGCAGGATCAAACTTCCCACAAGGGCACTGAACATGATGGTCCTGGTATTTCCGGAATCTTTAAACACATCCACCAATGCCTGGATCATGTCAAAAGTACCATTGATCAGGTTACCCCCGCTGATAATGACCCATCCCATCCATATCCCCAGAAGCAGAGATACAAATACCTGCTTGGTTCGAATGGCAAAAATAATCGCTATAACGGGGGGCACGACGGACCAGAAACCAAAGGACTCCATAATTATATATTAGGTTTATTTCAATTTAAATCTGTCTGCGGATAATTTTTCTTCATCGGTTTTACACCAGAGCTTTAACAATTTTATGTCCCGGTTCCAAACCGATCCATCCCAAAAACGCAGTGCTTTAAAATCACGTACCTTATACAATGCTTTTTCACCATAACAAGTCCCCAGATAAACATACTCCAGTCCTGCTTGCTTCGCCCAGTCAATTGCCCGCCACATCAGCCATTTTCCAATGGGATAGTTCTCAAGGTAACGTTCGTCAAAAAATGAAAACCAGTAATGCAGTGTACCTGACTCGATCAGGGTAAAAATATATGCAACCGGTGTGCCGGCAGCATTGCTGAAAGTAAAAATATCCGTAAGGACTTTTCGCTGTAAAATGTGTTCAAATCGTTCTTCAGTCATTGCCTGACCGGAAAAACGGCTGGAAGCATAGGAAAGACATAGTTGCCTGAAATGCTTGTCATTCAGATCAAAATCCTCCTTTTTTGTAACTTGTAATTGCAGATCCAGCTCAGTTAGCTTTTTTTGGACCCGCCTGTTTTCTGAACTATCGGTAAATTCATCCAGATTTACCCTTAAACTTCTCGAAAGGTAAAATATCTCCCTTGTTTCCGACAGATCATTGCTGTAAGGAAGGAAACCCTGCGCATAAATAGATGGCAATTCATTTTGCACATCCATTAATGCATAGACCGCATAGTCAAAAGTGTAACTGGAGTAATCTTTATTATGCTCAGAAAAGAATATTTTCATTGAATTTAATTATCGCAACAAGATAATTAAAAGCTTTTAATTATAGACCGAAGTAAGTCTTGCCTTTCGAAATAAATCAAAATCATGCTTTTATATTATGCTTTTTTTGCGTTCATTTTACCATAAAAATAGAATGGTAAATACAATACTGAAAATAAAAGTAGTGCAACAAATTCGAGTTGTAAGATGTACCATGGCCAGTCACCTAAAAGGTCAAACATGGTTTTACTTTCCGGTTTTGCAACCAGGAAAAGGTAATTGGCACCAAGTAAATTATTTATAGGATAAATAATGATAGCAAAGACATTCAAAAATAATAATGAACGGAGAATATCAAATGCTTTCATCCTGTATCCCAAAACGATTACACCATAAAGGATGGAAATTATTAGCCATACATGTATGATCCAGTACCTGAACCATTCAAAATGAGGAAATGACTGATGGAGGGTGGGGGTAAAGTTTGCTTGAAATGTACCAGCCATTATCCATAACAAAATAACGCCCCAAAGAACCCTTGATCTTAAATAATAGGCCAGCCATAAAATGATTGGCGCCACATTACATAAATGAAAAGGCAGATCCTTGGTTATGTCAAATTCGCCAATAGATAACAAAATGGCTACCTTGCCTAATTGTGCTAAAAATATTCCGAAAGTAAAGTACAATAAAAGCTTTCTCTTTTTTTCTTCTGTAGTTAACCCCGACCCGTACCAGATCAGACCAATACCGACAAGGGTGAAGATCAGGACAGAAATAAAATGTTCCCAGCTGAAGATCTTAAAGTTGTTATTTTCGAATAGAAAGGAATTCATAATAAGGATTTAGGCAATAAAAGTATAGAAATTGCTTAAATATGTTGAAATATATTAGGTCGAAATCATGTTTTGCAAAATTGTTTTTTAAAAAGAGCTTCCTGAAACAATGCAATATTTTTTCAATTTTAATCGCTTATCAAGCCTGATATTAGGATAATGGATGAATTATAATTCCTATCTCTTTAATTATAAAGAATTTTTATATTTTAATTAATTATTATATGATATTTTTGTGGGTAATTACTATTTTGCGAAATGGATTTGCATCTGAATAATGTGTGGAAGCTTTTTTCGTTCATTCTGTATGCAGAAAAATTAATTACATGAATTGTTTTTGGGTACCATATTTAATTCAAACAAGAGGAAAAATTTAAGATGGCTGGACTTATCAAATATTTGGTAAAAATTAGCTTTTTCATTTTCATTTCGATAACGGTTTTAACCAGTCAGAGAGGCGAAGTACTGGTTGATCCTGAGATAATGTACAATGAAGCTATACGTTCTTTTGAAACGGGCAATTTTCATAATGCAGAATTGTTGTTTACCAAATATCAAAAAATTAGCGTTGCGGAAAAGGGACGTTTAGATCTGTTTCCTGTGGAAGCGATGCTTTATCAGGTGAGAATTGCTTATGATAATGATCTGACCAATGCAGATGAATTGTTAAAGGAACTTGAACAGAAAGTCCCTGATCACATCATGTTGCATGAGGCATATTTAGCACAAGGCAATTATTATTTTAGACAGAATAATTATACGGAGGCCATCAAGACCTTTACGAAGATCAGACAGAATCTGCTGAACAGGGAAGCGACTCATAACGTAAAATTCAAACTGGCCTATAGCTATTTTGTAAAGAAAAGATTTAATGAGGCGGCCACCTTGTTTGAGGAACTGAGTTTTGTGAAAAATGAATATTACTTTACTTCCAATTATTATCTGGGAATTTGTCAATTTTTAAGAAGCGATTTTAGCGATGCGATCAATAGTTTTAAGATCGTTGAGAACACCAAAGAATATAAACCACATATTCCTTATTATCTTGTACAGTTGTATTTTACTCAGGATAATCTAGAAACTACGATCGAATATGGTGAGGAACAACTCAAACTTCCAGGACTGAAAAACAAAACAAAGATCCATCATGTTGTCGGGGCGAGTTATTTTATAAAAGGAGAATATGCCTTGGCATTACCTCACTTTAAAGAATATGAACAAAATACTGAAAAGCTGAATGAATCTGATTTCTATCAGCTGGGGTATATAAATTATCAACTTGGAAAATGGAATGAGGCCATTCCACATTTTTTGGAGATTTCGGATGTTGACGGGGCTTTTGGTCAGAATGCAAATTATTACCTGGCGGATTGTTATTTGCGAACCGGTGAGAAATTATCTGCCCGGACGGCACTTAAAAAAGTGTCAGATTTTAAGATTGAGAATAATATGACAGAGGAGTCCATGCTGAATTTCGGAAAATTATCTGCCGAAATGGGCTACGATAAGGAGGCGATCGATGCGCTGTTTAATATTTCTTCCAATTCTTTATATTTCAATGAAGCACAGGATATTTTAGGTGAATTGTTTGTTCAGACAAATGATTATGCAACGGCTCAGAGCATTCTGGAGTCCAGAGATGAGGTTTCTCATCAATTGTTTGAAGCCTATCAGAAAGTTTGTTATTTCAAGGGCATTCAATCCCTGCAAAATGATGATGAATATACAGCCATCGAAGATTTTACTAAAGCAATTAAAACAGACAGAGATCTGGCTATCACGGCCCAATCCTACTACTGGCTGGCTGAAATAGCCCAGCGTCAGGAGAAATACCTTGAAAGTTCCCACCGACTGATCAAGTATTTCCTGTTGATCAAGGGTGTTGAAGAAATTGCTGGTCAGGCAGCCCCTTCATTTGCGCATTACGTCCAGGGTTATAATTATATTAAACTGGATCAATATCAGGCAGCACTTGATGAATTCAAGGCTTGTTTGAACATCTTGCCTGCCACTACTTCGGTTAATCAGGAACAAAAGAACAAAGTCTTGATCAATTCAAAACTGAGAGCTGGCGATTGTGCCCTGAAAACAAGAAAATATGATGAGGCTTTGGAACATTATCAATTTATTATTGACAGAAAAAGCAGATTTTCACCTTATGCCTTATTTCAAAAAGCCATTATTCAGCATTTAACAAAAAATGTTTACGGTGCAATATCCATTTTGCAATCCATCATTCAAAATTATCCCAAATCGGACATGGTTGGTATTAGTTTAATGCATCTGGGAGATATGTATACTGAATTAAATGAACCGACAAAGGCTTATGATGCCTATCTGGGACTTGTCAATAGTGAATTAAATGGAATTTCTGTACAGAACAAAGCCTACCTGAAGCTGGGTTTGCTGGCTTATAATATGGGTGACATTGAAAAATCTTCAGGGTTTTATAAAGACGTTCTTCAGAATAATCCGTCCGGGAATGAAAGAAAAGAAGCACTGGATGCCTTGGAAGAGATCTATATTAATGATCTGAATAGGGCAGGTGAATATTTGACTCTGGCAAAAGAAATGGGCGGGGTGACGCTGGCTAATCTTTATCAGGATTCGATAACCTATGTGGCCGCAAAAAGAACGTATGATAAGGATAGTCTCAAACTGGCTGTGATAGGATTTGATACTTATCTTGAGAATTATCCGAGGGGATATTTTGCAGTTGAAGCACATTTTTTCAGAGGTAAATCCCTTGTTTTTACAAAATCTTATAAGGAAGCGTATTCGGACTTTCAATATATTATACAGTTGGGTGAGGGCGAATATTATGGTGAATCCTGTAATGATGCCGCCATCCTGGCTTTTAATTATCTAAATGATTTTAACAAATCATATGAATATTATCAGATACTGGAAGGATTGCCTCTTGATGAGAATAAAGAATATGAGGCACAACTCGGAGCACTTAGGAGTGCATTCAGAGTCAATAGCCTGAACGGAGTGCAAAAATTTGCTGATAAGATTTTGAATAGCAAGTTAGCTACGGATAAAGAAAAATCTTCTGCACAGTATTACATCGGAAAAGTGGCATACAGCCATGAGAAATATGATTTGGCCATCCGGGCTTTTAACCGGGTCATCAGCTCATTTAAAAATAGTAATTTGGCTGCTGAAGCTAGATTTTTAATCGCAAATATCTATTTTCAACGAGGTGAATTTGGCCTGGCTGAAGATCTGTGTAAAAACGCAAATACATTTAATAGTGCCTATCCTTACTGGATCGCAAAAAGTTTGATTTTGCTTTCAGATATACTTGTTAAAAAGGATGATTTGTTCAATGCCAGGGCTGCCCTGGAAGCTACAATTGAGAATTATAAAGAAGACAGTTCTATATTCAATGAAGCAAATTCTAAACTCCAAAGGGTTATTGAATTGCAAAATGAACAGAGCAGACTCGAGAAAGATAATAAAGATGGAACCATTAAAATGGATACAATCGATGAATAATAAGAATATTTTAAAAGGAATATTTCTAATTGCTTTGTACCTCTTTGCCGGACAAGATCAAGTAATGGCTCAGGGACAGTTAAATGTAGAGGAAGTCAAAGTAATTAAAGATTTTGAAGCCAGGCTAAAGGATTTTAAGAAAGTAAAACTCGAACCGGAATTGCCGGGTTTTGATATCTCAGAAAGATCCTATGAATATAAAATTTCGAGTAAACCTCTGAAGCTGGAATATGAAAAGCCCAGTATCAGACCACTTGCGTTGCCGGAAGATGAACTGGAAAGCATAAAGAGCACATATCTTAAGTTTGGATATGGTCTTCCAAATGCTTTTACCGGAGAACTGGCCTTAGGAAAGATGAAAGGTGATTTCTCAAGTTCTTTTGCCTTGAGACACAATTCAGCATCCAATAAGGATATAGTAAACCAGAAGTTTCTGACCAATGCATTGGACTTCGTCATCGCCAATACGTTTGAAAATGAACTAAAGTTAAATGCTAATGCATTTATGAATATCGATTATTTCAATTTATATGGGATTGTAGCCGCGGCTGACACAACAAAACAAAACCTGTCACCCCAGCGTCGGTTGATGCACTGGGATGTCTCTGCGGCCCTTAAAAGGGATGAAATAACTAATTCCATGAGTGCTTCTATTGGTATTAGGCATCAATTTATGCATAATAATATTGAAGGAGTAAATGCACATATGGTCAGACCTTCATTAGATGTCCATTTGGATCTATATCCTGATTTTAGTCTGATTATCCCGGTTTATTCGACCATTGCTTTCTCCAATTTTCAGCAAAAAGCCAGTTTGGTGGGCATCAAACCGGTTTTTCGGTTCAGCCGGCCTTTTTTCAGGCTTGAATTAGGCGCCGATGCGTTTTATGATGATAAATTCAAAATTCATCCTGAAGCCTATGTCGGACTGAATAAACTATTTAAATTCCTGGATATTTTCGCGGGGGTCAATTCAGAAGCTTTTATCAATACGATCTATAATAAAGGAATTGAAAATCCTTTTATGTTATTTGCTTCAGATGATTTCAGAACCTCAGTAATTGAAAGTTATTATGGAGGTGTTCGGGCAGATGTGGAAGGAGCCAAGATCGAATTTATCACGGAATATCGTTTATTGGAAAACCTGCATATGTTTGTTCCTTCAGCTGTAGATGATCGTCAGTTTGACATGATGTATGATAATGGGAAAGACCTGGCTATAAAAGGGATGTTCAGTTATAATATTACTTCCAACATCACTCTCTCAGGGGATTTAGTAAAACATTTCTATACGATGGATACCGTTGAAAAAGCTTGGCATCATCCTGATTTTGAAGCCAGCTTCACATCTCAGTTGTCTTTTTTGAATAATAAGTTATTGGTAGATGGCTCATTGTTTTTCAAAAGCGGTTTGTTTTACCCGGATGTGAACCAGCAAGCAGTTTCTTTACCTGTGCTCTTTGATATTAGTGGAAGGGTTCAGTATAAACTGATCGATAATTTTAGTGTTTTTCTGGAGTGGAACAATATCACAGCTACTAAATATAATCGATGGTATCAATATCCTTCCTACCGGGTTCATTTATTAGCCGGAATCAAAGCACAATTTTAGAAAGGATAATCCATTCCGAAAGTAAGGTAGCCATCTCTGAATATTGAAGTATTATTAAATTGCCAATGTTGGTTTTTTTCAGGATCCAGATATGGGGTTCTTAATTTATAGCCCAAATCGAGCCGCAAAAGCAAGAAATTAAAATTCAATCTAAGTCCCAGCCCTCCGGCAACAGCAATTTCATTATAAAAGCTGGGGGAGAAATTTTCGTTCTCAAGGTTTTCATCATCCTTAAACGTCCATACGTTACCTGCATCCACAAAAGCTGCACCTTCAAAATACCAGGGCAGGTCAAATCGGTATTCAATGTTGGCTTCAAGTTTAATATCCCCTTTCTGATAGGCAATCTCATTTGGATTTTGTTTTGAATCATAAAATCCGCCTGGTCCGAGACCTCTTTTTTCCCAGGCCCTTATACTTTCAGGGCCACCTACATAAAACTGCTTTGTATAAGGAAGCGTAGAGTTGTCTTCATAGGGTAATCCAAATCCAAGGTAGAATCTGGAAACCAACCAACTACTGCCTCCGGATTTATAACTTCCGACAAACTCGAGATAGGTTTTGGCGTATTTTGCAAATTTCAGGTCATTGCTTTTATCCAAAACCCAGGTGTCTCTTTTAGCTGCAATTATGTTGTAAAGTTTATTTGTCAGAAATACTTCGTGGCCGGATAATTCAAATCCACCGTTGAACTGCCAGGAAAATCGACTAAAAAGCGGGTTGCTGGAATACGAATAGGCGATGTCCTTGAAAAGGAAGCCTGTAATTACCCTCTTACTCAAACTATTCAGATAAAAATTATCACTGAATAAGGTATCATTGATTATGGTCGGGTAGTAATAATCAATAGAGATCTGATTGATATGTAAATTTGAGTTTTTGCTTGGACTATACTGATACCCCAACGAGGCATTTGCTGACAGGATAGAAATTGTATTGGCCAGACTCATGAAATTACCCCCAACTGACAATTTTGTGTAGGCATAATTTCTGAATTTCTTGTATTCTGTCTTGCTTGCCAGACTGATGATCGGCCTTATCAGTGAATATTTATGAATCTTTCTGGGTTTTGGAAAGAAAAGACTGTAGTTGTTTTGAAGATTGAATTCCTGCGGGCTTACCTGGATAATACCTATATCCGTATCCGCATTGAAAGTCATTAAGAACCTTTCGGCTCCTCCGAAAAGATTTTGATTCTCGAGCGAAAAATTTAGTCTTAATCCGAATAATTTATTGGATTGGCTAAGAGTTGTATAATACAATTGGACCCCATTGTCAATGCTCCATTTTTTGATCTTGGGAATCAAAAGAATATCATAATCAATATGGTCCTTAAGCAGTGGGGTCACTTTTAACTTGATCGCAATAAATTTATATGGATTTAGTAAGGAGAGCCGGTTATAACTCTCCTGTCGGGATCTTTTACTTGTTAATTCACCTTTCTGGAGTTCAATCATCGATGCGATCAGCTCCGGATTAACCAGATATTCTGGTAATTCCCTATGGAAGATAATACCATTTATCGTGTCAGTGTGCAGGATGCCAAATTCCTGATTGGGGTGATAATCTGAATATACCCTGACATTGGAAGTCTTATAAATTTTATGTGTGGCTGTATCTGAAGGATTGAAAATGTTAATTTTCAGATCAACCATGAACTTAGAACTGTCCCCGACCAATTCTATGAAGTTTGGAAAGAATTGTGCATATCCTAGATTTTGCAACAGATTGGTGATCCTGTTTTTTTCAAGCTCGTATTCAAGAGAACTGACAGGATCCCCTTTTCGTAAATATGAATTTTGTTTTTTGTCCTGCAACAAGGTATTTATGGTTATATCCGGACTATAAAACTCAATGGAATTGATCGTATACCTGCGGCCGCAATCTATGATGTAATCTACACCGGTTCCATGGTCTCCATCCTTGTAAAGCAGGTAACGCACCTTAGCGTGATAAAATCCCCTTTTGTTTTTTAAGAAATCCTCCATCTCCGAAGCAGTAAACTTAACAAGGTATTCATTAAATATTGAAGGCTCTTCTGCAAAAAAGCGATTGACGAAGTTGTGATACCACAAAGTATCACCTGCATCTCTGTTATTATAATAGGCCCAGATTCCTATCCAGTTATTATTTTGATTTTGCTTGTATAATAAGCTTAGTTCTTCTTTTAAGAGTGATTTTTTTTTGATTTTTTCAGTCGACTTTAACAGGATCCTGTTCTCTCTTGCAAATGATTCACCCTCACCAAGGAACTTGGTGGTGTTGCATGATATCATTAAAATGGAAAAGCATATCAATGAAATCAGTATTATTGTATTATTTTTAAAGGTATAACGCATTTTTAGGTTAAAATTGAAAATATGCTATCTAAGCAAGAGATACAAATTATACGTTCACTGGGTATAAAAAAGTATAGACAAAAGTATCTAAAATATTTGGCAGAAGGAGAGAAAATCTGTTTAGAAATAATTCATGCTTCAACTGAGCTAATTGATACCTTGTATTGTCTGGAAGATTTCCATGTTCGCCATGTCGCCATTTTGGAAAATAAAGCGATAAATTATTCAGTGATTTCTAAAAAAGAATTGCAAAAGATCAGTCAGTTGAAACATCCGAATAATTCGTTGATCGTTTTGAATATGCCTGAATCAGGATTGAAGC
>Ga0102815_10002595_pt1 | contig 10966 bp, 9 predicted proteins | sample ColrivemetaGS759_FD_79113 | JGI IMG/M metagenome (GOLD analysis project Ga0102815, IMG submission 79113) | Estuarine microbial communities from the Columbia River estuary - Ebb tide ETM metaG S.759 | ecosystem: Environmental > Aquatic > Marine > Intertidal zone > Estuary | place: USA: Columbia...
GCCCGCCAGCGCAGATTGCGGAGAGATCTATGATCGGGATCTCGGCAAAATCCAGTCGACGTGAAACGGGAATAGTCATTGTGTCATAGCCATATCGCGCTGCCGTGTAGCAATCAGGTCCATTCAAAACAGGCCCCAAAATACACCTAAAGACTGAATATTCAAAACCACCCTGACTAAAAGAACCCTGCGCAACCATGTCGGTCTTAAACCGGGATCACCGTGTATTGGACATCAATCGAACAAAAAATGATCGCCTGATTGCAGCCGGTCTTCAATCCTGTGCTGCTTTCAACAGGGTAAGCAAATCGGTTTCCTCTGCTACCTGGATCCGCACTGAGGAATGGCAGGACGGGCTCGCTGGGTATCGCTGGGTCTTTACGCGCTGTACATCAATTACGCGGAAGAATAGTATTCAGAGCTCCGGCAGATTCTGAGAGTAAATCAATGCAACGCCTGAAACAAAAAATTGATTCCGGCACTACGGTTTTGTCAGGATGGTGCGGTATCACCGATCCGCGCTACCTGGAAACCATTGCCGATTATGACTTCGACGCGATCCTGCTCGACATGCAGCATGGTTTTTTCGACGAGACTACGATTCAACAGGGTATTGCAACGCTGGTTGCTCGCGGCAAGGCCCCGCTGGTGCGGATTCCTCTGGGGCGTTGGGATACCGCTTCGCGCGTGATGGATTTCGGTGCGCTGGCGGTAGTAGCACCGATGATCAACAACGCCACTGACGCCGCCGCGTTTGTCTCAGCAACACGCTTTGTACCAGTGGGCAACCGTTCTTTCGGGCCACGCCACGCGGCTTCGCTGTATGGCATCGACAGCAATCAGTATCTCACCGAGTTCGATCAGTGCTCACTCGCACTGGCAATGATCGAAACACGCGAAGCTTACCAGAACCTTGATGAAATCATCGGCGTCACGGACATCGATGGTGTACTTATCGGCCCCGGTGATCTATCAATTTCCTTTCGTCAAAATCCGCTTCCGGACGCCTATGGGATCGATACTATCGACGTGGTAAAGGACATTGTTGACAGATGCAAACTTGCGGGCAAGAAGACAGCCGCCTTTTCGATCAATCCAGTGGCGGCGAATATGCTGCATGGACTCGGTGTCGATATCATTTCCGTAGGTCTCGACGTTACCTATATTGCCGATGGCGTAAAATCGCACCTGTCGCAACTCGATTTCAGATAACTCGTTTCGAAACGGTAGCAAACTTGAATTGCGCTTCGCGCTCGCGTATCAAAGCGGTCAGAACTTCATTGCAGGATATAGGGACGCATATTCGGTAACACCCGCTCAGCCTGTATGAGCTCGACGATGAACTGGGTGATATGCCTGGCGATGTTATAGGCGATGTGTTAGGCGATGCGCTAACCGGCTCCAGGCCCGCTTTGGATAGCAGAATCCTTCGACTCAGGCCCCATTAACGCGGCGTAATTTCTCTCTACCTGACCCACAGCCGAGCCCTTGGCTGCCAGAATAATGAACTGCAAAATTTGTATCTGAAGATTTTTTATTGCAATAAAGAACTATTTTCAGGGCCAGAAATACGCCCTATAATCGCCCCAATTCTACTCGCAGGACAATTCGATGACCTTCACTACCATAGAGTCTACGCGACAGGGATCGATTGCTCTGATCGGCCTGAATCGGCCCGAAAAACTCAACGCCATCAACGCCACCATGATCGCCGAGATAAACACTGCACTCGATCAGATTGAAGCCGATGATTCGATACTGGCGATTGTGGTACACGGTAATGGTCGAGCCTTCAGCGCTGGTTTTGATTTACAGGCGGGGGTCGCGGCGAAGCGCGAGACCGAAGCCGACTGGCAGGCCGCCATCGATACCGATCTCGATTTGATCATGCGCTTCTGGCATTCGTCCAAACCAACCATCGCCGCTTTGCATGGTTATGTGCTGGCCGGCGGTTTCGAAATCGCGCTCGCCTGCGACATGAGCGTCTGCGACTCAACCACCCTGTTTGGTGAACCCGAGGTGCGCTTTGGCAGCAGTATCGTCGCACTGCTGTTGCCCTGGTATGTCAATCCCAAGCGCGCCAAACGCATGTTACTGAGTGGCCAGGACCGAATGACTGCCGACGAAGCGCTGCGTTTTGGCATCGTCAATGACGTGGTTAGCGAAGGTGGGGCATTGAGCGCGGGGCTTGCGCTCGCGCACGAAGTCGCACGCATGGATCCGGATTCGGTGCGCATGACCAAGCAGGCAATCAACCAGAGTTACGAAATCATGGGCCTCAGCCAGGCCTTGCGCATGGGCGCGGATACCTCGGTCAAGATCGAAACCCTGGAAACCGACCTGCGCCGGCAATTCAACGAAATATTGCGCGAACAGGGTATGCAAGCAGCGCTCGCCTGGCGCGAGGCAAGGCTTGCCAAGAATGACTGAACACCCCCTCGACTCGTTATTGCAGCCCTCCAGCATTGCTTTGCTCGGGGCATCCGAACGAGCGGAAAGCCCCGGGGCTACGCTTGCCGGGATGATTATCAATTCTGAATACGTGGGTGAGGTCTATCCGGTCAATCCGGGCTACTCGCACATTCTCGGCCTCGTCTGTTACCCGGATCTGGACGCTTTACCAAAGACTGTCGACCATGTCGTCATTGCGCTCGGCAATGCTCACCTCGAAGCCGCACTGAGCGCGGCAATCAGGCATGGTGCAAAGGCCGCGACCATCTATTCCAGCGGCGTTCTCGAACAGGACACCAAGCCTCCCTTGCAGCAGCGCCTGGCCAACATGGCGCGCGCCGCCGGGATTCACATTTGCGGCATCAACGGCATGGGGTTCTATAACCTGGAGCAGCAGCTTTACGTCGGCATCTTCCCGCGCGCAGAGCACATTATCCGCGGTGGCATCAGCTACATCGCCCAGTCAGGATCGGCCTTTACCACCCTTTGCCACAACGGTTGCCGGCTCGGTTTCAACCTCTGTGCTTCGGTCGGAAACGAAATAACCACCACCGTTGCCGACTACATGGACTGGTGTCTTGAACTCGAAAGCACCCAGGCTATCGGCCTGTTCCTCGAAACAGTGCGCGATCCCCAGCGCTTTATCGGCGCCCTACGCAAAGCCAACGCACGTGGCATACCAGTTGTCATTCTCAAGATTGGCAAATCAGAACTCGGCGCATCCATGGCAGTAACCCACACCGGGGCAATCGCCGGCAATCATTCGGTATTCCAGGCGCTGTGCCGGAACCATGGCGTGATCGAGGTTAACGATTTCGATGAAATGGCGGCGATCCTGATGCTGCTGCAAAATGGTCGCGCTGCTGCATCGGGAAAACTTGCCGCGGCATTTGAGTCCGGTGGCTTTCGCGAACTGGTCACCGATATCGCGGATGAGCTTGGAATCGATTTTGCCGCCCTCGAAAATGCCACTGTCAGCGAACTTGAGCAACATCTGGATCCGGGCCTCAAGGCCGAGAACCCGCTTGATGTGTGGGGCTCGCATAATCGCTTCGAAGCGCGATTCGAAGCCTGCCTGATGGCGCTGATGCAGGATCCGAATGTTGCCGCGGGAGTATTTTTCAGTAACTACCGCGATGGCTATTATCTTTCCGAGGCGATTTACCGCGTGATTGCCTCCGTCAGTGCAAAGGTGAACAAGCCGATAGCGCTGGCAACCTGCTACTGCGACCTTGCGAACACGGTGCTTTGTCAACGCGCCTATGCGGCTGGCATTCCGTTTGTTGATGGTGTACGAGAGACACTGCTCGCCTTCAATCATCTGTTCGCCTACCAGACTTTCAAACAACAATATGCCAGGCGCTTCGAAATGCCGCGGCAGACTCCGCAAGAAGATCAGGAACAAACCCAGAAACAGACAAACTATTGGCGGCAAAAACTGGCGAAAAATGTGGCGCATACGCTCGAGGAGAACACTGCTCTCGAATTGCTCAGTGATTTTTCGATACCGGTGGTAAAACGCCAATTAGTGAATTCCGAGTCAGCCCTGACGGCAGCCGCAGCGGAGCTCGACTATCCGGTGGTGCTGAAAACCGCACAACCCGGCATTAATCACAAGAGCGATCAAGGTGGTGTTGTTGTCGGCATAGAGTCTGAACAGGAACTACTGCGTCACTACCGGGATATCAACCAGCGACTGGGCTCGATGGCGCTGGTATCGCAAATGGTAATCGCTGGCGTAGAGATTGCACTGGGTACTATCAACGACCGTCAGTTTGGTCCTGTTATCATGGTTGCGGCCGGTGGCATCCTGGTAGAATTTCTTGACGATCGCGCCATGGCCATGTGTCCGCTCGACGCGGCACAGGCCGAAACACTGCTTGCTTCACTAAAACTGAATCGCCTGCTACTCGGCGTGCGCGGCCAGGCAGCGGTAAATCGGCAGGCGTTGATCGACGCCATTGTCAACCTGTCCCAACTCGCGTTTAACCTGCGCGACAGTATCGCTGAAATCGACATCAACCCGGTGATCGTAAATGCCAGCGATGCCATCGCCGTCGACGCGCTGATCCTGTGTGACGCTCCCGGCAGTTGATAGCTTCAGAGTTTCATTTCCATCGACTCGTCGGCGCAAACGACATTGGCAGGCCGCAAGGATGAATCCAGTTTCTTCGAGTAAACTTACCTCTTTGACTGGCGCTTGCAGGATATCGGTATTGTTTAATCTCGAAGCACAAAACAGTAGATGTTGAGGCTGATTCGCTCTGAATGGCAATTATTGCTGTTCGGTTTTCTTATGACCTTCTGGTCAGCACCCGGGCAAACCTTCCTGATCTCGCTTTTCAGTGGTGAGATTCGCGCCGAGCTCGGACTCTCCGACGGCGAGTTTGCGGGCATTTATTCGATGGCAACACTCGCCAGTGCCATCGTAGTGATCTGGTCGGGCGCTCTCATCGATCGCATCGACTTGAAAAAGTTATCACTGTTCGCGGTATTTGGGCTTGCGCTCGGCTGCGCCATGATGTCGATCAGCAACTCTGTGCTGATGCTGCTGATCAGCCTGTTTGTGCTGCGCCAGCTCGGCCAGGGTTTAATGTTCATCATCAGCTCGACCGCCATGGTACGTTATCTCGAAGAACATAAGGGCAAGGCCTCGGCGCTTGCAAGTATCGGCTATGCGGTCGCCGAGGCTGTCATGCCTGGATTGCTGGTCGCCTTGTTATTGTGGGTAGGCTGGCGCCAAAGCTGGCAGGTAGCGGCGGTCCTGTTGCTGACTTTCATGGTGCCGGCAATCCTTTACCTGCTGCGTAATCATAAACATCGTCATGCGAATTACCTGGCACGACTCGACAGCGCCAACGGGGACAGCACACGCATCTATCGCCGACGGCAATGGACACGGCCGGAAGTCCTGCGCAATCGCTACTTCTATCTGTTCGCCCCGGGATTGATGTCGCAACCGCTGATGTTCACCGGGTTTATCTTTCACCAGGTACACCTGGTCGAATCAAAGGGCTGGCCACTGATTGGCTGGGCCGCATTATTTTCACTCTACGCGCTGGTCTCGGTTGCCACCAAACTGATTTGCGGACCGCTGATTGATCGCTTCGGCGCTATTCGCATGATCCCGCTGGTGGGCTTGCCCATGGGGCTGGGGCTGGTAATCCTGGCTGTGTCGGACAGCCTGGCATGGGGCGGGGTATTCCTCGTGCTAACCGGTATCACGGTTGGATTTCAGTCCACTGCCGTAGCACCCTTCTGGTCAGAGATGTATGGCAATCAGCATCTCGGCGCCATCAAGTCACTCGGTGCGGCGGCCATGGTGTTCTGTACCGCCCTATCACCGATTGTCATCGGCTGGCAAATCGATCTGGGCGTCAGCATGGAAAGCCTGGCGATGGCCGCGGCTGGCTACGTTTTTCTGACTTCGGCGCTGGCCTGGTATGCCTGCCGCAGCCATGCCCGATCGGTGACTCTTATCTAATCAGTCTTTCGCGCTATAGTCCGGCGACAGTAGCCAGCGGGATATCAGAGAGGAAGAAATCAACTTCCACCTCCGCAAACTCCGACAGGTCAACAAGTTTAGACAAACTGCGCTCAGCGGCGCCATCGAATCCCGCCGCTTCGATGCGACGCTCAAAGTATTCCTCACGGATCAGCGCACCATCCGCATCGAGAAATTTAACCCGGGCGTTGAAGCGGACGTAATCCAGCGGCGTTCCATTGGAAAACATTACGCGGATGACGCCGTGACCTTTCTTGTCGGTGACCACGTAGACATATCCGTAGGCATCTTTGACGGAGCCGGCACTGGCATGCTGCATGGATGCATTCAGGTGGTATTCGTAATTGGGGCTGCCCGCTGCCGCCTGACCACAAGTCAGTAACAGCAGTGACAGCAGCAATATCGAATATATCCTGGATTCCGCTTTGTTCATGATTTTCTCCTTCGTATCGGGCCACAGGGTGGTATGAGTATCTTTATACGGAGGCCCTGTGAAAAATCGGTGAACAGGCGGATGTTTTTGTTATCAGCCAGCAATCAAAGGTGGAAGTTACCGCCATCGATTGCTGTTAATCGACGATAAACACCTGGCCACTCAGGCAACCTTCGACGGCCTTGCTGTAAGCGAGCCCCACGGCTTCATTGGAAACATGGACATGTCCGCGGAAGAAACCATCGTACTTCTGCCGGGAAACTTCCAGCACTTCCGGGCTCACCGCGTTGATGCGAATACCACGCGGCATATCCACCGCGGCACCGATCACAAATCCATCGAGCGCACCATTAGCCGCCGCCGCGCCGGAACCACCGGGAATCGGGTCGCGATTCAACACGCCGCTGGTAATCGTAAAGGAGCCGCCATCGTTGATAAAATTAAAACCCTCGAGTACCAGGTTAACCTGCGGAAGCACTTTGTGATCGATCCCTTTCATGAACTGCTCGGCCGTCATTTCATGTACCTTGCCAAAATGACCGTGCCCAATCGCGCTGACCACGGCGTCGACTTTGCCGGCCTCACGGTACATCGCACGAATGCTATCGACGTCTTCGAGATCGACCTTGATATCTCCGCTGCTGCGCCCGACCTTGATAACCTCATGGCGCGCAGACAGTTCGTCCACCGCACATTTTCCAACTGCCCCTCGGGCACCAATGACAATCACTTTCATAGCTCAATCTCTGCCTCAGAACGAAGCGCTATATTAAGGGTTTGCACAATATTCCGCGATGCTATTTTTAATAGCCCTGCATGATCACCAAACAGTGCCTTCATCGACCTTTGCGGCAGATGATCGATCAGGGTCACATCAAACAAACGACCGATGTCGCCGATCGCCGGGTCCGACGCCTGCAACTTACCGCGAAAGGAAAAAACTTGAGCACGAACTCAGCGAAGTACAATGCAAGCGCTTCGCCGATATTTTCGAGCGCGTGGGGCCATAGGCAGAAAAGCACTGGCGCAAAGTCATGCCAATGCTCAGCGAGAAAATCGAATTCTGACCAGGCCCAAGAAATTCAGCCACGCATAATATCTTGTTTATAAAAATTTCAAGGACAGGTATTTTAAAGCTGACGCTGGAGAGTCTTTGGCGAGCGGCAAAAACTGGCATACAGCCGTTGTTGCTGAAATTTCTACCAGTTGCAGGTAGATGCCACCAACTAGTAACCGATCTATCTCGACAACCCAGCCAGATTAATTTTCCATCTCGCCTGCATAGTCCAGGTCCATAGGAGCAATCGTTTACTCCCCATTCGTGTCTGCTATGTTTCGAAAGCCAGACTCATGCAAGCCTGAAGATCGGCTGCATTCTCTAGTGTGCCGGCCTGATACGCCATCGTTTAGTGCGATCTATTATGACTTTGGGTAAATTTATTGAAGCAGTGCGGATTAATCATTTGCCTAAAACATAAATTTTCTCGAGCCCAATCATATTCAAACCATCGATTTTTGGCACACTTTCACCAGCATCAGATGGGAAGTCACTCGAATCGCCTGTTTTACGATAGCCTCTTCTTTCGTAGAAGGCGATAAGCTCTTGTCGAACCGAAATCACACTCATGGTCATACCAGCAGCACCCCATTCATCTCTAGTCATCTCCTCGGCAGCTTGCATAAATTTTTTACCAATACCGCCACCCTGTAGTCCAGGTTCAACGACGAATAGTCCTAAATAGGCTTTTTCACCTTTGTTTTCCAAATGCACTGAGCCCACAATTCCGTTCGAGTTAATACACAACAAAATCATTGACCCTTGCTGATTGATCAAACCATCAACCTCGGCCTCAGTAATGCGCGCGCCTTCAATTAGATCCGCCTCAGTCGTCCAACCGACACGGCTTGAATCACCTCTATAGGCTGAATTAACCAGCCTGCAAATCACCGCAGAGTCATCCGATGTGGCTTTTCGGTAAGTTAATTGTTCGGATGTTCTTATGTCCGTCACAATTCTATAAACCTCTCTAATTGAACTATTTCTGCAATAATAATTTATGACACTTCAAAGGTTAATCCAGAATTTGGCATTCAAACTATGAAGGCCAAAATAAATCCAGGGAAATCATACCGGAGGCATAGCTGCTCTATCATCTCATAGCCCTGTGTGTCACATCTCTTCAAACGCAGTCTATCCAGGGGGAAGTAGTTACCCCTACAATAACAGTTATAGGCACAACTCAGTCTCTGACGCAGAGAATTTGAGCGTCGACTTTCTCGTAAGCGCTCACTGAAAAGTGATTCGTGTGAGGCAGCGAACAGCACACAAGAGACACTCGCCTCGATATGAATTTGACAGTTACATTCAATTAAACCAATGCTTACTTGCTACGCCAGAACGCAGGTTAGTAACTAGTGAATGGGTATACTGTCCCCTGATTCCCCAAAGCATTTCTGAGCTCATGCAATAGGCGCAAATAAATCGCCAAGCTCGTGTTCAGGTGCAACAGGAAGAAGTTCAGGGGCATCAATCCAGACACGTAACAAGTGCCGACGTCGCGCCTGCTCAGGCCAATCCTCATAGTCAGTGCGGGCGTGTAACACGGTGCGATTGTGGAGCAATAGAGTTTGTCCGGGTTGTAGGTGAAAGCGAAGTGCCAGCTCAGGCGACGATGCACATTCATCAAACAGATCCAGCGCCGCCACTTGCTTCCCGGTCAGGGGTGTACCTGCCATTTTAGCGGCCATTTCGGTGAAAGGCCGATAGTGGACGCAACTGACCATATCATCTCGTACAGCGAAAATACCACGCCTGTCCGTTGCTGGCCCGGCCTGGCGCATTCCCTTTTGACCTTCGACACACCAATGTGGGAAGCCCTTGAATAATTCTGCCAACAGTTCCGGTGCCAGCGAGGCCATTCGATCGTGTATCGATCGCACATTTACAAGGTATGTCTCACCGCCCGTTTTCGCCATCTGCAAGCAGTGCAACAGGATCAGCGTAGGAGGATCAGAATGAGGGGAAAGCTCACCCCGCGATCGGTAACCACGATCATCCCTCGCCTCAATGTCAGAAAAGTCCCTGACATCCTCTACCTTTTCTCCGCGCGGCGACTGTGGAACCACAGCTCCCAGGTGCTCTGCGAGTGTAACCAGATCATCAGCTGTAGCGTCGCGCTCAGAAGCTCTGCTGAATCCTGATAAAAGTGCAAAACCATAGCGCCGCAGTGACAAAGCAATATCACTGATGGTTAACCTAATATCAGTGCCTGTTTCACTATGGATCTCGTTAATATGCGAAGCGATCCTCTTATCCCATGCCTCGGCTTCGATGGTCATAAAGTTCCTCGTTTAGCTGCTACATCTGTTGCGGGTGAAAAGGCTTGGCGCCGGACAACAGGTTAATGTCAGTGGATTCCGGGGGCAGTATACCTATTTTTTCGCCATATCTTTAAGATCGCAGGGAAAGGATTTTTAGAATCCAAAACGTAAGACGAGACACCATTCCTGGCCAAAAGGAGCTTTTCAATGCTCTGCTTAAGGGGTCCGCTGAGGGCACTTCTCCGCCCCTGGCAAATCAATTTTGAGCGACTGCTTTCTACAAAAGAGGCGCTGAGAACCGAATCGCAGGAGGCAGCGAACGGCACACTGCGGAGATCATGGCTTAGATAGAATCAACATGGCTGGTGGTTTATCGTAAAGGGATTAAGCAACGAGAAGAAGCAAAATAGAGCATGCCGTAGTGATCAGTCATATTTCTCTTGCATCAGAACCTAACAGAGTCGACAACTCTTTATTTTCACTGTGGTGCAGCAATAGCAGAAATAGTATGTTTATACTCCTTACTAATATCGAGCTTACCGGGAGGCGGTGCTGGATGAAAACTGCTGTCGTTTTAGCACTGTTTATGTTGACCGAATGCGCTATTGCTCAATCTGACACAGATGACGCTGCCTGTATAAAGAAGCCAGAAGACAAGACCGCAACACTGAGCTGGATTGCCCCGGCAGATTCCGACAATATCTCCCACTACTCGGTTACACATACCCTGCCGGATGGAACAGAACTCGATTATCTCGAGATTTCCGAGACATCTATTAAAGTACCGCTGTTTGAGCGTGGACGGCATCGCTTTACGGTTAAGACGCATACCAAAGATGAGAAAGTCAGCGCTCCTTCTGCCAGCGTCTGTAAAGAAATCTGAAATCGGCGTTGGTGTACCTTGGGCAGATCCTGGGGACAGTATACCTATTTTCTCGCCATATCTTTAAGATCGCAGGGAAAGGATTTTTAGAATCCAAAACGTAAGACGAGACACCATTCCTGGCCAAAAGGAGCTTTTCAATTCTCTGCTATAGGGGTCCGCTATGAGCACTTAGGCGACTCTGAAATTTCAAATTTGAGCGGCCGCTTTCAAAATTTATTCGTGAAAAGTATAAGTTTCGAGGGGCCGATAGGTCGCGCCCTGCCGGTCTTTCGCGAGCGAAGGGTGCGCAGGTATAGTCAGCCTATGTTGAGCATCCTGACGGAGTGAACGATCGGCTGGGTGCGACATAGCGGCACCGCAGCACAGCACA
>Ga0102815_10002597_pt1 | contig 10963 bp, 7 predicted proteins | sample ColrivemetaGS759_FD_79113 | JGI IMG/M metagenome (GOLD analysis project Ga0102815, IMG submission 79113) | Estuarine microbial communities from the Columbia River estuary - Ebb tide ETM metaG S.759 | ecosystem: Environmental > Aquatic > Marine > Intertidal zone > Estuary | place: USA: Columbia...
ACTTGAAGCGAAGGAATTATTGAATTAAAATTTACACATAAAAAAGCTTCTTAAAAATTAAGATTTCAGAGTTCATAATTGAGGAAAATAACTCTATAAAAATTCTTGTTTTTGTAAATCAATTTATACTTTTTGCTTAAATGAAGTTCTTTATCCTCTAAATATTTGGTTTTACTAATTATTTCAATTTTATCGGTGTCGTTGTATTGTATTAAAATTTCATTTTTTTTAACAAGCTTAAAAATAGTAAGTTTAAGCTAAAAATGAAGTGATAGATATCAGTTACGACCTATAAAGGAGCATTCACCCTATAGCAAGTAAGATTTTTCCTTATTCTATTTAAAAGATATGTTAATTAAATAATGAGAAGGTTAAGGGGCGATGGTTATAAAATAGGAATAGGGATTTAATTAAGGGATACTTAGAACAAAATACAACTAATTCATCGAACAATAACCGTACATGTTTTAAAAACAAAAAATCCTTAACTTCCTATTTATAAGGCTGTTAAGGACTCTTTAAGCGGTCTGGACGGGACTCGAACCCGCGACCCCCTGCGTGACAGGCAGGTATTCTAACCAGCTGAACTACCAGACCGTTGCTCTTAGCGGATGCAAATATAAGAGTGTTTTTGAAATCTGCAAAGCTTTTTTAAAATATTTTACAAAAATTTCTTTCTACTTATTAAATACGAAATAAGTATTTGTTCAAACCCGTTATTTATATCTACAGGCACATATTCAATTTTATATTGCATACACTTCAACTTCAAATCATTAAAGTAATTTTCAACATAATTTTTATACTGCTTTTTAACGTTTGAAGCATAAATATTAATTTCTTCTCCTGTTTCAACATCAACAAACTTTTTAGGAGCATTTTCAAAATCAAAATTAAATTCTAATTTTCCATCAAAAGTATGAAACAAAACAACCTCATGTTTATTATGCTTTAAATGCCTTAGTGCTTCAAACAGCTCCTTTTCACTCTTGTCTGTTTGAAACATATCGGTAAACAAAAATACCAAAGACCTTCTATGAATTTTCTCTGAAATTTCATGTAAAATATTAAAAGTATCTGTATTAGCTGTTTTTGTACTTTTTAATAAAGCATCCAATTGAGTCATTATCATTCTTCTATGGCGTTCACCACCTTTTGCAGGTGCATAATAATCGTTTTTATCGCTATAAATACTCAATCCAACTGCATCTCTCTGACGCTTTAAAATCTCAATTAAAGCTGCCGAAGCAATCGCCGAAAATGTAATTTTTGTTAAATTCTCAATAGATGGATTTTTAACAATTGGAAAATGCATTGAAGCCGAATTATCAATAATTAAATGACAGCGTAAATTGGTTTCTTCTTCATAACGCTTTACAAATAACTTCTTTGTTTTTGCGTATAATTTCCAATCTATATGACGGGTACTTTCACCTTTATTATACAGTCTGTGTTCAGAAAATTCAACCGAAAAACCGTGAAACGGGCTCTTATGCATACCGGTAATAAAGCCTTCAACAACCTGATTTGCTAACAATTCAAGGTTATTTAATTCTGAAAGATGTTTTACCGATAAAGTCTCCATTTTATCCATTTAATAGTGGTAAATATAGTATTTAAAAAGAAAAAGCCCGACAAAAAAGTCAGGCTTCACAATTATTTCACTAATTTATTTTTATAAATGTGCATCAATTTTTTGTGCATATGTTGCTTTTGGAGCAACACCAACTTGTTTTTCAACTACTTCTCCTCCTTTAAAAACTAATACTGTCGGAATATTTCTAACTCCATATTTTGCTGCATATTCTTGATTTGAATCTACATCAACTTTTGCAATTGTTGCTTTACCTTTATATTCTTCTGTTAATTGATCCATTATTGGAGCAACCATTCTACAAGGTCCACACCAAGCTGCCCAAAAATCTACCATTACAGGTTTATCAGATTGTAAAACCACTTCTTCAAAGCTTGCATCTGTTACTTCTAATGCCATAATATATTTTTTTAGATTATTTATTCTTTTTTATACTCTTACAAAAGTAAACAATTATTTTACCATTACAATTCAACAATTATTACTTTTATTTATCAAACTATTAACAAAAGTGATTTTTACTGCTTTTTAAAATACTTCTTTTGCTATTGCTTTAATATTATCTGATTTCCCCATTGAATAAAAATGGACTACAGGAGCACCTTTCGATATCAATTCTTTGGATTGTTGAATTGCCCATTCTATACCAACTTGTCTCACTTGCTTATTATCTTTACAACCTTCAATTGATAGAATTAATTCCTCTGGTAAATCTAACCTAAAAACTTGAGGTAATATTTGCTGATGTCTTTTTATAGCAATCGGTTTTATTCCTGGAATTATAGGCACTGTAATTCCTATACTTCGAGCTTTTTCAATAAAATCAAAATATTTTTGATTGTCAAAAAACATTTGAGTTACTACATAATCCGCGCCAGCATCTACTTTTTCCTTTAATCTTCGCAAATCAGTTTCCATACTAGGAGCCTCTAAATGTTTTTCGGGATATCCTGCTACACCAATACAAAAATCAGATTTATTAGTAGTTTCAATAATATTATGTAAATATTTACCTTGGTTCAATTCTTTAATTTGAGTAACCAAATCTGAAGCATACACATTCCCTTCTTTTGTTGGTATAAAATATGGCTCGTGCTTCATCGCATCACCGCGTAATGCCATAATATTATCTAAGCCTAAATAATGACAATCTACTAATACGTATTCAGTTTCTTCTTTTGTAAAACCTCCACAAAGCACGTGAGGAATTGCATCTACATCGTATTTATATTTTAAGGCAGCACAAATACCTACGGTTCCAGGACGCATTCTGGTCATTTTTTGCTCTAACAATCCATTTTCCTTTTTAATATAAACATACTCCTCTCGCGAAGTTGTTACATCAATAAAAGGGGGATTAAATTCCATTAATGGATCAACATTATTGTATAAATCCTGAATATTCTGACCTTTTTGAGGAGGCACAATTTCAAATGAAAACAATGTTTTACCGTTTGCTTGTTTTATATGATCTGTTACTTTCATGCTACTTAGTTGTTGGTTTTTAGTTGTTGGTTTTTAGCAGTTCTAAAACTATAAAACTTTCAACATTTAAACTTTTTAACTTCTATTTTTGGGCGTTTCCTTTCAGGTCGCCCTATCCGTTATATCTTTTTTTACGTTGCACTTCAAAAAAGGATGCCACTCCTATCGCTAACGCACTTTTGTCTTTTGTCTTATTCCCCCTTCTGGGGTTAGGGGGCTTACTCAGCCAAATTAGGATTCAACCATTTTTTTGCAGTTTCTAAATCCATATTTTTTCTTTTTGCAAAATCTTTTACCTGTTCTTCAGTAATTTTTCCAACACCAAAATATTTTGAGTTTTCATTTGCAAAATAATATCCCGAAACCGATGCTGCTGGCCACATTGCCAAACTATCTGTTAATTCAACTCCAATGGTTTCCTTAACTTGTAATAATTCCCAAATAGTTAACTTTTCCGTGTGATCTGGACAAGCAGGATAACCTGGCGCTGGACGAATTCCTTTATATTCTTCTTTAATTAATTCATTGTTAGATAATACTTCATCCGATGCATAACCCCAATATTCTTTACGTACTTTTTCGTGTAAATATTCAGCAAAAGCTTCAGCTAATCTATCAGCCAACGCTTTTATCATAATGGAATTATAATCATCGTGATCTTTTTCAAATTCAGCAGCCATTTCAGCTGTTCCAAAACCTGTTGACACACAAAATGCTCCCATATAATCTTCAATTCCAGTTTCTTTTGGCGCCACAAAATCTGCCAAAGCAATATTAGGTATTCCTTCTTTCTTTTTAGTTTGCTGACGCAAGGTTACAACCTTTGTATTTATTGCTTTTCTATCTGCATCCGCATAAATTTCAACATCATCATCATTTGTGCTATTAGCCAGAAAAATTCCAAAAACCGCTTTTGCTGTCAATAAGTTTTCATTTAAAATTTGAGCTAATAGTATTTTAGCATCGCTAAATAATTTAGTTGCTTCTTCACCAACAACTTTATCACTTAAAATTGCAGGATATTTCCCTGCTAATTCCCAGGTTCTAAAAAATGGTGTCCAATCTATATAATCAACTAATTTTGATAAATCAAAGTCTTCAAAAACCTGAATTCCTTCAAAGTTTGGTTTCATAATTTCAGAAGCATCCCAATCGATTTTCAATTTATTTTTACGAGCATCAGCCAGAGAAACATATTCCTTTTTACTCGATCTATTTAAAAATCCTTCACGAACCTTTTCATAATCAGCTTTTATATCTCCAATATATTTTTGATTGTTTTTTTTATTCAACAAATCCCCAACAACAGTAACTGCTCTTGAAGCATCGTGCACGTGAACAACTGCATTTTTATATTGCGGATCAATTTTAACAGCCGTATGTGCTTTAGAAGTTGTAGCCCCTCCAATTAACAATGGAACTTGGAAATTTTGACGTTCCATTTCTTTAGCCAAATAAACCATTTCATCTAAACTTGGAGTAATTAAACCACTTAATCCAATAGCATCAACATTTTCGTCTTTTGCCGCTTGAATAATTTTTTCAGGAGCAACCATTACACCTAAATCAACAATTTCATAATTATTACAACCTAGAACTACACCCACAATATTTTTACCAATATCATGCACGTCACCTTTTACGGTTGCTAATAATATTTTACCATTCGATTGACTTACACCACCTTTATCTTCTTCAATAAAAGGCAATAAATAAGCCACTGCTTTTTTCATAACACGAGCAGATTTTACCACTTGAGGTAAAAACATTTTACCTGAACCAAACAAATCTCCAACCACATTCATTCCTGTCATTAAATTTCCTTCAATAACTTCAATTGGTTTGTCAGTTTGCAATCTAGCTTCTTCAACATCTTCAACTATAAACTCATCCAAACCTTTTACCAAAGAATGCGTAATTCGTTCTTGTAAAGGTTTTTCTCTCCAACTTAAATCAACTTTACGTTCTTTTGAAGTACTTACAACACTTTCAGCAAAATCTAACAATCGTTCAGTAGCATTGTCTCTTCTATCTAAAATAACATCTTCAATATGTTCTAATAAATCTTTTGGAATATCATCATACACCTCCAACATTGCAGGATTTACAATTCCAATATTCATTCCCGCTTTTATTGCATAATACAAAAACACCGAATGCATAGCTTCACGCACCGCATTGTTTCCTCTAAAAGAAAAGGACACATTACTAACACCTCCACTTACACTAGCATTTGGTAAATTTTCTTTAACCCAGTGTGTGGCTTCAATAAAGTCAATAGCATTTCTTCTATGCTCTTCCATTCCGGTTGCAACAGGAAAAATGTTCAAATCGAAAATAATATCTTCTGAAGGAAAACCAACTTCATTTACCAAAATATCATATGAGCGTTTCGCAATTTCAATTCTACGTTCATAATTATCCGCTTGCCCAACTTCATCAAAAGCCATTACAATAACAGCTGCACCGTACATTTTTATCTTTTTAGCTTGCGCTATAAATTGCTCCTTTCCTTCTTTTAAACTAATAGAATTCACCACACATTTACCTTGAGCAACCTGCAAACCAGCTTCAATAATTTCCCATTTAGAACTATCAATCATAATAGGAACTCGGGCAATATCAGGCTCTGCCGCAATTAAATTCATAAAACGAACCATTGCCACTTTTCCATCTAACAAACCATCATCCATATTAATATCGATAATTTGGGCTCCACCTTCAACTTGATGCCTTGCAATTGCCAATGCTTCATCAAATTTTTCTTCCTTTATCAATCGTAAAAACTTACGGGAACCTGCTACGTTTGTACGTTCACCAACATTTATAAAATTACTTTCTGGAGTAATAATTAATGGCTCAAGTCCTGATAATTTTAAATATTTTTTATTTTCAATCATTTCACTGTAAATAGATTCCTGGCTGCGCAGGAATGACACATTTTTTAAATTCTCAACAACTAACTTCCCACTATAGTTCTTGGTGAATAACCTTCTACAACTTCAGCAATTGCTTTTATATGCTCCGGCGTTGTACCACAACATCCACCAATAATATTTATCAATCCTTTTTCTAAATATTCTTTTATTTGTCCAGCCATTTGCGCTGGAGTTTCATCGTATTCACCAAAAGCATTTGGCAAACCTGCATTTGGATGTGCAGACACACCGAACTCAGTTTTTTGAGACAATACTTCTAAATGAGGCGTTAATTGTTTTGCTCCTAAAGCACAATTAAATCCGATGGTTAATAATGGAATATGTGATACTGAAATTAAAAATGCTTCCGCAGTTTGACCAGATAAGGTTCTTCCACTTGCATCGGTAATTGTACCACTTAACATTATTGGAATATCAATTTCACGTTCAGCTTTAATTTCTTCAATGGCAAATAATGCAGCTTTTGCATTTAGCGTATCAAAAACGGTTTCCACTAACAAAATATCTACTCCTCCATCAATTAAAGCTTCAACTTGTTGCTTATATGCAACTCTTAAATCGTCAAAAGTAACAGCTCTAAAACCAGGGTCGTTTACATCTGGAGACATACTTGCTGTGCGGTTTGTAGGTCCAATTGAACCTGCAACAAAACGAGGCTTATCCGGATTTAATGAGGTAATTTCTTTCGCAACCTCTTTAGCAATTTTAGCAGATTGATAGTTTAACTCATAAACAAAATCTTCCATGTCGTAATCAGCCATTGCAATGGTTGTACTTGAAAACGTGTTTGTTTCAATAATATCAGCTCCTGCTTGCAAATATTTTCTGTGAATTTCTTTAATAGCTTCAGGTTGCGTAATAGAAAGCATATCATTATTTCCTTTTACCGAAACTTTGAAGTCTTTAAATTTATCACCCCTATAATCTTCTTCAGTAAATTTATACTGCTGAATCATAGTTCCCATAGCACCATCTAGCACTAAAATTTTATTTTTTAATATGTTACGAATGTCTTCCATTTTTTACATTTTACATAAATACGAGGAAGTTATTAAGAAGAGATACTTTTCAAGTATGTGTGTTATCTGTCCATAAAACATATGGTAGAATGTAGCACCTTCTTTAGTATTAAAGGGTTGCCAAGGCTTCAACAGGTCTATTCCCTCTGCCTTTCTTAATAACTAATAAGTATGTTTATGAACTTTCTGCAAATAAACGGCATATTCTTATGAATAACAAACTACTACAGTATTTTTTAAGGATTTGATAAGTTTATATAAATTATTCTTAGAAATCACGTATTTAATAAAAAATAATAAGAATTTTAATAAACAAGATTTGTTCACCTTTAAAATAAAGCATCTCTTTTTAAAAAATTATTTAAATATCATTGCTAAAATCATTAAATATTTTTAAGTAAATACCAAAAATTAAACATTAAAAATTAAAACATTTCTAACTCAAACCAAAATTATTATATTTTCATTTAATCTTTAAGTATTTTATGTTTTATGTAAAATATTATTACTATATTAATTTTAACACAAATATATTAGATTTTTAGTGAATATTTTGTATTTTTGTTAAAATTTAAAATTTGAAAAAAACAATTGAACTTCCGTTATTTTCCTCATATGAATTTAATTCAAATTTTTATGATGAACTTTTTAATAAAAATGAAGAGGTAAGAAAAATCTACAAAACCCTTTTTAAGTTGTTTAGCGAATATTCAGTAACTGAATTTAATTCTTTAAACAATAGAGCAAAAGAAGCCTTTTTTAACAATGGAATTACATTTCAAGTATATGGTTCAGATGATTTACAAGAAAAAATTTTTCCATTTGATTTATTTCCAAGAATTATAGATAACACTGAATGGAACAAAATTGAAACAGGAGTTTTACAAAGAAGTAAAGCTTTGAATCATTTTTTATGGGATGTATATCATGACCAAAAAATTATAAAACAAGGAATCGTTCCGTTAGATTTAATAAGTTCTTCGGAAAATTTTTTATCTCAAATGGTTAACCTAGATCCGCCTGAAGGAATTTATAATCACATTTCAGGTACCGATTTAATTAAACATGCAGATGGAGAGTATTATGTACTTGAGGATAATATCCGCTGCCCTTCTGGAGTAAGTTATGTAATTGGAAATAGAGCAGCTGTTAAACATGCCTTATTTGGAGTATTTAATAAATATAACGCTCAAACCGTTGTGGATTACGGGGCTAATTTATTAGAAATAATAGAATCTGTAAAACCAAAAGGGGTTGATAATCCTGTATGTGTAATTATTACACCTGGTGTATATAATTCAGCTTATTATGAGCATTCATTTTTAGCAAAACAAATGGGGATTGACCTAGTTGAAGGTCGAGATTTATTTATTCAAAATGACTTTGTTTACAAACAAACCATATATGGTCCTGAAAAAGTAGATGTTATTTATAGAAGAATTGATGATTTATTTATAGATCCTTTAGAATTTAGAAAAGATTCGTTATTAGGTGTGCCTGGTTTATTTTCTGCGTATAAAAAAGGAAATGTATGTTTGGTAAATGCTCCAGGCACTGGTGTAGCTGATGATAAAGCAGTTTATACATATATGCCTGAAATAATTAAATATTATTTAAATGAAGAGCCAATTTTAAGTAATGTACATACTTATCACTGTAGTAGAAAAAATGAATTGAGTTACGTTTTAGATAACATAGATAAATTAGTTGTAAAACCTGTAGATGAATCAGGTGGTTATGGAATTTCAATTGGAAATAAATTAACCAAAGAAGAGATTGAAAAAGTAAAAGAAACTGTTAAAGCAAACCCAAGAAAATACATAGCTCAGCCTATTATGGCACTTTCAACACATCCAACTTATATTGAAGAAAGTGGGTCATTTGAACCTCGACATGTTGATTTAAGAACTTTTACATTATTAGGAAAAGACAAGGATTTTGTATTAAAAGGAGGGCTATCTAGAGTAGCTCTAAGAAAAGGTAATTTAGTAGTAAACTCATCTCAAGGGGGTGGTTCAAAAGACACTTGGGTATTAAAAAAATAATGTAATATGTTAGCAAGAGTAGCAAATAACCTATTTTGGATGGGACGATATATTGAACGTTCTGAACATTTGGCAAGATATTTAAATGTAAATTATTTTTCATCATTAGACGCTCCTAATGAACTATCACAATCCAGAGAGTTTGTTTTAAGATCAATAATGTTTATGGCTAGTAATGAAGTTATTGGCGCTGAGGTAAACCTAAAAGAAGAAGATGTATTATTCAATATTGGTTTAAATATTAAAGAACCTTATTCTATAATTTATTCATTTAATTCAGCTCACGAAAATGCAAGAAGTTCTAGAGATATAATTTCAACAGAACTTTTTGAATCTTTAAATACTATAAATCATAAAATAAAAAATTATAACGCCAAATCTTTTGTTAAAAATGGCTTGTATGATTTCACTTCTATGATTACAAAATCTACTTTAGAATTAAGAAGTAAAATGAGAGGCACACTGCTCCATGACGAACTTTATGCGGTAATTATGCTGGGTATTTATTTGGAAAGAGCCTTACAAGTTACAAGAATTATTAATGCTAAATGTAGCGATGCTGCTGTTGAAAGATTGAAATATAAAGATTCTCCTGAAAACGGTCATTTATGGGCTACCCTTTTAAAATGTGTTGCAACATATGACATGATGAGAAGATTATATAAAAAGACTCCTACTAAAAAAACAACCTTAGAATTTTTAATATTAAATCCTGAATGCCCTAGGTCTATAAAGAATTGCTTAAATCAAATGGAAAAATATATAAATATTCTTTCAAAACATCAGGTGGTTAAAAGCAATTCAGCTGCATTTTTAATTAAAAAATTAAATGCAGAATTTAAATACAAATTAATTGAAGACATTGAAGTAGATGTTGAAGGTTTTATTAGTGGCTTAATTGATAAATTAGTAGTTATTGGCGAAACATTAGGTGATAATTACTTTAAAATAACAAATTACCCTGTTATTAAAAAAAGTTCCACATCAAAACAGAATCAATAAAAACTAAAATTTTAAAATAATTACAATTTCAAAGCTGGCCTGATATCAACAGATACTTCCATCTTGTTCGTACCAGAACTATAAGTAACACCCTTTAAAGGCGGAACATCTAAATAGTCTCTTCCATGCGCAACTACGATATGTTGGTTTTTTGGAATTTGATTATTTGTAGGGTCAAAATCTACCCAACCATATGATGGGATAAAAACAGAAAACCATGCATGAGAAGCATCGGTTCCTATTAGTTTTTCCTTTCCTTTAGGCGGTAAGGTTTCAATATAACCACTGACATATCGCGCAGGAAGCCCAACTGAGCGAAGACAAGCAATTGCTATCTGCGCAAAATCTTGACAAACACCTTTTTTTTCTTTCATTACCATATTTAAAGGTGTAGCGATACTAGTAAAACCAGAGACAAAATCAAAATCAGTAAAAATACGCTGCATTAATTCAAAAGAAGCCTCATATAATGAACGTTTTCCCTTAAATGAAACCTTTGCATACGCTTTAATTTCATCTGAATTAATTGAAATCAAAGGAGACTTTAATACAAATTGTTTGGCTTCTAAAACTTCATTATCAATACCCTTCAACCATTCTTTAGTTTGCTCAATAGTAAAGGCTTTTAAACTTTTTAAATTAGCGCTTGCAACTTGCTCTTCATAATTTCTGTATACCTTACTTTCTGCAGTAACTTCTAATTCTTTATGATATTCCTGTATTGAAAACCTAGTTATTGTATTTCCAAAAAAATCTACCCTTTCAGAAAATTCATTTGGCGTAGGGCTTATTTTTAAATTGTAATCTAAAAGTTGCTGACCTATACAATTTTTAGGTTTTAGTGTTGCTAAATTATGGCAAAAAGTAGCACCATCTTCA
>Ga0102815_10002598_pt1 | contig 10960 bp, 9 predicted proteins | sample ColrivemetaGS759_FD_79113 | JGI IMG/M metagenome (GOLD analysis project Ga0102815, IMG submission 79113) | Estuarine microbial communities from the Columbia River estuary - Ebb tide ETM metaG S.759 | ecosystem: Environmental > Aquatic > Marine > Intertidal zone > Estuary | place: USA: Columbia...
AACCGGGTGCACGGTGCATTCTGCTCCGATGAAGAGGTTCACCGGGTGGTGGCAGACTGGAAGCGCCGCGGCGAGCCCCGCTATATCGACGGCTTGCTGGACGAGGGTAGCAGTACCCCGGTTACCGCGGGAGAACTGCAGGCCGGCGCCTCCGGTGATGACGATGAAAGTGACGCCTTGTACGATGAGGCGGTGCATTATGTTACCCAAAGCCGCAGGGCGTCTATTTCCAGCGTCCAGCGTAAACTGCGCATCGGCTACAACCGTGCCGCCCGCCTGATCGAGGCCATGGAGGCTGCCGGGGTGGTCACTGAAATGGGCAGCAATGGTCAGCGAGAAGTGCTGGCACCGCCACCCCCCGAAGAATGACACCAGGTAGCCCATGAATAAATTGACAGCGATCACCGGTCTTTCTATCTGGCTGGTAGGCATGGCGTTTGCGCTTAGCGCCCCCGCGAGTGCCCAGCAAGCCACGTCCACCGATGCGCTATTGCAGCGCCTGGCGGGTATCACGCACATCCAGGGTGAGTTCCAGCAGTTCCAGTACGGTGATAACGAGGTCCTGCTGGCGGAATCCAGCGGCTTCTTCAAGTTGCTGCGGCCGACCTTTTTCAGCTGGGAGATTCGCAGCCCCGACCAGCAACTGGTGATCGCCAACCAGGAGTTCCTGTGGCATTACGATATCGACCTGCAGACGGTGACCCGCCGGCCAATAGCCGGTAACGTCGAGGCGTCGCCGCTGCAAGTACTGGCTGGTGATGAATCGGTACTGCGTGAGCAATATACCGTGGTGCGCGATGACGCGGATAACTTCACCCTGGTGCCGCTGGGCGATGCCCAGGGCTTCAAGCGACTGGCGGTGCGTTTCGATGGTAGTAATATTGTCGGCATGGATATTCTCGACAAGCTCAACCAGCATGTGAAAGTCAGTTTCAGCAAGCTCGATTCCAGCTCAACCCTCAGCGCCGCCGACTTCGACTTCGCGCCGCCCCAGGGTGATGTAGACCTGTTCTACTATGACGAATAAACCGGCTGGCACCGGATCGCCCCGCCCTACCGCGGCGGGGCGCGAGGGCGCCGACCCGGGGCAGAGTACCTTGTTTGATGAACCTGCACCGGTCACTACGTCGGCTGATTGCCCCCCCGATTCACCAGCTCCCGACAACGATCCCGGCAACACCGCCGCCGGTGGATACCAGCCGCTGGCCGCCAGGTTGCGCCCCCTGACCCTGGATGACTACGCCGGGCAGCGACATATCCTCGGGCCGGGTAAACCCCTGCGCCAGGCCATAGAAATGCACCAGCTGCACTCGATGATTTTCTGGGGGCCTCCCGGGGTTGGTAAAACCACGCTGGCGCGGATAGCGGCAGGCCAGGCCAACGCCCATTTCCTGCAGCTGTCGGCGGTGTTATCCGGGGTCAAGGAAATACGCGAGGCGGTCGCCCAGGCGCGCCAGCTGAAGGGCGTGGGGCGCGATACTGTGCTGTTTGTCGACGAGGTCCATCGCTTTAACAAATCCCAACAGGATGCTTTTCTGCCCTACGTGGAAGATGGCACGCTGATTTTTATCGGCGCTACCACGGAAAACCCCTCATTCGAATTGAACAATGCGCTGCTATCGCGTTCCCGGGTATATAAATTGCGCGCCCTGGAGCAGGCTGATATTGAGACGGTGCTGGCGCGTGGTCTGGCGGCTCTGGAAGGCAAGGTAAGGGCGGCGGATGGCTGCCTGGCGCAGATCGCCCGCCAGGCCGATGGGGACGCCCGCAAAGCACTGAATCTGCTGGAGCTGGCAGCCGACCTGGCCGAGGCCGGTGACATCACGGATGCCACCCTGGAAGAAGTGTTACAGGCTTCCCTGCGCCGCTTCGACAAGGGCGGTGATATGTTCTACGACCAGATCAGCGCGCTCCACAAGGCGGTACGCGGTAGTTCCCCGGACGCGGCCCTGTACTGGTATTGCCGGATGCTGGACGGTGGCTGTGACCCCTTGTACCTGGCCAGGCGGGTGCTGCGCATGGCCAGCGAAGATATCGGCAACGCCGACCCCAGGGCGCTAACCCTGTGCCTGGAGGCCTGGCAGGTGCAGGAGCGCCTGGGCAGCCCGGAAGGCGAGTTGGCAATAGCCCAGGCAATTGTCTACCTGGCTTGTGCCGCTAAAAGCAATGCTGTTTATACTGCGTATAACGCCGCTCGGGCGGATGTCGAGGCAGGCGGCAGCCTGGATGTGCCGCTGCACCTCAGAAATGCACCCACCCGGTTGATGAAAGATATGGACCACGGCGCCGATTATCGCTACGCGCACGACGAAGCGGGCGGCTACGCGCCCGGTGAAAATTATTTCCCCGAGCCATTGCAGGGCCGGCAGTACTATCACCCGGTCGATCGGGGGCTGGAGAGCAAGATTCGCGAGAAATTCAAATACCTGCGAGAGCTGGATACCATGAGTCCCCGCCAGCGCTACGGTAAATCCGGCGCAGGCGACAACCGTGACAGCTGAGGCCTTTACACGAGCCTGCCAGGGAAGGGAAAAGGAATAGACCGATAATGAAATCAAAGACAATCCTGGTTACCGGCGGCGCCGGCTATATCGGCTCTCACGTTTGCGTGGAGTTGCTGGAGCAGGGCTACACGATCCTGGTGGTGGATAACCTGTGCAACAGCAGTGCGGTGGCCTTGGAGCGGGTCGAGCAAATTACCGGCAAGTCGGCACCACTGGTGCAGGCGGATATTCGCGACCGGCCAGCGCTGGACACTATTTTCAAGGATTACGACATCGCTGCGGTAATACATTTCGCCGGACTCAAGGCGGTCGGGGAGTCCGTGGCGCAACCGCTGCGCTACTACGACAACAACATTAATGGCACCCTCACCCTGCTTGAGGCCATGGCCGCCAGCGGCGTGCACAACCTGGTATTCAGTTCCTCCGCCACGGTCTATGGTGACCCGGCCAGCAATCCCATCAACGAAGACTTTCCGCTCAGCGCAACCAACCCCTATGGCCGCAGCAAGTTGATAATCGAGGAAATACTGCGCGACCTCTATGTGGCGGATAGCCGTTGGAACCTGTCCATATTGCGCTATTTCAATCCCGCCGGGGCCCATACCAGCGGACTTATCGGCGAAGATCCCAGCGACATACCCAACAACCTGATTCCCTATATCGCCCAGACCGCCAGTGGCCTGCGTGAGGAACTGTCGGTGTTTGGTAACGACTACGCCACAGCCGATGGCACCGGCGTGCGCGATTACATCCACGTGGTCGACCTGGCACGCGGGCATATAAAAGCGCTGGAAAAGCTCGCCCAGAATCCGGGCTGCATCACTCACAACCTTGGCACGGGGCAGGGCTATTCCGTATTGGAAATGGTGGCGGCTTTCACTAAAGCGTGTGGCAAGCCGGTTCCCTACCGCATCGTCGATCGGCGCCCCGGTGACGTTGCCGAGTGCTATGCAGACCCTGGCAAGGCGCAGCGCGAATTGGGCTGGGAAGCCACGCTTACCCTGGACGCCATGTGCGCCGACAGCTGGAACTGGCAGCGGCAGAACCCCAGGGGTTATCGGCCCTAGCGGTGGCGGCAGGGGTTGCGACCCTAATTACCGGCAAGCCTGTATAAGCCCAGCCAAAACCATTACAATCGCGGCAACCCAAACCATCACGCCAAAATCATGAAATACCTATTATTTGTCGCCCTCGGGGGCGCTGGTGGTGCCGTCAGTCGTTACCTTCTGGCCAACTGGATTCACGAGTGGTGGGAGGGGCACGTCCCCATTGGTACCCTGCTGGTAAACGTGCTCGGATCGCTGTTGATTGGCGTGTTTTACGTGATGGTGGTGGAGAAAGGGCTGGTGCACCCGGATTGGCGCGGCGTGTTGATCGTAGGTTTCCTGGGAGCATTTACCACTTTTTCGACCTTCTCACTGGAAACCGTCCAGCTATTCGAGGCGGGGCGCACAATGCACGCGCTGGCCTATATGCTGGCCAGCACCCTGCTGTGCGTATTGGCAGCCGGCGTGGCCATCCAGCTGACCCGGCAGGTGGTTTAACTATTCGCAGTAACACGTTGTCGTAACGAGGAAGTTTCAGAATGTTGGATATCAAGGCAGTGCGGCTGGATCCGCAGGCGATCGCAGAGGCACTGGGCAAGCGGGGTTTCACATTTGATGTTGCTGCGTTTACTGCTCTGGATGCGCGCCGCAAGCAGGCGGATATCGACAGCCAGAATTTGCAGGCTGAACGCAAAAGTGCCTCCAAAAAAATTGGCCAACTGGTGGGGCAGGGTATGCCCGTGGAAGAGGCAAAGGCCCAGGTCAATGAGACCCTGGAAAAAATTGCGGCGCAGATAGATGAGGCTACCGAGCAGGCGCGCACCGTACAGGCCGAACTGGATGCGCTGTTATTGAGCGTGCCCAATATCCCGGCCGCGGAAGTACCCCACGGTGCCAGCGAAGAGGACAATGTGGAAGTGCTGCGCTGGGGCACGCCCCGGGTATTCGATTTCCCGGTCAGGGACCATGTCGATCTGGGCGAGGGCCTGGGACAGTTCGATACCGATACCGCCGGCAAAATTACCGGTTCGCGCTTTATCGTGATGTACGGCGAACTTGCCAGGCTGCATAGGGCGCTGATCCAGTTCATGCTTGACCTGCACACCCGCGAACACGGTTACCGGGAAATCTACGTTCCCTACATCGTTAACGCCGATTCCCTGCGTGGTACCGGTCAGCTGCCGAAGTTTGAAGAAGACCTGTTCAAGCTGGAAGGCGAGCAGGGCTATTACCTGATTCCCACCGCCGAGGTGCCGGTGACCAACGTTGCTCGCGAACGCATCTTTGAAGACAGCGAACTGGGTGAAGAGGGCGTGCGCTTTACCTGCCATACGCCGTGTTTTCGCAGTGAGGCGGGCAGTTATGGGCGTGATACCAGGGGCATGATCCGCCAGCACCAGTTCGAGAAAGTGGAGCTGGTACAAATGGTAAGGCCCGGGCAATCCGAGCAGGCGCTGGAGGAACTCACCGGCCATGCGGAGAAGGTGCTGCAACTACTGGAGCTGCCTTATCGCAAAGTGATTCTGTGCGGTGGCGACATCGGCTTCTCCGCCCGCAAAACCTATGACCTGGAAGTGTGGTTGCCCTCGCAGGATACCTACCGGGAGATTTCGTCCTGCAGCAGCTTTGGCGATTACCAGGCCAGGCGCATGCAGGCCCGTTGGCGCAACCCCGCTACCGGTAAGCCCGAACTGCTGCACACCCTGAACGGGTCCGGGCTGGCGGTGGGGCGGACCCTGGTGGCGATTATGGACAATTGCCAACAGGCTGACGGCAGCATTGCTATCCCGGCTGTACTGCATCCCTATATGGGTGGCCTCACCAAACTCGGCAACTGATATGGACTACCTGCCCATCAACCTGCGCCTGCGGAACGAACCCGTGGTGTTGATCGGCGCAGGTAAAATTGCAACCCGCAAGGCCCGCTTGTTACTGGCAGCCGGTGCCAATCTTACCGTGGTGGCCCCGGATATAGCCGCGGAACTGGAACAGTTGCTGGTGCAACACGGTGGTATCTGGCAGCAAAGTCGTTACAGCGCCAGCGACCTGCAGGGCAAAAAGCTGGTAGTGGCCGCCACCCCTGACCAGCAGACCAATCGCCAGGTCTACGAGGACGCCAGCGCCCAGGGCTTGCCGGTGAACGTGGTAGACGCCCCCCAGCTGTGCACTTTTATTTTCCCCTCTATAGTCGACCGCTCACCTTTGACGATTGCCATTTCCAGCGGCGGCAACAGTCCGGTACTGGCCCGTTTGTTACGGCGAAGGATCGAAGCCATGGTGCCCGGGGCCTACGGTAAGCTGGCAGAGTTTGCCGGAAGAATGCGTGCTGCGGTGAAGGCCGCGATCCCGGGAGAAACGCCAAGGCGGCTGTTCTGGGAGCAGGCAGTCGAGGGGACTATCGGTGAGCTGGTACTGGCCGGACGGGAAGACCAGGCCGAGACCCGTTTGCTCAAACAGATCGAAACCGAACAGCAGTCCCACCGTGGGGAGGTGTACCTGCTGGGCGCCGGCCCGGGTGATCCTGATCTGATGACCTTCAAAGCTATGCGCCTGCTGCAAAGCGCGGATGTGGTGCTCTATGACAGGCTGGTCGCGCCGGCGATTGTGGATATGGCCCGGCGCGATGCCGAGCGCATCTATGTGGGCAAGGCGCGCTCTGACCACGCGCTGCCACAAAAAGACATTAACCAGCTGCTGGTTGACCTGGCGTTGCAGGGCAAAAGGGTGGTGAGGCTGAAGGGCGGAGACCCCTTTATTTTTGGTCGTGGCGGTGAGGAGATCGAGCTGCTGGCGGAGCACGGCATACCCTTCCAGGTAGTGCCCGGTATTACCGCAGCAAACGCCGCTGCGTGTTATGCAGGCATTCCCCTGACCCATCGCGATTATGCCCGCAGCGTGCGCTTTGTCGCAGGCCACCTGCAAGATGGTAACAGCGGCCACGACTGGACCCAGTTCCTGTCCGAGACGGAGACCCTGGTGTTCTACATGGGGTTGGTGGGGCTGCCGGTGATCTGTGAGCAGCTACAGGCTCATGGCCGGGCGTCCGATACACCGATAGCCCTGGTGGAACGTGCCAGTACCGCTGAACAGCGCGTGCTGGTGGGCACCCTGGCAACCATGGTTGGCATCGTCGAGCGAGAGCAAGCCAGGGCCCCGACGCTAATTGTCGTAGGCAATGTGGTGAGGCTTCATGACAAGCTGGCCTGGTTCGGTATGAAGCCAGCTGCTGACACAAAAACGCCCTGCTAGTGCAGGGCGTTATCGATGATGCCTGGCCGCGCTGAATCGCCCTGCGGCTATTTCTCTTCAGTCGGCGCTGCGGTCACGGCGTAAGCCCTGTCCTTTACCAGTAGCGCGTCCACCAGGATATTGCCCGCTTCTGTCAGCAGTACGTCGGGCACTTCCTCAGTATCTTCTTCTTCCTCGAGCGCGAGTGCATCAGGATCCTCTTCGTCAAGGGGCTCGTCTTCCAGCTCGGTAAGCAGCTCTTCACCCAGGGCCTTGCGGCGCTTGTTCTCTATCACCAGGGCTTTTTCCTCCTGGCTTTCACGCAGCGCTATACGGACTTTCTCGTTGAGCGGGATTTCCTTGATCAGCCGGGTTTGCTGGGCGAGATCAAGCTGGTCCTGCAGGTAAATGAAGTCCGGGTTGCCGGAACTGCGCAGCTCAAACTGACTGGTGACCCGCGGCACGATGGTGGACAGGTCGTTGTAACGCTGGTGGCGTACCGGATTGATCTGGTCCCAGTTGAGGGCGTGATCCAGCGAACTCTCACCGATCTCTTCTGGATCGTAGAGCGATGGGAAGGCAATATCCGGCACCACACCGCGATGCTGGGTACTGTCACCGGAAATACGGTAGAACTTGCTCTCGGTGATTTTCAGCTGTCCCTCGGTGAGGGGCACCAGGGTTTGTACCGTGCCCTTGCCGAAAGAGCGATCTCCCACGATAAGCCCGCGCTGATAATCCTGGATGGCACCGGCAAAAATTTCCGATGCAGAAGCGCTGAGACGATTGATCAGCACTGCCAGCGGGCCGTCATAATAGGTGGTCTTCAGGCGCTTGCCATCGCGCCACACTCGACGCGAGGAGTGGCGAATCTGCACGGTGGGGCCATATTCAATGAACAGGCCGGTTAACTCGTTGGCTTCCTGCAGTGATCCACCGCCATTATTGCGCAGGTCGATCACGATACCTTCAACGCCTTCTTCCTGGAGTTCCGCCAACAGTTTTTTAACATCGCGTGTTGTGCTCTTGTATTCCTTGTCGCCCCGGCGCATGGCGTCGAAATCGATATAGAACGCGGGAATATCGATCACCCCGACTTTGATGGTGCGGTCACCGTCGGGAATCTCGAGGATTTTCTTCTGGGCTGATTGCTCTTCCAGTTTCACCTCGTTACGTACGATGGTGATTATCTTGTGTTGGTCGGTGCCCTTGCTCTTGGCCGGGATGACTTCCAGGCGCACGATAGAGTCCTTGGGACCACGAATCAGGTCCACGACCTCGTCCAGGCGCCAGCCCACCACATCTTCGATATCGCCTTTTTCACCCTGGCCAACGCCGACGATCAAGTCAGAGGGCTTTAATTCCCCCTGTTTGTCCGCGGGCCCCGCGGGCACCAGTCGAGCGACCTTGGTGTTTTCGTCCTCAACCTGCAAGACAGCACCGATCCCTTCCAGGGACAGGCTCATGTTGATGTTAAAGTTCTCCGAACGGCGCGGTGACAGGTAATTGGTGTGTGGGTCGTACAGCTCGGTCAACGCGTTGGCGTAAATCTGGAACACATCCTGGTTGTTGTACTGGCGCACGCGTTTGAGCTGGCTGGCGTAGCGCTTGTTCAGGGTGGGGGCGATTTCGTCTTCCGCCTTGTCGGCCAGCTTCAGGCTCAGCACCTGGTTTTTGAGCCGCTTGCGCCAGCGCTCATCAAGCTCCGCCTGGCTGGAAGCCCAGCCCAGTTCGTCCGTTTCCAGCTCATAGTTCTCGTCAACGCTGAAGTCCATGGCTGCAACTGCTTCAGGTAGCGTCGTCACAACCCGGTCAAGACGCTCCTCAAGGCGCTGTTGGAAGCGATTGAAGATCACGAAGCCGGCCTCCAGGTTGCCCTCGTGTAATTCGTCATCCATCACGGTGCGATATTTTTCGAATTCACCCAGGTCAGCAGCGGTCAGGAACATCTTGGCACCGTCCAGGCTGTCGATGTAGCTGTCCAGGTGGGCTGAGGACATGGCATCGTCATAATGGTGCTTGGCGTAATGGCGTTGTTCCAGCTGGTCGATCATCTCCACCATGGTTTCGCGCTGTTCATCACTATACTCAATAACGGCCTGGGCCCGCAGCGACAGGGTGCTGAGGCAGATCAGGGGCAATGCCATGAGGATGGCGTATCGTGCTTGGTTCAATAGCTTCAAAAGTGTATTACCTGATGAGTTAAACGATGTTGGGTAGTCGAGCGACCAAGTGTAACGCTGCAAAGCTTCCGGTTAAACAGCGTATCTGTAGATAACTCTAACTGGGAAAAGTTCAGTGGCTTGATGGCCTGGATATGGCCGTGCTTGTCCAGAAACTGTCCAGATGGGCCTGCAAACCCGGACGCCGGTCCATTGAATCACCTGTAGAGTGCTTGTAAGCAATTGAAATATAAAGGAATAAAGGTTTACCATGCTTTGGTCAGAGTATCCGCTGGTAGAGTGCCAGTAAACACTCAGCGTGTCAGTGGTATACCTTGCTCAGGCCTGTTGGTTACGGAATCGGTTGATCAGCAGCCCGATGCCGTGGAATAACAGCACCGGGATAAAAAAGCAGGCAAGGAACATCGGGCCGTTAAAGTTGATCTGTACTTCATACCGCAGCTCCTTGTCGGTGGTAGCGGTCGGCAGCGGTTCGTCCTCGAACTGGATCTCAGGCTGGCGTTGAGGGCCTTCCACGGGGATAGCAACTGAGCGGGAGATAAACGGTGAAAAGATCTCCTGCCCGAGCGGGTCGCGATCCAGGCTGCGCCATTCGAGCATGGTCATAACCACCAGGGTTACCGCCCAGACAATGCTGAAATGGGTTGCGCGATTAAACGAAGAGCTACTCATAGTGAGAAGTTAAGCACTGGTCATTGATTAAATTGACGTCCAGTATCCCGTGCCCCGCGTTCAATTGCCATAGTCTGTGCAAAAGCGCGGCAATAGCCAGGCAGCGGCCACGGCCACCACCGCCATCGACCACACCACCAGTGCGCCAGTAGGGTAGTCAAAATGCATGGACAGGCCGATCCCGGCAATATAAGCCAGCAGGCCGATTCCCCAGCCGGCAAGCAACTGCAGGCGCACAGGTAAGCTGCGGGTTGCCAGTGCCGGAATAATCAGGCTGCTGAACACCAGGTACACGCCCACCAGTTGAACCGAGGCGGTAATGGCCACAGCAAAAACCAGGTAAAAGGCCATGGTCGGCAAGCGGCTGCCCATACCAAACCATAGCGCGAGCAGCAGTGCGTAGATGATTGCGACGGGCATCAGCTGCGCATAGTCCACCCATAAAATCTGTCCCACCAGCAAATCCTTCAAGTGCTCACCACCGTGGGGGTTGTCTGCCAGTAACAGGATGCTGGCGCTGGCCGCGAGAATGAACAGCACGCCAATCAGTGCCTCCTGGATGTCGGGCCAGAATTTTTCAGTGACATTAAGCCCCAGCGCGGCTGCCATAGCTGCCGATACCGCGACCAGCTGCACTTGCCAACCGTGAGCCTCCCAACCGAGGTTGTCAGCCAGGATAACCCCCAGTCCGGCAACCTGGGCGATGGCCAGGTCGATAAAGATGATCCCGCGCTCAAGCACCCGGCGACCCAGCGGCACATGGGTGGACAACACCAGAATGCCCGCAACCAGTGCGGGTCCCACAATACTCAAGTCAAATGCACTACTCACCCGGGGCGTCCATGTTGTCCAGCAGGGTATTGATAGTCACCTCATAGAGGCTGTGCAGGTCGGTTGCGTCGTCTGTACCCCCTACAGTAAAGGGCAGGGCGGCATTGGGAATACCGGTCTCCCTGGTCAGCCATTGTGAGGGTTTCGGGTCCTGGTAGGGCGTCCGAATAATCAGGGCGGCGGGGCTGGCCCTGAGCTGGGTCAGCAATTCGTTGAGGTGGGCGGCACTGGGTGGCAGGCCGGGTTTGGTCTCCAGGGTTGCCACTTCCACCAGGCCCAGCCAGGCATTGAGGTAGACCCAGCTGCGATGGTGTAACACCACGGATTTGCCCCGCAGGGGTTCGGCCCGAAGCTGCCAATTGGCGATCGCCGCAGTCCATTTTTCCTCGAATATGGCCAGGTTTTGCTGGTAGCTTGAGGCGTTGCCGGGATCGATCTGCTGTAGGCGCTGGGCTATCACCTGCGCGACCGGGATCAGGTTCCTCGGGTCGGTCTG
>Ga0102815_10002608_pt1 | contig 10949 bp, 8 predicted proteins | sample ColrivemetaGS759_FD_79113 | JGI IMG/M metagenome (GOLD analysis project Ga0102815, IMG submission 79113) | Estuarine microbial communities from the Columbia River estuary - Ebb tide ETM metaG S.759 | ecosystem: Environmental > Aquatic > Marine > Intertidal zone > Estuary | place: USA: Columbia...
TCGGGGACCTCCATGACCTCGATGTCTCCGCCCAGCCCCCGGTACCGCTCGGCCACCACAAAGGTGTTCTCCTCGGGCGGCACGATCTCGTCGTTCAGGCTGACGATGGCGAGGATCGGGACCCCGGCGGCGGCGATGGGCTCGAGCAGCTCGGTCGGGTTGAGCGGGTAGTCACGCGCCTCGGCCTCGGTGAGGTCAAGCTCCCTGAGGAGGTGCGCCCAGGTGGGGGCGTGCCCGCGCCCCGCCCCCTCGCCCAGGGGCCAGCTCCGGATGTCGCACACCGCGGTGTCCGTGTACAGGCAGGCCACGCGCTCGGGGTGCAGGGACGCCCAGTGGTAGACAAAGAGACCGCCGCGGCTCACCCCCTCGAGGGCCGGCTTCGCCGCGAGGCGGTGCTCCGTCCGGAGGTGGTCGTAGAAGCGATCCCAGATCGCCATCGCCCTGGGGCTGCCCAGCATCCCGGCCGTGTCCACGTGGGCGACGTGGAACCCGCGCTCGAGCAGGATGCGGTCCGGCTCGGCGTGAAAGTCGGGGAAGCGTGCGCGCCACACCCACGGACGACCGGGGGCGGGGTTCGCTGGGACCACGAGCCGCGCCGCCTTGCCTGCCACCTCGAAGTCGAGGCGCTCGTGGCCGTGCCAGAGAGCCCGTTCGGGGGCCGCGGCCTCGACAGCGATCTGTGTGGCGGACAGGTCCTGGGGAGGCCCGGACCCCTGGCCCGCGGCGGGCGCGAGGAGCAGGGTCAGGCAGAGGGCTTGGAGAGGCAGAAGGAGGCGGGCCATGTGGTCGAGCATAGTGAGCCGCCTGGCCCCGCCCCTTCATTCTCCGCGGGTCATCAGGGGGGCGTGCCGTTGATGTACGCCGTGAGGTAGTCGTAGGCCAGGGTCCCGATCTGGTGGCCGATGGCCTGGCCGGCGGGCACCGCCGCGGGGAAGTGCACGCCCGCCCAGAAGCGGCTCATGCCGCACTCCTGTTCAAACTCGGTCCAGGTGGCCCAGCTGATGGTGAGGTTGGACTGGGGCGTGTACCCAGGCTCGATGCGGGAGCCCCCCTGCAGCACGTCGATGGACCACCCGAGGCTGTCGCTCCCCAGGTAGAGCCGGCTGGACTGCGCGTGCGCCGCGCAGAAGGCCGCGGACGCGGACGGGTACTCGGGGTGATCCGCCACGGGGAGATAGCTCTGCCACTGGTTGGCGGGCAGGTCGACCGTCCCCTTGCCGGGGCCGCCCCAGGCCGTGACCAGCTGGTCCTGGTACACGTGCCGGATCGCGGAGAAGGGGCGGACCGCGTCAAAGCGGCGCTTCTCCTTCCAGATCGCGATGCCCGTGTCGAAGGCGGCGATGTTGGTGAGGAAGTCGTAGTGCACGAACTCCTCGAGGGACATGCCCTGGGAGACGGTGATGAAGAGCGCGGAGAAGCCCAGGGAGGAGATCTTGTCCTCGAAGAGCTCGGCGATCATCTTCTGCCGGTCGGTCATCTCCGCCGACGCCTTGAGCACGGCGTCGACCTGGCGCCGGTAGTACGACGGGTTCGCCGGGTCGCTCGCGATGGGGGGGGGCGCGGTGAAGACGGCGGGCGTCGCGTAGGAGAACGGCAGCACCAGGGCGTACTGGGGGGTGACGAACTGCTGCGTGCGGAAGATGCCGTAGCCGTTGTCCATGATGGCCGGCTGCCAGCGGCCGGGGTGGGCCAGCTCGTAGGGCGTGTTGACGGGCTGGTAATCGGTGTAGTCGGAGTAGGGCCGCCCGGTATCCGTGCGGACCTCGGTGGGGTCCGTGGGCCGGTCGCCCAGCTGGTTCATGCCGTCCTGCTCGCGGACGGCCACCACGGCGGCGCCCGTGAAGTTACCGATGCCGACCGCCGTGGAGAGGTCGGTGCTCGCGTCGTCGGGATCGAGCCCGACGCTCAGCATCATGGTGCGCCAGTCGGAGACGTAGGTCGGGTAGAGGCTGTTGAGCAGCCGAAGTGACGCGTAGAAAATCGCCGTGTTGCGGTTGGTGTCCGTGTGCTCTGCGGCGGGCCGGCGAGCGACCGTGGAGCAGATCCCGACCGCGGTCGTGTGGTACGGCGCGATGGCGTCGAACCACACGTTGTTGAGGAGCGTGGTCGTGCGGAGAATCAGGGGCGCGTCTCCGGGAGAGAGCACCTGAAAGATCACCGGGACGACGGCGGGGATGACCACATCCCGCGGAGCCTGGTCAGTGGAAAAGTTGAACGGGGACTGCGCGAGCGCCGGGGCAGCGCTGAGCAGGATCGCCGTGAGGGCGGACCGGATTCGCATGGCAGGCAGGGGAAGGAGGGGGCCTGCAAGGAGGCGGAAGGGGGAGGGAGAGGACCCAAACTACGTCCGCGGGCTGGATCGCGTAAGACCCGCGTGGTGGTGCCGCCTCACCGGGGGAATTCGAGGCCGCTCACGTCCAGGGCGAAGGCGCTGAGCCCGTGGGTCACGGCGACGAGGGTGGAGGTCTCGCCGTGTAGTCCCAGGTCGAGCACGGGGGCGGTCGGCATGCCGCGGGAGATGGACTCCCAGGTCGCGCCGTCGTCCCGGGAGACGTAGACCCCCAGGTCTGTGCCGGCGTAGATCAGCCCTTCGATCTGCGGGTCCTCGAGGACCACGTTGGCCCCGGCTGCGGGCAGGCCGTCTCCGATGGAGGTCCAGGTGCGCCCGAAGTCCAGGGAGCGGTAGATGTGGGGGCGGTGGTCGCCGCCGCCGGCCCCCGAGAGGCAGACGAGCACGCGCTCGGAGTCCCGGTGCCCGAGGGTCACGCTCTCGATGGAACGCCGGGGCAGGCCGTCGCCGGCGGGGGCCCAGGTCGCGCCCCCGTCGCAGGACAAGGACATCCGGCCTCCGTCGCCACCGGCGGCGAGGCGCTTCCCGTCGACGGGGGATTCGACCAGCACCTTGAGCGCGCCCCGACCTCCCGTGAGGTCCGGGCTGATGACGGCCCACGTGTCGCCTCGATCCTCGGATCGGTGGACGTGCTGCGAGGCGCAGTAGAGGACGCTGCCTGCGTGCAGCGAGTGGAGCAGGGGCGTGTTCCACTCGAAGCGCAGGCGCGGCTCACCCTCTGTCGCCCGCGGGGTGATCCGCCGCCCGGAGTCCCGTCCCCAGCGGAGCGGTGCGCCCGGCCGTTTGCGGCGCATGTCGCCGTTCTGGTGCTCGTAGTAGACGGTGCCGTCGCCGGAGGGATCGGGGAAGGTCGCGAAGCCGTCGCCCCCGTCCCAGGGGTCGAGGTAGACGTAGCTCCAGTCATCGGAACGCAGGTCGGAGAGGCTCGCGCCACCGGGGGCCGTGAGGGACGCGTTGTCCTGGGTCCCGCCCCAGATGCTGAAGTCCTCCTTCCCGTCGAGGTGCACCGTGTAGAACTCGGCGATGGGCAGGTTGTTCAGGTGCAGCCAGGTCGCCGCGCGGTCCATGGAGACATAGAGCCCGCCGTCCGTACCGAGCAGGACCCGGTCCGGGTTCTCGGGGTCGATCCACAGGTCGTGCATGTCGAGGTGCATGCCCTTGCCGGGGTGGTCAAGGAGGCGGAACACCTCCTCCCCGCCGCGCGCGAAGGTGGCGCCGCCGTCGCGGGACACCATGAGCCGGAAGCCGCACACGTAGACCTGGTCCGCGTCGTCCGGCGACACCATCACGTCGCAGAAGTCCCAGCCGACGTAGGTGTCCACGTAGTCCTCCGCGGTTCGAGCCCAACTGTCCCCGCCGTCGTTCGAGCGGTACAGCGCGCCGCCCACGTCGTAGCGCCCTTCCCCGGGCGGGGAGTGGTCGACCATCAGGGCGTAGACGACGTCTCGCTCGCCGGCCGCGGCGGCGATGGCCACCCGCCCGACGTCCTTGCCCTCCAGCAGACCGCCGCCCAGCTTCGTCCAGGTCGCGCCGCCGTCGGTGCTCCGGAAGACGCCGCCGTCGCCCTGGCGTCGGCGGTCCCAGCCCGCGGCCCAGAGGCGGTCCGGGTCGAAGGGGTCCCGCACGAGGTCAATGATCCCCACGTGCGGACCCGCGTGGAGCGTCTGTTCCCAGGTCGCACCGCCGTCGCGACTCACGTGGACGCCCCGGCCCTCGTGGGCGCCGCCCCGCGGCCCGATGACCGCCACGTGGATCACGTCCGAGTCCGCGGGGTGCACCAGCACCTTGCCGATCCGAGCGCTGTCCACGAGGCCCATGTTCTGCCAGCTCTCACCTCCGTCGCCCGAGCGGAACACGCCAGTGCCGTCGTAGGACATCCCCCCCAGGTGGGCCTCGCCCGTACCGACCCACACCACGTCGCCATTGCCGGGGTCCACGGTCACGTCGCCAACGGCGAAGGTGGACTCGTTGGCGAACACGTGCCGCCAGGAGAGCCCGCCATTCACGGACTTCCAGACGCCTCCCGAACCGATGCCCGCGTAGATCACCCCGGGCTTCCCCTTGGGAGAGTCCACGGCCTCGACCCGCCCCCCGCAGTTCTTCGGTCCGAGCGGGCGCCAGTCAGGGGCGCCCTGGGGGCTCTGCTCGGTCCTGGAGCGGTGGTCCTCCCACGCGGCGATGCGCGCCTCTCCCGACGGAGCGGCGATGGGATTCAGGGTGGAGGGAGCGAGCGGCGCACCCTGGGCGAGGGCGGTCAGGAGGAGAGTTGTGATCACGGTGCCCATGGTATCGATGCTCTGCGGACCTCTCCGTCGATCTCCGGGGCGGGTCTTCCGGGGCCGAGAGCCCTCGAGCCGGATGCTCCCGATGGGGAGACTAGTCGAGGAACTCGACCGAGCCCGTCTCCACGTCGTAGAGCGCGCCGATGAGGCGGATAGCACCTGACCGCTCGAGGGCCTCGAGCACCTCGCTGCGCTCCCGGATATCCGACAGGGCCATGCGCACGTTGCGGACGGTCACGTCTCGCACGAAGAGGCCGTTCGCCGAAGTCCTCTCCGCGGCCTCCACGGGGGAGCTGGTCCCCTCGACGGCCGGCTTGAGGCGTGCCAGCATGCCGGTGAGGTTGCCGAGCTCGACCCCGTCGCAAGCCCCCTTGATCGCACCGCATTGGGTGTGCCCCAGCACAACCACGAGCTTCGCACCGGCCAACTCGCAGGCGAACTCCATGCTGCCGAGGATGTCGCCATTGACGAAGTTGCCCGCGACGCGCGCGTTGAACAGGTCGCCGATCCCCGCGTCGAAGATCAGCTCGGAGGGCACGCGCGAGTCGATGCACCCCAGGATGATCGCGAAGGGCCACTGGCCGCCCCGCATGGCGTTGACCTGGGCCATGAGCTCACGCTCCTCGCCGCGGCCCGCCATGAACCGTCGGTTGCCCTCCTTGAGGAGCTGGAGGGCTCGGCCGGGGGTGATCGCAGCCTGGCTGTTCTTGTCCTGGGTGGTCGTCATGGTTCTTGTCAGGCTGCCGTCTCGCTCGGGGCGATGGAGGGTCGAGGGCGCAGGGTGCTGCTGAGGTGACCCGACCGGATGATCCGGATGCCACGCGTGCGGGCCGTGTTCTCGAAGTCTCCGATGATCTCGAGCACGTCCTCATCGACGAAGACCGAGCGGGAGGCGTCGATGGTCACGACCGAGCCCGAAGGGATCTCGTTCAACTCGCGGAGGATCGCAGCCTTGTTCAAGAAGGTGACCTCCTCTGCGAGCTCGACCCGCACGTGGTGGATGCCCTCGTCGTCGTCCCGCTCCTCCATGTGGAGACAGTGCGAGTTGAGGTAGTGGCTCCGCAGGATCACAACGACCGCGGTGAGCAGCCCGATCCCGATCCCGGTCAGGAGATCGGTGAAGACGATGCCGGCGATGGTCGTCACGAAGGGCAGGAACTGCCCCATGCCCTTGCGGTACAGCTCGCGGAAGAGCGCGGGGCGGGCCAGCTTGTAGCCGACGACCAGGAGGATGCTCGCCAGCGCGGCGAGCGGCACGAGGTTGAGCACCTGCGGGAGGACGGCGATGGAGATCAAGAGCAACGCGCCGTGGAGGATCGCGGAGAGCTTGCTCCTGCCGCCGGACTGGATGTTCGCCGAGCTCCGCACGATGACCTGCGTCACGGGCAGCCCGCCGATGAGCCCGGAGGCCGCGTTCCCGACCCCCTGGGCCAGGAGCTCGCGGTTGGTCGGGGTGACCCGCTTCTCCGGGTCTAGCTTGTCGGTAGCCTCGACGCAGAGCAGGGTCTCGAGGCTCGCGACGACGGCGATGGTGACGCCTGTGGCCCAGACGGCAGGGTCGCCGATCCTGGAGAAGTCAGGGTGCGTCAGCAGCCCGGCGAAGTCTCCGAGGCTCTCGGCCACGGGGACATTGACGAGGTGGCTCGGGTCGAGCGCCAAGCCGGGAGCGACCGCGGATGTGATGACCTGGTAGAGCACGCCGAAGGTGACGGCCACCAGCGGGCCCTGGATCAACTTGAAGATCCGGCCTCGCGGGGTGAGCACTCGCTCCCAGACGATCAGAATCGCGAGGCACGCGAGGCTGACCGTGATGGCGCCGGGCGAGAGATCGCCCACCATGGTCCAGAGAGAGCTGAGCGTGTTCTCTCCGTCGGGCTGGGCGAACGCGACGCTGCCCTCAGGGTCCGTGTCGTGGCCGACAGCGTGAGGGATCTGCTTGAGCACGATCAGGATCCCGATGCCCGCGAGCATCCCCTTGATGACCGAGGCGGGGAAGAAGTAGCCAATGATCCCCGCCCGCGCGACCCCGAGGGCGACCTGCACGGCACCTGCGATCACCACGGAGAGGAGGAAGGCCTCAAAGCTCCCCAGGGTCTCGATGGCCGAGTAGACGATCACCGCCAGCCCGGCTGCCGGCCCGGAGACGCCAAGCGGGGAGCCGCTGAGCGTACCGACGACGAGGCCGCCGATGACGCCAGAGATCAGGCCAGAGAACAGGGGCGCGCCGCTGGCGAGGGCGATGCCGAGGCACAGGGGAACGGCCACGAAGAAGACCACGAGGCTCGCGGGCAGATCGCGACGCAGGTCCATGGCGTTGGGGCTCGCTGTGGAGGGGCTGGAGGGGTCGTCGGAGTTGGTAGACTTCATAGGGTTGGGACGTGGCAGCGACTGTGGGGGCCATAATCTGGCGCCCTAGAGGCGAAGTTCAATACCTGAAAATGAGTTCATGCAATGAGTAGTGAATCAACCCGCGCATCAGATCCGGGGGCTGACTCCCCAAGCCCCTCGACCGGGCCCCGTTGGACGTTCCTCAGCAACCACGCCCATGTCCTGATCTCACTCGCCGAGGACTCCGACGTCCTGATGCGCGAGGTCGCCGCCAAGACAGGGATCACGGAGCGTGCTGTGGCGAAGATCCTGGTCGACCTCGAGCGCGAGGGGCTGGTGGAGCGGCACCGCGAGGGGCGCCGGAACTCCTACAAGCTGGACCTGGACAAGCCGCTCCGTCACCCGATTGAGCAGCACCGCACGGTTGGTGAGCTGATTGCCCTGATCATCAGGTAGGGCGGCGCTTCGGGAGCGGGTGGCGAGACCCGCAGCCCCCGTGTCCTTAGACGCGAGCTGGTGGAACACCTGGGGGACCCTCGTCTCCTGCAGCGGCGAGCTGCACTTCGAGTCTCCCAACTCGTCCGCGTCCAACCAGCCGATCGTCGTGGCCCTCGCGTTCACGGGGTCGTTCCAGGAGGGAGATCAGGTCTACGTGATCGGCGTGGGGGGCAGCGGGTCAACGAGCCCCTGTTCCGCCGAGCGGATCGACTACCTGACCATCAGTGACTTCCGGCCGATCCTGGTGACCTGCCCGTGTGCGCCCTCGATCTCCTCGCGAGTCGCTTACCGGCCAACAGCTTCGGGGTCGTCTTCATGGGGGACGCTGGGGCACCGCCCTCGACGATGGGGGACGGCCTCCTCTGCGTGGGCGGGCCCCTCGTGCAGCACTTCCCGCCGCGGATGACCGATGGTTCGGGTCGGCTCGCAGAGCTCGACGTCTCCGGGACGAGCGCGGGCTTCCACCCCTCGGCCCGGATCGTGATCGGATCCACCTGGCACTTCCAGGGCGCATACCGCGACCCGGGAGGGCCCTGCGGCAGCGGATTCAACGTGACCAACGGGCTGCAGGTCACCTTCCTCCGCTGAGGGCTCCGACCCCGCGCGCGGCTCATGGAGCGGGGCCCTTGATGCGGTCATCGCTCGCGGGGGGGGCCGCGAGCCGGCCCAGGGGATCGGGCCCCATGACGTCCACTCAGCGGATTCGACCCAGCAGAAGAGCTCGGCCGAGGCGCTCTCATCGGAGACTGCCCCGGACGGCCGATGGCTGGGGCTGCCGCATCCCGGCGGGCTCGCGGGCCGATCGCGTAGGCTGGGCCCGACCCTCGCTCACCTCACGCCGATCGCTCTTCCGCTCCATGACGCCGCTCACTCCCCTCGCGCTCGCCCTGATCTCCGCCGCTCCCTTCGATGCCCCGACAGGTGGCCAGGAGCCCTCGGCGCCGGGCGCCGAGGGCGTGGTGCTCGAGCTCTGGCCAGCGGGGGTTCCCGGCGCTCCCGCGGACGCGCCGGTCGAGGTGGTGCGGGACCGGGAGGAAGGTGGCGACCGGCACGTCTCCGGGGTCCACCAGCCCAACATCACCGCTTACCTGCCGGCGGAGGGCGGCGCGCCTCGGCCGGCGGTCGTGATCTGCCCGGGCGGCGGCTACGGCCTGCTGGCCCTCGACAAGGAGGGCCATGACGTGGCCCGTTGGCTCGCGGAGCGTGGGGTGGTGGGCGTCGTGCTCAAGTACCGACTCCCTCGCCCGAAGGGTCATGTCTACGGGCACGAGGCGCCGTTGGCGGACGCGGCACGGGCGATCGCCCTGGTGCGGGAGCGGGCGCAGGCCTGGTCGGTCGATCCCGCGCGAGTGGGGATCATGGGCTTCTCCGCAGGCGGTCACCTGGCGGCCAGCGCCTCGGTCCAGCTGGGCGAGGCGGGGCCGAACTTCAGCGTGCTGGTCTATCCCGTCATCTCCATGGTGGCCGGGGTCACCCACGGCGGTTCCAAGAAGAACCTGCTCGGCCCCGATCCAGAGGAGGCGCTGGTGGAGCGCTTCTCGAGCGAGCTGCAGGTCAACAAGGCCACCCCGCCGGCCTTCCTCGTCCATACGTCGGACGACTGGGTCAAGGTCGAGAACTCCCTGCGCTACTACTCGGCGCTGCGCGCGGCAGGGGTCTCGGCCGAGCTGCACGTCTTCGCTCGCGGCGGTCACGGCTACGGCATGCGCCGGCCAGACCTCCCGGTGGGGCGCTGGCCGGAGCTGCTCGACGCGTGGATCAAGAACGTGATCCAGCCGGCGGACTGAGCCGCTGGCCACGGCGCCCAGATGCCCAGATGCCCCGATGCCCAGATGCTCAGATGCTCAGGCGATCAGGCGCGCCAACCGCGTAGACGCAGGGGCTCGATGAGCATCATGTGGGGCACGGTCAGGGCGGCCAGCCCGATGAAGACCACCTGGAGCGTCCGTGCGTCGATGGGGGCGCCCTCGAGGAGATGGAACGCGACCGGCGCGGCGGCGGCGGTGGCCAGGGTCGGGAGGGCCGCGGCGCGGGCGAGCTCCCGGGCCGGGAGCTTGAACACCTCTCCCGTACGGACCACGTGGCGGGCCGAGTGGAGGACGCAGAAGTAGACGGCGAAGGCGGTGAGCGGGGGCGCGAGGACGGCCAGCGCGGCGGCGGCGGCGGCCTCGGCGATCGCGGCGGCAGGGACCGCGGAGGCCCGGCCTGTAAGGCGGCGGCCAGCGGCGGCGGCGAGGAGGACGACGAGGCCCGTGAGGGCGACGGGCGCCGCGGCCGCGAGGCCTGTCGCGAGCGCCTCGGCCCCTGCCTCGGGGACCAGCATGCCGAAGAGCTTGGCGAGCTCTTCCTGGTGCAGGAGCGCGGGGAGGACGATGGGGGAGGCGCCGTGAAGGGCGCGCAGGAGCACGGGCGGCTCGCCCTCGAGGTCTCCGCTGAAGTGGAACGCCGAGATGGCGAGGAAGGCGGCGAGGGAGACCGTCGGCGCCACCATCCAGATCCCCACCACGGCGGCGGCGACCGCGACGTAGCCGGCGGTGAAGAGCAGCCAGCGAGAGGGGCCGGCGATCCGGAGGCTGCGCGCGGCGTGGAGGACGTCGAGGGCGCCGTGGGGGACGCCGAGGAGGATCACGGCGGCGGCGACCACGAAGAGCTCCAGGGCGGGCCAGCCGTTCCCGAGCGCGGCGCTCGCGGCGACGGCGGTGAGCGCCGCCGCGCAGAAGGCGAGCGTGTGCCTCACCCCACCTCTCCCAGGGGCTGACGGAGCGGTCGACGCAGCAGCGCCGCGCCCGCCTCACGGAGGAAGGGGCCGGGCGGGAGCGAGCTCACCACGGCGAGGGCGTCCGCGGTGGAGCCGAGGTCGCTCAGAAAGCGGATGACGCGGTGGGTGGGAGCCGCGGCGAAGAGGCGCGAGAGGAGCTCAGGGCCGCGCTCGGGCTCGCTCCTGAGGACGCGCAGGAAGACCGCGTCCATCCCCCGGCGCAGGGCCGAGTCAGGGGCCGCGGGGAGCGGCGCGCCGCCGGCGAGGAGCGCTCGAGAGCACGCTTCCGCCCAGGTCTGGATTCGCTGGAAGGCATAGCCGGTGCTCGGGCGAGCGCCGCCGTGGAACAGCCCGGCCTGGACCCAGGGAGCGGCGGGGGGCGGCGCGTCGAAGCCCATGGGGAGGGCGCCGTGCTCCGACCGGACCGTGGACGCGGCGGCTCCGGCGAGCCGTTGCTCTAGGGCCAGGTCGAGGTCCGCTGCGAGGTCCTCCGCTCCGAGCGCTTGAGCTCCGAAGACCGTGGTCTCCACCAGCGCCTCGTGCGTGCTGAAGGGCAGCACGTAGGTGAACTGGACGCCCCGAGGATTGGGCTCGTCGAAGTCCATCAGGGTCACCGTGCTCGGATCGAAGCGCGGCGCCTCGGCGCGCACGACCCTCCCCAGGAACGATTGCCAGAGCACGCACTTGGGGGCGGTGGCCGGTGGGCGGGTGTCGACCAGGTGGCGCGCCCTCA
>Ga0102815_10002610_pt1 | contig 10944 bp, 7 predicted proteins | sample ColrivemetaGS759_FD_79113 | JGI IMG/M metagenome (GOLD analysis project Ga0102815, IMG submission 79113) | Estuarine microbial communities from the Columbia River estuary - Ebb tide ETM metaG S.759 | ecosystem: Environmental > Aquatic > Marine > Intertidal zone > Estuary | place: USA: Columbia...
CACCAGATCCGGGCGCATCTCGCGGATCATCTCGACCGCTCCGGCCCCGGTGTCGGTGCGCTTCTGTTCATAGCCTTCGCGCGTCATCAAATAGTCGAGGGCGATGGCGATATTGTCCTCATCCTCGACAACCAAAATGCGTTTACGCGTCGTCGCCTCGCTCATGTCTTATCTCCTCCCCTGCCGCGCACGCGGTGCGAAGCACCGGGTCATCGGCCTCTAATGCGCGCCAACTCGCCCCCTCCGGCGAGCCGTCGTCATTCAGTACCACCCCATCGGTCAAATCGACGCGGGCGTTGTTTTCGCAGTCAAACACAATGCCAGCCACCCGGACGGGCTCCCATCGCCCGATCAACACAACTTGGGTCAAAACCAAGTGCGGTTGTTGCGGGTGAACATGGGTTTGCGACAGGTCAACGGTGATCAGACGCGTCACCTGCGGCCAGATATAAGTCCACGGGCGGTAAATAACGCTTTTGCTGTTTTGGCTGGCCTGTATCAGATGCGGCGAGCCTTCGATGGTGCGGGTCGGCCAGCTATATTCGGCCCAGACCGTATAGCCGATCATACCAATCGCCACCGAGGCGGGGTAAACCCAACGCCCGAAACGGCGCCCCGTGAGGCGGTTCAGCAGCAGCATGATGCCAAAAAGGCCAAAGCCGGTCGCAATAGCACCGACGAAATCGATAATCATCGTGTCTCCCTTTCGCGCCCGTTCAACCCAAGGCCCCGGCGCGTTGGCCGAGAGCAGATTGCATGGTGCGCACAACGACGAAGGCGTCGCGTAAATGGCTGCGCTCAAAGTCCGACAAGTCGAACGGCGCAAGGAAATTGTCGGGCTTTCGGCCAGCTTTGACCAGCGCCGCCTGCCCTTCGAGGCGCAGCGTGGCAATCAGGTCATAGGCTTCGATCAGGTCACGCGCGCCTGAGCCCGAGACGACACCTGCATCTTCGGCCGCCAAAATGCGCGCACGGGTGTTGGCTTCGGGCAACCGGCCTTGCAACGCATAGACCCGCGCCATATCGGCCACCGGCACCACACCGTTGTGTTTCATGTCGATGTGGTTTTTGTGCTCGCCGGAACGGATCGTCGCGAACCCGCGCAGCAGCCCCAGCGGCGGGTGATGTTTCAGCGCGTTCGAGATCATATGCGCGACAAAAATCGAGTTGCGCGAGGCGGTTTCCAGCGTCTCGGCCTGAAGGTCGCGGAACAGTCCGACATGCCCGCCGATGGGCCGCAGATCAAACATTACCGAGGCCAGCATCTGCGCTTCGTTGCTTGGTGAGGCGATCCACCCTTGGAAATAGCGCCGCCATGTGCTGACCGGCTGGCACCAGCGATCCGCCGTGGCCATCATATCGCCGGGGCAATAGAAATAGCCCGCCTTGTCCAATCCATCCGAGACGAATTTGGCCAGCGCCTTGAAATAGGGCATGTCGTCGGGCGTCACGGAATCGTCGAGGATCAGGCAATTGTCTTGATCCGACACGCCGGTTTGTTCCTGCCTCCCTTGGCTACCACAGGCCAGCCACAAATAAGGCACCGGCGGCGCACCCAATTCGGTTTCAGCGAGTTTCAGGAGGCGGCGGGTCACGGTGTCGGCGATGTCGGTGATCAGCCGGGTGACCACCTCATGCGCGTTATGCGCGGCGACCAGTTGTTGCAGCAGCCTTGGGATGCGCGCGGTGACTTCGGCCATATCCTCGGGCGTTTCCGCGGTTGCGGCGTCGCGTACCAATTGTGCCGAACTGACGGCCTGAAACCGGGTGAGGTCGGTCTGCGTGACAATGCCCTTGAGCTTGCCATTTTGGATCACCGGAACATGGCCGATGCGGCGTTCGAGCATCGTGTGCAAGATGTCCGAGCCCAGCGAATCTGGCGTCAGCGTCAGCGGATCGACGGTCATCACAGCTTGGACTGGCGTGTCGCCGCTCAGCCCCTCGGCCAAGACGCGGGCGGTCAGGTCTCGCGTGGTGACGATCCCCTGCAAAACCTCATCGACGGTCACCGCGAGGCTGGAAATATGGTTGTCGCGCATGAGGCGCGCCGCCTCGGTGACACTGGTTTCCGGCGTGACGCAAATGGGGCTGCGCGCCATCAGATCCGAGACTTTGAGCGTGCTGAGGTCGGTGCCGCGCGTCTCTGCGGGCCTTGAGCGGTTAAAGAAGCGCTCGAAGGCTGGCGAGGTGGCCATCAAGCGGCGCAACTCGGCCTCGGGCAGCATCAAAACCACTGAGGCCGCAGTCGCGCGGGCGGTGGTGACGGCCAGCCCGTCGCGCAGCAATCCGCGCTCACCGAAGGAGTTGCGCGGCCCTAGGATCGAGACAACCACACCATTGCGATCTGAGACTTCGATCGCGCCGCGTTTGATCAGGAAGATACCCTTAAGCGGTTCGCCCCTCGCATAAACCTCGGCATTGACGGGGTATTCGCTGCGGCTGAAAAAACCGGCGACGCGCGCCAATTCATCCTGCGGCAGGCTGTCATACGGGTGCACCGTTTCAAGGAAAGCCCGGATCGTGTCGATCTGCGTATCCATCTGGCACCTGTGTGATAATTGGGGTGGAGGGGCGCGTTACTGCGCCCCTCCGGATAGTATCAGTGCGCCTGAGCACCAGCCGCGCCACGAGGCACGCGGATCGATTCCACCAGGTCCTGGATTTCCTGCGGAGCAGGCTTCGTCATGGCCAGAACAAGGTAGGCCGCGATGAAGTTCAGGATTGCGCCAATCGTACCGAAGCTTGCCGGCGCGATGCCGAAGACCCAAGCGTCAGCCGTGTTTGGCAGCATGTTGGTGCCCGGGATGAAGAACCAACCCAGATAGGTGAAGATATACAGCAGCGTCGAACCGATACCCACGATCATACCGGTGATTGCACCAGCCGAGTTCATCTTCTTCGAGAAGATACCCATCATGATCGCCGGGAACAGCGAGGATGCTGCCAGACCGAAGGCCAAAGCCACAACCTGAGCCGCGAAGCCCGGAGGGTTCATACCCAGAATGGTTGCCACAACGATTGCAGCCGCCATCGAAATACGTGCTGCCAGCAGCTCGTTTTTCTCTGAGATGCTCGGATTGATCACCGACTTGATCAAGTCATGCGAGACCGCCGAAGAGATCGCCAACAACAGACCTGCCGCCGTAGACAGAGCCGCGGCCAGACCACCAGCAGCGATCAGCGCGATCACCATCGGAGGCAGACCAGCGATTTCGGGGTTCGCGAGAACCAAGATATCGCGGTTGAAGTTGGTGATTTCGTTGCCTTCCCAGCCACGCTCGGCGGCAGTTTCAGCGAACGCATCGGTCGGGTTGTAGTACTGGATCAGGCCGTCACCGTTCAGGTCTTCAAACCCAAGCAGACCGGTGTTCTCCCAGCTGTGCATCCAATCGGGGCGCGAGTCGTAAGAAATCGGAGCCTCGGCGGTGCCGTTCGGGTAGATCGTGGTGATGACGTTCAAGCGCGCCATAGCACCAACTGCCGGAGCAACGGTGTACAAGAGTGCGATAAACACCAAGGCCCAACCAGCCGACGCACGTGCATCCGACACCTTAGGAACGGTGAAGAAGCGGATGATGACGTGTGGCAGACCCGCCGTACCAATCATCAGCGACATGGTGAAGAGGACCATGTTGAAGGTGTTGCTGTGGTGATCGGTATAGGTGCTAAAGCCCAGCTCGGTCAGAACTTGGTCCAGCTTTGCCAGCAAAGGCAGGCCGGATTCAGTGTGCGTGCCGAACAGACCCAATTGCGGCAGGAAGTCGCCGGTCAATTGCAGCGAGATGAAGATTGCCGGAATGGTATAGGCAACGATCAAAACGCAATACTGAGCAACCTGCGTGTAGGTGATGCCCTTCATACCGCCAAGAACGGCATAACAGAACACAACAAAGGCCGCGATCATCAGACCGGTGTCTTTGTCCACTTCCAAGAAGCGCGAGAACGCAACGCCAGCGCCCGCCATCTGACCGATCACATAGGTGATCGACATGGTCAGCAAGCAGACAACGGCCACGATCCGGGCGGTTTGGCTGTAGAAACGGTCGCCGATAAAGTCTGGAACCGTGAAGCGGCCGAATTTGCGCAGGTAAGGCGCAAGCAGCAGCGCCAGCAGCACGTAGCCACCGGTCCAACCCATCAGGTAGGTCGAGTTATCATAGCCAACGAAGGCGATGAGGCCGGCCATCGAGATGAACGACGCCGCCGACATCCAGTCAGCAGCGGTGGCCATCCCGTTCAGGACGGGGTGAATGCCGCGGTTTGCAGCATAGAATTCCGACGTGGAACCCGCACGGGCCCAAATCGCAATACCGATGTAGAGGGCGAACGAAAGCCCCACTACGATCACGTTAAGTGTAAACTGATCCATCTGTCCCTAGGTCCCTTATTGCTCGTCGACGCCGAATTCGCGGTCGATCGACTTCATGCGGAACGCATAAAAGAAGACGAGCACGATGAAGGTCAGGATCGAGCCTTGCTGGGCGAACCAGAAGCCGAGATCCGTGCCACCGACGGAAATGCCCGAGATTAGCGGGCGCAGAATGATGCCGAAGCCGAATGAGACCAGTGCCCAGATCACCATGCAAATGGTGATGAGCCTGATGTTCGCCGACCAATAGGCGCTGGCGGATTTGTCAGACATGTGTGTCCTCCCGTGTTTCCCCATGCAGGCACCCCGACTGGGATACCCGCGTTCCAAAGAGTACCGGCCCCGGCTTGCGAACGGGGCTGATCGTTATGCTGTCACTTGAGAAACGATTGCGCCGAGATCCTCTGCAATCGCGTCAATGGCAGACATGCCATCCACGGTTTGCAGAACGCCTCGGGTTTCGTAATAAGCAATCAGCGGCGCCGTTTGTTCGTGGTAGGCTGTCAGCCTTGCCCCCACGGTTTCGGCATTATCGTCGGCACGACGCTTGAACTCCGTGCCGCCGCATTTGTCGCAGGTCCCTGCCGTGGCGGGCTGCTTGAATTCGTCGTGATATCCCTCGCCGCAGGACCCGCAGGTATAGCGGCCCGAAACCCGTGTCACCATCGCCGTGTCATCCACTTCGATGGAGATCGCGGCACTGATCTTAAGGCCCTGCTCGGCCAACAACGCGTCGAGCGCTTCGGCTTGACCCGGCGTGCGCGGGAACCCGTCAAGGATCACACCCTTGGCGGTGTCTGGCTCATCCATGCGGTCCTTGAGGATCGCCAGAACGATGGCATCGGACACCAGTTCACCGGCCTCCATCACGGCCTTCGCCGCCTTGCCAGCCTTCGAGCCTGACGCCACCGCAGCGCGCAACAAGTCACCCGTGGACAGTTGCACCAAGCCGAATTTCTCTTCGAGCATACGGGCTTGCGTGCCTTTGCCGGCCCCCGGAGGGCCCAGCAAAATCAATACGGTCGCGCGTGTCATGGTCTCAGTCATCGGCTCAGCCCTTGTTCATCCGGTTAGCAATCAGCTCTTCGACCACCGAAGGATCGGCCAGCGTCGAGGTGTCGCCCAGCGCGCCATAATCGTTCTCGGCGATCTTGCGCAGAATGCGACGCATGATCTTGCCCGAACGGGTTTTTGGCAGGCCCGGCGCCCATTGCAGCAGATCGGGCGAAGCAATCGGCCCAATCTCGGTGCGGACCCACGTGCGTAGCTCTTTGCGCAACTCTTCCGAAGGCTCCTCGCCGTTCATCAACGTGACATAGCAATAGATGCCCTGCCCTTTGATCGGGTGCGGATAGCCAACCACGGCGGCCTCGGCGACTTTGGAATGCGCAACCAAGGCGCTTTCGACCTCGGCGGTGCCCATCCGGTGGCCCGAGACGTTGATCACGTCGTCCACGCGGCCGGTGATCCAGTAGTCGCCATCGGCGTCACGACGACAGCCGTCACCCGTGAAGTAGTAACCTTTGTAATCGCCGAAATAGGTCTTTTCGAACCGCTCATGATCGCCCCAGATGGTGCGCATCTGGCCCGGCCAGCTATCGGCGATACACAGAACACCCTCGACGCCGTTGCCTTCAACGATGGTGCCCGCGGCGGGGTCCAAGACAACCGGCTTGATGCCAAAGAACGGCTTCATCGCAGCGCCCGGCTTGGTCGCATGGGCGCCCGGTAGCGGGGTCATCAAGTGACCACCAGTTTCGGTCTGCCACCACGTATCGACGATCGGGCAGCGGCCCTTGCCGACAACATCGTTGTACCAGTTCCACGCCTCGGGGTTGATCGGCTCGCCAACGGTGCCGAGAACCTTCAAGCTGCTCAGATCGCAACCTTCGACAAACGAATTGCCCTGCCCCATCAACGCGCGCAACGCCGTCGGTGCGGTGTAGAATTGGTTGACCTTGTGCTTTTCGCAAACCTGCCAGAAGCGGCTGGCGTCTGGGTAGGTCGGCACACCCTCGAACATCAGCGTGGTCGCACCATTGGCCAGCGGGCCATAGACGATATAGCTGTGCCCGGTGACCCAACCGACATCGGCGGTGCACCAGTAAACGTCACCCTCATGGTAATCAAAGGTCATCTCGTGGGTCATCGCCGCGTAGACCAGATAGCCGCCGGTCGTGTGCACAACGCCCTTGGGCTGGCCTGTTGAGCCCGAGGTATAGAGAATGAACAGCGGGTCTTCGGCGTTCACGGCAACCGGAGGGCACTCGGCCTCGACGCTTGCGGCCTCTTCGTGCCACCAGAAATCCAGCCCCGTGCGCCATGCGATCTGATCGCCGGTGCGCTTGACGACCAAACATTTCACGTCGCGCGTGTCATGCAGCAAGGCTTGGTTGACGTTGTCTTTCAACTTCGTCGCGCGACCACCGCGCGGGGCGTGGTCGGCGGTGACAACCAGCTTAGCGTCACAACCGTTGATCCGTGCGCCCAAGGCGTCCGGCGAAAAACCTGCGAAAACAATTGAGTGGATCGCGCCGATGCGGGCGCAGGCCAGCATGGCATAAGCGGCCTCGGGGATCATCGGCAGATACAGAACGACCCGGTCGCCCTTGCCGACACCCAGCTTTTTATACACGTTGGCCATCTTACTGACCTGCGCGTGCAACTCGTTATAGGTGATGTGCTGCGCGGGTTCGGTCGGGCTATCGGGCTCAAAAATGATGGCCGTTTGCTCGCCACGGGTCGCCAAATGACGGTCGATGCAGTTTGCTGAGACGTTCAACTCGCCGTCTTCGTACCATTTGATATTCACATTGCCGGGCGCGAACGAGACGTTCTTTACCTTGGTAAAGGGCGTCATCCAGTCCAGCCGCTTGCCGTGCTCGGCCCAGAAGGCCTCTGAGTTATTCATCGATTCGGCGTACATCGCCTCGTAGGTTGATGCGTCAATATGCGCTTGTGCTACAAAGTCCGCCGATGCAGGGTATGTACCCGATTGAGCCTGATCCGACATGAATGCTCCTCCAGCCTGTTGCAGGACCCGCGTTAGCATCCTCGCCACGCATACGCCCCACACTCCTCCGTTGGATACACTTTAAACTATTCGTCAATTTTTGGGTAACTCTTTTTTCTACAACAAGATTTTTGTAATTTTTTTAACGGAATATCTGGATTTTTTGTAAATTCTGTAAACGACGAACACAATTCCGTCATGTTTTCAGCCGCCTGCAGGTCACGGAAAAGTCAATGCTCAGGTACGGTATCTTCGAAAAAATTTACAACCGAATCCGAGGCCACCATCGCGCAATGCGACAAATCGGCGTACGGGTTCTTACGCAGCGTCAAGACCGCAATCGCCCTGCATTTTGCGACGACGTGATTCGCCTAAAAAGCGAATCACTCTGTTAGCGCCCATAAAAAAAGGGCGGCGCGTTCCCGCACCGCCCCCAAAGGCACCCACTCGATAGACGTCTGTCGCTTTAAAGCGGGTTGTCCACGCGCACCGTGACAACAGCACGGCCACGGGTGTTGCTTGGCCAGGTCAACCGCACCTGATTGCCGCTGCCACCCTGCTGAATGTTCACATACGGCATCGACGTGCGCACTTCGTTGCCCGGCCCGTTCGCTTGCCCTTCCATGACCAAGCCGGTGACCGTGCGTGCCATGCCGTCGAACGGCAATTTACCGCCCGTCGAAATGGTCCAGTTGCTAGAGGCCGTCGTCTGATTGTGACGCACCACAAGCGGGCTTTCGCACTGGGTATTCACGCCGTTGAACGTATTGCCCTGCCACGTCACATTACGAAACGCGCCATAGTCCAAATCGGCATGCGTGGTATCGACCCCTTCCGCGCGTGAAACACTGGCGTTCACGGTGCGGAACGTATTGCCGGTCACGTTCATCCCGGACACGAAATGCCCCGGCCCATAGGGCTTGATCACGACAAAGCGGAAGCTCGAGATCACGTTCGACACCAAGAACACGTTGTTGGTGATGCTGACGCCGCCGAAACTGTATTCGTTGTTCCATGCCGGGGACGTATCGTGCTCGTTGGTCATCTCGATGAAGCAGTTATCAATGTAGTTGCCGCTGATTTGCGTAACCGCGTTTTGATAGGTCAGCACAATGCCTGCTGTGCGGACCGCGTTCTGCTCTGAGTCGCCTTGATAGAAGTGGTTGCCTTGGATCAGATGATACCCCGACCCCATCACCGCGAAACTGGCAAAGCGCACCGCCACATTGTTGCGCAGCTTCACGTCGTTCGAGTTCGTGTTGATCGCGATTGACGTGCGGCTTTGCGAAGGCAATGGCATTTCCGACGACATGAACAGGCAATTGTCGACCAACATACCCTGACAGGCCCAACCGATCGAGGTGATGCCTTTGTCCTTGGGCCGGTTGAACGTGCAATCCCGGAACACTTGGATTTGCCCGCCCGTGGCGATCATCACGCCGCTGGCTTCGTTCATGCACTGGAATTCGATCCCGTCCATCTCGAACCGCTCGAAATAGTCGAAGCCTGAAAAGTCGAGCACGTATTGGAACCGCGAGAACGTAAAGACCTGCGATCCTTGCGCCCCATAGAGCGGGCGGCTCAGCGTGACGGTCTGTGCCGAAACATTGACTGCTCTGACATAGACCTCGCGTCCGACGCCCGAGCCTGAGACCCGCGCACCCACTTTGATATTCGCGACATTTCCAACGCTGGTGAGGGTGGTTGCCTGACCCGAAGAATAGGTCGCCCACGATGTAACCGTCGTGGTGTTCCATGGCGTCCCAGAGTTGATCTCGATCAGGCCATTACGCAGCACGCGCCGAATGGCATACGAGGTCAGCCCGGTCAGTGCCGAGACATCAATGGGAGAGTCCAAGATGATCCGGCGACCACACAAATCGAATGTGTCGTGATCGGTGTAGAAGAACAGCGCTTGCAAGCCTTTGCGCAGCGCAAGCCCCTCACTTTTGAACGCAGCGACATACGTCGTATAGTCGTAATTCTGCGTCAATTGCAGGCGCGCGGCTTCAGGCATCGCCATGCGGCCCTGGAACCGGGCAGGCACTTCGATTGTCAGTGTTTGGCCGACATAAAAGACACCTTCAGGCACCAAGAGCGAACGCCCCGAATCCCGTGCCTCAGCTGCAGCTGCGGCGAAAGCGGAATGATCGTCGGTCACACCATCGCCCACCGCGCCGTAGTCGCGCACATCGACCCAATCCATCAAATCACGCAGCCAGAAGCTGGTGACATCCTCGATGGCAATATCGTCGATGCGGACGACACCACCATTGGGGCCCGTCAGGTTCAGACCCAAAAAGCCGTGATCAACACCTGCCCAATTCAGATCGACGCCGCCCTTGGTGCCGGTGCCGATGATTGCGCTGACCTCGACAATCTCGCCATAGGTGGTCAAGCTCACTTCCGGAGCCGACCAGACCGCGCCCGGCACAGCCACGTTCCCTGCATCCGCCGGGAAACCCGCGATCTGCACATTTGGCAACGGACCGCTGACGGCTTTTACCTTTGCCGTGACGCGCAGATAGCAGCCCGGCAGGATCGGCGATTGCCCCATCCAGCGCAGCTTTTGCGAGGTCGATGTTTTGAGTAGCTCCAGACACCCTTCGAAATCGGGGTCCGAGGGCACAAAGGCCGCGTTGGCCGCCCCATCATAAGTGGCCGATCCCGGCGTTCCGTTACCGCTTGACCAAACGTTCAATCCGTCGGCAAAGGGCGGCGGCATCAGGATTAGCCCTTCGGTCACTGCCTTGTTCATGTCAGACCCCTGTCTTGAAAACTTAAAAAGACGCAGATCGCGCAATGCGACCATCAGGGCTTTGAGGTATCAATCACGGCTTAATTGCAGTTGAGGTCAGCGTACGTTGCGTGGCACGAAAAACACTGCGGATCACTGCGGATCGAGGGTCTGAAACGCGGCGTCGTGAACCATGAAACCCCGCCTCACTCTCTTATCTTGACGACTTAGGCGCAGAGATATGCGACAGTTCCCACTATGTTTGGTCGGCTTGCATTTCGGATCACCCCCTCATCGCTGGCAACGCTTCTGGCTGTGGTCTGTCTCTTGGCCACCGGCCCGGCGCAAGCCTGCCGGTTGGCCTTGGTGCTGGGGTTTGATGTGTCGCGCTCGGTCGATAACCGGGCTTACCGCCTGCAAGTCGATGGCATCATCGCGGCTCTGCGTGACCCTGAAGTCCGTGCCTTGCTGCTTGACTCCTCGGACCCCGTAGCACTGGCAATCTTTGAGTGGGCCGGCCAATACGAACAGCAGTTGATCGCAGATTGGAGCATGCTCGACAGCACCACTGACATCGACGCGCTGGTGCGATCGGTGCAATCCCACCAGCGGCGTCATAACGGGTTAACCGCCATTGGCAGCGCGCTGACCTATGCCCGTGCCCTGCTGGACCGCGCCCCCGATTGCCTGTGGCACACCATCGACATGGCCGGGGATGGTGAGATCAACAACGGGCCTCAGCCCCGGCGGATCTACGACACCACCGATTTTGGCGATACTGTGGTTAATGGCCTAGCGATCGGCGGCCATGAAAGCCAAATTGAG
>Ga0102815_10002613_pt1 | contig 10932 bp, 7 predicted proteins | sample ColrivemetaGS759_FD_79113 | JGI IMG/M metagenome (GOLD analysis project Ga0102815, IMG submission 79113) | Estuarine microbial communities from the Columbia River estuary - Ebb tide ETM metaG S.759 | ecosystem: Environmental > Aquatic > Marine > Intertidal zone > Estuary | place: USA: Columbia...
ATTGCCTCAGGCATATCTTCCCAATAGGAATAATAATCTACATTTCCAGCAACTACTTCAAAAAGATAGTCGCCATCTAATACTATAAAAAGCGGATAAGATTTCTCCAGATTATCTTTATAATTACGAGGTAATTGAATTTTTATTTCTCTTCTGTCATCAAGTTTATAAGACTCAAATTCCTCATAAATTGTTTGAGCAGAAATGGTGTTAACACCAATAAAAAGTACTATGAGTGTAAGATAACGATTCATAAAAATATTTATTTGAGGTTTAATACCTGAAAGGTAAACAATTATTTTATTCTATTATAAATAGGTAAAAATAGAAACGACAAACTTCCTATAAATAGTATAAGTAGTGTTTGAGAAGTCCATACTATCCATCCAAAAGCTATGCTTGGTGTTTCAGGAATTGCAAATAATGAGAAAGCTGCTCCTATAGCTAAAGGATAAACAAATATTCCTCCATTTGTTGCAGCAATAGTAAAACTTGCTGCAATAAATCCAATTAAAATTGCTGCAAAAGGAATACCAAGTAAATCTTCAACAGCAAATGAAGTAAAGTAAAACATAAGCAAATACATCGCCCAAATAAATAAAGTATGAAAGATAAATGCCCATTTTTTCTTCATTTTAAAAATGCTTAAAACACCTTCTATAAGACCATTTACAAATTCTTTTATTTTAATTGCAATTTTTAATTTACTGCGTCTAATAAAAACTAAAAAAACAACTCCAGAGATTAGCAATCCAATTGTTCCAATTACAATAGTATTTGGGTTAAACTTTTCTTGAAAAAACTGAACAATAAACTCAAACTCTAAAAATAATGTAATTGAAATAATCCCAACCATTACCAACATATCTGCAATTCGTTCTGCTACAATAGTACCAAAACCTTTTTCAAAAGGTACATCTTCGTAATTTGTAAAAACAGCTGCTCTAAGTACTTCTCCAGATCTTGGGATACCAAAGTTTGCTAAGTAAGCAATAAAAACAGCCATAATACTATTAGGTAATTTAGGTTTAAACCCTAATGGTTCTAACATAAATTTCCAGCGATAAGCTCTTGACAAATGACTTAAAATTCCACAAAAAATACCAAGTATTATCCAAGAATAATTAGCATTTTTAAAATAGGGAATAAACTCTTCTACAGGAAGTTTTGAAAATGTATACCAACCAAAAAAAATAGCTAATAAAAGCGGAATCCCAATCTTTATTGCTTTTTTGGTTTTAGAATTCAAATCTTATTTTAAAAGGTTAGTTGCTTCATCTGGGAATACTAAAGATGGTTTAAAAACTTTAGCTTCTTCAATTTCCATAAAAGCATAAGTGATTAAAATAAGTGTATCTCCAACAGATACTTTACGAGCTGCAGCTCCATTTAATGTAATCTCGCCACTATTTCGTTTCCCTGGAATAACATATGTTTCAAGACGCTCACCATTATCATTATTAACAATCTGAACTTTTTCTCCTTGAATAATATTTGCAGCATCCATTAAATCTTCATCAATAGTTATACTGCCAATATAATTAAGGTCAGCTCCTGTGACTTTAACGCGATGAATCTTAGATTTTACTACTTGTATTTGCATTTGGCAAAGATAATTAATTTAGTGCGACATTGTCTATTAATCTAATATCGTCTGCATAAGCTGCTATAAAAGCACGATATTTTTTGTTTTTAGACTTTCGCTTTATTGGTTTTAAGGTTGTAATATCTGCAATTGTAAAATACTCTAGTTTTAAAAGTTTGTGATTTGCAAATTGCTCTTCAACCCATTTAGTAACATTAGTAGCACTTTTTGTGCCAAATTTATTTTTGGCAGCTTTTAGGGTTTTGTATATAAAAGGTGCTGCCAATTTGTACTCTGGTTTAAGCCTTTCATTTCTTGAACTCATTGCTAATCCATTAGCTTCACGATGAATTTTACAACCAATAATATTTACTGGTAATTTGTGTTTTTCTACAAGTTTTCTAATAATTTGCAGTTGCTGAAAATCTTTTTCACCAAAATATGCATTGTCTGGAGTTACAATTTCGAACAATTGTTTTACAATTGTCCCAACACCATCAAAATGTCCATCTCTAAACTCTCCTTCCATTTCATGCTCTAAACCGTCAAAATTAAATTTAACAGATGAAACATTTTTTGAATAAATGTCATTAACAGTAGGAGCATATACTACAATTTTGTCATCAGAAACTGTTTTTAATAGTTCAATGTCTTTTTCTAAGGTCCTCGGATATTTCTCTAAATCTTGTTTATTATCAAATTGTGTTGGATTTACAAAAACGCTTACAAAAACTAAGTCATTTTCGCTTAAAGCCTTTCTAACTAAAGACATATGTCCTTTATGAAGTGCTCCCATCGTAGGCACAAAACCAACCTTGTTTCGACTTGATTTGTATTGAGAAATAATCTCAGAAATTCTACTTTTTAATTTAACTACTACCACATTAACAAAAATTAACAGCTTGCAAACATAATATATTAAGGCTAATCTGCATAAATTTTTGTAATTTTGCAGGGTTTTTATTTTTAAAACTAAAAACTAATTGCTTATGAAGGATAAGAGAATATTATATGTGTCGTCTGAAGTAGTACCATATTTACCTGAAACTGAGATTTCATCAATGTCGTTTGAAGCTCCTAGAATGGTAAACAAACAAGGGGGACAGATACGAATATTCATGCCAAGGTATGGAAATATAAATGAGCGTAGACATCAACTACACGAAGTAATAAGATTATCAGGAATAAATCTTGTGATTAATGATTTGGATATGCCCTTAATTATAAAAGTTGCTTCAATTCCAAAAGAAAGAATACAAGTTTATTTTATCGATAACGAAGAATACTTTAAACGCAAAGCTACTCTTACTGACGAGGATGGAAATTTATTTCCAGATAACGATGAACGTTCTATCTTTTTCGCTAAAGGTGTAATTGAAACCGTTAAAAAATTAAATTGGGCTCCAGATATCATACATGTTCATGGATGGTTAGCTTCTTTATTACCATTATACTTGAAAGAGTACTATAAAGACGAACCATTATTTGCGAATAGTAAAATAGTTACTTCATTATATAATCAAAGCTTTGATGATACGTTAAATACTGAAATGATTAATAAAATAAAATTTGACAACATATCTGAGGAAGCTATTAAAACGCTTATAAAACCTTCTTATTCTAATATAATGAAAGTAGCAATAGATTATTCTGATGCTTTAATTATTGGCTCTGAAGAAATTCCTTCAGAATTACAAGAACATCTTGACAATAGTAAAAAGCCTACTTTGGAATATCATGGCCTAGATACTTTTGCTGAAGCTTATACAGAATTCTATAATACAAAAGTATTAAGTTAGTTAAAATCAAACATGAAAAATATTAAAATGACCATAAAGCACTTTGCCTTAACATCTCTTGTTTTACTAGTTCTAACAAGTTGTGACAAAGAATATGCAAGTTTAGATACTGATATTATTAATAATGAAAATGCAGATAATTTTTCTACTGACAATTTAGATTATCCTGTAATTACATATACAAAAAAATATAGTCCTTTTACTGCAAATCAATTATCTTCAAACATCTTAGGATATTATAAACACTCCATTTTTGGTAATTCAACTGCAAATGTAGTAGCTCAAGTTAACACAAATCGTTTAAACCCAGTCTTTGGAGAAAATGTAGAATTAGATTCTGTTGTTCTTACCATTCCATATTTTTCTCGTGTAGCTGAAATTGTTGATAACGCTTCTATTTATAAATTAGACTCTGTTTATGGGAATACTCCAATAAAATTATCAATTTATAAAAATAATTATTACTTAAGAGATTTCGATCCAGAACAGGAATTTACGGATTCAAGAAGATATTTCTCAGACAGAACAACATCAGACGTTAATAGCATATCGCAATTTGAGCTTGAAGGTGAGTTGCTATATTATAATGAAGCGTTTTTACCTAGTAATGGACAAATTTCTTTAACAGAAATTAATTACGAACTAGAAGAACCAGCTCCAGAAGTTACTTCAACTTTATCACCATCTTTTCGCGTTAAGTTAGATAAACCAAATGATAATGAAGGAGATCTTTCTGAATTTTGGAACACTCTTTTATTTAACATGGAAGGCTCAAATGAACTAAGCAATTCAAATAATTTCACAGATTATTTTAGAGGTCTATACTTTAAAGTTGAACCAACTGATGTTGATGGCACAATGATGCTTCTAGATTTTTCAAATCCAGCTTCAAATCTTACAGTTTATTATAAAAACGCATTTGATGAAGAAGATACAGATAATGATGGTATTCCAAATTATGCAGATGTTGATGTTGATGGCAATAATGAAAACGATAATGGCAATGATTCAGATGCTGATGGAATTAACAATGACTTTGATGTAGATTCAACTGAAGGAATAGATATTAATGAAGATGGTATTGACGATAATGTTCAACCAGAAACAGGTACGTTTCAAATGACTTTTTCAGGTAATGTTGTAAATATTATAGAAAACGAAAATTTCAATGTTATAGATGGTGATGCAACAAATGGTGATGAACTTCTCTATTTAAAAGGAGGAGAAGGATCTATAGCTATTGTTAATCTATTTAATGGAGATGAAAATGGTAATTCTACCCCTCTAGAAGATTTTAGGTCTAAAAATTGGCTTATTAACGAAGCAAATTTAATTTTCTATGTCGATCAATCCCAACTGTTAGAAGACGAACCAAATCGATTATTTTTATACGATTTAGAGAATAACACTCCAATTATAGATTATTATCTCGATCAAAGTTCAGATGCTTCAACTGGTGAAGTAATAATTAATCACTTGGGGCAATTGGAACGTGAAGGTGAAGAAAATAATGGGCAAGGCAAACAATATAAAATTAGGATAACAGAGCATTTAAATAATATCTTTAAAAAGGATTCGACTAATGTAAAGCTAGGGCTTTTTGTTAGTTCTGGAGTAGGATTAAATAGCACTGAAAACCTTCAATTAAAAGACTATAATGAAAACGATACAAGTTTTCAAATAAAAAATATTATTTCTGGTGCTGCTTTGTCTCCAAAAGGAACCATTTTACATGGTAGCAATGCAACAGACCCTTCTAAGAGAGTGAAATTACAAGTTTATTATACCGAACCAAACGAACAATAGTTATGTGTGGAATTGTAGGATATATTGGCCATAGAGAAGCATACCCAATTATATTAAAAGGATTAAGACGTCTTGAATATAGAGGTTACGATAGTGCTGGGATAGCGCTTTTTGATGGAAATCAAATAAACCTTTCAAAAACTAAAGGAAAAGTTGACGCCCTTGAGGCTAGAGTTTCTAAAGAAATTTCTACAGTTGGAGGTTTAGGAATTGGTCATACACGTTGGGCAACTCATGGTGTGCCAAACGATGTTAATTCACACCCACATTATTCAAATTCAGGTGATTTAGTAATTATTCATAATGGTATTATTGAAAATTATGAATCGATTAAAAAAGAACTTATTAATAGAGGATATACATTTTCTTCCGATACTGATACTGAAGTATTAGTAAATTTAATTGAAGATGTAAAGAAAAATGAAGATGTAAAACTTGGTCAAGCAGTACAGATTGCATTAAATCAAGTTGTAGGTGCTTACGCTATTGCTGTTTTCGACAAAAACAAAACAGATGAAATTGTTGTTGCTAAATTAGGAAGCCCTTTAGCTATAGGTATTGGAAAAGAAGAGTTTTTTATTGCTAGTGATGCTTCTCCATTTCTAGAATATACAAAAAACGCTATTTATCTTGAAGATGAAGAAATGGCTGTTATTAGACTTCATAGAGAAATTAAAGTTAGAAAGATTAAAGACGACTCGCTTGTTGATCCTTATATACAGAGATTACAATTAAATCTGGAACAAATAGAAAAGGGAGGCTACGAGCATTTTATGCTAAAGGAAATTTATGAGCAACCAAGTGCCATAAGAGATACTTACAGAGGAAGGCTTTCTATAGAAAATGCAATGATTAAAATGTCAGGTGTAGAGGATAATATGAAAAAATTCCTTAATGCAAGAAGACTAATAATCGTTGCTTGTGGAACGTCTTGGCACGCAGGACTTGTTGCTGAATATATTTTTGAAGATCTTGCAAGAATTCCTGTTGAAGTTGAATATGCTTCTGAGTTTAGATATAGAAACCCTGTAATATCAGAAAATGATATTGTTATAGCAATTTCACAATCAGGAGAAACGGCAGATACTTTGGCTGCGATTAAATTAGCAAAAGAAAGAGGAGCATTTGTATTTGGTGTGTGTAATGTAGTTGGTTCATCTATTGCAAGAGAAAGTAATGCAGGCGCTTATACTCATGCTGGTCCAGAAATTGGTGTAGCATCAACAAAAGCATTTACAACTCAAATTACTGTTCTAACTTTAATGGCATTACGACTAGCAAGAGCAAAAGGAACTATTTCTAGCTCTGAATTTAGAATGCATTTATTAGAATTAGATTTAATACCTGGAAAAGTAGAAACTGCTCTTAAATCTGACCTACATATTCAATTAATAGCGGAAGAATATAAAGACGCTAAAAATTGTTTGTATTTAGGTCGTGGTTATAATTTTCCTGTTGCTCTTGAAGGCGCTTTAAAGCTTAAAGAAATATCATATATTCATGCTGAAGGATATCCTGCCGCAGAAATGAAACATGGCCCTATTGCGCTTATTGATGAGAACATGCCAATTTTTGTTATTGCAACAAAAAAAGGACACTACGATAAAATTGTAAGTAATATTCAAGAAATAAAGTCTCGAAAAGGGAAAATAATTGCGGTTGTAACAGAAGGTGATGAAGTTGTAAGAAATCTTGCGGATCATGTAATTGAAGTCCCAGAAACTATAGAATCTTTAACACCATTATTAACAACAATTCCTTTACAACTATTATCTTATCACATCGCTGTTTTGTTAAACAAAAATGTAGACCAGCCAAGAAATCTAGCTAAATCTGTAACAGTAGAATAACCCAATTTCATAATATAAAGATTATTAATCTATTTTATCCTTAAAATAGTCACACTTTTATTGCTTTTTTAACAAAATTTGACAAAAAAGTGTATATTGCTTATAATAAATTAACTAAACCCAAAAGATGAAAACTATTTTTAAGATTTTTGTGTTGTTTTTATGTGTAAATATTTATGCTCAAACAACTGTAAAAGGAAATGTTTCAGACGAAAGTGGATTACCACTTATTGGTGCTAATGTGATTGTAATTGGCACAACTTCTGGAGCAGTAACTGACTTTGATGGAAACTACATCATTACAGTCGACTTAGACCCTCCATTCTCTCTTAAAGTAACAAGTGTTGGTTTTGCAGATACTACTTTAGAAGTAACAGCAAACAATCAAACATTAAATTTTATTTTAAAAGAAGGAAATGAACTTGATGAAATTGTAATTTCTGCATCAAGAACTCCTGAACGAATTTTTGAATCACCTGTAACGGTAGAACGTATTGGACTTAAACAAATAAAAAATACAGCGTCTATCGACTTTTATGATGGTTTAGAAAACCTTAAAGGTATAGATGTAAATACCAATAGTTTAACTTTTAAGTCAGTTAATGCCAGAGGTTTTGCTACGTTTGCCAACAATCGATTTATGCAGTTGGTAGACGGCATGGATAATTCAACACCTGCATTAAATTTTCCAATAGGAAATTTGGTAGGAATGATTGAAACTGATGTACAAAGTGTTGAGGTACTGCCAGGAGCTTCATCGGCGTTATATGGTGCCAACGCTTTTAATGGTATATTATTCATGCGTAGTAAAAACCCTTTTGATCAGGCAGGTATTAGTGCTCATGTTAAACGAGGTATAACATCTCAAAAAGCTGCAGGAGATAATGCCTATACAGATTTCGGAATTAGAGCTGCTTATAAATTTAGCGACAAATTCGCAGCAAAAGTAAACTTTGGTTATTTAAAAGGAACTGATTGGGCTGCAAATAGCAAAAAGGATAAATACAAAGAGGGTGGAACAAGAGCTAACAATATAAACTACGATGGTTTAAACGTTTATGGCGATATAGTATCCACAAATATTAGAGCAGCTTCAGGTGGGTTGGGTATTATACCAAATGTATCTGTAAGCAGAACAGGATACGATGAAGGTGATTTAACGGATTACAATGCAGAAAGTATTAAGGCAGATTGGGGTTTATATTACCGACCTTTTGAAGATGACTTTGAAATATCTTATGTAGGAAAGGCAGGTACAGGAACAACCATTTATCAGGGGAGCAATAGGTATAGTATTAGAGGATTTTTCCAGGAGCAGCATAAAATTGAAGTAAAAAATAATAATTTCTTTTTAAGAGGTTATGTAGTTGCCGATAAGGCTGGGGACTCTTACGACATGGTGGCCACAGCTATTCAAATTAACAGAGCTTGGAAAAGTGACGAGGACTGGTTTGGAGACTATATTAATACTTATGCAGGTGCAACACTTGGAGGATTAACAGATGCGCAAGCACATGCAACTGCAAGAGCCACCGCAGAAAATGGTCGTTTTGAACCAGGTTCCCCTGAGTTTAAAGCAGCTTTTAATAAAAGTATAAACGACCCAAATATAATAACTGGTTCTCAATTTAAAGATGCTTCAAAATACTATCATGCTGATGGTAATTATAATTTCAGTCACTTAACAGATTTTGCTGAAATTCAAGTTGGAGGTTCTTACAGAAAATATAGTTTAAACTCTTTTGGAACGATTTATACAGATAAAGATGGTCCAATCGATTATTCAGAATATGGTATTTATACTCAAATTCAAAAAGATTTAGAATTAAGCGATGCCTTAGAATTAAAGCTTACTGGATCCGTAAGATATGATAAATCTGAATTTTTTGATGGGTTCTTTTCTCCCAGAATATCTGCAGGTTTAACTGTAAACAGAAATCATAACATAAGAGCTTCAGTCCAAACTGGGTTCAGGAATCCAACAACACAAGACTTATTTATAGGTTTAGATACTGGAGCATATGTTTTAGTAGGTTCAGCACCTGATAATTTAGAAAGGTATTCACAACCTTATGATATTAGTGCTGCCGGTCAGTTACTGGGACAACCCGCCACTATAACCCAATCAGGTGGAGTTGCCTATACTAATTCTTATACTGCTGCTTCAGCACTTGCTGCTGCAGCTACTGGGAACCCTGCTGTTTTGGAAGTTGCTAATCCAAGTATTATAAAACCAGAACAAGTAAGTTCAGCCGAAGTTGGCTACAGAGGGAAATTTAAAAACTTAATAGTTGACTTTAGCACTTATTACAATAAATATAAAGATTTTATTTCTCAAGGTAGAGTTATATCTCCTTTTTATGGTACCGTAGGAGATGAAGGATTATCTGTAGCAGCAATAGCCAATAGAGATTATCAAATCTATGGTTCTTATACAAATGCTGAGGCAGATGTTAAATCTTATGGCGCATCAATTGGATTATCAATGAAAGTTTTTGGTGATTTTGATTTAGGTGGAAGTTATACCTATTCAAAACTAGATTTCGATAAGGATAAATATCCGAGTTTTGTAACTAACTTCAATACTCCTGAGCATAAGTTTAAAGCATCCTTCGGGAATGATAATTTATTTGACAATTTCGGATTTAATGTGTCTTATAGATTTAGTGACGATTATTTCTGGGAAGCTACATTTGGTGATGGTATTGTACCCGAATACCATGTGTTAGATGCCCAAATCAACCTTGTAGTACCTAGCTTGAAATCTACTTTTAAGGCGGGAGGAACAAATCTTACAGGTAAAGAATATACTACTGCTTACGGCACTGGATTTATTGGCTCTATGTATTATATATCATGGACAATTAACAACTTATAATTATGAAAAAGAATATTATGAATTTAAAATATATTTGGCTGTTATTTATCCTATTAGGATTAACAGCATGTAACGATGTTGAAGATATTTTGGAAGAAAATAATGTTGAAATTCCTACGGATGAAGCTTTACCAGAGCTTAATGCTGGATCAGCAGATTTTTCAAATTATGTTTCACTTGGAAATTCTTTAACCTCAGGTATGACCGATGGCGCATTGTTTATAGCTGGACAAGAGAACTCTTATCCTAATTTACTATCACAACAATTCGCTTTAGCTGGTGGAGGTGATTTCACACAGCCTTGGATGAGTGATAACACTGGTGGTATTTTATTAGGAGCTACTCAAATAGCACCTAACAGATTAGTCACGATTGGAGGACCTCCTTTATCTCTTGAAGACGTTATAGGGTCTGTGACTCCAACTACAAATTTGTTAACGAATAACCCAACAGGGCCTTTTAATAATTTGGGAGTGCCTTTGGCAAAAGCCATCCATCTTTTATCTCCTGGATATGGAGATTTAAACGGCCTTTTTGTTAGCCCAGCAACAGCCAATCCTTTCTATGTTAGAATGGCAACTAGTTCAACAGCAAGTGTTATTGGTGATGCAATGGCTCAAAGCCCTTCATTCTTTTCTTTATGGATAGGTGCAAATGATGTACAAGGTTATGCAGGAACTGGAGGAGATGGTTCAAATCCAATAACAGATCAACCAACTTTTGATTTTGCTATTAATACGTTAATCTCAACTTTAACCTCTGGTGGTGCTCAAGGTGTTGTTGCAAATATCCCTTATGTTTCAGATTTGCCACATTATACCGCAGTTGGTTATAATCCAGTCCCATTAGATGCAGCAACTGCTGGTGCTCTTAATGCAGGTTATGCAACATATAATGGTGGATTACAATACGCTTTAGCTAATAGTTTAATTACTGCTGAAGAAGTTGCAGCTAGAACCATTTTATTTGAAGAATCTGAATCAAATACTATGGTATTAATAGATGAAACATTAA
>Ga0102815_10002618_pt1 | contig 10923 bp, 4 predicted proteins | sample ColrivemetaGS759_FD_79113 | JGI IMG/M metagenome (GOLD analysis project Ga0102815, IMG submission 79113) | Estuarine microbial communities from the Columbia River estuary - Ebb tide ETM metaG S.759 | ecosystem: Environmental > Aquatic > Marine > Intertidal zone > Estuary | place: USA: Columbia...
ATTTAGCTTTAACGGTTTACAAAGTGCCTTATCAAGCTCAAGCCTTAACTACAACCTAAGCCAAACCAATACTATAAGCCCCGAAAACCTTGCTACAGAACTACAAGAAAAACAAGTACTTATTATTCCTTCACAAAGTGGGCCAAGTGCTGCGGTAATTAGCTCTTTTTCGAGTGTACTACAAGACTTCACCACTAATGGCGGTATTGTAATTTTTCTAGGCAATTCATGTCAGTATTGCATTAACAATACCAGTTTATTAGCAGGCGATTTTTTATTTAGCCTTATTTCTAATCCTATCGATATTATTAACACCGTACACCCCATTACCGAAGGAATAGAAAGCCCCTTATTTTTACCGCCTACAAGCTATGCCTACGATTTTATTAATGCAGATTTTAACACCCTTGCTGGTGCTTTTGGTGGATCAACCCTAGGCTATCGCAATATTAGTAGCGGTAAAGTACTATATTTAGGCTACGACTATATCGAAACAAGTGAAACCATGAACCTTATTTTAGAACGGGCTATTAAATGGGCTACCGACTTGCCCGATTGGTTAAGTTTAAGCGACTACGAAGCCGTTGTTGCTACCGACGAAGATTTTGAGCTTACCCTAACCTTTGACGCATCGGGCTTATTAGCTGGCACTTATACCTACGACCTAATACTGTTTAGCAACGACCTAGATGAAGCAACAAGTACCATTACTTGCACTATGCACGTACAAGCATTTCCGCAAGCCGCTTTTAGTGCCGACGACACCATTAGCTGCGACGGCATTGTAGCCTTTACCGACTTAAGCCTAAACGAAAGTAGCAGTTGGTTATGGGATTTCGGCGATGGCAATACCTCTACCCAACAAAACCCCATTCATATTTACGAAACAGAAGATACCTATACCATAAGCCTTACTGCTTGCAACGACCTAGGCTGCGATGAATTAATTATAGCAGACTACCTTACTTTTGATAGTAATTCTGTATTTTGTAGTTCGGTAAGTATGCCTATTAATGGCAACTTATTACTAACCGAATGTAGTGGTATTTTGCTAGACAGCGGCGGCGAAAACGTATACCCACCCTTAACCAACAGCACTGTAACCATTGCCCCTACAGGTGCCGTTAATGTTAGTCTACTTTTTAACTTTATAGACTTAGAAAACTGCATGCCTTGTGACGGCATACGCATTTACGATGGACCCGATATTGATAGTCCGCTTATTGGCGAATACCATACAACCAACGATTTACCTACCGATGCCACTATTACCTCGAGTGGTGGTACTATTACCATAGAAATGTGGTCGGATACCTCCATATCGTTTGATGGTTTTGAATTACTATGGCAATGCGGTTTAATAACCACTACCCCCACTCCAAGCTTTGACTACGAAATTGTTAACGCCTGCGAAGGAATAGTAACCTTTACCGATACCTCTACCGATTACCCTAGTGAATGGACTTGGTTGTTTGCCGATGGCAGCGACAATTTATCGACCGAACAAAACCCAACCTATGCTTTTCCTCAAAGCGGCACTTATGACGTTATTTTAACCACCTGCAACCTATTAGGCTGCGAAAGTATCCTAATACCAGTAACTATTGATGATGTATTATTTGTTGACATCACCCTACCCACGACCATAGAGCAAGGTGTACCCATTCAGTTTGTCGATAATACTATAGGAGCCAGCAGTTGGTTATGGAGCTTTGGCAATGGCAACGACTCGGCATTGCAAAGCCCTGTTGTATTTTACAATGAAATGGGCAGTTACACCGTTAGTATTACTGTAAGCAATGGTATATGTACTAGAACAAACACCTTTATTATTAATGTTTTTGCTGTTGGTATACCTCAAGCTAGCCCAACAGCTTTATCGTTTACGGTACACCCCAACCCAACGAATGAGCCTAGTATTACCCTCCATTTTAATCGAAAAAGCAATAGTACCATTAGCATTGCCCTGTACAATATACTAGGTAACAATATTTATACCCATGTACCAAAAAATGGTTTCGATTTACAATACACGCTAGACATCAAGCATTATGCCCAGGGCATCTATATACTTGTTATAAATGAAGGTGGTCATCTTTATAGTCAAAAAATAATTATCGAATAACATGGTTAGCTGCACTATAAACAAACATATACCATTATTTAAACGGTTGTAATTGTTCACGGTGCAGCTATACTTCAATCATACCCCTTAACACAAAAAAGTTATGCCTAAAGAAACCACCCATTGGATAGTAGCTGAAAAAGTAAGCCAAGCCCTAGCAAAAACCCCTTATGGACCTATCCTCAAATCACATCCCAACTTGTTAAAATTTGGGGCAGTATTTCACGACAAACTTTACTACCTACCCACTAAATCTTACCCTAAAAACGAGGAGCTTCGTCAAGCCATCCACAACATTCCGTCAAAGCTTCATGGTACAAAAGGCGAAGACACCCTAGCTATTATTCGGCAGTTATGTAAAAACATCCAGCAACAAAGCAACAACGAGCACCTAATTGCTTTTATGGTTGGTATAATTACCCATATATTTACCGATGTTGTTTGGCACCCTATGGTATACCATTACACAGGTAATTACTACAACCCCAATACCCTACAAGAATACAAGGCACAAGCCAACCACCTCAAGCTAGAAGCCATTTTTGACCTTTACTTTACCAAAAGCTTCGATAAACTGAAAAAGAATTATAGTCTACAAAGTTACATAGCCAATTTAGAGTACCCCCTAGTGCCACTTTTGGCAGAATCGTGCAAAGGTTACACTAGTATAGATTTGCAACTATTTACCCAATACTATGAAAAAGCCGTTAAAGCAGCCATTAGTTCGCACACTTGGATACGGCGTGTTTCGTTAAACAGTTTTTTGCAGCCTATAAGCCATTACCTTCCGTTAAAAACACAAGTACTTTTTTCGGCACTTTACCACAACGAACTTTACCAATACCTAGAGCATTTACAAGGCGATATTACGTTTAAAAACCCAGTAACAGGCACGAGCAAAACCACCACCATGGATAAGCTATTACAAGAAGCCGTAGAGGAGTGTGTACGTTTCTGTACAAGCATCGAGGCTATCGTATTTGGTACAGCCAATCCTGATTTTGCAGAAATAGGTCGTTCTTTAGAGCACGGACAAATAGCTGGTAAAGTATATAACATGAGCTATTTTGATTATTTTTTTAGCAGATAAACCCTTAATTAGCTATACTTTTTTGTCAATCAATTTACAATAAGTATACTGTAAAGTTATTATTTACCCCCGACCCTATTGCCTCTCCTTCCTCCTTACAACAACCTACACTTTATATCACTTTGTTAAAAAACCTTTTTTTTTAACAAAGTGATACTAGGAATATTTTTTTTTTTATATTTACTATTCATTTAGGGCAAAACACTAAATCAACACCCTATTCCACTACTATATTTTTTAAACCTAAACCCACTATATTATGCGAAAAATTTCGTTATGTGTACTAATTTTGTTGTTGCTAACTTCTTTAAGTATAACAGCCAACAACGACGAACCAACCATTAAATGGGGGAAAATTGACCTGAAGCACCTAAAAATGACCCATTATGAAGCAGACCCCAATGCCGATGCCGTTATATTATTTGATTATGGACATGCAGACATGTTACTAGAAGGTGGTCAATTAAAACGAGTAACAACCCATCATAGGCGCATTAAAATATTATCAAAAAACGCTTATGACTTAGGTAACATTACCATTAACAGGTTAAAAGAGCAAGAGCTTAGTGGTTTTAAAGCCGCTATTTACAGTCCAAAAGGCAATGGTACTGCTAGCCATAAAGTAGACAAAAAAGACATGACCCAAGAAAACATTGATAAAAAGGAGTTTAGCCATAAAATTTCGTTACCTGGGCTTAGCGAAGGCTGCATTATAGAGATTTATTACACCCTTATCACTTCTAACACAACCACTATACCTACTTGGTATTTCCAGAGTACCCTACCTATGTTATGGAGTGAATACACTGTTTTAATTCGCAACAAAATTGACTATGTAAACATGTTTAACGGCATGCACCCTTTACACAAAAAAGAAGTAAAAGGCAACTCAGAAAGGTGGATGGTAAAAGATATTCCGGCCCTACGAGCCGAACCCTATATGACCATATTAGAAGACTATTATACGCATATCAATTTCCAAATATCGGCCATACATATACCTGGTTATACCCATACTAATGTACTAGAAGATTGGCCCGCTTTTAATAGAAAGATGCTAGACGAAATTGCTTCTTTTAGTTTATACGATATGAATAATATTACAGATGGTGTATTAAATAAAATCAAAAACTCGGGAAAAAGTACCAAAGATCAAATGATTGCAACCTACAATCTTTTTCGTAATGAAATGGCATGGGATGGCACTTACGAAAAGTTTAGCGATAGCCCCTATCCCGAAATTTTCAAAAAGAAAGAAGGCACTAGTGCAGACATCAACTATATGTTAATGTTTGCCCTACGTTACCTAGATATTGAAGCCCACCCTGTTTTTGTGAGCACTCGTTCGCACGGAAAAGCCCAAACCATATACCCCTTAGTAAGCCAATTTAACCATGTAATTATATACGTAGAATTAGGTGAAGAACAATTTTTAATTGATGCCATTGATAAATTGCGCCCTTACAACTTATTGGCTTACGACGATTTAAACGAAATGGGTTTTCTTATCCATCGAAAAAAATCGGATTGGTTAAGTGTGGCAAGCAATAATAAGTACAAACAAAAAATAAGTGCCTCTTTTACCCTACAAAACGATGGCACGCTAAGTGGGGCAACCCGTTATACCAACCGCGGTTATGCCGCTTTAGCCGAACGAAAAGACTTACAAAATTCAGATAATGAGCAAGCTTATATTAACGAACTTTTAGCCACTAAAAGCAACGATATTAGCTTAGATTCGTTTAGCATTAAACACACTAAAGAGCTTAACAAACCCCTAAATACAAGTTGTTTTTTTAGTACTAACGAGTTTTCTAGCACCGCTAAAGAACACCTCTATGTATATCCTATGTTAAATGAAAAAATGACCGAAAACCCCTTTAGTTCTGACATTCGTTATTTCCCTGTTGATTTTGCCTATTTGTATGATGTTAACTACACCCTAAGCCTACAACTACCCGATAACTATACCGTAGAAGAACTACCTGAAAATGCCCAAATAAAAATGGCTAATAACGAAGTCAGTTTTACCTATGTTATTCAGCAAAAAGACAATACCCTACAAGTATTAAGTCGGTATAAAGTAAACACCCCTACAATTGCCGCCGAAAACTATACCGAGCTTAAAGAATTATTTGATTTAATGATAAACAAACATGGCGAGCCCATTGTGTTGAAAAAAACAAACTAGTAAAACCCTATTTGTGCTGTACAAAATTAAATTTTCATACAGTACAAGTTTTTTTAATTATTACTTATTTATCTATTTTGTACTTCATTCAACAACAACTAAATCTAATACTTATGTTTAAAGTAATAACCTTACTAAGCCTTGTCGTAGGCATTAGTCACTCCCTTTTATCATCAAACCCCATTTACCCCATAAGTGCTATTGCCGAAGATTTGCTAGTAGATGCCAATGCCATTATTCGCAATTACGAAACAACTTTTGTGGTAAAAAACGAAGGTAATGCCGTAAAAACAATAAAAAAAACCATTAGCATATTAAATAAAAAAGGAGACGATGAGAACATCTTACAGGTTCCTTATAGCCAACAAATTAAAATTACTACGTTTAAAGGTACCTTACTAGACCACAACGGCAAGGTACTCAAAAAGTTGAAAAACAGCGACATTACGGACTTTAGCGCAAACATATACCAAGATGATTATAGCGACTCGCGTGTAAAAGCAGCACAATTAGCCCACAACGAATACCCCTATACCGTATCGTACGAATATGAATTAAGTTATAAAAACTTTTCGATGTTTTACCCCACTTGGGTGCCACAAAATGCGCCCCATATAGCTGTAGAAAAAGCCACTTTAACAATGGATTTACCCCAGCAGCAGCAATTGCGTTATCATATCAAAAACAGCGATATTGATGCCCAAAAACAAACCGTAAAAAACCGACAAGTTTTTACCTTTAAACTGCGCAACCTTGCCCCTAAAAAGCAAGAGCCCTATGCGCCAAATCTATACGATATTTATCCTATGGTACTAACAGGCCCAGTTAGCTTTGAACTATATGAAGTAAAAGGCAATATGCAAAATTGGGATATGCTAGGGTCATTTTATTACCAACTCAATTACAACCGCAATGCTTTGTCGGCTGCTACCAAAAGAGACATACACCAACTTACCAAAAATGCCCGCACACCACAAGAAAAGATAGCCCTATTATACGGTCATTTACAAAAAAACACCCGTTACGTAAGTGTACAATTAGGTATAGGAGGTTGGCAAACGTTTCCGGCCGAATACGTTGAAACCAATAAATATGGCGACTGCAAAGCCCTCACCAACTATATGCAAGCTATGCTACAAGAAATAAACATTACTTCTTATCCTGCCCTAGTAAATTCAGGCGTAAATGTACCTGATGTTACCCCAGAATTTTGTAGCAGTCAGTTTAACCATGTTTTTTTATGCGTACCCCTAGTCACCGACACCATTTGGTTAGAATGCACCAGCGCTTATAGTCCGCCAAACTATTGTAGTAACTTTACCGACAACCGCAATGTATTACTTGTAAAGCCTAAAAACAGTCAAATTATTCGCACCCCTTCGAGCGCAGCAAAAAGCAATGCCAACCATTACAAAGCCACCATTACGCTAAGCAACGAAGCCCATCTAAGCGCACAAATAAGCCAAACCCTAATAGGTTTACAACAAGACGAGCCGCGCTACATCGCCAAAAGTCAAGCACCTAATAAGCAAAAAATGTGGCTTAACGACTATATCGATATAAAAGGAAGTCAATTAAAATCCTACGAATTTACCCATATTAGTCCAACAATCCCAACAATAAGCCTCACCTACGATTTGGAGTCTAAAATTTACGCCACCAAAAGTGGCAGTCGTATTTTTTTTAAACCATTTATAGGCAACAAGTTAAGCCAAGTGCCCGATAACAACAACAATCGCCAACATTCGGTTGTTATACAACGCCCTAAAAGCTATACCGACACCCTGGTGTACCAACTTCCTGAAGGCTACAAAATAGAAAACCTACCCAAAAGCGCCACCACTATTGACAGTGATTTTGGTATTTACCAACAAAGTATATCTTTAGACAATAACCAAACCCTTACCTGTATTCGTCATTTCGAAACAAAAAAAGTACACTTACCTGCCGAACGTTACCAAGACTTGCGACAATTTATCAGTACGATAAAAAAAGCCGATAATATAAAGCTCGTACTTAAACTCATCGAATAAGTAACGCTTAAAAAATAACTTGCACTTTTCCCGTCGATATTTTTTGCTGTTACTAAATAGTCTTTCAAGTTAATGCTATCGGATTAAATGAATGGATGAACTAACTACTACCTAACATTTTCGCGTTTTTTTCTACGAAAAAACGTAAGTTCCCTATAAAAATAGGGGTGTGTACACACCCCTATTTTTTGCACTAATAAATAGGCTATTGTATTGGGGATAAAAACATGGCTAACGCCTATATTTTGACAATTTATTGCAGTAGTCACTATTATATTGAATAACTACAGTAAATCAGTCATCCACTCCTCTATTTGGGTATCTAATTCGCCCGTATCCCATCGTTTTTCTATATTGGGTAAAGCCATAATTTTATCTAGTAAGCCATCTTGTTTTTTACCCCTTGCCAAGGCATCAGAATAGCGAATATGGCTAAAAGTAACCATAGAATATAGTGGAATAAAACGTTCGCCATATTTGTGGTACAAGCGTTTAGCTATTTTTTTGCGCAATAAAAACATCGGGTCAGCCACTAAATCGCGCATTTCGATAAAATTGCGTAAAGCAAGATCAGCAATAGCATTAGCATCTGGGATGCGTAATTCTTGGTATTTTGCTAGCGTTGCCTGCCAATCTGTTATATTATTATGGGTAAACTCATTAATACAAGCATTTAATACCGTACAATCTTCAAAGCCCGAGTTCATGCCCTGCCCATAAAACGGTACAATAGCATGAGAAGCATCGCCAATAAGGGCAATATTATCATTTTTTATCCAAGGTGAGCACCTAACGGTAAGTAAAGATCCAACAGGATTATCAAAAAAATCGGGAATTAAATTAGGCATATGTGGTACAGCATCGGCAAAATGCGTATTAAAAAACTGCGCCACATCCTCGGCTGTTTTTAGCTTATCAAAAGCCACTTCTCCTTCGTAGCTTAAAAACAAAGTACAAGTAAAGCTACCATCTAAATTAGGCAAAGCAATAAGCATAAAGCTATGTCTTGGCCAAATATGTAAAGCATTTTTATTAATTCGGAAGCCCCCATTTTGGGCAGCAGGGATATGCAATTCTTTATACCCATGTGGTAAATACGACTGTGAATAATTAAACTGCGGTGTACGCTGCATACTATAGCGCACCTTCGAAAATGCCCCATCAGCACCAAAAATAAGATTTGGAGTAATACTTTTTTGCTCTCCTGTATTCGTATTCGTAAACTGAACACTTCCTTTTCGGGTATCTATTTTATCACATTTTTCATCGAAGTAAAAATTCACCTTTGGATGTTTTTCGGCAGCATCCATCAAAGCCCAATTTAAAGCCCCCCTCGATACCGAATAAATTGCCTGATCAGCTTCGCCATAAGCTTGGTACACCGTACTACCATCATCATTATGAATCATACGTCCATACATAGGGATACCAATTTTTTCAATTTCGCTATCAATACCCACTTCTTTTAAAGCCTTCCAGCCCCTATCGCTAAGCGCTAAATTAATAGACCGCCCCCCTTCGAACGACAATTTTCGCATATCCTGTCGTCGTTCGTATACATCTACTGTTAAGCCCCTATTACCTAAAGAAAGTGCGAGTAATGAGCCTACCAAACCCGCCCCTGCAATTACAACGTTTTCCATAAGACTAAAATTTTAGGACAAAGTTCTAAAATTTTAGTCATTATTACCCTATTTTTAATTAAAGATATTTTACCTTTCGTAACCCAAGCTTACGCCCAACCATTTTTCCATCACCTCGAGCGGTAGTTTTTTTCTTTTGGCCAAATCTTCCACTTGATCTTTTTGTAGCAAGCCGATGCCAAAATACGTACTTTTGGGATGAGAAAAATACAAACCACTAACCGATGCAGCTGGATACATGGCACAACTTTCAGTTAGTTTGATACCCGTATATTCGGTTACATTTAACAAGTCAAATAACGTTTGTTTCATGGTATGATCAGGGCATGCTGGATAGCCTGGTGCGGGTCGTATGCCTTGGTATTTTTCGGCAATCAAGTCTTCGTTAGTTAAAGCCTCGTTTGCTTCGTAGCCCCAAAACTCTTTACGTACCCTTTCGTGCATTCTTTCGGCAAAAGCTTCGGCAAGTCGGTCGGCCAATGCTTTTAGCATAATAGCACTATAATCGTCGTCGTCATCTTCGAATCGTTTTACGTGTTTTTCGATACCAATGCCCGTTGTAACCGCAAATCCCCCTATAAAATCAATTTTGCCAATGCCAACTGGTGCGATAAAATCGGCTAAACTTCGATTAGGTAACTTTGTTGATTTTTTAGCCTGCTGTCGTAAGCAACTAAAGTTCACATAAGGTTTGCCCGATATTTCATCGGTCATAGTAGCCACTAATATATCGTCATTTGGCGTACTATTAGCTGGAAAAACACCGATAACCGCCTTTGCCTGCAACCACTTTTCATTTACAATTTGTTGTAACATAAGCTGCGCATCATCGAATAATTTTTTCGCTTCAACGCCAACATTTTTATCTGCAAAGATACTAGGATATTTACCTTTTAATTGCCAGCTACTAAAAAAGGGCGTCCAATCAATATAGGCACCTAATTCTGACAAATCATAATCTTCAAACACCTTAGTACCCACTAATTTAGGTAAAGGTGGAATATAGTTATCCCAATCTATTTTTGTTTTATTTGCCCGTGCTTCGTTTATGGGTAGAAACACCTTATGCGTTTTTTTATTTGCGTGTCTTTGTCTAAATAGTTCATATTTTTCGGCTATTTCTTGTAAGAAAGTTATTTTTTTATCGCCCAATAAACTATTGGTAACAGGCACACTTCTACTTGCATCGAGCACATGTACTACAGGACCGCTATAATTTGGTGCAATTTTAACAGCCGTATGCATTTGGCTAGTGGTAGCCCCCCCAATAAGCAGCGGAATATCAAAGCCCTGTCGTTCCATTTCCTTAGCCACATCCACCATTTCGTCTAGTGATGGGGTAATTAAACCACTTAAGCCAATCACATCTACCTTTTCTTCTTTGGCTTTAGCTAAAATTTTGGCAGCGGGTACCATAACCCCCATATCAATAACCTTATAATTATTACAAGCCAGCACTACGCCAACAATATTTTTACCAATATCGTGTACATCACCTTTTACGGTAGCCATTAATATTTTGCCCTGCGTACTCGTATCGCCTTCCAATTTTTCTGCTTCGATAAACGGTTGTAAATACGCCACCGATTTTTTCATAACCCGTGCACTTTTAACTACCTGTGGTAAAAACATTTTACCACTGCCAAATAAATCACCTACTACATTCATGCCATCCATTAATGGTCCTTCTATAACGCTAATAGGTCGTTTATATTTTTGTCGAGCCTCTTCGGTATCCGCTTCAATAAAATCGACAATCCCCTTTACTAAGGCATGTATTAAGCGTTCTTCTACGGTAGTATTTCGCCAAGATAAATCCGTTTTTCTTTCTTTACTTTTAC
>Ga0102815_10002628_pt1 | contig 10908 bp, 10 predicted proteins | sample ColrivemetaGS759_FD_79113 | JGI IMG/M metagenome (GOLD analysis project Ga0102815, IMG submission 79113) | Estuarine microbial communities from the Columbia River estuary - Ebb tide ETM metaG S.759 | ecosystem: Environmental > Aquatic > Marine > Intertidal zone > Estuary | place: USA: Columbia...
CCCGAGTCGATGGCGAGGGTTGGAGATTATCATGGCAAAGAAAATTTCGGCATGGGCGATGTTTTTACGCGCCTTCATCGTGACCTTAATCTCCGGTTCAGCTATGAACCCCGCGCAGGCCGACGGGCATTCTGATGATGCTGCCTGGAATTACGCTGTTTCGCTCGGCACGGCAGCGGCCATGCGTGAATATCTTCGCGCCTACCCAACCGGTGTACATATCGAAGAGGCCATTCGCATTTTGCTGGCGATGGGTGATTTCGTTGGGACTGCGGAGCTGCCTACTGTAATGCCGCAATTTGGGTTTGCACCGGTGCTGCCTATCACCTTGCCGCCGGCAACTATTACTGAAGCACCACAGATCGCGACCACCCTTTACTGAAGCCATGAAGCAGAGGTTAATGAGCATGACTAAAACATTAACATTCATGCTGGCAGCGCTCGTCATGGGCTTGGCTAGCGGTTGTGATTTGCCTGCGACCAGCGACGACCAGCAAAGTGTTGCATTACGTTATCAAGCCTCTAGTCCGACCCCGGAGGACAGAACTCCGGTTGAGATTGGAGGAGATGTGGCTGACGCCACAGCACGCGTGGCAGAAAGCTTACGAAATGCAGGTTTTACAATTCTCGACAGTGACCCGCTAGAAGGGGTCATTGATGCGCAGATTAGTGACAATCGACTGGTCAACTGCGGAAATTATCGGGCTGGGCCGGCGGGCGAAGTAAGTGCTTTTGCGGTGAATAACCCAAATGCTGTCGTGGAGGTTCCGCGCGCTGAAGGCGGAACGAGTTTTGCGAGACATCTCTTCGCGGCAAATTCACGTGTGCGGATCACATTAAGGAGCAGCAATTCGTCTTCGATGACCGAGGTAAGTGTTTCGGAAAACCATACAGTCTCGCTGCAACTTATCACGTTAACTGATGGTGCAACACTATTTAGCGAGAGCCGCACATTCCGTGGATCCATCACCACCACATTTAGCAACGGCGTCATTTGTGGTTCTGCCCGCGCAGTTCGGGCATTGATTCGGCGCAGTTAACGGGTTGGTTCACCCCAAATCCAACGCGATGCTTCGCGCCACTGGGCTGCCATTGCTTGGCCGGCTTTGCCAAGCTTGTCATATGTTGCGGCCAACTCTGCATAGACTGCCGGATCGGGTTTTATGACGCGATTACGGCGAAAAAATGCGGCGTTCTCGGTGGAAATTCTGTCACTAATCAAGCCAATTTCGGCGTTGGATTTGCGCCGTAGATCTTTCAAGAGGTCCTGCATTTTTGCGCCTCGCCCCATCGCTCGTTTCTCCTGCTCATAGGAAAGCACGGCTTCCGTCGCATCTGAAAGCCCACACAGAAAGCCGAGATGCCACCAATCTGCATAGGGCATATCACTGCCAAATGAGGCTGCGATTGTCATTTCCTTTGCGCTGTTTGGCAAAGTAAGTAATTGCTTAGCATAATCAAATGCGGCTGAAAAAGCTGGGCGCGATGCATAGTTGAACGCCCAATCTGCGACTGTGTATGGCATAATGGCGTGTTTAACGGGGCTTGCGGCTTTGCGCTCATAATCCGCGATCAGCGTTTCGCGTAAATAGAGGGTCGGCCCCGCAAACCCTTCGCAATGCCCGGTGACCAGATTCCGCGCGAGCCAAGTGACAGTATAATCCCCTGTCACCAAAACCGGATCGGGGATCGTGGATGCCAGCTGTGAATTGGGCAAAACATTTGGTTGCAGCACCAGCACATAGGCCCCGTCCATCGCTTCAAGGGCAGTGCGCTGGGCATCCCGATCTGATGCAAGAACCAGCCTCGCTTTAGGTAGGGCGTTATGAATGCGCAGACTGGTGCCGCGCGGCTCTGGGTCGGGTAGTAATGCCAAGCAATCAAAGGTGGCGAGCGGCTTCATTCGACAGCCTCCAAGCTGCTGAGAATGTCATCAGGGTCAAACCCGCGCTGGGCGGCCAGCCAAGTTAACGAATCTGCGCGAATCAATTGAAATTCGTCATCGGGATAGATTTCGCGCAATAGGTTGGCCATATGGTAGGGGGCAAATTTATCGCCGCCTTCTACCGCCTGTTCAAAGAGCGCGAGTGCCTTTTCGGTATCAATAGGACCGTCAAGGCCAAGCTCGCTCATCCGTGCCAAATTATTCACAGACGCCGCAACCTCGTTCAGCGCGCCAATTTCAAACAATTCGCGCGCACGTTTTGGGTTTGCCTTCAGGGTCAGCCCCTTAAGATACATAAAGCCAAAAGAATCACTCATCCACCAATCTAGCGGCTCTGGTCCGCTCTCTCGGAACAGGTGGCTTTCACAGGGCGAAAGATCAAAGAATTTGAGGTTCAGCGAATCATAAATGCGTTTGCCAAGCGTTATTGTTTCGGCCTCAAGCATCGCTGGATCCCAGCGAAAACCTGTATAGCGGCACTGGGCAGGGCCATCTCCAAACCGACGAGAAATAAAGTCAGACCAAAACGTTTCAAACCACGTATAGGTGTTGATCTGCGTAAAATCCCAGTCGCTGGCATGGGTCATAAAGACACCAAGCCGGGTGCCGTAAATCAGCCAATAGCCATTGTCGCAATCGGTACCGACGCTGCAACAGGCTTCGAGCCGTTGCAGCTGACGTCCACGAATTTTTTTTAAATCAACCCGGAAATGCAAGCCGCCGCCGCCAGCAAGCGACAGGCGCACGCCCTCGCGAAAGCCACAGCGAAAGGCGTGATATGGGGTTAATGCTGGGTTCACATCGGAATGGACTTCGGGGACATGCACCCGCGGGCTGGCCTTGGTCGTCGACATATGCCCACCAATTGCGTGATCGATTGACACTTTTCCCTTTGGCGAAAGCTCATGCGTGCGCATTTCGCGGATCATTTTGCCGGGCCAACATTTCAGGCTTCCATTGCCATAGGTCTGCCCGTTGATGACATTCTGGCTTGGGTATTCAACGCGGCAGCCACGCTTCAGAAACTCATCCGAAATATCGACATCCATAAACGATGGGCGGACGATAGTATCGGCATCAACCGTTATGACAAATTCACCGCCCCCCGCCTTGAGCGCGGCTTTATGACAGGCATCCAGCCCCAAAACGCCATGCACGCGCTTGGCATGGGGCGCCTTTGACAGCAGATCCGCCCAGTATTCATCTGCCCAGGGTTCGTCATACGACATGAACACAATGGGCAGATCGGTTGTTTTTACCATGCTGCGCAGGCCTTACTGATTGACGAGGTTGAAATCGAGCACTCCATATTCCGCGATCCAATCCGCTGCTGTTTGCCGCGCGGCTTCAATCTGCTCGGCAGTCATTTGCGCTTCGAGTGCGACCATTTTTTCAGCGGCCCGTTCGGCGACTGTGCGCGAACCATCGGTATCGCGCAATATACCGCCCTCATAGGCAATAATGTAATTGGCATAGGATTGGGGAAGGTCTTGATCGACACCGTCTTTGCCTGCAGCCAACACATCGCCAATAAACTCATAGGCATTAACAAAGTTGCGTTGCGCTGACAGGCGGAAATAGGCCAGTGCCTGGCGCCCGTCTTTCTCAACACCCCATCCTTTCATAAACATCCGGCCAAGGTGAAACGCTGAATAAGGGTTGCCGGCATCAGTCGCTCGCGTAAGCCAAAAAATGGCTTGCGGCTGGTTTTCTGCCACTCCTTCACCGCGCAGATAGGCCATGCCGACATTGTTCATAGCATCGGTTTCGTTATTGGCTGCAGCAGAAAGATACAGGCCGAGCGCGCGGCCATAATCCACCTCAACCCCCTGGCCGCGACGATACAGATCGCCCAGCGCAGTCACTGCATTGGATTGGCCGTTCAAGGCGGCAACCTCAAACCAGCGGCGCGCTTCGGCATAGCTTTGCGGCACACCCCAGCCTTCGCGGTAATATTCGCCCATGGCCACGCGCAAATTGCCAATACCCGCCAGCGCGCCAAGCCGCATATATTCGGCAGCCTGTGCGTCATCAATCTCAACCCCACGCCCGATGCGATAGGCATCGGCCAAGGCGCCATAAGCTGTGGCATACCCACGATCAGCAGCCAGTTGATGGAAGAAATTTGCCTCGTCATAACGTTCTTCCAGCGTTAGAACGCGCGCCAAAAGCCCGGTAATCCGCGCATTGCCCGGATCATCCTCAAGGGCTTGGATACAGGCACGCAGGGCGGCGCGGGTGTTTACCAGATCATGCGGCACACCTTCGACAAGCGCATAGGGATCACCTGGAAGTGTCGCCAAAATATCGCATTGGGTCACCAGCATTGTCAGGCCGCCGGGCACAATTTGGGCAGTGTCGTCGTTCACAATTTCTAGCGCGCGCAGCGGCTCAATACCTGATTCGGCCAAAAGCTGAAGTTGGCGCGAGGCGACGGGGGCCAGCTGATCTTCTGGGAACAACTCTACAAACAGAGCAAAATCGGTCTGATCGGCGCTGGATTTGATGGTGTTCCACGTCACCGAAGCAAGACTGATATTGCCTGTAATTGCAGCCTGCACATCCTCGGCCAAGACAATTGGCGGGTTCGGGTCAAGCCAGATTTCCTCGGTGGCATTGTCAATAAACCACGGTGTCTGCTCGCCATTGGTTGCACGACGCACCTTGGCGCGCACAAGGCGCAACACATCACGAAAATCCTGACGCGGCCCTTCCAATGTTGAGGCAAGGGCGGCTGTAAACGGGCTATTGGCGCCAACGCCATCCAAGGCAACGGCGCCGGGCGAGGTCGCGTATGAAATAATCGTATTGTCAGGCGCATCCGTTAGGGCCAGCCCAACACCCGAGGCCTGTTCGGCCCCAAAGGGCGAATTGCGGCAGGCATCCAAGATGATGACCAGTTTTTGAGCGCCGATTTCGGCAAGGCTGGCAATAACATTGGGCAGCGCAATGCCCTGATCTTCCAGAAATGTCCGCGAGGTTGGAGCAATATCTGACGGCAGCAGATAGTTCACCCCAGCCTGCTGAACACCATGCCCCGCATAGAAAAACACACCAAGTTCGGAGTCTTGCTGCTCAGCCTCAATGCGTGCCAAAGCGGTGTCCAAATCTGCCTTGGTCGCATTTTCAATCGTGTAAAGCGTAAAGCCCATATCAGACAACGCCGCCGACATGGTGCGTGCATCGTTTAAAGTGTTGCTTAGCGAGGCGACGCCTGGATCAGGATAATCTGCGTTTCCAATAATCAACGCCCAGCGATTATCGGCTTTGGCGACCGATCCTGCCAGCACTGCAGCGATCAGAAAAACGACGCGGAAGATGGAAAATTTTGTCATTGAAAACCCATTTCGTGTTCAACCCAATACTATGACCCGGTATGATGGCTCATGACTCATTAGAACCATTTGGCCTGAAAGTGCAGCTTACGCTGATACGTGTCAGAAATCGAACAAAAATCAGGTCAATCTGCAAGCCATACGAAATCGTCGCAACCGTTTGACCCGGGTTGCACCCGGCGCTAGTCTGCGCAAAACGGGCGAAAACCGATGATCATTTCTAACAGTCGAAAATTCATATTTGTCCATGTGCATAAAACAGCAGGTTCAGCGCTTAAGCTGGCCTTGCAACCTCATTTGGCTTGGAATGATCTTGTTTTGGGGGGCACACCACTTGGTGAAGCGGTAAACGACATCTATCATGATGTGTTTAAGCTTCACAAACACAGCACAATTGCCGAGATATCCAAAGTCTGTGGTCCCGAGATTGTAGAAAGCTATTATACCTTTTCAATCGTGCGCGACCCGCTGGCGCGAACCGTATCGCTTTACAACTATATCGCCGATCTGTTTCGCGTTGAAGGTAGAACCATGGGAATCGACCATGACGAAATGCGCGTGGCGGCGCGCGAACAAAACCCAAAATACACCCATCACATATTAGAGTGGTCCGCCAGCCGTGCCTATTACTCCAGCGAAAATTTCAGCGATTTTATCCGCTCGCCAGAACTGGCCCAAGATATTGGCTTTCGCCCACAGTTTGAGGCATTGCAAAGCCGTGACGGGAAATTGATGGTCGATCAGGTATTTAAGCATGAAAATCTTCTGCGTGACCTGCCGCGCATTTGGGACCGCGTCGGATGCCGATTCTTACTCCCGGTTTGGAACCGCCCCAAAGTTCAAAGGCTTAACCCGGCGGATGTATCGGCAGATGATCGCGATTTTTTGCGGAGGCGTTTTGCCGATGATTACCGCGCGTTTGAATATGAATAATAGGGGCGACGATTATGTTTATCGGGCTTGATCTGGGCACATCCGGGCTGAAGGCCATTGCCATTGGCGATGACCAAACGGTGCTGGCCGAAGCCAATGCCGCCCTGCAAGCGCATCGTCGCCATGATGGCTGGTCAGAGCAAGATCCGCAGGATTGGCTTGTCGCACTTGATCAGGCCATGCGGGCCTTGGGGGCGCAGGTTGATCTGGGTAAGGTGCAGGGAATTGGGCTGTCCGGCCAAATGCACGGCGCAACTGTTCTGGATGCCGACGATCACCCGCTTTACCCCTGCATTTTGTGGAACGACACCCGTTCCTCAGCTGAGGCTGCGGCACTGGATGCGAACCCTGCCTTTCGGGCGCAAACCGGCAATATTGTCTTTCCCGGCTTCACCGCGCCCAAAATCAATTGGCTGGCCGCGCATGAACCCGCTATCCGCGCCAAAATTGCCAAGGTTTTGTTACCAAAGGATTATCTCCGCCTGCATTTGACGGGCGACCATGTAGGCGAAATGTCGGATGCGGCCGGAACTGGCTGGCTTGATGTCGGTAAACGTGATTGGTCGGATGAGCTTTTGGCCGCCACTGGCCTGACCCGTGCCGCCATGCCACGGCTCGTTGAAGGTGCGGCGCGGTCTGGAACGCTGCGCGATGCGCTGGCTGCGGATTGGGGCTTGCCCAAAGGCGTTGTTGTAGCCGGTGGTGGTGGCGATAATGCGGCCAGCGCGGTAGGTGTGGGCGTTGTGGCGGCGGGCGATGCCTTTGTGTCACTTGGCACATCCGGGGTGCTATTTGCCGCTAGCAATGCCTATCAGCCGGATGCGGCCTCGGCTGTGCATACCTTCTGCCATGCTTTGCCAAACACTTGGCACCAGATGGGGGTTATTTTGGCCGCTGCCGATGCGCTGAACTGGTTTGCCAAAGTCGCAGGAACATCGGCCACCACGTTGACCAGCAGCCTTGGTCCGCTGCAGGCCCCAAGCCGCACCTTGTTCCTGCCCTATCTTGGCGGCGAACGGACGCCGCATAACGATGCAAATATCCGAGGGGCTTTTCTGCACATAGACCATGCAAGCGACCCTGCCGCCCTTACCCGCGCCGTGCTCGAAGGCGTAACCCATGCGCTGCGCGATTGTTTTGATGCACTGACCTCGACCGGCACACATATCAACCGGCTGATCGCCGTGGGTGGCGGGTCCAAGTCGGATTATTGGGTGCAGGCCATTGCCACATCGCTGGGCATGCCGATTGAACTGCCCGTGTCGGGTGATTTTGGCGGCGCCTTTGGGGCCGCTCGCCTTGGCATGATGGCGGCCACCGGCCAAGGCGCCGAAATCGCCACAGCCCCGAAAATTGCCCGCGTGATAGAGCCGGTGGCGGCGCTTGGCGATGCCTTTGGCCAAGCCCATGCGCGGTATCGGACCAGCTATAATGCGATCAAGGGTCTAAAATGAAACAAACAGCCGCACCAGCGCAACAAGGCGCCAGCTAACCTATGACAAATGTCATCCTGACTTGTGCGATCACCGGCTCAATTCACACGCCGAGCATGTCGCCCTATCTTCCCTATCACGCGGAGGATATTGCCAAACAGGCGATTGGTGCTGCGGCGGAAGGCGCGTCTATTTTACATTTGCACGCGCGTGACCCGGCCAATGGTCGACCGTCAGCTAACCCAGATCACTGGCGCGGGTTTTTGCCCAACATCGCGGCGGGTTGCAATGCCATCATCAATATGACAACCGGCGGGTCTGCGGTCATGAGCCTTGACGACCGCCTTGCCGCACCCAAGGAATTTGCCCCAGAAATGTGCTCGCTTAACATGGGCACAATGAATTTCGCGCTTTACCCGATGGCGACAAAAATCATCGATTGGCAGTTTGATTGGGAGAAGCCGTTTCTGGAGGGTACAGACGATCTGGTGTTCAAAAACACCCCGCGCGATATTGCCATGGTGCTGGCCGAAATGGGCCAAGCGCGCGGCGCAAGGTTTGAATTTGAATGCTATGATATTGGCCATCTGAACATGTTGGCACATTTTGTGGAGCGGGGCCTTGTCACCGGGCCGCTGTTCATTCAATTCGTGTTTGGCGTTCTGGGGGGAATGGGGGCCGAGCCTGAAAACCTAACCCATATGAAACGCGTCGCGGATCGTCTGTTTGGCGATTCTTATGCGTTTTCCGTGCTTGCCGCAGGGCGCCAGCAAATGCCGATGGGGGCCATGGCTGTGGAAATGGGCGGGCATGTGCGGGTTGGGCTGGAAGATAATCTTATGCTGGAAAAGGGTGTTTTGGCGCGCAATAACGCCGAATTGGTGGCAAAAATGCGTGATATTGTAACCGAACGCGGCCGTGCGCTGGCCAGCCCGGATGAGGTGCGCACCCGCCTTGGCCTGAAAGGGCGCGCCGGGGTACAGGCATGAGCATTGCCATTCATCTGGCCAAACCAGCCGACATGCCGCACGTCATGGCTGGGCTGCAAGGCTTGGCGGCGGATCTTGGCGATCCGTTTAATGCCAGTGCGGCGCAGGTGGAGGCTGCTTTATTTGGCGCAAACCCAATGGTGCGCGCACAACTCGCACTTCAGGGCGATAACGTGCTTGGCTTGGCCTATTATTCGCCGATGTTTTCAACAATGCTTGGCGCGGGAGGTTGTTATGTGTCTGACCTTTGGGCCGCGCAGGCCGCCCGTGGCCAAGGCCTTGGCGCGCGGCTTTTAGCGGCGGTGGCGCGTGATTCCGGGGCGGTTTGGCAGGCGAAGTTCATCAAACTTGCCGCCTATGTCGACAACGCCCCTGCCCTTGCCTTTTATGAAAAGCTGGGGTTTGAACATTTGTCCGGCGAAACGGCGCTGCGCCTAAATGAAAGCGCCATGCGCGCCTTGGGGGAAACCTTGTGAAAGCCTTTGTCGATCGCCGCCAATCTGCGCATAACCCATTGTATTTTATGGCAAATGGGCGCATTCAACCCAGCCCGGAACAGCCTGCACGGCTAGACATTCTCAGCCAATCCGCTGAAGCGGCGGGCTGCATATTGACCGCCCCACTTGATGCAGGCCTTGGCCCCATTGCAGCAGTTCATTCACCCGAATACCTAACTTTTTTGCGCAATATCTACACCCGCTGGCAGCGCATTGAAGGCGCAGGTCCCGAGGTTATTCCCAACATTCATCCTGCGAATCGAACTGATAGTTATCCGCTATCCGCGACCGGGCAATCTGGCTATCACCAAGCCGACACCGCCTGCCCGATAGGCGAACATACTTGGAATTCGGCCTATTGGTCTGCGCAAGCGGCCATTGCCGGGGCCGATGCGCTAGCCAGCGATAGCGTCGCCTATGCCCTGTGCCGCCCGCCCGGGCACCATGCCTTTGGCGACATGGCGGGTGGTTTTTGCTTTTTGAACAACGCGGCCATTGCGGCGCGGCGGTTGCAAGCCTCTGGCAGGCGCGTTGCGATTTTGGATGTTGATGTGCATCACGGCAATGGTACGCAGGGGATATTTTACAGCGATCCCAGTGTCTTGACGGTTTCAATCCATGCCGACCCGGCCCGGTTTTACCCGTTTTTCTGGGGTCATGCGCAGGAACGTGGAGCGGGCGCCGGGCTTGGCGCCAACTTCAACCTGCCGCTGCCACGCGGCACAGATGATGCCCGCTATTTGGCAGCGCTAGATACCGCGCTGACGCGGATTACGGATTTCGGGGCAGACACGCTAGTAATCGCCCTTGGGCTTGATGCCCATGAAGGCGACCCATTCAAGGGTTTTGCCATTACTACGCCGGGTTTTGCAGCTATCGCCAAGGCCATCGCCGGGCTAGGCTTGCCAATGCTGTTGGTGCAAGAAGGTGGGTATTTGTCGGACGATCTTGGCCACAACCTTATCAGTTTTTTAAATGGCGCCGCTGGATGACCACCGCTGATATTATCGTTATAGGCGGCGGTATTGCCGGGATAAGCGCTGGGGCGCGTTGCGCTGAGGGTGGGGCAAAAACCATCGTGCTCGAGCGTGAGGCGCATATCGGCACCCATTCGACTGCGCGCTCCGCTGCTGTTTATATTGCCAATTACGGTAACAAAACCCTGCGGGCCATCAACGCGGTCAGCGGCCCCATTTTGGCCGACCCCGAAGGTATTGCCGAGATTAGCCTGTTAAGCCCGCGCGGTGTTTTAACCATCGCGGATGCCGATGAGATGGATGATTTGAACGCCATGCTGGACGGCTCCACCGGTCTGCACATGCTGAGTGCAGCCGAGGCCGTTAGCCTCATGCCCATTCTGCGTGGCGATAAAATTGCCGCCGCCGCCTTCGAGGAAAATGCGCAGGACATCGACGTTGATCTGATGCTGAACGGATTTGCCAAAATGCTGCGCCGCCATGGGGGCGAAGTGGTGACGAGTGCCGAAGTGATGACGATTACACCCGGTGCAAAATGGGAAATTACCACAAAAACAAACACCTATACCGCGCCTATCGTTATCAACGCTACAGGCGCTTGGGGCGATGTGATTGCAGATATGGCTGGTATTCGCAAAGTTGGCCTGCAACCTATGCGCCGCTCTGCGGCAATTTTGCCGATGCCTAATGGTATGAATGTGTCGAATTGGCCGCTTGTCGCCTCGGCGTCGGAACGCTGGTATTCAAAACCAATGGGCGGAAAGTTGATGGTTTCGCCCGCCGATGAGGACCCGGTTTC
>Ga0102815_10002630_pt1 | contig 10905 bp, 9 predicted proteins | sample ColrivemetaGS759_FD_79113 | JGI IMG/M metagenome (GOLD analysis project Ga0102815, IMG submission 79113) | Estuarine microbial communities from the Columbia River estuary - Ebb tide ETM metaG S.759 | ecosystem: Environmental > Aquatic > Marine > Intertidal zone > Estuary | place: USA: Columbia...
CCGCGAACTCAGGCCAGGTGACCGGCAGCATCTCGGTAGTGGCATTGAGCTTCATGGTACAGCTGCCCAGCGGGATCATGGCCCGGTTGAGGGCAATGTCCTTGTCTTCCAGGTAACGCATGTAGCGCAACATCTCGGTTTCCGAGTGGTAGTCGTTGAACAGCGGGTGTTGCAGGTAATCCACCTCCCGCAGCAGTTGCTCCGGGACACCGGTGTGCTGTGCCAGCTCTGCATCCAGTGCCTGCGCGCTGCTGCTGGCGGCGCCGTCACTGAATACCGCCCACAGTGTTTCGACATTGGCCGCGGTAGTGGTTTCATCCAGGGAAATACCCAGGCGGTCGGTGCCGATAATGCGCAGGTTCAAGCCAGCGGCCAGGGCCCGCTCCACGATAGCCTGCTGCTGATCACCCACCTGGAAAGTGAGGGTGTCGAAGTACGTTTCGTTATCAGCCCCGAAGCCGGCCTGGTCCATCCCGGCGGCGAGTATGCTGGTCAGGCGCTGGATACGCTCGGCAATGCGGCGCAAGCCCTGGGGGCCGTGATACATGGCGTAAAACACTGCCATGATCGCCAGCAGCGCCTGGGCGGTGCAGATGTTGCTGGTGGCCTTTTCCCGGCGGATATGCTGCTCGCGGGTCTGCATGGCCATACGCAGGGCCTGGTTGCCGCGGCGGTCGATGGATACACCGATGATGCGTCCTGGCGTAGAGCGTTTGTAGGCGTCGCGGGTGGCGAAGTAAGCGGCGTGGGGGCCGCCGAAGCCCATGGGTACGCCGAAGCGCTGGGTATTGCCCACCACCACGTCTGCACCCAGCGCGCCGGGGGATTGCAGCAGGGCCAATGCCATGATGTCGGCTGCCACCGCCACCAGGGTGTTGGCCTCGTGGGCCTGGTTCACCTCCAGGGATATATCGCGCAACTGGCCCCGGCTGCCCGGGTATTGCAGCAGCACGCCGAAGGCCTCGGTGCTGCCCAGCAATTCGGCGGGCTTGCCGACGATCACGGCGATATCCAGCGCCTCGGCGCGGGTTGTCACCACGGCGATGGTCTGGGGATGGCAATCCTCGGCCACGATAAAGGCGTTACTGCGGTTTTTCTTGTTCACCCGGTGCAGCAGGGTCATGGCCTCGGCGGCTGCGGTGCCCTCGTCCAGCATGGAGGCATTGGCAAGATCCATACCGGTGAGGTCGAGGATCATCTGCTGAAAGGTCAGCAGGGCTTCCAGTCGGCCCTGGGAAATCTCCGGCTGGTAGGGGGTGTAGGCGGTGTACCAGCCCGGATTTTCCAGCACGTTGCGCTGGATGACCGCGGGGGTGAAAGTGTCGTGGTAGCCGGTGCCGATATAGGATTTGTTGACGATGTTCTGGTCGGCCAGCTCGCGCAGCCGGGCAATAACAGCCTGCTCGGTCTGGGCGGCGCCCAGATCCATGGGCTGCTGCCGGCGGATGGCCGCAGGTACCGTGGCGTCGATCAGGGCATCCAGGCTGTCATAACCGATGGCCTGTGCCATCTGGGCCTGCTGGTCGGGGGTCGGCCCGATATGACGTTGGATGAATTCTGCGTGGTTTTCCAGGTCATGCAGCGACGGGCGGGTCATGGCGGCTCCGTGGGTTGGATCGGCGACCGATCGGCAACAGAAAGAGGGGGTGCATTTTGAGGGCGCGATAGTAGCAGCTAGGGCCCCGGGCGGGCAATGAATTGTATGGATATTGACCATCCAAAGCCGGGTTCCCCGCCCTGCCGTGCGCTGCCCGGGTAAAGACCCCGGGGACTTGCCTTTGGCGGGTCTGCGGGTTTCACTGTGGCCTGTTTTTTTCAAGTGAGGGATAGACGATGCTGGACCTGGTTGCACCGGAAACAGTGGGCATGAACAGCGCTCAGCTGGCCCGGATTGGCGAGCACCTGCGCAGCCGCTATGTGGAGCCGGGAAAAATCCCGGGCAGCATGGCGCTGGTGGCGCGGCGCGGTAAGGCCTGCTATCTGGACGTGGCCGGTCTGCGGGATGTGGAGCGGGGCACGCCGATGACCGCCGATACGATTGTGCGTATCTACTCCATGAGCAAGCCGGTGACCTCGGTGGCGCTGATGACCCTGCTGGAGCGGGGCCTGTTCTCCCTGGATGACCCGGTACATCGCTATATTCCCGGCTGGAAGCGGCTGCGGGTGCGCACCGGCGGTTCCCACCCCCTGTTCGCAACCGCACCCTGCCAGCGGCCGATGACCATCCGCGACCTGCTCATGCACACCTCGGGGCTGACCTACGATTTCATGCACGCCAGCAATATCGATGCGGTCTATCGCGATCTCAAGCTGGGCTGGCCGAGCAAGGGCTATGTATTGCAGGACATGATCGACCAGCTGGCCGCTCTGCCGCTGGAGTTTTCCCCCGGGGAGCGCTGGAATTACTCGGTATCGACCGATGTACTGGGCTACCTGGTGGAGTTGATCAGCGGCCAGAGCCTGCCCGATTACCTGCGCAGCACCCTCTTTGAGCCGCTGGGCATGGTTGATACCGCCTTCGAGATCGCTCCGGACAAGGTGGAACGTTTCGCCTCCTGCTATGAGCGCAACCTGCAAAAGCAGATGGTCCTGCACGATGATGGCCAGGCCAGCCACTATGCCGACCGCACATTCTGGTCCGGTGGCGGTGGCCTGGTATCCACCATGGCCGATTACTACCGCTTCTGCCAGATGCTGCTCGGTGGCGGCACCCTGGACGGGCAGCGCATTATTGGCTCACGTACCCTGGCGTTTATGACCCGAAACCACCTGCCCGGGGGGGTAGACCTGGGGCAATATGCTACCGGGGCCTTCAGCGAAACAATCTACGAAGGTGTGGGTTTTGGGCTGGGCTTTGCCAACAAGGTAAACCCGGTAGCTAACGGCTATCCCTGCTCGGTGGGCAGCTTCTTCTGGGGTGGCCTGGCCAGCACCCTGTTCTGGGTAGACCCGGCAGAGGAGCTGGTGGTGCTGTTCATGACCCAGCTGATGCCTTCCAGCACCTTCAATTTCAGGGGGCAGCTGGAAAACCTGGTGTATGCCGCGCTGGAACCCGGCTAGGTCCAGAACTTTGATCCCGGTCACTTGCCGCTGGCAGCGGATGCCCTGTAGTCTTTATCACTGTAGAAGAAATAGAATGGAACAAAGCTTCCATCTACCTATAAGAAAATCGGAGAGTAACTGCTGATGCGATATTTGCCGGGAACGACCACGACCAGATTATTGCTTCCCCTGTGCATCGCCCTGACCCTGGGGGCCTGCTCGGATGGCAACAACAACAATAAAAATGACAATGGCACCGATCCCGGTGAGCCGGGCACCGACCCCATCAGTATCGAAACCCCCAATGCCGATCGCTGTGAAATCCTCGACTCCGGCACCTGCATGTTTCCCTGGCCCAGCTCGGCCTTTACCGTCGCCGATGACAGCATGGAGACCGGCCTGCGGGTAAACCTGTCCACCGAATCGATGCCCGTCAACAAGCAGGGCGTGCCGGTGGATACCACCGAGTGGAACCGCAACGATGGTTTCTCGCCTTCGCAGATGATGCTGGCCATGGTGCCGGGCGTGGACATGGATCAAACCGGCGCGCCACCTATCACTGACCTGGAACAATCCCTCAGCCCTGATTCCCCGGTGATCGTTATCAATGCCAGCACCGGTGAACAGCACTTGATATTTGCCGAGCTGGATGCCAATACCGACGACCCGGCCGAGCAGGCGTTTATTATCCGCCCGATGGTGCAGTTTGAACGCGGAGCGCGCTATATCGTGGCCCTGCGCAATATGCGCGGTGCCGATGGCGAGTTACTTGAAGCGCCCGAGGTGTTCAGGGCCTTCCGGGATGACACCCTGACGGATAACGAGGCGATCGAAGCGCGCCGTGATTCCATGGAAGCGCTGTTTGCCACGCTCGGTGATGCCGGAATTGCGCGGGATGAACTCTACCTGGCCTGGGATTTCAGCATTGCCAGCGCCGAAAATATCACCGGGCGTGTCGTGCATATTCGCGATGATGCCTTCGCTGATCTGGGCGGGGCCGCACCGGATTTTACTGTGGAGGAAGTCATCGACTACGCGCCCTGCGCTGAAACGGGATGCACGGAAGGCCAGGACGCTTACAAGTCCCGCGCGATTATCGGTACCTTCCAGGTGCCCAATTACCTGGCTTCCGATGACGGTGGGCCGGGTGTACCGTTCTACTACGCCGAGCCGGATGATGGTCTGCCCGACCGCATGGGTGGCGATAATATGCTGACCGCCAGGTTCTGGTGCAGTGTGCCGCGCTCAGTGGCAGAGGACTTCGACGCGCAGCCCAAGGCGATAGCCCGGCCGTCGCTGTACGGGCACGGACTGCTCGGCAGCGGCGATGAGGCGCTGCGTGGCACCGGATCCAATATCACCATCATGGGCAATGACCATCAGATGGTGTTCTGCGGCACCGACTGGATCGGATTTTCCGAGGGGGATATCGGCTACGCGATCCAGGTATTGCAGGATTTCTCCCTGTTCCAGAACGTGTTTGACCGCCAGCAGCAGAGTTTTCTTAACTTCATGTACCTGGCCCGCCTGCTCAAGCACGATGAGGGCTTTGCCGCTGATTCTGCCTTCCAGGCTGGCGGCGAGCCGGTGTTCGACAACAGCACTGTGTACTACGACGGCAACAGCCAGGGCGGCATTATGGGTGGTGCCCTGATGGGCGTAATCCAGGATGTGACTCGCGGCGTGCTGGGTGTGCCTGGCATGTCCTACAGCATGTTGCTGCGGCGCAGTGTGGATTTTGACCTGTACAAGCCATTCTTCACCGGAGCCGGTACCGGCGATGATGGCGGCGGTTATCCCAGCATCAAGGACCAGAGCTTCCTGCTGTCGATGGTGCAGATGCTGTGGGACAGGGGCGAGTCCAGCGGCTATGTCTACCACATCCAGGATAACCTGCTGCCCAATACACCTGCCCACGCTGTGTTGATGCACGTGGCCTATGGCGATCACCAGGTGAGCATGTGGACGGCAGAGTTTATGGCGCGCACTATTGGCGCGAAGCTGCGGGTGCCGGCGCTGGAGCCCGGCCGTCATCCCGACAACAATCCGTTCTATGCGCTGGAGCCGGTTCCCGCCGGTGACTACACCGGCTCGGTGCTGGTCTACTGGGATAACGGCCCACTGGGTGGCGGCGCTGCTGACGGTGGCTCCAGGCCACCCCCGATCGACAACACCCCACCGTTTGAGCCGAATTTCGGCAACGATCCCCACAGCCTGCCGCGCAAAAACACCACCGCCCAGCAGCAGAAATCCTTCTTCCTGATGCCCGAGGGTGAGGGCAAGTTCGTGGATACCTGTGACCCGACACTGCCCTGTACCACAGATGGTTATATGCCCGGCAGTCCCTAAACTGTCCTGACCCCGGGGCCGGGTTGATCCGGCCCCGGCTCCCGCGCCCACAGGGTCGAATTCGGCGACCCGCACCCCACCAGTCTTCCCGCTCATATCCGGGCTCTACAGCTGTGAATTATTCACCCATTATGAGAATTATTCTCATTACTGGTTGTGAATGAGAATAATTCCTACTAACATTCTTTTTCGCCAAGGTGGCGCATGACCGTAATGTAAGGGGATAGCAATGAAGAAGCTGACAACAGGCCTGGTAATGAGCCTGTGTGCAGGAGCCGCTGTGGCCGCCACGCCAACGCCCGAGGAAATGTGGGTAATTATCCAGCAGCAGCAGGTGGAGATTGCCAGGCTCAAGGAGCAGGTGGCCTCCGCTGACCAGGAGATCAAGGAAACCAGCGTCAAGGTGGAAGCCACCGCCAGCATGGTAGAGCAGGGCGTTGGCACTGGCAGCAGTTCGCTGGCATCGAGCTGGACCGAGCGCACCCAGATCGGCGGTTACGGTGAGATGCATTACAACAATCTCGATGATCAAAACGATAATGGCGGCGACAAGGACGAGATCGATTTCCATCGCTTCGTGTTTTATCTCGGGCATGAGTTCAGCGACACCACCCGCTTGTTTTCCGAGGTGGAACTGGAACATTCGGTTGCTGGCGACGACCAGCCCGGCGAGGTGGAACTTGAGCAGGCCTATATCGAGCACGACCTGAACAGTTCGACCCGCTTCAAGGTAGGCCTGTTCCTGATGCCGGTTGGTATGCTGAACCTGACGCACGAACCCGACACCTTTTATGGCGTTGAGCGCAACAACGTCGAGAAGAACATTATCCCCACCACCTGGTGGGAGGGTGGTGTGGCGCTTACCGGCGAGTTTGGCCAGGGCTGGAGCTACGAAACCGCGTTCACTTCCGGTCTCAAGCTGGATGCTGACGACGGGCAGTGGAAAATTCGAGACGGCCGCCAGAAGGTGGCGGAGGCTGATGCTTCTGATCCTGCCTACACTGCCAACCTGAAGTACACCGGTATCGCCGGCCTGGAACTGGGCGCCACCTTGCAATACCAGCAGGACCTGTACCAGGGAGAATACAGCCAGGATGTGGACGCGATGCTGTACTCTGCTCACCTGAGCTACCGCAATGGACCGTTTGGTTTACGGGCACTGGCTGCCAGCTGGGATATCGATAATGCCATCGATAATATCCAGGCGGGTGCCGATACCCAGGAGGGTTGGTACGTCGAACCTTCCTGGATGTTGATGCGCGATCTGGGCGTGTTCGCCCGCTACAGTGAATGGGATAACCAGGCCGGTGGTGGCGGGGATACCCAGTTCAGCGAATGGGATGTGGGCTTCAACTACTGGCTGGAGGAGCACGTGGTGCTGAAAGTGGATTACCAGTTCCAGGACGCGCCCGACAACCAGCAAGAACTGGAAGGCCTGAACCTGGGAGTTGGCTGGAGTTACTGATGCCCGCTAAACAAAGACCCGGCGCGCTGTTGCGCACCACAGTGGCCGCCATCCTCGTGATGGCGGCCACTGCCGTTGTTGGCGAGGAATACCTCAGCCGGGATGCGTTCCTGGACCTGGTCTTTTCCCGGCAGCAGCCGGACCAGCAGCAGCCGGAACTGAAGACCCTGTGGATTACTGAAGAGACCCGTGCTGCCGCGAAGGCGGCGGTTGGCTGGGCGCCTGCTGCGCTGCGCTTGCGCTATTGGCAGGCGGGATCACGCACTGCCTGGATCCTGGAAGACATCGGCAAGCACAAACCCATCACTCTGGGTATTGCGGTTGCGGATAATCACATCGAGCGGGTGGATGTATTGGCATTTCGCGAGAGCCGTGGCTGGGAAATTCGTTACCCGTTTTTTACCAGCCAGTTCAGCGGCCTGCGCCTGGCAGATGACGGCTACCTCGACAAATCAGTAGATGGTATTACCGGCGCTACCCTGTCAGTGCAGGCCACCGAGCGCATGGCGCGCCTGGCCCTGTGGCTGGACGCGCAGGTGAGTGGCTGATGCGTCGCGGCGCCCGGTTGCTGGGTTTGCTGTGGCGCTGGCACCGACGCCTGGGTTTGGTGGCTGCGGTATTTGCCGTGCTATTGGCCATCACCGGTATTGTGCTCAACCACTCCCCGGCGCTGGGCCTGGACCGGCGCTTTGTGAGTTGGGACTGGCTGCTGCAGGCCTACGGCGATGATTCGGCCGACCTGCCAGCGTTTCAGGTGGGCGATCACTGGCTATATCGCGCAGCGGATGGCCGGGTGTACCTGGATGCCGTTGACGTGGCGCCCTGCAACGGCGCTCTGGTAGGTGCGGTGCCCGCCGATGGCCTGCTGCTTGCAGCCTGCGCCGGTGAAATACTGCTGCTTAGCACTGCCGGGGAGCTGGTGGAGTCGATCAGTACCGGTCTGCCCGAGCCGCTGTTGGGCCTGGGACTGTTGTCGGGCCAGGCCAATGAGCAACTGGCCCTGCAGTCCGCGCAGGGCTGGTGGCTGGCCGACCTGGAGCAGATGGATTTCAGCCAGCGCGCAGCGGGCGGGGCGTTTATCAGCCAGTTTGCCCCCGGGGTGCTGCCCGAATCCGTGCGCCGGCAATTGCCGGCCCAGCCGCAGTGGCTGAATTGGGAGCGGGTGATGCTCGATCTGCACAGCGGGCGCATTGCGGGCAGGGTGGGGGTGTTGTGGGTGGATCTGGTTGGCCTGTTGCTGGCCAGCCTGGCCATGAGCGGCGTCGCCATGTGGTGGCTGCATCGCCGCCGGCGCCTGTGAGTTGGCTAGTCCGCGGCCTGGTAACAAATATCCGTGACGTAGTAGAGCTTCTCCCCGGATGGACTCTGCACCCTGACCTCGTCGTCCAGGGCCTTGCCCAGTAGCGAGCGCGCCATCGGCGAATCCATGGACAGCTTGCCCTCGGCCAGGTCGAACTCATCCGGGCCGACGATACGCCAGCGCTTCTCCATGCCCTCGGCATCTTCCAGGCTGACCCAGGCGCCGAAGTAAATCTTGCTGGTATCGGCAGGTGCCTGGTCGACCACTTGCAGTTCATCCAGTCGCTTGTTGAGGAAACGCACCCGGGAGTCGATTTCGCGCAGGCGCCGTTTGCCGTAGATGTAATCGCCGTTTTCCGAGCGGTCGCCGTTCTTGGCCGCCTCGTGCACAGCGTTGGTGACCTGCGGCCGCTCCACCTTCCACAACTGGTGCAGTTCCTGGCGCAGGCGCAACTCGCCCTCGGGGGTGATATAGGTGGAGCCGCGGACGCGTGGGGGGCGGTATCTGCTCATCGGCGCTATTGTAGTTGCCGCGGCGGCACAATCACAGCGCCGATACTGGACGCGGCGGGCAGCGGCTGATAGAACAGCTGCTGAAAATGCAGCACACGGTATTACACAGCGCAGGAGCAAACGCAGGTGAAATCAACTCGCACAATCTCAACCCGGTTCATGCTGGTCCCTTTATGGGCTTGCCTGTTGGCTTTGCCTGCCCAGGCCCAATGCCCCCGCTTCAGTGGTGCCTTGGAGCAGGGTGGGTTTATCTGGGCAACGGTTGCCCCCGGTAGCAAGGTCACCCTCGACGGCGAACATCTGGACGTGCTGGCCGATGGCACCACTTTCGCCGGCTTTGGCCGCGATGCCGCCGCGACCGCGCAACTGGTGGTGACCGGAGAGCAGCCCTGCACGGAGACCCTACAGGTGGCCGCCCGCGAATACCGCATCCAGCGAGTGGAGGGGGTACCCCAGAAAACCGTCACCCCACCCAAGGAAGAGCTGGAGCGAATCCTGCGGGAGCAGGCGCTGGTGAATGCCGCCCGTGCGGAAAGCTTCCAGCGCCCTGACCTCTTGGTCGGGGTAATAGGCGGCTTTGTCTGGCCGGCCCAGGGACCAATCTCCGGCGTGTATGGCAGCCAGCGTTACTACAATGGCAAGGCCGGGCGCCCCCATTACGGGGTGGATGTGGCAGCGCCCACGGGCACCCCGGTTATGGCGCCGGCGGCCGGGATTGTCACCCTGGCCGAGCCTGACCTGTTTTACTCCGGCGGTACGGTGATCCTCGACCACGGCTACCAGGTGTCATCGACCTTCCTGCATATGAGCGAGGTGTCGGTAAAAGTGGGCGATGAGCTGCGCCCCGGCGACCTGATCGGCGCCATCGGCGCCACCGGCAGAGCGACCGGTCCGCACCTGGACTGGCGGATGAACTGGCGCCAGCAGCGTATCGACCCGCAGCTACTGACGCCGGCAATGCCCGCTCCCGAGCCGGAACCCGAGTCAAAGCCTGAGCCCGGCCTCGCACAAAAGCCCGTGCCCAAGTCCTGAAAAAGTCCGTATAATATCGCTCCCTTTTAGCTTCCAGGCCTGTCGGTGACTGCAGTTGGTCCGGGAGAGGCTTCGCGAGACGGTAGATGATAGACAAGAAATTACTCAGTATCCTGGTGTGCCCGGTCAGCAAGGCGCCGTTGGTGTACGACCAGGACAAGGATGAACTGATCTGTAAGGCGAGCGGGCTAGCCTATCCGGTGCGCGACGGTATTCCGGTGATGCTGGAAAGCGAAGCCAGGGTACTGACCACTGACGAGAAGCTGGGGTAGCTGGCCATGAGTAGCGATACCATTTTCGGCAAGATCGTCAGCGGCGAAATTCCCGCCGAATTCCTCTACGAGGACGAACACTGCATTGCGATCAATGACGTTAACCCCCAGGCCCCGGTGCATGTGCTGGTAATCCCCAAGCGCGGTATTGCCCGGCTGGTGGACGCGCAGGACGATGACCAGGCCCTGCTGGGCCACCTTATGCTGGCGGCGGGCAAAGTTGCCGGGCAACTGGGTGTGGCAGAGGCTTTTCGCCTGATTATCAACAACGGCGCCGGCGCAGGCCAGACCGTATTTCACCTGCACCTGCATATAATTGCAGGCAGGGAGTTTGCCGAAGGGCATATGGCTGGCTGAGGCCATCAGGCCGCAGCCCCCAACCTCATAACCGGAAAAACTTATGAAGACCGTAGAGATACGTGAGGCCTTCCTGGCCTATTTTGAACAGCTTGAGCATACCCGTGTCGCCAGCAGCTCACTGGTGCCCGGTGATGACCCCACACTGCTGTTCACCAACGCGGGCATGAACCAGTTCAAGGATACCTTCCTGGGCACCGACCCCCGACCGTATGTGCGTGCCACCAGCAGCCAGCGCTGTGTGCGCGCCGGCGGCAAGCACAATGACCTGGAAAACGTCGGCTACACGGCCCGTCACCACACCTTTTTCGAAATGCTGGGTAACTTCAGCTTCGGCGATTATTTCAAGCGTGAGGCCATCGGCTATGCGTGGGAGTTTCTTACCGGAACGCTCGGTTTACCCCCCGAACGGCTGTGGATAACGGTACACACCTCCGATGACGAGGCCGAGCAGATCTGGATTAACGAGATCGGCTTCCCAAAGGAGCGCATTTCCCGGCTCGATGAAGACAACTTCTGGCAGATGGGCGATACCGGCCCCTGTGGGCCCTCCAGTGAAATCTTCTACGATCACGG
>Ga0102815_10002642_pt1 | contig 10885 bp, 8 predicted proteins | sample ColrivemetaGS759_FD_79113 | JGI IMG/M metagenome (GOLD analysis project Ga0102815, IMG submission 79113) | Estuarine microbial communities from the Columbia River estuary - Ebb tide ETM metaG S.759 | ecosystem: Environmental > Aquatic > Marine > Intertidal zone > Estuary | place: USA: Columbia...
CGCAGGCGCCAACCGATGTGGTCGCTGAACTCGACCAGCTACGTGCCGTGCAGCAGGCCGCCTATACCGATGTCGAAAAACAGCATATTCACCTGCTCGACATTTTGCGCGAGGAGTTACCCGACGACGCGGTCATCATGGGCGACATCGCACAGCTGGTGTATACCGGTACCGCCGCGATGAAAACCCTGCAACCGCGCACCTGGTTCTACCCTGCCGGTTTCGGCACTTTGGGTTGCGCGCTACCGGATGCTATCGGCGCCAAACTCGCCCTGCCCGATAGAACGGTGATCGCGCTGGTTGGCGATGGCGGCTTCATGTTCACCGTCAACGAACTGGCGACCGCGGTCGAGGAAGGTCTTTCGATTCCTATCATTCTCTGGCACAACCACAGTTATGCGATGATTCGCGATGGCATGGTCAAGCGCGGCATCCCGGAAATAGGCGTCAATCCGCGCGCTCCTGATTTCATCAAACTCGCCGATGCCTTCGGTTGCCCCGGCAGCCAGGTAAACAGCGACGATGGTTTTCGGCAGGCCTTACAAGCGGCGCGCATACACGCGGGACCAAGCCTGATCGTGGTGCTCGAAAACGACGCCTGGTTAAGCGGCTAGTAGATATCCCTGGCAGATAAAGCGGAGAGGATCTCAGGCATGCTGACAACCGACAAGATCAACTGTTCACGTAGAACGCGAAACGCGGGTGCTGACATTTACACAGCCCGGTTTGGTGACGGTACGGCGCAATGCTGCCCGCGTGCCGCGCGGTGGTCACCTGTTGCTGGTGCCGAGCGAAATGGAGCGTGACGATGTACCCGCGTAAAATGTCCCTGCACAAAGCAAAAATCCAATCTGCAGTCCCGCATAACAAAACCGGACACTATTTGTTGCCGTCGCGATGAAGTATTCGGCAACCACCTTACTCAGCCAGGCTTTGCGCGGTCAACGCAAATGGCCCGCTATCATCGCGCCCGCACAACTCAAACAACATTATGACGCAATCATCGTCGGCGCTGGCGGACACGGCCTCGCCAGCGCGCATTACCTTGCCGAAAACCATGGAATGAGTGATGTACTGGTGCTCGACAGCGGCTGGATCGGTGGCGGCAATACGGCGCGCAATACCACTATTGTGCGCTCCGACTACCTGTTGCAACCCAGTTTCGCACTGAAAAATTTCGCCCTGAAACTGTGGGCACAGTTAAGCCAGGAGCTGAACTTCAACCTGATGTACTCGCCGCGGGGCTATATAGACCTGGCCCATTCAGACGGTGAACTCGAGCACTTCATGCTGCGCGCCAACGCAATGCACCTCGCTGGTGCCGATGTATCGATATTGAATCGCAACGAAATTGCCGAACGCGAGCCAGCCATCGACCTCGATCCGCAGGCACGCTTTCCAGTCAGCGGCGCGCTGTTTCAGCCCGAAGGTGGCGTGGTACGCCATGACGCCGTCGCCTGGGGTTTCGCCCGAAGCGCCAGCGCAAAGGGTATTCACATACAGCAGAACTGTGCGGTGACGGGGCTGACGATCAAGGCTAACCGAGTCACCGGTGTCAGCACGCCACTAGGGGAATTCGCTACCGAAAAACTATTGATCTGCGCGGCGGGTGCGACCGCCCCGCTTGCCGAATTGGCCGGCATTCGACTGCCAATGCAAATGATAAACGTGCAGGCTTTCGTCACCGAACCGGTAAAGCCGATACTCGACTGCGTCGTCAATTACAATGCAGGGCTCTCCTATATCAGCCAGAGCGACAAGGGTGAGCTGGTGCTCGGCGGCGCCACCGATGGCTATTTATCCCGGGCACGACGCGGCAGCTTTGCCCGCATTGAGGATACCCTGGCACGCGCCTTACAAATGTTTCCCTGGCTATCGCAGCTGCGCATGTTGCGCCACTGGTCGGGCAGCGCCGATATTCCGATGGATGGTAATGCCATCGTGGGCGCTACCGCGGTTAACGGCCTGTTCGTGAATTGCGGCTGGGGCTACGCGGGCTTCAAGGCGACCCCGGCAGTTGGCTGGCATCTGGCCGAACTCCTCGCCAGCGGCACCGTCCCCGAGACCTTGCGGCCGTTTGCGTTGGAGCGTTTCGCCGAAGGTGCCCTCATCGACGATGCCGGCATCGGCCCTTATCCCTGGCGCCATTGATATGCTGCTAATCCCCTGCCCAAATTGCGGCCCGCGCGATGAGAGTGAATTCGACTACGGCGGACCGGCAATCGCTTTGCCGGCACTCGAAGCATTGACCAGCGACTGGCACCAGGCCCTGCATTTGAGCAGTACTACAGACCAGCGTGTCGACGAGCACTGGTACCACGGCGCTGGCTGCGAGTGCTGGATTCGTATCAGGCGCGATTTAGTGACGCACGAGATCAATGATGCCGCTACCGGCGGCGATGAGGTCGATGCATGATCCAGGTGCAACGCTTACCCACGGGTGGACTGATCGATCGCGAAGCAACGCTCTACTTCAGCTTCAATGGCCGCTTGTTAGAGGGGTATCCAGGTGACAGCCTGGCTTCGGCACTACTCGCCAACAATATCTCCACGGTTGCGCGTTCGTTCAAGTATCACCGTGCTCGCGGAATTCTCTCCGCGGGGCTGGAAGAACCCAACGCATTGGTTAGCTGCATTTATAACGGCGTCATTGTCCCTAATTTAAAAGCAACCGAGGTAAGACTGGAAAAAGGGTTAGTAGCTTACAGCCAGAATTGCTGGCCATCCGTCAAACTGGACTTCGGCGCATTGCTGCAATCTGCAGCGGCATTGCTCAGTGCCGGCTTCTACTACAAGACCTTCATGTGGCCGCCACGAGGCTGGCACCAGCTTTATGAGAAAATGATACGCCGTATTGCGGGACAAGGACGGGCCTCAACCCGGGTCGATTCCAGGCTTTATGACAGGCGCAATGCTCACTGTGACCTGCTGATCGTCGGTTCGGGAGCGGCTGGTCTCTCGGCTGCACTGGCCGCCGCTGATTCAGGATTTTCTGTGATGTTACTGGAGCAGGACTCACTACCGGGTGGCTCGACATTATGGGAGAGCGGAGAGATCGACTCCATGCCGGCGTCGAGATGGTGCGAGCAGACATTAAAAACCCTGATGGCCAGTCGGAATATTCGTATCAAGTGCAACACTCTCGCGTTCGGACACTACGATCACGGTCGGGTGATGGCAGTCGAAGCTGCAGCCGACGGCGTTGATTCGATCAGCTGGCGTATTCGTTGCCGGTATCTCCTGCTCGCCTGCGGCGCCAGCGAGAGACCGCTGATTTTCCCCGACAATGATCGCCCCGGCATCATGCTGGCGGCCTCTGTGCGTCAGTACATTCATCGCTATGCCGTGGCACCGGGTCGACGCGCGTTTCTGGCGGTTACCGACCCGGCGGAACTCGCCGCTACCCGACAGTCGCTACAGCAGGCCGGTATCGAGATCGTCGCAGAACTGCAACCCGGTGAACACATACAGTCCACGCGTGGACGATTGCGACTGACCGGTGTCACCTGTTGCGATAACGGCGGTGCCCGACGCCACATTGCCTGCGATCTCCTGTGCAGCTCGGCAGGTTGGAACCCCAATGCGCAGCTTGCCGCACAGCTCCCTGCACAGACGGGCAGCAGCCTGCAATTCGACCCTGTCGCAAATGCACTATTACCGCCCACAGAATCTCCTCCAGTGTTTAGCTGCGGTGCAGGACGCGGACTGGCCTCGATGACCGCTTGTGCGCGCGATGGACAATTGCAGGCCCAACGCGCCCTCGTCGCACTGGGCGGGCAGGAATATCCTGATACGCCACTGCCCGAGATCGAAAGTCCTGCGCAAAGAGCCGGGTTCCACGATGGTCGCGACATGGCTTTTGTCGACCTGCAGAACGACGTAACGCGTAACGACCTCGAGCAGGCGGTGGACGAGGGTTACGGTCACGTGGAACTGCTAAAACGCTATACCACGCTCGGCATGGGTACCGATCAGGGCAAAACCGGCTGGAGCAACGCCATTCTCGAAATCAGCCGCATCACCGGCCAGGATCCCGGCGCAATCGGGCACACCACCTTCCGCCCACCCTATTCACCGGTCAGCCTCGGGACGCTGGTCGGTGCCGAGATTGGCCAGCACATGACACCGTTGCGCCACACCCCTTTTCATCGAGTATTCACAACTGCTGGCTGCGTGTTTCAAACGTCGGGTGACTGGCTTTACTCGCGCTATTTTCCACAGCCCGGCGAAACCATGTCAACCGCTATCCGGCGCGAGGTCCTCGCCGTACGAGCCGCCGTCGGCTGCGTCGACATGTCAACGCTGGGTAAGGTGGACGTGCGCGGTCGCGACGCGCTCGAATTCCTGCAGCGTATCTACTGCAACAATCTCGATTCGATCCAGCCGGGACAACTGCGCTACGTATTGATGCTGCGCGAGGATGGCCTGCTGTTTGACGACGGCACCGTTTCCCAACTCGATGATCATCATTATCTTGTCACCATGACCACGGCGAATACGATGGCGGTGTGGCGCTGGTTGAACAAACTGCTACAGGTCCACTGGCCCGGGCTCGATGTGCAACTCACCTCAGTCAGCGATCACTGGGCATCCCTGGCCATCGCTGGACCGCAATCCCGGAAGTTACTAAAGGCGCTCAACCCCAGTTTCGCCTGTGATCGGTCGAGCTTCCCATTTGCCCGTGTGCGCCAGGGGGAGCTCGACGGACAGATCCCCTGCCGGGTATTCAGCATCAGTTTCTCGGGCGAACTCAGCTATGAGATTAACGTGCCGGCTGGCTTTGCGTCGACACTTTTCCAGCGTGTCATCGAACAGGGTAAAGAATTCGGGATCACCCCCTACGGACTCGAGGCACTCGACATTCTGCGCATCGAAAAGGGTCACTTGTCGATTGGCACTGAAATCGATGGCCGCACCACCGCCGCAGACCTCGGACTGGAACGCATGGTATCCACGCGCAAATCGTTCATCGGTTCGAGCCTGTTACAGCGCCCGCAATTACAACGCGACGATCGTCGACAGCTGGTCGGTCTGTTGGCGCTGGAAGATCACTACCCGATTCCGCCGGCTGCACATCTGTGCGACCAACCCTGGGAACCCGGAAGCATACTGGCACCTCAGGGCAGCCTGACGGCCGCGATCGATAGTCCCACGCTGGGGCGCTCGATCGCGCTGGCCCTGTTACACAATGGCCAGCGAAGACTCGATGAAACCCTGTGGGCGGTGTCACCACTAACACGACAGTCTGTTGCCGTCAGGGTCACCAGCCCCTGTTTCGTGGACATCGAAGGGAGGCGCGTACATGAATAGCATCGACCTCGACCAGCCGCCCAGCAACTCTGCCACCGCCGGCAGCACGCTGCGCAGCGAAAACGCCGACCTCACACTGACTGAGATAGAGATTATTGCGCTGTGGTCTATTCAGGGCAATTACCAACAGGATCTGGCTGATTTCGTTATGGCTGTTTTCTCCGAATCCGTTGCGGCCTGTGGCATGACAAGTACAGATGACCTGCGCCTGCTAAAGCTGTGGCCACAACGAGCCTGGTTGCTCGCGCATCGACACGGCCTGCCGGCAGAGATTGCCGCTTTCGAGGCTTTGATGACCGATATTTCACATGGCCTATGCGAGTTTCGCCTGGGCGGCGAACACGCCTGGGCATTCCTCGGCAGTTACACTTCGGTTGATCTTGCAGCGCCGGTTGGTAGCGGCTGCAGGCGCTGTCTGCTGGGTCAGTATCCGCTGGTCCTGTGGTGGGATGATATTGGCGGTGCACGCGATATCCACCTGCTGATCGAGCGCTCTTATGCGCAATCGTTTTTCGACTACCTGGCCCAGCTGATGACGCGCTGGCGGGCAACCACCTCATGATAGACTCACCTACCCTGACAGGCTCACCGGCGGCCCATACCGATATGACTTCCAGCAAGCAGAAACTGCCCAGAAACGTAACCGTAACGTCACTCAATGATCGTATTTATCAGAGCGTAAAGTGGTCGCTAATCATCGGCGAGTATTTCCCGGGCAGCGTGTTGTCGATTCGCTCACTGGCAAAGAAAATGGGGACCAGCACCATGCCGGTGCGTGAAGCGCTTACCCGCCTCGCATCGGAACGCCTGTTGCAATCATCGGTGAAGCGCTCTTACAAGGTCGCTGAACTCGATCCCAAACGTGTAGCTGATCAGTTTTTTCTGCGCGCGCGTCTCGAAGGTATCGCAACCGAGATCGCTGTACCCAATATGACGGCGACCGAAATCGATGAGCTGGAAACCCTCGCGCAGATGATGGAACGCGACATCGAAACCGGCAGCAACGAGAACTACATCGTGCGCAATTACAACTTTCATTTTTCTATTTACGCGGCGAGCCGCAACGAAGAGCTGTTCTGGTCGATCGAGCGCCTGTGGGCGCAAACGGGTCCCTATCTCGCGCAGGCAGTGCGCAATCAGAATATGCCGAGGGAATGGCAGCTGCTGCACACCCAGATCGCGAAGGCTATACGCGCTCGCAATGCTACCAGGGCAGCCCACCTGATCGAAAAAGACATCAGCTGGGGCGTCGAGACTTTCGCCTCCTTTACTGCAAAAGAGGATAAGAGCAAATGAAATCAAGTGCCAGGGTCGTTGTCATCGGCGGGGGTGTCGTCGGTTGCTCGGTGTTGTATCACCTTTCCAAAAATGGCTGGAGTGACGTGATGCTGATCGAGCGCACCGAGTTGACCTCCGGTTCGAGCTGGCATGCTGCGGGCGGATTATTCACCATTACCCGGCCAAACACGGCTGCCGAAATACATCGCTATACCTTCCAGATCTATAGCGAACTGGAAAAGGAGTTTGATCAATCCTGCGGCTTTCACTTTACCGGTGGGATCAACATCTGCCGCACCCAGGATGAGATCGACAGCAACGCGATGATGCAAAGCGCCTGTCGCCGTCTCGGCATCGAAAGCCATTTCATATCGCTCGCCGAGGCGAAGGAAAAAGTGCCGCTGCTGGATACCTCGCACATGGTCGGCGCCTTGTGGGAAGAGGAAGGCGGCCATGTCGATCCGGCTTCAGCCACCCAGGCATTCGCCGCCGCCGCGCGCAAGCTCGGTGCCGATATCTATCGCCACACCCCGGTGATCGAAACCACGCAGCGCGCCGATGGCAGCTGGGATGTAGTTACCGAAAACGGCACCGTGCATGCCGAATACCTGGTCAATGCTGCCGGCCTGTGGGGGCGTGAAGTGGCAGCGTTAGCCGGCATCGAATTGCCACTGGTGCCAGTCGAACATCACTACCTGGTGACCGACACCATGCCTGAGATCGAAAGCCTGGGCTACGAACTGCCACAGATCAACGACAACGAAACCGGCGCCTACGCCCGCCAGGAAGGCCAGGGCCTGCTGCTCGGCGCCTATGAGAAAATCTGCACGCACTGGGCACTCGACGGCACGCCCCTCGATTTCGGGCATGAGTTACTGGACGAAGACCTGTCGCGCATGGACTGGAATTTTGAAAAGGCGGTCGAATTGATGCCCTGCCTCGCCGAGGCCGGTATAAAGCGCATCATCAACGGGCCGATGATTTTTTCGCCCGATCTCGGCCCCTTGATCGGGCCACACCCGGCGCTGCAGAATTATTTTTGCGCCAATGGCGTCATGGCCGGTTTCAACCAGGGCGCCGGTATCGGTCGCGTACTCGCCGAGTGGATTATCCAGGGTGAACCGGATATCGACATTTTCTGCTGGGATGTGGCGCGCTTTGGTGACTGGGCCAGCAAATCTTACACCGAACAAACCACTCGCTACTTTTATGAAAACCGTTCCGAAAAAATATTCCCCTACCAGGAATTCGACGTTGGCCGCCCGATTCACAAACCCGCGGTGTATGACCGCCTGCAAGAGGCCAACGCGGTGTTCGGGTCCTCCTTCGGCCACGAACACGCCAACTGGTTCGCCGCGAGCAAAGCACAAGCAAAAGACAGCCTGACCTATCGCCAGCCGAACTGGTGGCAGCCGGTTATCGACGAAGGCAAACGCTGCCGCAACGAACTCGGCCTGATGGAGTTTTCAGCAATGGCCAAATTCGAAGTATCCGGCCCCGGTGCCGAGAACTGGCTCAACCATCTGCTGGCAAATCGAATGCCGAAAATCGGGCGCATGACGCTGTCCCCGATGCTGTCTGCGCGCGGTCGCCTTGCTGGAGATTTCTCTGTTTCACAGATCGAGCCAGAGCGCTTCCTGTTGCTCGGGGCCGACTATATGCAACTCGCTTTCATGCGCCATATGAACCAGTTTCTGCCGGTTGATGGAGTCAGCTTCACCAATTTATCTTCAACCTATGGGGGCTTGCACCTCTGCGGCCCCAACGCGCAGGCATTAATCACTCGACTGGCAAAACACGACATGGACAGCAGCAGCTTTCCATTCATGTCAGCAGCCGAGATGACGATCGGCGACATCGGTAAAGTCCAGGTTTTGCGGGTTTCCTTCACCGGCGAAACCGGCTACGAGATGTATCTGCCAATGACCAGCCAACTGGCGCTGTTTGATCTGCTGCGTGCCGAGGGCGCTAATCTCGGCCTTGGCCTCGTTGGCACCCGCTGCCTGATGCAGACCCGCCTGGAAAAGAGTTTTCCCGCCTGGGCGCTGGAACTTTCCTCGGATTACACCGCGGTCGAGGCTGAACTGGATCGTTTCGTCAAAACTGACAAGGGAGACTTCATCGGTCGCGATGCATTTCTGAACGCACCCGCGCCGCGCGAAAAGTTCGCCACCTTTACGGTGGATGCCGGTGACTGTGTGGTGTGGGGCGACGAGGCCATCTTTCTCGATAGTAAACCTGTCGGTTACGTCACCTCGGGTGGCTTCGGCCCGACCTGCGAGCAGCATATTGCACTGGGCTACGTAAATTGCGATGCTTACCGGCCCGGGGGGCAGTACGCGGTCGAAGTGCTCGGGCAACTGGTTGCCGCAGAGCTGCAAACAGAACCGCTATACGATCCCACCGGCGCAAAAATGCGAGCATGAGGTCGAAATGAAACACTTGCTGACACAGACTCCGGCCACCACCGAGTTCTGGCGATTTCCGATCATGGGTGAAGAAACCTGGGCCGGCGTGGGTGCGCACAATGCATTCATCCGCAAAACCAGCAATCTTAACCATTCAAGGAAATTCGATTATGTCACGCCGACGCAGCAATTCACTTAGTTCACGCAAGTCCAGTCGTAACCGGGGTTTCACCCAGTTGCCTTTTTCCCCACTCAGTAATCCCTATCCACCGATGGAGATCATTTCCGCGGATCAGGTGGAGACCATTCATCGCGCCAGCCTCGAAATTCTGCGCGATATCGGCTTGCGTGTGGAAAGCCCGAGTGCGCTGAAGCTGTTAACTGATCTGCGCGCCGACGTCGACCACGATACGGGCCAGGTTCGTTTCGATCCAGCACTGATCGAAGAGCTGATAACCGATCTCCCTTCCGAGTTCACCATCCATGCGCGCAACCCCGCCAAGACCGTGCGTATGGGCGGCAATTCCATCGTTTTTGCGAGTGTCTGCGGGCCATCCTTCGTCTCCGATCTGGATCGGGGCAGACGCGCTGCCACTCACCATGACATGGAAAACTTCGTCAAACTGACGGGCAGCCTCAACATTCTCCATCACGAGGGCGGTAGCGGTCCCGAACCACTGGACCTGCCACCCGGTAGTCGTCACCTCGACATGATGTACGCGCAGATCACCCTGACCGACAAGGGCTGGCAACCGAGCTGGCTGAACACCGCAAATCGGGCACGCGACTGCATCGAGATGGCCAAGATCGCACTACAAACCGACGATGAGGGATTAAGGCAACGCCCCGCCATCATCGGCGGCCTTAATACCAATTCGCCGCTGCTGTTCGACGAGGGCCAGGCCGACGGCATGCGCATATTCGCCGAAGCGGGGCAACCGGTGCACATCACCCCCTTCACACTGGCGGGTGCCATGGCGCCGGCGACGGTCGCAGGTGCCGTGACCCTGCAAAATGCCGAGGCACTGGGCTGCATCGCACTCACCCAGGCTGCAGTCCCCGGGTCACCGACTTTTTATGGCCACTTCACCTCAAACGTCGACATGCGCACCGGGTCGCCCGCCTTCGGCACTCCGGAGTACGCGCAATCGGTGATCATGTCGGGCCAGCTGGCGCGACGCTACGGACTACCGCTGCGCTCATCCAGCACTACGGCTTCTGCCTGCGTCGATTTACAGGCAACCTACGAGAGCGACATGTCGATCAATGCCTGCATCCAGGCGCACGTCAACAACGTCATGCACGCCGGCGGCTGGCTCGAGGGCGGCCTGACCTGTTCCTTTGAGAAACTGATTCTCGACGCCGAGTTGCTGCAAATGCAGGCTGCTTTCCTGCAGCCGGTAGTCATCGACGAAGACAGCATGGGTCTCGAGGCCATCGCCGAAGTGGGGCCCGGCGGCCATTTCTTCGGCACCGCGCACACCATGGAACGCTACGAGAAAGCATTCTATCAGCCGATCCTGTCGGATTGGCGTAACTTCGAAACCTGGCAGGAAGACGGATCCAAAACGGCAACCCAACGCGCCAATGAAATCTGGAAACGCTTACTCGCTGATTACCAGAAACCGGCTATCGATCCAGCCATTGAAGAGGAACTCCAGGCTTACATGGCGCGGCGCAAAGAGGAAATTGCGCGTGAATGAAGCACTGTTCAACGGCGCATGTAACCTGCTGCAGAACTGCGCTGGTGCAATGGCAGGGGATCGCGTGTTACTGGTTGGAGAACAGGGAGCGGCGCCTTTTTTCGACCCGCGCCTGTGCGACGACCTCGCAGAGGCCTGTGCAACACTGGATCTCGAATACACAATTGTGCTTGCCGAACCCGGCGC
>Ga0102815_10002652_pt1 | contig 10863 bp, 12 predicted proteins | sample ColrivemetaGS759_FD_79113 | JGI IMG/M metagenome (GOLD analysis project Ga0102815, IMG submission 79113) | Estuarine microbial communities from the Columbia River estuary - Ebb tide ETM metaG S.759 | ecosystem: Environmental > Aquatic > Marine > Intertidal zone > Estuary | place: USA: Columbia...
CCATCTACCGAAATCGTCATCCCGAAATCAATCGAAGTTGTCATCGTCGCATCTACCAATATTGTCACCCGGCATCTACCGGTATTGTCACCCCGACATCTACCGAAATCGTCATCCCGGCATGCTTTTAGCCGGGATCCAGCATACTAAACCTGCACAATCAGATTCTCTCCATTCCTGCAATCAGCAGAGAAATAGCGACCAGTATTTTGTCTATTCAACCGATTGCAGTATATTCTCAGCACAGCCCAACAACAGACAGCCTGAACCATGTCCGAACGACCCACAAAAACCGCCCTCGTCACCGGAGCCAGTTCAGGCATCGGACTGGCCATCAGCCAGACATTACTCAAACAGCAGTACCGGGTCATCGGTCTCGCACGTGATTTCAGCAAGGTCAACATAGATAACCCGCTTTTCGAAACGCATACCCAGGATTTAACTGACCTCAACGGCACCTCAGACTGGATCAAAGACCTGGGGAAAAAAACCACCATCGATTTTTTCATCCATAGCGCCGGCTCCGGCCTGTTCGGCTCGATAGAACAGTTTTCGGTGCGCCAGATCGATCAGTACCTGAAAGCCAATCTAAGCAGTGCACTGGTACTCGCGCATCACATCGTACCGGCCATGCGCCGCCACAAAGCCGGACGCATCGTATTCATCGGTTCCGAGTCGGCACTGACCGCGGGTAAAAAAGGGGCACTCTACAGCACAGCCAAATTCGGCCTGCGCGGGCTGGCGCTGGCACTGCGCGAAGACTGCAGCAAGGATGGCATCAGCGTCAGCCTGATCAACCCCGGCATGGTCAAAACCGCGTTCTTCGATCAGCACAACTTCCGCCCCGGCGAGGATGTCAGTAACGCTATACGGGCAGAAGATATCGCCGACTGTGTACTGCACATACTGCACAGCAACCCGAACATCGTGTTCGATGAAATCAACCTCTCCCCGCGCAATAAATCGATCAATTTTTCATAGACGCCTGTTATCCAGCGACTTATATAGGGTTTATAGCCCGAAGTGCTCTGTACCTAGCGATCAAATTGCCTAAATTGCATTTTTTACGCTTGTTACGGCCTTCATCTTGAGCAGGACTGAAAATTGAGCCCATTAAGACTTAAGGAAGCCCTGAATAATTCATCGATGAATTCTCGGAGCAAGGAATACGAAATACGAAAATGTAATTTTCGAGTTCCAAAAAAAATCAATGACTTGCAGCTATCAATTTTGGCGGCAGAGGCTTAAACGGACTGTCGTGGTCAAGTTAAAAATGCAAATTTTAGGTCTTATTCCGGTGCCATTGAACACCTTTGATTCTGAACTGGTGATTTATATCATTAATGGTAGCCGAACAACTTATTGCTCATAATCAATGCAGTCGTTGACCATCTCTGGTCAAGCGCAAATAAGTCGACTCTACTCGTGCCACGAGCTTCTAAACATGTATAAACAGACAGAAATTTGCTATCTCAGTTTCAGTGCTATAAAAGAGGTATCGATAAAAATCTATAAAGTGTCATCATGTCTGATTAAGATAACTGTTATACAGAAATAGGAGTATATATTTAGTGAATCAAAACATCGATAAAGCCGTCTCTTCAATTCGTACAGCAAAAAAGTGGATGTCGTTTATTGTTCTTATTCTGATGACAATAATTGTTGCAATCGCGATAGTAGAGCTTGGAATAATTCTTTATGTAGATCTATTGGATCCGACAGATGGTGTGCTTTTTCTTGAAATAGATGAAATGTTTAGAATCTTTGGTTTCTTTTTCATTATTCTGATTGGGTTCGAGCTGGTAGAAACAATAGAAATGTATTTCAAGGATAATGTCATACACGCAGAGGTTGTTTTACTGGTGGCGGTCATAGCGGTTGCTCGAAAGGTTATTTTACTGGATCTGGAAAAATATGATCCCCTGGCAATTATAGGCTTAGGTGTCATTATTCTCGCTCTAGGAGGTTGTTACTGGTTTATTAAGCTGAGTTACCGCGCCAGCAATGTATAATCGGATAGCCAGAGATGGGCTCATTGTGGAGTGTTTTTCAGGGGCCGGAAAGGGCCAGCTTGCAGCCACCTGAGTCGTTACTCAGGCTCTCATTAGCATGTTATTATCCATGCTCCTTATAGCCAAATTAACGATAGAGAAATACCAGAATGAACAGCTCCGCGATTCAGGAAACCTTCGAGCGTGTTCGCAGCAACAAGGCCTTCGAGTTGTTCGTGGTCTCGGTAATTATTGCCTCGGCGCTGCTAATTGGTGTCAAGACCTACGAACTTTCTGCAACCAGTCAATCGTTGCTGATATGGCTGGATACACTGATTACCGTAATTTTTCTTGTCGAAATTGGCATACGCTTTATTGCAGAACCCAATAAACGCTCTTTTTTCCGCAAAGGATGGAATCTTTTTGACACACTGGTAGTACTGATAAGTCTTATTCCTATCAATCACAGTGATTTAGTCCTGGTTGCACGACTGGTGCGTGTCTTTCGCGTATTGAGGATGATCTCGATTGTGCCAGAGTTGCGCATGCTGCTGGCCTCGTTACTGAAGGCACTACCTCAGCTCGGCTACGTAATTCTGCTGATGTTTATCATCTTCTATATTTATGCTGCTGTCGGCGCTACCTTGTTCGAGTCGATTAATCCGGTACTCTGGGGTGATATCGCTATCTCCATGCTGACGCTGTTTCGGGTAATGACTTTTGAAGACTGGACAGACGTTATGTATGAAACCATGACCGTATACCCGCTGAGCTGGATCTACTATCTGAGTTTCATATTCTTCACCGCATTTGCGTTCCTGAACATGGTGATCGGAATCGTTGTCAACGTCATGAACGCCGAGAATGAAAAGCTGCTGCAAGCCCAAAGGGAAGAACTGCACGAGCCAACACTCAACGATGTTCATGAGAAGCTGTTAAAGCTGGAAAGACTGATGGAATTGCAAGATCGACCGGCGTCCGGCAATCAAACGCCCAAAAGCCCGTGAATTATGGGGATACGAAACTTAATCATGCTGGCACTACTGGCATCAGTCAGGTAACCCTTCAGGCTGGATTACCAGTTCCACTCCAGACTGTCCTGATTAAAGTCTGATTAAGACCATTACCCACCGACGAATAGCGCCTCTCAGGCTTTATCCATCATCGCAACCACCGCTGGACGGGTTATCCTGCGTTGACTGGAGGTCCCTCCTGTAACGGGAGAATAACCTCTTCCAGCTCACCTTCCCGAGAAGATATTTCAGCGGCATCACTCATTAACAGCCGAATAGTTTCCATTTGTTCAGGTTAGGTCCAGGCCTGGTAAACAGTCAACACCGAGAAGCTGCTGCAGCAGACTCTTTTGTCTATTGATAGGGAGGTACGGTGTTAAATGCAGCCATGCACTGACAAGAGCTATTCCACCTTCCCCGGCTGCTATCCAAATGCACTTTATATCTTTGTAATTAAAAATAGACCCTTCCTCACTTCGTAAAATACGAATAATAGGACTATAACATTCGAATTTTCAGAGTCTAAAAACTCGCCTAGTATGACTTCATCGATATAAAAATAGCCTGCACGGGAGAACCCTGTACAAATAGTCCACAACACACAGGGTGTTAACCCGATAGACTGTTACTGCAGGCAGGTGAGGGAAAGTATTAACTATATAACTCGAATTAAGGAGTAAGCAATATGGCACATTTAACCACTCACGAAGAATTGAGAGACCGAATCCTGACATTGGCAGGCATAGAAGAATCGCCGACACCGTTTGTAAGCTGCTACCTTAATCTTGAAAATGGCGAAAACAGCGTGCTTCAAACCATTGAGCTCAGAGCAAAACTTTTGCGCCGGATACTAAAAGGAAGAGATCTGGAAGATTTCGAAGAATCTATTGGAGCTATCAAGTCTTATGTTAAGCGCGAATTACTGCCCGAGGCTAAAGGTCTGGCATTTTTTGCCCGCTCCAGCTTCGAAAAAGAATTTTACCTGCCGCTCCAGTTTGCGGTGCCTTTACCTAATACTTTAAGAGTCTATCCGACACCTAATATTTACAACCTGGTTGAACTAAAAGACACATACGAACGATACCTGGTGATGATTGCAACAACCGAGTGGGTACGCATTATTGAAGTCAACCTGGGGGCAGCAACTGTGCAGGCCTGGTTGGAAAACCCTGATCTGCGAGAACGCGTAGGTCAGGAATGGAGCGAAACCAAGTATCAACTATTTAGATACCATCGAGAAAACCGCTTCCTGCAGGAAAAAATATCAACCCTGGAAAAGTTGATGCACAGTGGTGATCATAGCCACCTGATTATAGCCGGCGACCCGCAACTTGCTGCCCGTATACGCGAGGCATTGCCACCCCATCTAAGCGCTAAACTGATGGATATAGTCCCGGCAAGCCGCAAAGATGAAGAGACTGACATAGTAACAGCCACCTTAAGCATCTTTGTCAGGCAGGAAGAGCATGAATCTCAGTCCATTGCAGAGCGCCTGATACAGGCCGTCCGCACTCAGGGACCCGCAGTGATCGGTGCAAAGGACTGCCTGTATAACCTGCAACAGGGCAAAGTAGACACACTGGTTATGTTACAGGATTACGATCCTGATCCGGGCTGGATTTGCTCCACCTGCCTTGAAATGGGCGAAACAACACCGGAAACCGAGCTCTGCCCCCATTGTCAATCGTCTACCGTGCGGCCCACTGACCTACGCGAAGAGCTTGTTCGCCAGGCAGGGAAAAAAGATTGCCCTGTGGAAGTGGTAGAGCATTCTGACAACCTGATGGAGCTGGGAGGCGTAGGTTGTCTACTACGCTTTCAAGCAGATTTATAACGCCAATTAAATCAGGAGTTTTGAGATGTTTGCCATTTATGATACCGAGGGTCTTCGTTTTCGTGACACACTGGAAAAGTTGCGTCAGGTGCAACCCTTACCCGCAACGACCAGAGTAGATTTAAAATCAAGTCTAGCCGAGCCTGAAACCCGCAAGGCAACTGCTAAAACATCACAAAGCATAGTATCCCGTCAGGCTCAACAGGCGTATAAGGAAATGCTACACCTCAATCAGCGTGAACCGATTGTGCACGCCTACCAGCTGATGAGTCATCCGGTCTTTACGATACCGATGGAGATGGACATACCGAGCGCACGAGAACTGTTTCAGCAACAGCAATTTCAACAGATGCCTGTGCTGAATACCAGTCAACGTCTGGTCGGAATACTTTCGCTTCAGGACCTGCTTCAATACATTATGATAGATGGTGAAGAGATTTATTATGTCCGTGAAAAGCGAGTATCCGACGCCATGACCTCCGGGGTTATTACCGCCGATCCCGTTTCTGATATTCGCCGGGTGGCGAGCTTAATGCAGGAATTCAAGTTACATGGTGTTCCCATCGTCGATCAGCATGATGTCCTGCTGGGCATTGTATCTCGCAGTGATATTCTTCGTGCGGTAACCAAAGAACCACCGCTTACGATGTGGTCCTGAGTCTGCACAAAATAATAGCATTCAGCGCTAAACTACAGGTTCGTAATCTGGTTCCAGCCTTAAGCTTCGGTCCTTCACTCTTCGGCCTGTACTGCTCTATGTGCTAACTCCGGCTGAAATATCGCCAGCCTGAAGATAGTAAGTTTTTTTCGTGGGAAAATTAATTTAATTCGAATTTTATAAATTACAGGCAGTCTATACAGTTGTTGCCTGATTAGATTTTAAACACTAGCTGGCTGGGGATAAGTCAAATCCTCATCCATCTAAACTTTACAGGAGAATGACGATCATGGGTTTCAGTAATTTACTCAATCAGTTTCTTGGTGCACCGGGTTCTGCCCCGGAAGATAGTAATGAGCAGTCACCGGAACTGTCGCAAACCTTGTCCAGTCTGGCCGCTGGAATACCGGGCGGTCTGGCGGGTGGTGCGGCAGCCGGAGGCATCATGGCTTTACTCATGAGTAATAAATCAGCTCGTAAGTATGCTGGTAAGGCGGCCAGATTCGGTGGTGCAGCGATGCTTGGCGGCCTGGCTTTCAAGGCCTATCAAAACTGGAGCAGCAGTGCTTCGACTTCGTCTCAACAGAAATCTACTTCGCGGGTGCCAGTCGCAAACGAAGCTACCTTTCATCAGCAGGCTATCCGGCATTCCACGGAAAATCAAAACGGTTTCGAACTAACCATTGTTAAAGCAATGATTGCAGCCGCCAGAGCAGATGGTCATATCGACGCCGAGGAACAGAAACATATTTTTCAGGAGGTTGAAAAAATGGATTTAACTGCACAGGAAAAAGGCGTAGTTTTTGATAGCCTGCAAAAAAATATCTCTATTCAGGAACTGGTGCAGGGTATTAACAGTATCGAACTAAAAGCCGAAATCTATCTTGCTTCCTGCCTGGTTATAACGCCAGAGCAGCCGGCTGAACGGGAGCATCTGAATAAGCTCGGATTCGCACTTGAGCTGCCCGCCGAATTTTTACAGCATCTGGAGTCGCAGGCATACTCTAAAGCTGCCTGATTCGTCATCACCTTTTTCGCACGGGCACGGAGCAGAGGTGACCCGTGCTTCTTTTTAATTTGTTTAGAGCAGTAACATCTCTTTAACAGGAATATGTCATGAATTTATTGATAACAGGTCTTTTTATCTGGTCAGTGGTGCATTTATTTCCCTCTTTGGCACCAAATGCACGTAAAGCGTTGATTACCAAACTGGGAGAGGTGCCCTATCAGGCTTTATTCGCTGTGTGCATTGTTACAGGAATTGGAATGATAATATTCGGCTGGCGAGGCATGCTACCCTCACACGTTTATCTACCCCCACCGGGATTACGCCATTTTGCGATGCTTTTAGTTGTTTTCGGTTTTATCCTGATGGTCGCTGCAAACTTTAGTAAGACCCGTGTAAAGCGGTTTATTCGACATCCTCAATTGAGTGGAGTGCTACTTTGGGCAATTGCCCATTTAATTGCAAATGGCGACAGTCGCTCATTGCTATTGTTTTCAGTTATAGCAATTTGGACGCTAGTTTCGATGCTCACAATTAATCGACGTGAAGGTGACTGGCAAAAACCGCAATCTGTAATGCCTTTATATAAAGAATCAATCATTGTGATTTTGGGCGTTGTCCTTGCTGCGACAGTGCTACGGTTTCATGTTTATTTATCAGGGGTTCCGCTGATTGGAGGCTAATCTGTCAGCGGATGTGCTGCTAGCGAACACATGACGGTGGTTTGAAGCAGTAAATACCTATCTGCGTGTCGCCCGACATCGCCGTTGCGGGTGTAAACAACACCTCAGGCAGCATTATGGTTCTAGTTTAAGGCAGCACTACTCTGCTACACTGCCATAGTCCTGACTGTCTACTCAAGTCTATAGCTTCAGTCAGCCAGGCAAGTCTCAATATTAAATTCTCCGGAAACCTTTAAGCAAACGGTACAAAAGTCGACCGGCAGCTCCTCGCTTATCTACCAATTTCTGGCTCTCACTGATGTAAACCTGATACTTCGTTATTTACGAACCTTATTTATCGATTATTCGATTTGCATAAGATTTATTTTGCCCTATATTAAGCGCTATGTACATCGGATAAATCGAGTGGTTATAGATATGATGAAAATAAAAACGAATCAAATCAAAAAAACATTAGTGTTTCTTAAGGATTTTTTAAATGCTAGCAGGGATGTCTTTAGCGCTAACTTCCCACGGCATGAGCGGCTACCCGATTATAACCGGGTTGTGAACACCAACACTCGGCTACGCAGAAAGCAGAGACGGTGAAAACCATGTGGATGTTAGCCAGGTGGGTTTTATTACTGATAGCGGTGTGGCTTATATTAACCGCGGGTAATCTGGCTTCATGGCTGATAGGACTGCCCTTTATTGCCATCGCGATCTTGCTAAAACCATCTACAGAAGAGCGCCCGGAACTACCCAGTCCGTTGATAAACATAATCGCTGTGCTGCAGTTCGGCTACTTTTTTACAATAGAGTCTTTGCGTGGTGGAATTGATGTCAGCCGTCGAGTACTGGCACGACAAACTAGAACAGATCCCGTTTTTTATAGTTATTCGATGCAGCTAAAGTTGCCACAAGCGCAACAAATATTTATCAGCTGTATCAGTTTGCTGCCAGGCACCCTGTGTGCAGACGTGAATAGCAATCGATTAAAAATCCACACTCTCGATCGGCAAACCGATACCACAAAGGGTATTAAACGACTTGAGTCGCTGGTTGCTAAAATATTTGGAGAGGCTTACTGATGACCGATACCAGTTCAACTTCAATTGTAACCGTAGCCTTACTGGTTGCACTAAACCTGTTGATGCTAAGCCTGCTCATCGGTCTTGTGCGGGCATGGATTGGGCCGAAAATTGAAGACCGTTATAGTGCCATATTATTACTCGGCACCGGTGGAGTGGCGATTTTATTTATCCTCGCCATTTTATTACCACTAGCAGCTCTCTACGATGTCGCACTGGTACTGGCTTTACTGGCGATAGTTGGCACCGTCGCATTAACTCGAAGTGAGAAATCTGATGATTGAAATCATCGCCTTACTGGCTATTTTTTGCGGCTTATTTTTTTTCCTTTCCGGCAGTATCGGTTTACTGCGATTGCCGGATATTTTTTCGCGCCTGCATGCTCTGGCAAAGGCGGATAACGTTGGACTGGCTTTAGTGACACTTGGCATCATCATGCTTGAACCTGATCTATTCAATGATATCAAGCTCGTCATCATCTGGTTGCTGGTGATGGCGGCCAGTGCGATTTCATCGCATCTGGTGGCAAGACATGCGCTGCGGGAGAATCGTGACAATGATTGATCTTCTCTGGTCTATTTTTGATATCTCTCTGGTATTGCTGGTTCTTTTTTTAGCCTGGGCGACCTGTTCTACGCAGGATATGATGCGAGCTGTGACCCTTTTTATCGCACTGGGTTTAATACTGGCAATCATCTGGGCACGTTTAAAAGCGCCGGATCTGGCCCTTGCCGAAGCCGTAATCGGCGCTGGCATCTCGGGCGCATTATTATTGAGCGCTATCAAAGATTACCCCTCGACCACGACTGAGATGCCTAGCCGGCGCTCTTCGCTGGTCGAGTGGATTATCAATGGAATGACTCTGGGTCTGGTTATCATCATGAGCTGGGCAGTCTGGCATGGACTCTATATGAGTGACGGGGTGCGTTTATCTGAGCAGGTGATGTCTCATCTGCCAGTGAGTGGTGTCAGTAATCCGGTCACTGCCGTGTTATTGAATTTTCGCGCCTACGATACCCTGCTCGAACTGGCCGTCGTGTTAACGGCTGTTTTAACCGTACTGAACCTTAACCACAAACGTGCAGATGTATCTGCGGCCAGCGCTTTACTGCTCGGCATGACACGCTGGCTGGTACCTTTACTGGTTGTCACTTCCGGCTATCTTTTATGGGTAGGCGCTCATGCTCCCGGAGGTGCCTTTCAGGCAGGAGCAATGCTGGCTGCGGCAATGATCCTGCTGCAGCTTTCAAATCCATCAAGCCTGCAGGGGTTTAATCTGTCGGTATTGCGCAGCCTGCTGGTGATCGGCATTTTTGTTTTCGTGCTGGTCGGTATATGGATGATGTCGCTCAATCAAGACTTTTTAGCCTTTAACCCGGCCTGGGCCGGCAGCCTGATTCTAATCATCGAGTTCGCTGCCACCTTATCCATAGCCACGGCACTCACTCTGGCCTATCTGGGTGGCAGACCCATGGGATGGGAATCTGCTAATCCAGCCGATAGTGCTACGAAACCTAACGGGAAACCCTCATGATCAGTCAACAGTTGCTGTTTTCACTGGCCGGCATCGGTTTATTTGGTATCGGCCTGCGTGCCACTCTTTTACATCAAATGCTGTTAGCGCGTTTACTCGCACTCAATGTCGGTGGTGCCGGAGTATGTCTGATCTTTATTGCTGTCGCTTATGGTGGAATTGAGCAAATGGTAGATCCGGTGCCACACGCACTGGTGTTAACCGGCATCGTTGTGGCGGTTAGTGCAACCGCTATGGCACTGGCGCTCGGCAGAAGGTTACAGGAGCTGGATGATGAATAATGCCATCATCTGGGTCATCATCATTCCATTACTTGGCAGCCTGCTAAGCATCATCTGGTCACGCTTTGCCAGCTTCATTGCTATTTCCAGTAATCTGTTTGCACTCGCCGCCAGTATCAGCATTGTTGCCCAGGTGTATCAAGCAGGGCCTATAGCACATCAACTGGGAGGATGGCAGGCTGGTCTGGGGATTACCCTGCGTGCCGATGCACTTTCATCGATCCTGTTACTGATGAGCATGCTGGTCATTAGTGCGGCGACATTTTATGCCAGTGCGTATTTTAGCGATCCGCTTAAAAGAGCACGCTTCTGGCCGCTCTGGCTGATGCTGGTGGTTGCACTAAACGCTCTGTTAATGTCAGGAGACCTGTTCAATCTTTATGTCACACTGGAATTACTCGGCCTTTCCGCCGTTGCACTAACGTCGTTGAGTGATAACCGCGCAGCTTTGCAGGCTGCCATTCGTTACCTCAGTATCGGTTTACTGGGTTCACTGGTTTTTCTGGTCGGCGTAGCGCTTATCTATAGCGGTCACGGCACCCTCGATCTGGTGGAGCTTTCAACCAGAGTCGGGGCGGATCCTCTGAGCCAGCTAGCCTTCGGTCTGATGACTGCAGGGCTACTGATCAAGTCAGCGTTATTCCCATTACATTTCTGGCTACCCTCGGCACATGCGAGCGCACCAGCACCGGTCAGCGCCGCCTTATCGGCCCTGGTGGTGAAGGTGGCCATCTACATATTGATCAGGTTATGGGTTGATATATTTGACCTGACTCTGACCCCGTTATCAGGG
>Ga0102815_10002655_pt1 | contig 10855 bp, 13 predicted proteins | sample ColrivemetaGS759_FD_79113 | JGI IMG/M metagenome (GOLD analysis project Ga0102815, IMG submission 79113) | Estuarine microbial communities from the Columbia River estuary - Ebb tide ETM metaG S.759 | ecosystem: Environmental > Aquatic > Marine > Intertidal zone > Estuary | place: USA: Columbia...
CCAGTTGCGTTACCTGCAGACCCTGGTGGAAATCGCCGGCGACAAGAGTTCCACCATCGTGTTTCCAGTGCCAGTGGACGTTTTCGATAAATTCAAAACCTGAAGCCGGGCGGTATACAGCTCGCTGCAGCGGCTCTCCAGTGCCCCGCAGAGAGTTGATTTTCACTGAAAGTAGATGGCCCTGGTATGACTGTTCAGCACAGCTCTATTTCCGTTAATGATAATATCGTCGAGCCGAGTAAGTAGCACTGCGCGGCCTTGTAAACGGGAGCTTTGAGGACGGAAAAAACGCATGAACTGGAAATACTTTGGCAGGGTACACAAATTGCTTTATCGCCTTTCGGGTGGCCGTTTCGGGGCCAAGATGGGATGGATCGATGTAGCGCTGGTGGAAGCGGTCGGGCGCAAGTCGGGCAAAAAGCGGGTGGTACCCATAGCCTGTTATCCCTACCGCGATTCGGTGGCGGTGTCTGCCTCCAACAGCGGTATGGAGACTCATCCGGCCTGGTATCTCAATATGCAGGCCAATCCGCGGGTATCTGTGCAGCTGGGCAAGGAGCGGTTTGAGGCCATTGCAGAGGACGTGCCGGCCGAGGAACGAGAGGCCCTGTGGGCTAGCGTGGTGAAAATCAACAAGCACCAGGGCGAGTATCTCGCCCAGGTGCAGCGGGAAATTCCCCTGCTCTGGTTCAGGCGGGTGCAAGGAGACTAGAGGTGGCTATACTTGATGGCGAAGCGCTTGATGTTATTACCAGAATGAAGGAGATCAACTACCCATGGATATGATGCAACTGGCAACCAAACTACTGAACGATAAGCTTGGCTTGCAGCTCGATAGCGCCACCGTACAAAGCGCACTATCGGGGCTGTTGGGCGATGGCCAGGGCGGTATCGACCTGGCTAGCCTGGCAGCTAAAATGACCCAGAACGGCGACCTGGGCTCGCTGCTTGGCAGCTGGCTGGGAGACGGTGCCAATATGGCCATATCGCCCGACAGTATCCAAAGCCTGCTCGGCAGGGACAGTGTTGACAAGTTCGCCAGCCAGCTGGGCGTCGACCCTGCTGACGCCTCCCAGGGCCTGGCCAGCATGCTGCCCCAGCTCATGGACCAGTCCAGCAGTGGCGGTAGCTTGCTGGATGCGGCCGGAGGACTCGGCGGCCTGATGGGCGCTGCCAGGTCCTTTTTGAGTTAGCCGACCCTGGCCCGCCGCTGCCTCTAGTTGCCCAGCACCTCTGGCAGTGGCAGGCCTACTGCACCGGAGGGAGGGTTGATGCCGAGCCGCCCCGAGAGGGTGGGGGCGATATCGTAGGGTGTCACGCCCCGACTCACCGCGGCGGGTTTGATGCCCTGTCCGAGGAAGAATATCGGTACAAAACTGTCATAGTTCCAGGGCGAGCCGTGGCTGGCCGCCACCGTCAGCCCGTCAAAGTCATTCACATACACGCTACTGTCCAGTACCAGGTAGACATCACCAGAGCGCTGGGCGTTGTAGTTATTCCATACCCTGCGGTCCACAACCGGGTTGCGCGCCGGCGAGAATTCAGTAGCCTGCGCAGTGATGGCCGCATTGACCCCATTGCAGTGGGTGAATTCATTCGCCACCGCTGTGGCTACAGCCTTCCGGTCCAGTTCGTTGCGCGCCAGTACCTCTTCGTCCAGGTAGACATAGGGATGGGAGTATTCCCGGACCAGGCTGGCGCTGGTGCCGAAGTGTTTGCCGATGTTGGCATCCTCTACCCGTTGCAGGCACTGCTGCAAGTCGAAGTAGTGGGCATTGAGATTGCCCAGCTGGTTCAGGTATGGCGGCGCATCCGGTGAGCCGTGGTCAGCCGACAGCACCACCAGGGTATTGCTCAGGCCGACCTTTTCATCGACATAGCGCAATAGCCGGGCGAGAGTTTGATCCAGGCGCAGCAGATTGTCCTCTGCCTCCAGGCTGGAGGGACCGAACACGTGCAGCACATAATCATTGGATGAAAAACTGACTGACAGGAAATCCGGGATATCGTCCTTGCCCAGCTGCTCCTTGTCGATCACAGCCTTGGCGAAGTCCAGCGTAAGCTCATCACCGGCGGGGCTGAGGGTTAGTACGGTGGTGAAGTACTTGTCTCCGGCCTTGCCCCAGGCGTGGGGGAATGTCCTGCCAAAGCCGGGAAAGTCCGTTTCCCAGGGTTGGTCGTCTGCCGCGCCAAACAGGTATTTTGCTTGTGGCTTCAGCAGTTCCCATGACTTTCCGCTATAGGCTTCAAGGGGCTTGGCCTGGTTCCAGTCAGTCACCCATTGTGGGTAGTCCTGATAGTAATAGTTACTGGTGATAAACTCCCCGGCGGCCTTGGAAAACCAGAAAGCTTTGCCGCTCTGGCCCGCCAGTGGGATGGCGCCACGATCTTTTACAGATACTGCAAATATTTTTGACTGGCCGTTGTAAGCCTTGGCCAACTCATCACTGAAGGTAGTGGTCATCAAGGCCCGCGGAGAGCGGCCATCGGCCAGTGCGGTGCGCTGGGTCGGGTCGATCTCGGTGCTCTTGTCAACGTCCGCATTGCTGCCCAGCAGGTGATAACGCGGATCTTCAACATTGTATATCAGCCGCTGTGCGGTCTTGTCGAACCAGACATTGCCCACCATGCCGTGCAACGCCGGGGTTGTGCCGGTGGCCAGTGAACTGTGGCCGACGATGGTTTCGGTATTGGCGTGTTCATAGTGGGCATTGCTGTAGTGCAGGCCGTTGTTGAACAAGTAGCGAAAACCATCGCTACCCATGTTCGGCAAAAACCGCTGGGGTAGATCTCCGCGCAGGGCATCGACGGTAATCTGCAATATCAACCTTGGGGGCTTCGCCGCGCTGGCATATGGGCTGTGTAATGCCAGACCAAATGCGGCCAGCCCTGCGCACGTCAGCAATAAAGCACCAAGGGCTCGCGCCGGGTGAAAAGCTTGTTTCATATATCTCGCTCCGGATATTGGGTGATATAAGCTTGTTCAGGGTATATGAGCCCGGGTAGGGCCGCTACCCCGGTATGTCAACGGTCACCCGTCAATGACTCAACAGGTAACCGAAGCCGGCCCCGGCCGCCATCGTGAGGAAACTCAGCAGGCAGGCGACCTGTGCGGGGATCAGGCGCGCTGTGACGGCATCACTGGACAGCAATCGCCAGGCGGAAAATGTCGCGGGTACCGCACCTGCCAACCCCCACAAGAGGCCGGACGCCTGCGAGTAATAGAGCCCGGTGAATAATAACCACAGATATCCCGTAGCCAGTATGACCAGGTAGCACAGGGCGGCGCGATCGGGCCCGAGACGCACTACCAGGTTGTTTTTTCCGGCCTGCTTGTCGGCGTGGTGATCGGGAAACTCATTAATCCACAAAAATCCCGCAACCAGCAGTCCCAGCGACATGGATGCCTGCAGCAGGGGTGCGCTAAGTTGACCGGTTTGCACCAGGTAGCACCCGCATACCACCAGCGGTCCATAGGCCAGCGCTACCGCCAGTTCTCCCAGCCCCCGGTAGGACAAGCGCAGCGCGCCACCGTGGTAAAACCAGGCCAAGCACATGCCCGCCAGCCCGAAGCCGAGCACGCGCTGGTCGCGATATGCAACGATAACGAGCCCAATGGTGGTCGCCGCCATAAAAAACACTGTGGCGATACCCCGGGTCTGGGAGCGGCTCAGCAATTGATCTACCAGTACCCTCTTGCCGCCAGAAAACGGGCTGCGGTTGGCCTCGGTAATTGCCAGGTCGGTGCCACTGTCATAGTCCACGAGTTCGCCAGAGGCATTCTTGCCGACCTCGACACAAAAGACGCCCACTACGGTGAGCAGCAGCCAGCCCCATGCAAGGCCCTGGTCAGCCGCTGCAACACAGCTGGCGAGCAACAAACCGGCAAACGAGGCCAGTGAGATCTTGGGGTCGGCCAGTCGCCAGAACCCCTGCCAGAAGCTTCTGTCCATCTGTCGGTGTCCTCCCTCAGGCGCTGGATGCAGGCGGGATAGAGTAGGTGCCTACCGCATGGGCCACGGGCCGATGATCGCCCTCCGAGTACAGGTGGACGTCACCCACCACCAATCCCTTGCCGACCTTGATTAGCCGGCATTCCCCGATCAGGTCACGGTCTGCGGACGGCTTGCGCAGGAAATTGATATTCAGGCTGGTGGTCACGGCAAGCGCCACGATACCAATTTCGTGGAGTATGGCGACATACAGTGACACGTCGGCCAGCGCCATCATGACCGGGCCGGACACGGTGCCGCCGGGGCGCAGTTCATCGGGACCAATCCGGTGGCGCATAGTGGCACAGCGGTTTCCTACAGAGTCGATGATGCTATCGCACTGGGGGAAGTCGGTGGCCATAAAGGCGATGATGTCTTCTTTGCGGGTGTTATGACTTGCCATAGGGATATCCGGATATTGCCAGTAAATAAATCGAGCCCTGCAAAGCTGTCAGGGCTGCACTTCCCAGGGCTGTTGCTCCCATGGAAAACGTGTGTCCCGGGCGCTCTCTTTAAGTAACTCAATTCCCTGCGCCGGTACGTCGCAGTAGTTGTCCCGATACAGATTGGATTCCGGGAGGTACAACAATGCCGACAGTTCGTCGATGGTGGCAAACAGTGCGCAGATATCGCGGTAGTCTTCCTCCAGCGAGATGACATCCGCTGCCACCCCGATAACCGGTATCCAGCCCACTGCCAGTGCGCCGGCACCGCGCACCAGCACCCGCCGACCTTTGTTGCTCACCTGCTTGTTGGCCCTGGCGACACGAGTGCGCTTTGCTGTGCGTTCCTGCTGTAGCCGGTTTTTTTCCGCCAGCCTGGATTTCTTCTCCGCCTGCAGCAGGGTGGGGTTGGGCAGGTAGTTATCGGCCAGGTTCCCGAGCATGCCGGCCAGCCCACTATTGAAATGTGACAGGGCCAACAGTGGCGTGACCACCAGGGCGGAAAGCAGGATAGTGATATTGAAGCTGCTGCGCAGGAATTTGAACAGTACACGCACGGCTATTTCTCTGGGGGAATCAGTTTGACCCGGGCGGTTCCAGCTCCGCTGCAGCGGCGCCGGTCTCCTCGCCGAACCAGGCCTGCATTCTTGCGGTCGTCTTGGCCCTGACATCGGCATTGATGTAGCTCGAGACGGCGGCGATCGCCAGTACCAGCACGCCGAGGTCGTCGGCATAGCCGACTGCGGGGGTCAGGTCGGCTATAGCATCCAGGGGCACGATAAAGTAGCCCAGGGCTCCGGCGATGGTGGCCTTGGCCCAGGCCGGGGCTTTTTCCTCCTGGGCGGCGTAGTACAGCAACAGCGCCTTTTCAACCACGTCCTTGCCGGCAGCCTTGGCGTATTTCTTCAGCTTGTCCCAGAAACTGGTTTCTGAGAAGGCATCCTCATACTGATTGTGCTGGGTCATGCTCGCCTCATCCGTATGCCTGTCTCAACCAAACAACCAGGGGGCCAGGGCGTCGCGGTTCTCGACGATGATCTGCTGGGCCATGGGGTCATCCAGCTCCTCGTTAGGGTCGATGTGCAGCAGTTTGAGCACGTAGGGCACCAGCTTGCCGCGGGTACTCACCTCCAGCGCGCCGCCCTCCATACCGTAATCAACTTCGACCACCTCGCGCTGGGCATCGCCAAGACCCGGGTGGGGTACTACCCGAATACTCACCCGGGTATTCCACAGCTCGTCGCCGTCAATGCCGTGCCCGGACTCGTCCATAATCTCGGGATTGCCCCGAAACCGGCTGAGTACAAAATCCCGGTATTCCTGGTTTTTCTCACACCAGGCCCGCACATGCCAGCGCAACCCGGTATAAACCAGGGTATGGGGTACGATGATCCGTCCCTCGCGGTCGGGATTATTGATCGACACATAGTCTACATCGAGGCGCTTCTGCTGGCGCGCGGCCTGCATGATGGGTCGCAGCACCTCGGGTTTGACATCGCGCACCGGTAAGGACAGTACCTCCACGTTGGCGACATTGAGCGACAGGGACTCGAAGACGTTCATCAACTCATTATTGCGCGCCATCAGATGCAGGTATTCGTCCGCCAGCCCCTGGGTCACACGCGGGGTGAATTCGGTGGCAGGCTTATAACCCTTGAGGAATTTGTCGTACTCAAGATTGCCGGGGCCGACTTCGCGAATATAGTTGTTAATATCCTTACTCGCCTGCTGGCGGCCAATGCCGAAGGTATCGCACAGATGGCGGGTGGTCAGCCGCCCCTCCCACAGCGCGATAGTCTCTATGAAGCGATAACGCAGCAGCAGATCCCAGCGGAACGGCCATTTAGGGGAGGGCGATGAGGGCATAGCGAGTGCCGGATCTAGTCGCTGGCGGGCGGGGCACCGGTGCTATCTTCAGCAGCATCGGGCTGCTCCTCTGGCGTCTGCGGTGCTTTTGCCTCAAGTTTTTGCAGGCGTTTTTCTTCTTTCTTTTTCTTCTTGGCAAGCTCGCGCTGGCGTTTCTCGAAACTGTAGTTGGGTTTGGCCATGCCGGACCTCTGTGGCTAGTGAGTAGTAGATGCGGCAAGGATAAGGCATTTTACCCACGCTGTGTGGGCTTTATTTGCCGCCACTGCGTATAGACCCGGGAACCACCATGGAATTATTTGGTCATTTTGAAGTCACAGCTGCACACAAAGGCAAAGAGGTCGCCATGAACAGACGCACACTGATAAGCACCTTAGTGGCAATCCCGGTCAGCTTGCGCGCGATCGGCAGCCTGGCGGCCAGCCGCACCATGGACGATATTCGCCAGCTCCAGGCGAACTGGCGTGAGCTTCTGCCCCGGGGGTTTGAACCGCCAGCGCCGAGCCCAGCTATCGACAAAAGCGCGCAACAGTGGCAGTCACAATTAAGCCCGGAGCAATACCGCGTATTGCGCAAAGAGGGGACGGAGCGCGCCTTTAGCAGTGCCCTCAATGACGAGAAGCGTGCGGGTATCTTCGCCTGTGCCGGCTGCGACCTGCCCTTATTCAGTTCCCCCATGAAGTACGACAGCGGTACCGGCTGGCCCAGCTTTGTAACGAGTATTCCCGAGGCACTGCAAACCAAACAGGACTTCAGCATGGTATGGCCGCGTACCGAATATCACTGCAGACGCTGCGGTGGGCACCAGGGGCATGTGTTCAACGACGGCCCGGCCCCAACCGGTGAGCGCTGGTGCAACAACGGTGTCGCCCTGCGCTTTATTCCCGCCAGCGCCTGACAGCGGCATGGTTGCTTAAATCCACCTTTGCATTAGGCTATGGCCTGTGTTTCATGGATGAAGGCCTCGATGTCCGCCAAGACCCCAAGCCTGTCTGACCTGTATCGACTGTCAGTGCAGCTCGAGCTCGATCAGGAGTTACCCGTGCAGAGCCTGCGCGAACGCGATCACGCGATTGGGCTCGAATGCGAGGGCGCCTGTCCGGCTGCCGACGAATCGGCCCGGCTACTGTTCTGGCTGGATCAGGTGGCTGGGCCGGCGCCGCAGGCCGGGAGTTGGTGGCACGAGGGCTCAGCGGCGCATCTGGCTCGGGTCGTTACTGCCCTGTTCGGTTTTGTGGGTATGAGCAGTTTCCTGCTGACCAGCAGTCGCTCGCTGGTCAATGTGTTCACCTTTCTCGCACTCTTCGTATTCGTGCAATTGTTGCTGTGCATCATCGCGTCAGTGGTGATGGCCAGGACCCTGGCCGGCAACCAGCCCCCGGTAATGCCACTCAATCCCGCCCGGCTGCTGGTAGCCAGGCTGCTTCCCGACCGCCGCCACCTGCGTGAAGCGCAATCAGTGTTGCGACTGGTGTTTCTGCGCTACGGCCAGGAGTTGGGAGCAGTATTCACCCTGGGGGCGATTGCGGCGTTTTTCGTGGTGCTTGGGCTGCGCGAATTCAGTTTTGTCTGGGGCTCCACCTTTACCGTCAGCAACGAGCTGGTTGAGCGGCTGACGAGCCTGGTTTCCCTGCCATGGGCGACGTGGCTGCCAGTGGCAACGGTTGATGCCACCGTTATTGCCGACAGTCGCTATCACGCCGCCATAACCGACCTGGCAGCGGCCAATCGGGAGAGTATGCGAGGCTGGTGGCCGTTCCTGATCATGTCGATGTGCTGTTATGCGCTATTGCCGCGGCTGCTGCTGTGGCTGGTCTCCAGGTGGAGCTACCGACGGCGGATCCGTCGCGCTGTCAGCAGTTTGCCCGGCAGTGCCCTGGTTTTGGCCCGCATGCGATCGCCACTGGTAAAGACCCAGGGTGAGGTCAGCGGGCCCTTGAGTCTGGCGCCCCAGAGTGTTGATCACCCCAGCGACGAGAGACTGCTGCTGCTCAACTGGTCCAATGCCCTTACACCGACGGACGCTGGCCAGTTCGAAGCGCTGTTTGCAGTGCCTCCTGGCAATATTGTTAACGCCGGGATGGGCTCGCTGGCCCAGGAATCAACGTTGGTGAGCAGCCGGTTACAGGCGCCGGTCGAACACTTGTATGTGGCGGTCAAATCCTGGGAACCGCCAATGGCAGACCTGTCGGACTTCCTGGACAGTCTCGGTCCTATCCGCCGCTGCACGGTATTGCTGGTGCCACTGGCGGGGCGCTCCATTACGGTTGCCAAGCTGGATGACTGGCGCAGGTTTACCCGGGCGCTGGCTATTGAACAGGTGGAGGTGCTGCCGCTTGAACGACTGTAAGTCCAGGGTCCTGGCTGTCAGGGTCGGCGTATGACCACGCCTGTTTTTGCCGTGGTCGGCCGTCCCAACAAGGGAAAGTCCAGTATCGTGGCCACCCTGGCCCGTGACGATGCGGTCTATATCAATCCCCGCGCTGGCTCCACCACCGACGCGCGCAACTATCCCATGCGGGTTGACGGTGTGACACTCTATGAACTGGTCGATACCCCGGGCATCCAGCGCGCCCGGGCTGTACTCGATTGGTTGAATGCGCACTGTGCGGACGCCGCAGCCCGTCCCGATGCGGTCAGGGAGTTTGTGACGCAGCACGAGGGTGACCCGCACTTCGCTGATGAATGCAAGATGCTGCGACCCATCGTGGATGGGGCTGGCATCATTTATGTGGTCGACGGTTCCTGTCCCTACGGTGCGGACTACGAGGCCGAGATGGAGATACTGCGCTGGAGCGGTCGCCCCAGCCTGGCGCTTATCAATCCGATTGAAAATGATGACTTTGTAGCGCAGTGGACTGCCGGGCTGGGGCAGTTCTTCAAGACGGTGCGCTGCTTTGACGCTCACCGAGCCGAGCTGACCAAGCAGCTTGAACTGCTGGAGCTGTTCGGCCATCTCGACCCGCAATGGCGAGCCCCGCTGGACAGGGCCATCACCGTATTGAAACGGGACCGGCTGATGCAGGCCGAAACAGCCAGCGTATATATTGCCGGCCTGATCGAGGAAGCGCTGGTTTACAGCGTCGAGCAGTCTGTGCCGGACGGCTTACCCATCGAACCGGTACAGAAACTCCTGTTTGAGCGCTATCAGTATCACCTCATCAAGCGCGAGCAGCAGTGCCGCACACAAATTGAGGAGCTTTACTACTACCATCACCTCAAGAAGTCCGGCGGCGAACTCAGCCTTTCCGGGCCAGATCTGTTCAATGTGGAACAGTGGTATCTGTGGGGACTTTCAAAACAGTCCCTGGTTGCGGTGGCAGCTTCTGCCGGTGCCCTGGTGGGCGGCAGTACCGGTATCATGCTCGACGCCGCCAGTGGCGGCCTGCTGGGTGGTCTGGGGACGCTGGTTAGTGGCACCGGTGGGGCAGTGGGAGGCGCATTCGGCGCCTGGAAGTACGCCGACCGTATTGCCCAGGTCAAGGTCAAGGGCATACCCACTGGTGGCCACTTGTTGGCCTGCGGCCCGTCACGCAACCCCAACTTCCCATTCGTACTGCTGGGGCGGGCTATCTGCCACCAGCAGTTAATAGCCACCCGTACCCATGCCGATCGCAATGAGCTGAAGCTCGACCAGCCGTTGCTGGACTGGCTGGGCGACAGGGAGCGTAAGCAGTTGGCGAAGATTTTTGAGGACATACGTCGGCAAAGGAAGCTGCTGCAGCGACGTGAGCAATTGCAGGGTATGTTGCTGGCCTGGTGCCAGAGGGGAGATGGCAGCCCGTCAGGGCATTGATCCCGGCCGGCAAAACAGGCGTATATTGGGGTGCTGCGCTTACTCGAGTTTCTATGCTAACTAACGACAAGGAAAAACTATTATGAAACTTTCTGGATTTATTGCCGCTCTGGCTGTGGCACTGCTGGCCATGACTGCCCAGGCTCAGGAGCTCAAGGTCGGTGATCCGGCCCCCGATTTCAAGCTACAGGCCTCTGACGGCAACACCTATAGCCTGTCCGACTTCAAGGACAAGCAGGCTGTGGTTATCGCCTGGTTCCCCAAGGCTTTCACCAGTGGCTGCACCGTGGAATGCAAATCCCTGGCTGAGAACGGTGATCTGATCCGCAAATACGACGTGGCCTATTTCATGGCCAGCGTGGACCCACTGGAAGACAGCATCGGCTTTGCCAAGGAGACCAAGGCGGATTTTCCATTGCTGAGCGATCCAACCAAGGGGATTGCCCGTGCCTATGGTGTATTACAGATGGAAACATTTGCGAAACGCCAGACGTTTTACATCGGTGTTGATGGCAATATCCTGAAAATCGACACCCAGGTAAAACCGGCCACCTCCGCGCAGGACATGGCGCAGACACTGGGAGAGTTGGGCGTGGCGACTCGCTAGGCGAAAAAAGGGCCGCCCCTGGCGGGGTGGCCCAATGGACTCCGGATGGAGTTAAAGGAGTGGCCCACCCTCCGTGGCAGACCATAAACCTGTGCTGGTGCCCAGGGCGACGACCTGAGCATAACTGCATTGTGTGACAGCAATGTTTCAA
>Ga0102815_10002658_pt1 | contig 10849 bp, 29 predicted proteins | sample ColrivemetaGS759_FD_79113 | JGI IMG/M metagenome (GOLD analysis project Ga0102815, IMG submission 79113) | Estuarine microbial communities from the Columbia River estuary - Ebb tide ETM metaG S.759 | ecosystem: Environmental > Aquatic > Marine > Intertidal zone > Estuary | place: USA: Columbia...
GCTTGCGGTTGCCGAGCTTGCGCAGGTCGTGGTCCTGGCGAATCTGGTTCGTGTCTGCGGTGATGGCGTGAGTGGCGTGAGCCCCTGCCGAAGCCGTAGCCACGAAGCCAATGCCGAGCGCGACGATGGCGAAGGTCACGAGGATCGCGACGGTGCGCCCCATCACTCTTCGCTCCACGTGAGGTAGTCGATGAGGTCGGGGTTGTCGCGGATCACTCCCAGGAGCAGCGGTGCCAGCGATGCGACGCCCAGCTCCTCAACGGCATCCCCGTGAGCCTTGAACTTCGTGTGGAGCGGATTGCCCACGGTGAAGTAGACGGCGTGCATCACCTCGTGCAGCAACGTGTCTTGCTGCACTTGCACAGGCAGATCGTGAGCAATGGTGATGGCCAGCTTGTTCGAGTCGCAGAAGCCAGCGAGCCACTTCTCTTTCGACTCTTTCCTCGAAGCCGCCGTCGCCTTGGCGTTGCACAGCACGCCCCACGTCGCATGGGCGATGTGCACCTCGGTTGGCATGGCGCTCATACGCGCGGGTCCTTGCTCTGTGCGAACTGGTTCACGTAGTGATCGAACGTCGGATTCCACATCAGCTTCGCGACGATGGCGAAGCCGAGCATTCCACCGCCGATCGAGATGAGCAGGGGCTCGATGTAGCGCTTCACTCTTCCTCCTTCTGAATCTTGGGTAGCTGGCCACACTCGCCACAGCGGCGAAGTTGCCAGAGGATGTAGACCGGCCAGTCACGGCAGCACCGCGCAATGCCGATCGGGCCGAGGTTGGTCATAGCTGGTCGTCTCCGCTCCCGAAGAACACGAAGAGCAGGAGCAGGCCGATGGCGAACGAGCTCAAGCACGTAACGTACCACGTCAGGATCGGATTCACAACCCCAGCCTCTCTTTCGTGGTCTTGGGACCATCGCGCACGTCCTCGGCGCACGGTGCGCAGAGCCAGATACGGATGGGCCGGTGCGTGCCCCTGGCCTCGATGAGCCTGAACTGTCCCTGGTCGGGACGGTTCGGGCACTCCTCGTTGGCGCAGCGGTGAGGTGACTTCACGTCAGCGAACTTCCAGCTCACACCCATGAGCTCACCGTCACGATCTGCTCGAACTCCTCAAGGGAGTCCACGCGGAAGCGGTCGCAGCCGCCCTCAACGGCGTTGTGCGGGCGGTTCATCAGGTAGCAACGCTTCCCCGCAGCTACGAGCGCGTCGTAGTTGTGCAGCGCGTCATCGATGAAGATGTCGGCGCCGAGCTGCGTCTTGTCGGTGGTGAACATGAGCCCGTGGTGCGGGACTCGGTGCCGAGCGAGCCAGTCGGCAGTCACGCGCTTGGTCGGGCCTTGGAAGAGCCCGAAGCCGCGAGCTGTCACCAGCACGATCGTGTGATTCTTCGCCAGGCGCTCCAGCACTGCCACGGCACCGGGGTAGGGGTCCTTGACGTACAGCGAGCCGTCGCTGATCGAGGGGGCCAGTGCGCGCTCGACCGTGAAGCGGTCTACGCCGTAGTCCTCGTGCAGCGCCCAGGTCTTGTAGTCCTCGCCGTTGGTGATGCCTGCCCGGAGGCAGATGTCGTGCATCGTCGTGGCGCATGGGTACAGCACGTCATCGATGTCGATTCCGAGGATCATGCGACCACTCGCAGCTTGCCGTACGCCTTGCGGTTCGAGGTCGTGAGGTGGAACAGGCCGGAGGATGGGCACACGAACGTGCGGTGCTCCGAGACCATGCCACGGCGACTACCGGCGCCAGTGCGGTCCATCGAGCGCTTGCGCTTGCTCTGTGCCTTGCCGAGGGCCTTCTGGGCAGCGTGCCGGGAGTCGAAGCCCCGCAGGCCGCACTCGCACATCTGGTATGGAACGGTGCTCACTCTGTCTCCTCAATCGTGTTGGTGGTGAACTCTTCGGGTAGCACTAGCACACCGGGGTGCGCGTCAAAGAACTTCGCAAGCTCGCTGACCTCCGGGCCATCGCCGGAGCCGTGGTGCTCGGCCTTCTTCTTGACCTGGCTGCGGAGCTTGTAATACTCAGCCGGTGAGCCATGCGTGACGGGCAGCACCCATGCACGGAATGTCTCAGCCGTGGAGTTGCCGAACACGAGCTGGCGTGCAGCGGTGAGGGCTTGCTTCTCGGTGCCGTAGCGTCCGAGCGCAACCTTGCTCACGTCCTCGCCGTTCGGGTCGATGTAGCCCTTGAGCGGTGAGGAGTAGAGCTGCCCCACCACGGTCCACTTCGCCTTGCTCTCGTACAGCTCCCAGGCTGCAACGATGAGCGCCTCTGCGGCCTCTTCGGCCGTCTCGTACTCCTCATCGAGGAGCTGGGCGATCACCCCCACGTCCCGCTTGCCGATGGTGAGAGCCATTACCAGCCGCCTCGCGGGATGAGCGGACGCTCCCCCAGGTCCGCGCCTTGCTGGAGTGCAGCGGCACGAGCCTCGGCACGCTCCCTGAGCTCCGAGCGGAACGGGGCCACGTTCGAGAAGGCCGGTGCCGGTCGAGGTGCAGGAACTCGGGTGAGCGCCTCCAACAGCTCCTCGTTGTAGTTCACGAAGTCGAACTGATCGGGCTTGTCCTGCCGGTCATCGAACTTCTCGACCAGCTCGGGGTCGTCCATCCAGAGCGCCATAGCGAAGCAGTGCCACGCAGCGGCGATGAGGTGCTTCGAGCCGGTCTCCTCATCGAAGTCCTCGCCGGACCAGAACTGATTGAGGTGACGCTGGAGTGCGGCGTAGGACAGCGACCACGCGTAGCCGTTGCGGTAGTTGTCCTTGCCGTTGGCTGGCGGGTACTTCGCGTTGCCCTTGCCGTAGTGCCGCGCGAGCTCGTTGAGCGGGCCGACCGGAATCTGGTCGTACCGAGCTTCCTTCGAGCCCTTCGCTCCTCCGGTGTCCGAGGTGAGCCTGGTCTCCTGCTCCGTCATGCGACACGCTCCCAGAGGGTCACGTCGTCGCCGTGCTTGACGCGACGGGCATGGCCCACCTTGACGACGAGTCCCTTGCGAGACGCTGCACGCATCCGAGCTCCGATGGCCGAAGGGTGGACGCCCTCGGGCTTGCCGATCACGTCAGTCACGTCGTAGACGGTGAGCTGAGCTCCGATCGGAGTGTTGAGCACCTCCTGGTCGAAGGCGTTCGCCCAGTCTGCGGGGGTCTTGGCTGTCACGGCTGCGATGCCGTCGAGTCGGGCCTGATCCAGCGTTGTCGTAGTCACTCTCTCTCCTCCTGATGTCCGTGGCATGTGCACTTGCACATCCGACCGTTGCTGAGCACCTTGGGGCACTCGCCCTGTCCTGTCCCTTCGTGGTGGCCGTCCAAGCACCACCCGAACTTGCCTGTCCCTCTCTGCACCACACTAGCACACTCCGATCAGTACCAGCCCACCGACTCCGAGTGCGCCCATGCGTTCTGGGGCGATCCGTAGCGGTCTCGGATGTAGCCGAGGCCCCACTTGATCTGGGTGGCCGGGTTGGTCTGCCAGTCGGCTCCAGCCGTTGCCATCTTCGAGCCCGGAAGGGCCTGTGGGATGCCGTAGGCGCCCGAGCTCGGGTTGTTCGCCGTGGTCGTCCACTGCGACTCCCGTGTCCAGAGCTTCTCAAGGTACGTCCACTGCGACTCGTCCCAGCCAGCGTCGAGCATCATCTGGTGCCCGAGCTCGCGGTTGCCCGCCAGGCTCGTACGCGAGGGCCTGAGCGCGTCCTTGATGCGCTCCTGCATGGCAGCCTCCCTGGCCTTCGCTGCGGCGATCCTGGCAGCCTCACGGGCCTTGCGGCGCTCCACGAACGCTTCGATCCGTTGTGGCCACGCAGCGGCCTTGGCCAGCGGGTCTCTCCCCCCGACCACCTTCGGCTTGCGCTTCGGTGTGGCCTTCTGGGTCTTCTGGTGCTGGCCGGTCTGAATCTGCACCGAGTCCGGCAGGATCGCTGTCGTTTCCTGTGCTGGCGGCACGGTGACCAGTCCAGCGGTGACTGCGGCGATGATGGCCGCACGGGTTGGCTTGTTCACTGCTCCTCCTCGTAGTGGTCTTGCAGCGCATAGAGCGCGTAGATGATCGTCTTGGCGTTGAGCTCGTGCGCGTAAGCGATCACGTTGCCCTGAGCGTCCTCGATGGCCTGTGTCGTGTCCGACCCGAAGAGGTGTCGCTCGTCCGAGTCTTCGAGGTCGTTCAGCCAGTACCGGGTGCCGTAGTACACGGCCTCGGGGTTGGGGTTGGGGATGAGTCTGACGGTCTCGGTCATACCGGCACTCCAATCACGTCGGGGAGGATCGCCTCGTTGACTGCGGCGATGTCGGTGATGAAGGTGCCGAACTCTTCGAGCGCGGTCGCCTCGGCGTACTCACGTCCGTAGAGGCCCCAGAGCGAGTCGACGTGCTCCCAGGTGCTCATCGTGAGCCCCTCGGGTGACGACCACTCCACCTTCTCTTCGATGAGCAGGCCCCACACGTCTCCGTTGACGTAGGCGATCCACTCGGTCATGTCCGCGACCGGGTGCGTCTTGGCGTACTCGTCGTCAATCCCCATCTCGTCCCGCCAGTCGGCAGGGTCGAAGGAGATGTACAGGGTGCCGTGGCGGTCTCGGTAGGTGATGAGCGACGTGATGCCGTAGTTCACCCGGAGCCAGCGCTCGAAGATGTCGAGGCCGGAGCCAGCGGCGCAGCGTCCACACGCTGCCAGGATGTCCGAGTCGAGCTCGTAGCCCGTGATCTGGTCGATCTGCACGGCTTCCCAGCCGCCCTTGTGGTCGTAGAAGTCGATCGCGATGATCGGCGTACCACCGTCGTTGTACGGGGCATTGCCGTCGATGTCGAGCGACAGATTGACTCGGTAGCGCTCGGTCTCGTGAATCGTCTCGGTGTACACGTGTCCTCCTCGATGGTTGGTGTGGTGGTGGTGAAGGCGAGGCTCAGTGGCTTCCCCGCGAGAGTTTCCATCCCCGCGCCCGCTGAGCCTCACCTTCACCTCACGAACTCTCGCTCGTGAAGACCTTGTGTGGTAACACTAGCACGTTCTGGCTTGCACGTCAAGGGCTTACGGCCCACGGGAGCAAGTCCCAGGGGGCAAGCGCGCCGACTGCGAAGAACACGATGCCGATGACGACGTAGCCCCTCAGTGTGATCCTCATGCGCCGATCACCACCAGCGTCACTAGCTGCGGCTCGAAGCGACAGCGGTGTGCGTGTCCGAGCGCAACGAACTCGCCGCGCCTGAGCAGGTTGTCGATCTGCTCGTAGGTCAGCTCGACTCGGACGTGGACGCCGTAGTCCGACTGCATGATCTTTGCGTTCATTGCATCCTCCTAGAAGAGTGAGACGATGACGTAGAGCACGACCATTGCCACTCCGACGAGAATGGCGATGCCTTGTGCGGTGTCGTTCGAGGGCTTGGGCTTGCCTCCAGCGATCTGCCGGAGGTAGTCCGTCTGCTCCTGTGCGCTGCGCTGCTTCTTCGAGGACGGCTGCACCATGCCAGCCGTGCCGACGTGCAGGCTCTTCCTGATGAGTCCCATTACTTGAGCACCCCCCAGGCGATGAGTCCGACGATGGCGTAGAGCACGAAGACGATGGCCAGTCCGAAGACGAGTCCTGTGACAGGCCCTCCGGGCTCGATGGTCACGTCGTCAATCTGGTACCGATGGTCTCTGGGCACTGAGTCCTCCTCTGGGTCGTAGTACAACTCCCCCGTGTCCGGGTCGGAGTAGATGCCGTGCTCGTTCTGGTGGTCGATGACGCAGTTGTTCGCGTCCCAGATGTCCGCTGCGTCCGTGAACCACGGGCACCAGGAGCAGCGTACCAGGATCGCCTCGATGTCATCGCGGTCTTCGAGGTACACCACGTCGTTCAGGCCAAGCCATCCCATGAATGCAGTCATCGGTTTGCCTCCACTTTCCAGTCGATCGAAAGGAGGTCCTCGTCGCCGTTGTATGGCGGGTCGTAACCGTGATCGGTGTGGGCCTCCACGTAGTCGCTGACAAGTCCTGCCAGCGCGTCCAGCTCGACACGGGTGAGGGTCAGGGTGACGATCTCCTCGACCACCACGCTTCCCGGCCCGTGTGCGTCGTAGCCGTCCCTCAGCGCGCTCTCGTACGCCAGGTCGGCCGCTGCGATGTCGTCAACGGTCTCCACGTAGTAGACCCGCTGCGCGCTCGCGTCCTCGATGGTCACTCGGTACTCGCTCATCTCAGAGTCCCTTCGTTGATCCCTTGCGAAAGTTCGTGGTCGTCTCGTTGGTCCCTCTCTCCCCACGAGAGTCGGTGGCATAGGCAGCGGTTCATCCGTAGACCACCTTCCCGAAGGCTGCGACCTGTGCGAGCACGTCTCCCGCGTCCGCGTCGATGAAGCCAGCGTCGATGCCGTTGTCGTCACGCTCGCGGAACGAGTCGATGAAGTACCCGTGAATCTCCCGGTTCACGTACGGCTGATCGATGGCGAGGAGTTTCCCGAAGGCTTCCCTGATGCCCTCGTAGGTAAGGATGATCGGGTCGTCCGTGTCACCCACACCCTCGTCCTCCATGAAGACCGACACCGCCCCAGGCGTCTCGAACGCCTTCGCCTTGAGGTCGTCCGGCGCGCTCTTCGCCCAGTAGGCGATGCCGTAGCCGATCGTCTCCACGATGTCATCGATGGTGCTGTCCGGCAGTAGTGCTTCGGTTACTCGCATGGTCCGTAGACCTCCTCTTTGATCTGCTTGATTACGGGGGCGACGAGCGCGTCGAAGAGCGCGTCGTACTTCGTCTTGAGCCGATCAGCCTCGGCGTCGATCTCATCGAGCAGCGCGTCGATCTCCTCGTCGTCTCCATCGGGAGAGACCACCCACGCGAGGTTGTCTGCCTCGTACCACTCCACTCCTCCAGAGTTGTGCGTGAACCACGTCTCCCGTAGGTAGCGCTTGCCGTCGATCTCCACCTCGATCGACTCCGAGAAGTGATCGTCCAGTGGGTCGGCTTGGCCGATGATGCGGAAGGTGCTCATACGATCCTCGTCTCATCCGGCACTAGGCCGAGGTCCTCGGCAAGTGCGTTGGCGTCCTCGAAGACGCAACACTGTGCAGCGTCGTCGTCTCCATCGGCGCGTCCACGGTTGTCCCACTCGTCCGCTGCTCGGTCGATGACCTCACCGATCTCGTAGATGTCGGCGTCGTCGTCAACGGGCAGAGCGATGATGACTGTCTTCATGGCGTCTCCTGTCGTTGTGGGGATGTCCTACGGCTGCACGCAGCGGTAGACAACCTTGTGGTGCGAGGGGTCGTAAGACTTGAGACGGAGCTTCGTCGCGTCCTCAGTCTTGATGCACCCATCGCCCTTGATGATGAAGCGCACGATGCCGTTGGTCTTGACATCCTGGGTGACCTTGTAGAACTCCACGCGGTCCTGCTGTCCGAGCGGGGTCGTTGCCTCGATCGGGTAGAACACGGGAGGAGCATCCGGCTCTGCAAGCGCGTTCGGTACAACTCCGATGGCAATGCCAGCGGTCGCGCCGATGCCGAGTAGGGCAAGGCTCTTGAGTGTGCGTGTCATGCTGTCGCCTCCAGTGTTCGAGTCTGTGCGGACTCCACAAGTCGCTTCGTCCGTGAGGCAGCCTCAAGGATGAGACGCGCCTCTAGTTGTGTGAGGTTGTTCGGCACGAAGATGGCCGAGTCGTTGTCCGAGCGGTCGTAGCGCTCGTCCTCAGCGACCCACCAGGCCAACTCCATCTCGGTGCCTGGCAGATGTCCGTGGGGCACGAGCGTGTGGAGCAAGCGCTCCGCAGCCTCGCGCGTTGGTGGTCCCATGACCTCCACGGCCAGGATGATGACGTTCTCGCTCATAGCGCCTCCTCGTCCCACTCGATGAATCCGTCGAGGTGCAGCGCGTCCACGAGCGTGCCCGCTGCGCACTGTGCGACCTCTTCGTCCTCGTTCCACTCCGTGCCCCTGGGGAGCACGTCCAGCCCGAACGGCAGGTCGATCATCTGCTCGGCCCAGTCACCCATCGGGTGCTGGCCTTCGAGCCAGTCCAGCAAGTTCTCTGCCACGTCCACGTAGGCCATCGGCAGCGCTGGGAAGTGATTAGCTCGGATGTGCCACTCCAGTCCGGCTCGGCGCATCCCGTTGTCTCGTGTGGCTTCGGCCATTGCGACCGCTCCCATGCGTCCCATTAGACAGTCCACTCCTCTAGGTCGTCTCCCATGAGGCCAGCGACTACTGTCGCGGCGTCTTGCTCGTAGTGGTCTCGCACGTTGATGTAGTCCGAGTGCAGCCGGAGGTAAGCGCTCGTGGCTGTCCCACAGTTGCCGTAGCGGTCTGGAGACTCCCAGCCGCACTTGCAGCGGCTCACCCATGCGCCATTGACTAGCGCGAAGCCAACGAACTCGTGTCGAGTCCTCAGTGTGGTCGTCATACGTTCCACTCCCTTGCGATCTCCGGCAGGCCGAGGTGTCCGACCTGATCGGTTAGTGCGATGTACGCCTCCATGATGTGCAGCGACACGTTCTCGTCCTGGGATGTCCACGAGAGCGAGAAGAGTGCAGCCGCTACCGAGCGCGCCTCAGACTCGTTGAGTGTGAGTGTGATGTCTCCAGCCGTCGCGGTGGCCATCTCAGCGCACCCAGTAGGTCACGCCGTCGAAGTCCACGGACGAGTAGTCCATGCGCAACTCCCATGCGGCCTTGTCCCAGTCGATGCAGGATGCAGGCCAGGACAGATCGTCCGGCACGGCTCCGATGTCGTCCGCGAACTCCTGAGCGTAGGTGACGAAGTACGAGTCTCGCACTAGCGTCGCGCCGTACGTCCAGTCCTCGGAGACACTCGCACCCTCAAGCGCAAGGGCACGCAGCGAGCGCAACTCCTCGGCGTCCTCGTCGTCCAGGTAGGCGTAGTGGTCCACGTCGGCCAACTCGCCGTAGGACACTCCCTCGCCGTTCGGGTCGTACTCGGCCTCCCAGCGTCCAGTAGCCTCCAACTCGATCTCGGAGATGCGCTCCTCGATCTCGCGGCTGTCGATGATGTCCTCGTATCGGTCGATCGTCATGCCATCTCCTCAAGTCGTTGTGTGAACTACACTAGCACACTTCGGGCTAGATGTCCAGGCTCTCCTGTCCCTCTCCAGCCATCGCGCGGGTCAACTCCAGCGCGTAGTTCTGCATCATCACGGTGTCCTCTCCCCATGCCGTCGACTCCTCGATCGGCTTGAGCGTGATCGTGACGTGCTCCATGTAGACCTCCCACTCGACCTCAGCCAAGCGCATGATCCAGTCCCGATTGTGGTGCGGGTCATGCGCGGCCAGGAGCGACTCGATACGGAAGGCGCCGTCATACTCCATGCGCCAGTCCGACTCGTTGAGCCGTCCAGTCACGAACGAGTGGAAGCCGTCATAGGACGAGTAGTTCTCGTGCCCGAAGGCGTCCACGTCGAAGTCCGGGGTCAGAGCACGGAGCTCTTCCGGGTCCACGTCCACGGTCATCTCGAAGCCGTCAGAGGTGAAGTTGTAGGCGACAGGACTCCACGAGTCGATCACCTTGCCGTTGGCGACAGACTCCAGACCGATGTCCCAGAGCGTCTCCACGATCCAGTCGCAAGCCTCTTCGGCAAGCGACCGAACGATGGCAACGTGGTCATACTCGGCGTCGTAGTCCTCCCACGTGATCTCTCGACCCTCTTGCTCCGAGAGCCACTCGATCTCAGACTCCAGCCACGAGTCTCCCGTGAAAGTCTGGTACGTGTCAGGCGACACGTTGTAGGCGTGCCACGTCGAAGGTGAGAATCGAAGCGTGACAGTGCCGTCGTCGTTGAGGTTGTCCGGGTGGTCGAAGCGCGCAGAGTCCAGCGTCGTCGTCGTCATGTCAGAGTCCCTCGATGTAGTCGAACGCAGCGCGCATGGCCGCGTCCTGAGTGAGTTCGGTGTCTCGCACTAGGGCGAGGTCGTAGATGTCCGCAGTCGGCCCGTAGACCGACCAGACCCATTGCTCCGGGCCAGCCTCGAAGACCTCAGCGTGGTGCTGTCGGTAGGCCGTCGAAGCGTAGAAGATGCCCTCTTTCTCCTGTCCCGGCCAGTGACCGGGGAAGGGTGTCCACTCGATCATGCAGACCACTCCCGTGACATGTAGACGACATCCGGTCCACCCGGAGTCCAGTTCTCCTCGCGCCTGACTGGCACGAAGCCGTGGCGAGCGTAGAGCGATGGCAGGTATCCGTCGAAGCAATCCAGCCGTGTCGCTCCCGCGTCCGTTGCCGCAGAGACTAGCACATCTCCCCGACCACGGGCAAGTGAGAATAGGGCAATGAGTTCGCCCGTGTCCGTCACTCCGAAGCCGGACAGACCATCGTCCGTGAGGTGATACGAGACAGTCGTCTCGTGGGGTAGTTCAGCAAGCTCCGTCGTCATCTCTCGCACGATGTCCGATGTCCGACGAGCGTGCCCGTAGGCAGCCGCGAACACTGGCCAGTCCACTCGGCTAACGGTAAGCATGATTCACCTATCCCAGCGTGCGCACTGAGGGCACGCCTGGCGTGTAGGGGTATCGCTCTCGCACGTGTGGCGTGAGCGTTGAGTCTTGTGGCCGTGGCGTCGCATTACAACGCCTCGATCCGAGTAGTCGTTACGGGGTAACGGCATCCGTCAGTCAGTCGCCATGCAACCTTGGCGCGTCCCTTGCGGGGGATGTCCGAGTGCCTGAGCGTCCCTTGCGGGTGATTGTTCAGCATGGTGTAAGCCTCTCACACTTGCACGTGTCTGTCAAGTCCGACCGATTGGTCGCACCGTGAGAGAGCAGAGCTCTCCCCCAGTGTCACCCATCGGGTGCAATGCTTGTGTGTGCGGGCCACTAGCGCCTAACTATGGCCTAGCGGGCTACGGTGGCCGATCACTTGTTAGGTGCCCCTTCCC
>Ga0102815_10002659_pt1 | contig 10846 bp, 10 predicted proteins | sample ColrivemetaGS759_FD_79113 | JGI IMG/M metagenome (GOLD analysis project Ga0102815, IMG submission 79113) | Estuarine microbial communities from the Columbia River estuary - Ebb tide ETM metaG S.759 | ecosystem: Environmental > Aquatic > Marine > Intertidal zone > Estuary | place: USA: Columbia...
GCCGAGTAAGGGGAACTGGGCGCATAGGGTGTGGTTTCGAGAAACAGATCTTCTGGGCCATGCAGATCGCCATACACCTCGTCGGTGGAGATGTGATGGAAGCGGAAGGCGGACTTGCGGGCCGCATCCAGGCCCAGCCAGTACTGGCGGGTAGCCTAGCAGCATGTAGGTGCCGACAATATTCGTTTCAATGAAGGCTGCCGGGCCGTCGATGGAGCGGTCGACATGGGATTCAGCCGCCAGATGCATCACCGCATCCGGCTGATGCTCGGCAAATACCCTGTCCAGCTCGGCACGGTTGCAGATATCCACATGCTCGAAAGCGTAACGCTCGCTGCCACTGACTTGCGACAGCGACTCCAGATTGCCTGCGTAGGTCAGCTTGTCCAGATTGACCACGCTGTCTTGAGTGTTGGCGATGATGTGGCGAATAACCGCAGAGCCGATAAATCCGGCTCCGCCAGTGACAAGAATTTTCATCCCAAGATCCTGATTACACTGAATTTTTTAATAATGATAAATTTAAATGTCCTGATATATCCATAAACCATGCAACTTCAGGTCATGCGGTCGGTCCCGTATTAGAGCATTCTTGCCGCAGGTTTCACGCCTTGATGGCGGACTGTTCGCTGCGCTCCTGAGTCCGCCCTACCGCCTGATTACTCGGCCGCTGGCAGCTTGCGCTTGAGCGGCGCCAGGCCATCCTCGCTGATCAACTTGGACGGCTTTTTACGCTTGGAAGGGCTTTTTGCCGACGGCTTGGGCTTCTGGGTAGCGTTTTTCTGCGCAGCGGTCTTTTTCTTCTTGACCCCAACTGCTTTGCCGGAGGCTTTGAGGTTCTTCGGCCCCTGATAGCTGCCCTTGAGTTCCTTGATCAGCCGACGCTCGAAGCGCTGCTTCAGATAACGCTCGATGCTCGACATCAGGTTCCAGTCATTGTGGCAAATCAGCGAGATGGCCAAACCCTCGCCACCGGCACGCCCGGTGCGGCCAATGCGGTGTACATACTCATCGCCTGAGCGCGGCATATCAAAGTTGATCACCAGATCCAGACCGTCCACATCCAGCCCCCGCGCCGCCACGTCGGTGGCTACCAACACTCTGGTGCCGCCCTGGCGCAAGCGATCTATGGCCAGCTTGCGGTCTTTCTGATCCTTGTCGCCGTGCAGTACAAAAGCCTTGACCTCGGCTGCGACCAAGCGACCATACAAACGATCGGCCTGAGCGCGGGTATTGGTGAAAATGATGGCTTTCTGATAGGTCTCGTTGGCCAGCAGCCATTGCACCAGACGTTCCTTGTGCGCCAGATCGTCAGCAGTAATGATTTGCTGCCTGGTGCCTTCATTCAGCTCGCCAACCATGTTGAGCTTGAGGTGCAACGGATCACGCAAGACCTTGCTGACTATTTCGCGCAAGCCATTGCCGCCGCTGGTGGCGGAGAACAGCATGGTTTGCTGGCGATTGACACACTCTGTGGTAAGGCGTTCGAGATCCTCGGAAAAGCCCATATCGAGCATGCGGTCAGCCTCATCGAGGATCAGCAACTCGACTTTCTTCAGATCCAGCAGGCCCGCATTCAAGTGCTCGATCATCCGCCCCGGCGTGCCGATCAGCACATCAGGCACTTTGCGCAGCATGGCGCCCTGCACCTTGAAGTCCTCGCCGCCGGTGATCAGGCCTGACTTGATAAAGGTGAATTGGGCAAAACGCTCAACCTCGCGCAAGGTCTGTTGGGCCAGTTCGCGGGTCGGCAAAAGAATCAGCGCACGAATTTCGACACGCGGGTGCGAACTTCCATCGCCCAGTAGACGGTTGAGCATCGGCAGTACAAAGGCTGCCGTCTTGCCGCTGCCGGTCTGCGCGGTAACCCTCAAGTCACGGCCTTCGATCGCTGGCGGGATAGCCGCCAATTGCACGGGGGTCGGCTCGGTAAAATTCTGCTCGGCCACAGCCTTGAGCAGGCGTTCGTGCAAGGCGAATTGGGAAAACACAGGACTACCTCGAGAAAATTATGCAAATCAGCTGCATAGGTTACCGGTTGATGGCTGTGCCTGCCGAGATTCTTAAGCTTTTGCCAACAAATATGCCGCCTGTAAGCTGCAGGCGACAGTATTGACCCATGACAGCAACACGTATCGAGCAGGCTTGCACAATGAAAGAGAGGCCACTGAGGACAGTTAATGACATCCGTGATCAGCAATCGTCGCGAACTTCTGAGTTTTCTTAAACACCGTCGCCCGTTGAGTGACTGCAACCATAGTCTGGGTATGTTGCTGCTGGAAAACGGCGCTATCAAGATAGAGCAATTGCAGCAGGTCCTGACCTACCAGCACCATCACCCGGACAAGGGCCGACTGGGACAGATTCTCATTGATCTGGGCATGATTACCCAGGAAGTGCTGAGCCAGACCCTGTCCGAGCAACTGGGCATCCCGCATATCAATCTGGAACAGTTCGAACTCGACACCGACTGCAGCCGCTGCCTGCCAGAGAGCCTGGCCCGGCATTATCTGGTGGTGCCCCTGCTGATGGATGGCGAGCGCCTGATTGTTGCTACTCCCGACCCTACCAACCAGGATCTGCAGCACCTGCTGGGCTTTGCCAGCGGCAAGACCATCGAAGCACTGCAAGCCAGCAAGAGCGAGGTCGAGCAGGCCATCAACCGGGTATTCGCCAGCGCCATAGTAGAAGATCTGCCGGAAAATGAAGTCAATGAGGTGCCGCTGAGCGTCCACCAGATGAAGGCGCTCGCCGAAGACAGGCCCACCGTACGCTTTGTCGACGGCTTGCTCGAGGAAGCCGTCAGCCGGCGCGCATCGGACATTCACTTGCGCCCTGGCGAGCATGAGGTCGGAGTACTGCTGCGGATCGATGGACGGCTGCAGGAAATCCGCCGCATCAAGCGCAGCCACCTGTCGGCGATTGTAAGCCGGATCAAGATCATCGGCGGCATGAACATCGCCGAGCACCGCTTGCCGCAGGATGGACGGCACATGGTGCGCGGTGAAGAACGCAATATCGACCTGCGCTTGTCGGTCATGCCTACCGTATACGGCGAGAGCGTGGTGATCCGTGTCCTCGATACCGGCCAGAGTCTCAAGGGCCTCGACCAGATCGGCTTCAATAGCGAAGACGTGACGCGCTTTCGCAACCTGATCAGCCACAATCAGGGCATTATTCTGGTCACTGGCCCCACCGGTTCGGGCAAGAGCACAACCCTCTACGCCGCGCTCAACAGCATCAAGGCCAGCGGCGTTAACATCATCACCGTGGAAGACCCGGTTGAGTACCAGATCGAGGGCATTCGGCAGATTCAGGTCAAGCCGCAGATCGGTTACACCTTTGCCCGCGCCCTGCGACATATCCTGCGACATGATCCTGACGTGATCATGGTCGGCGAGGTACGCGATCAGGAAACCGCCATGATGGCTACCGAAAGCGCCCTCACCGGCCATCTGGTGCTCTCCACCCTGCACACCAACAGTGCAGCAACCACCATCACCCGCCTGCTGGAAATCGGTATTGCCCCCTACCTGCTCAACGCCAGCCTTCTCGGTGTGCTGGCGCAGCGTCTGGTGCGCCGTAATTGCCCCGAATGCCTCAAGGAAGAGCAGGTACCTCAGCATGTTCGCGAGGCTCTGGGACTGGAGGCCGAAGAGCGCTTTTATGTCGGCAGCGGCTGCTCGCACTGCCACAACAGCGGCGTTTCCGGGCGGGTTGCCGCCTATGAACTGCTGGAAGTCACACCGGCACTGCGCGCCCTGATCCAGCCCTCCGTCTCCTCACAAGACATTGAACAACAGGCGATTGCCGATGGCATGCGCCCGCTGACGCAAAGCGCATTGAAACTTGCCAGAGAAATGACTGTCTCATTGGCAGAGGTGTATCGCGTGAGACTGGAGTAAACCGACTATCCTTGATCAAACCGATACTTACTTTACTAACCACAATCCAACCGGTCCAGGAGACTCAACATGAAAAAATCAGCAATGCTTGTTATCGGTGCCACGGCATTAACCCTGTGCCTGAGTGCTCTGGCTGAGCCCAAACAGAACAACGGATCTTCCAGCAAGGGAAACTCTGGCCAGGGCAATTCCCAGCAAAAGCCGAACAAGTCACAGAAGAACCAAAACCAGTATCAGAACGAGTACCAGTATCAAAACCAGAACCAGAACCAGCAGCAAAACAAACAAAAGGACAAGCAAAAGGACAAGCAAAAGGGCAAAAATAAAGACAACTATGAAAGCAATTACGACAACGACTACGAGGACATTAAGGAAACCTTTCGCCGCAGTGGCGGCAAATCTGGCTCAGGCAAGGCACTGCCGCCAGGTATTGCCAAAAATCTGCAACGTGGAAAGCCAATGCCTCCGGGCATAGCCAAGAAGTTTGACTCCGAGACCGCCAGTCAACTCCCCTATTACCCGGGTTATGAGTGGCAGCGCGCCGGTACCGATGCTGTGCTGGTAGACACCACCAACCAGGTGGTACAGGAAGTCATGAGGGGCGTACTGGAGTGATCCATCAGCGGACACGGCAGCCTCTCATGGCTGCCGTGCACGTACATCAGAGATGTCCGACCTTCACATAGATCAAAGCGCCAGTCTCTGAGAATGGCTGGTGGACCGAGCCGTGAGGACTGCGGATCCAGGTGCCGGCCGGGTAAGTGCCGTTTTCATCCTGGAATACCCCTTCAAGCACCAGAATTTCCTCGCCACCCATGTGCCGGTGCGCGGAAAAGTGCGTTCCCGGCGCCCAGCGCACCAGTGCGGTATGAGTGCCTTCGACACTGTCCAGCGGCAACACGCTCAACCCTTCGACCTGCCCGGGCTGCCACTGTCCCTGAAGCGTATCAATGCACTCGGTATTGGTATCTGCCTCGGTCATGTGGCATAGCTTGACGAACAACAGACAGCCATCCGGACTGGAGGGGGCATGCTGGCTACCGGGCGGGTTCTTCAGCCAGGTGCCGGCCGGATAGCTGCCGTGTTCGTCGGCAAAGGTACCCTGCAACACCAGAATCTCCTCCCCCAACGGGTGCATATGGGCCTTGAACGATGAGCCGGCGGCATAGCGCACGATGGAAGTCGCCCGGCCACTTTCCACACCCATGCGCTCCAGCGGCCGACGCTCCACGCCGGGCAAGGGCGAAGGCAGCCAGGACAAGGCGTTGCTATCGACGACTACGCGTTTTTGCAGATCTGCATTGATTTGCATCTTTTCTCCCGATGATGCGGCGCTAGAACGAAGAGCCTGGCTGTTGCAGGAACAGTAACTCCTCTGCAGTTGACTCACGGCCCAGCAACGCATTGCGATGCGGATAGCGACCAAACCTCTCCAGTATCGCCTGGTGCTTTAGCTCGAAATCAAGGTTATTCGAAAATCCGTTGCGCCTGAACAGCTCGACCGCCTTTTGATGGATCAGCAATGACTCACTGTGCATGTACGGCATATACAGAAAGCTGCGCTGTTCGGCATCGAGCTGTTGATCGGCACCACGCGCCACCGCCTCCTGTGCCAGTGCCAGAGCCAATGGGTCATGGGCAAACGCCTGCGCGGAATCCCTGAACATGTTGCGGGAAAACTGGTCGAGCAGAATGATTTCCGCCAGCCGTCCGCGGGCAGAATCCCGCCAGGCAAACAGCTCACAGCACGTTGCGCGCATATGCACCGTGGCAAAGCGTGTGCGGATCAGCGAATCAAAGGCAGGATCCTTTTTCCAGCGCCGGACGGCCGGGGTCTGTTCGAACCAGAAGGCTAAAATTTCTTCACTGGTATCAGTCATATAGCCCTGCTTACCTGGTGCTCAGTCAAAGAGTGCGTCGCGACTGCTTGTGAAGCATCCGCCCACTGTCGATGCCGATCAGTATTACCGCCAGCCAGATCGGCAGATAGGTCCACAACTGTGCAAGGTTGAACGTTTCACCGAGAAACAGCACCGCCACGGCAAACAGCAACATCGGTTCCAGATAGCTGAGAATGCCGAACAAGCCCATTGGCAACAGTCTGCTGGAACCCATATAGGCGCCGAATGCCAGGGCGCTAAGCACCCCGAGCCCAGGCAATAACCACCACAGTTGTGGCGACTGTGTATACACATCTGCCGGCCCGAAACTGACAATCAGCCAGATCGCCAGCGGTAGCATCAGCAGCACTTCGAAGGTGAAACCGGAGAAGGCATTCATCTGCATCCAGCGCCGCAGCATGAAGTACGGAGGGTAACCCAGTGCAGGCACCAGCGTTACCCAGGAAAATGCCCGGGTCAGCCACAGTTCATGGGCCACGCCCAGCAACGCACAAGCTACCGCCAGCGCCTGCAGGGGTCGCAAGCGTTCGCCATAGAAGACCCGCCCCGTCATTACCATGACCAGTGGCAGCAAAAAGTAGCCCAGTGACAAATCGATCACCTGGCCGCTCAACGGTACCCACATGAACAAGGCCCACTGCACGCCCACCAGCGCCGCCGCAACCGGTAACGCCAGAGCAAGCAGCGGCTCGCGCCGGAGTCGCTGCAGGCTCTTGAGCAGCACCGCGCTTTGCCCGGACAGCACCACCAGCAACAGCACCGCCGGAATCGACCAGACCACGCGCTGGGCAAATATCTGTATACCGTCCAGTGGTGCCAGCATCAGCACATAACCAGGAAACAGTGCGAACAGCATAGAAGCGATGATCGACAGGAGAATCCCGCGGCCAGACAGGTTCATTACAGGAAGTTCTCTGGTTGCTTCACAGTGAATCGTCATCCGGTGAAATAGTCACACAGCTTACAGTACGCCGGTAACTGACAAGCGAAAACGCAGGGGAAGCATAAGGCAGCTTGTATCTGTAACGTCTGTAGACAGCAGCGCAAAACGGCATGTGGCTAGCCAGGGCACCTGCAGAGTTAACCCCCGCTAATCTTTGCCAGCAGGCGCTCTTTCAAGGCAGGCGATGCATCGGCGCACAGGGCAATGAACATATTGGTCAGGACCTTGGTTCGGTATGTCGCAAGATCGGTATACCCGTTCATCCAGTCCTGACGAGCGATACGTTGCGAATCGAAAAGATGTGCAGCCATCAGCTCACTGCTTATCCGCCCCTCCAGTTCTCCATTAGCGAGCGCTGTTTCACAGACCCGACGCGCGAGCACCAAGGATCTGGCAAAGATGCCTGACTGCGTTTGATGCTCAAATAACTGGATCTGCTCGCCAGCCACTAAAGCCCCTTTATAGAGCGCCTCGTTGGAAGCAAACAGGCTGATCAGACTATCGAAAAATGTTTCCACAGCAATGACAGGATCACCGATCTGCTGCTCGCCAAACGCATCCTCCAGGCGCCCCATCATTTGATCGACGAGCAGCGCATAAATCTCTGACTTCTTGCCGAGCAGGTTATGAATAGTCGGAATGGTCACATCCGCACGCTCAGCGAGCTTGCTCAGAGTAAATCCCTCCACCCCATCGGCGGCAATGATGTCACCCGCGCAGCTCAATATGCGCTCACGACGTTTGAGCTTATTTGCCGTGCGCGTAGCACCGCCTCGGGCCAGCACATTCACAGTTGCCATCATCGATCCTAAAAAAACACTTGACCCACAGTTTTTCACAGGATTAAGATTTAATCCATAGTAAAAACTGCAGATAGCCCACCAACCTAGAGAATCGCCGTGATCAAAAACTTCCCTGAGTCGATTGAGGCCTGTGCCGCATATTATGGAAACGCAGCCGATGCGATGCGTACTTACCTCATAGACGGCCATCAGCGCGCAGCCGCACTGCCCAATCGCGGCCCGATACGCTTCACTGCCGACGGCAGCTTGGATCCTGCAATCCGCGCGGCCTATTCAGAGTACGGCTTCTATATTTTTGAAGAGCTGTACTGCGCGGCAGAGCTTGATGATCTGCAGCAAGATATGAGCAGAATGCGCCAGCAGTTCCCGGTCGCACCGGGGGCAGCACTGAACGCACAGGGCGAACCAGCCTTGGGCGCCGATTGCAAGGCGCCGAGCCTGCAATGGGTAAAACCGCTATCGGATCCACTCGGCGGCACCGCGCATTTCAATGGTCGCCATCAGGTAAAACTGTTCGAGCCCAAAGCGGCTATCGATGCGCCCGCCTATTCGCCATTCGTGCTGTCCGGGCATCTACAGTTTTCCGAAGCCTGCCTGCGGGCCTATGCCCATCCGGAGTTACTAAAACTGTGCGCGGCAATTAACGGCGAAGATTTCACGCCATTCAATGACACTATATTTTTTAAAGATCCCGGCCTGGGTGCAGCCGTTGCCTGGCATCAGGATGGCGATACGCACTGGGAAAACCCACTGTTCGATGAAAACATCCACGGTTTCAATCTGATGCTGCAACTCTACGGCAGCACCGCAGTCAACGGGGTCTGGGTTGTTCCCGGTAGCCACAAACTCGGCAGACTGGATATCAAGCAGATGATCGCCGATGCCGGTAGTGAGCGTTTACCGGATGCCGTCCCCATGCTGTGCAATCCGGGTGATGTGGTGATATCCAATCGCCAGTTGGTCCACGGTTCTTTCGCCAATACCGGTTTTGAGCCGCGCGTGACAGTGAATTTCGGTTGTCATCGGTTATCGTCGGTTCTTGATGTCAAGGGTGCCGGCATGCACAGCGAAGTCGCTGTGTACGACGCCGCCTTTATCCGCGAACGCTCACATGTATTGGGGCTGGCAATCGAAGCGCGCAAGCAGCGATACCCCCAGGAGCAGGCCTATGCCTACAAGCCGCTGGCTGGAGAGACGTATGTCTGGAATGCGCAGGCGCTGAAGAGCATCAAGGACTACAACCTGCGCGATCTGAGCATTTAACCAGGCGCCCTTGAACAGAATGCCGGGGCGTTTGAGCTGTACGCCCTGGCATCACTGAAGAGTCACCATGATCTGCTGCGGACTGTGCAACTGACACCGGCCACAGATGGCGATGACTAGGACAGCCGGCAAGATCCAGGTGTTCACTGAAATTGCTGAGTTCTTGCACGCGCTTGATGCCACCTGAAAACCGGAATGTGCAAACCACAAACCCCCTCAGGCAATCCCGGTTAACTGATCTCGAGCCTTGCTCAGGCCCCTCTGCATTGATTCAGCCCCCAGGTTGATTCCCTCGGCATGTACAAAGTCCACCTGATGAATACCGATAAACCCCAGTGCCTGACGCAGGTAAGGTTCCTGATGATCCTGCGAGCCACCGGCATGGATACCACCTCGCGCCGTCAACACAATGGCCCGCTTGCCGCTCAGTAGCCCCTGCGGTCCGGTTTCGCTGTAGTTGAAAGTCTTGCCGGCACGCAATACATGATCCAGCCAGGCTTTGAGGGTACTGGGGATGGCGAAGTTGTACATCGGTGCGGCCAGCACCAGCACATCGGCGGCCAACAACTCATCAGTCAGGCGCTCTGAGCGCTGCAAGGCCTCCTGCTCGGCGGCTGATTGCTCCCCGGCAGGTTTCATCCAGCCGCCGAGCAGGTCGGCATCCAGATGCGGCACCGGCTCGGCGGCCAGGTCACGCACTTGCACCTGATCAGCCGGGTTGCTCTCAAGCCATTGTTGAAGGAACTGTCCGGTGAGTTGCCGGGATACAGAACCCTGCTGACGGGCGCTGCTTTCGATAACCAGAATACGCGACATGTTGTGCTCTCCATCGGTTGCTTGCTGTTCACAGGAGCCCACACTATCGATTGACAAATCGATAAAAAAGCGCAATTTTCAACGCACAACCATCGAATAAACCGATTTAAAGAGAGCCCCATGAAAGCCCCACGGGTAACCCTTGACCAATGGCGCACACTGCAGGCCGTCGTCGATCAGGGCGGTTATGCCCAGGCCGCCGAGATGCTGCATCGCTCACAATCCTCAGTCAGCTATGCGGTGGCACGCCTGCAGGAGCAATTGGGCATGCAACTGCTACGCATCGACGGACGCAAAGCCGTGCTCACCGAGGCCGGCACCGTGCTGCTGCGGCGGTCGCGGCAGCTGGTCAAGCAGGCCGGCCAACTGGAAGACCTGGCCCACCATCTGGATCAGGGCTGGGAAGCCGAAGTACGCCTGGTGGTTGATGCGGCTTATCCGAACAGCCGGCTGATCCGCGCTCTGAGTGCCTTCATCCCGCAAAGTCGTGGCTGCCGGGTTCGGCTGCGTGAAGAAGTGCTGTCCGGTGTAGAAGAAGTACTGCTGGACGGTGATGCCGATCTGGCGATCACCAGCCTGAACCTGCAAGGCTATCTGGGCACCCAGCTTGGAGAGGTCGAGTTCATCGCCGTGGCCCACCCGCAACATTGCCTGCACCAATTGCAGCGCACACTGAGTTATGAAGATCTGCAAAGCCAGCTACAGGTAGTGATCCGTGACTCCGGTCACCTGCAGCCACGTGATGTCGGCTGGCTCGGCGCCGAGCAGCGCTGGACCGTGGGCAGCCTGTCCACCGCAGCCAACTTTGTGAGTAGCGGTCTGGGTTTCGCCTGGTTGCCCACACACATGATCGAAAAAGAGCTCGAACAAGGCCTGCTCAAGCCCCTGCCGCTGATTGCAGGAGGCCAGCGCACACCGCGCTTCGTGCTGTATAGCAACAAGGAAAAAAACCTTGGTCCGGCCAGCCAGATTCTCATCGAGCTGATCAAGATCTATGATGCCATTGCACTGGATACGCCTTTAGCTGCCCCTGCTTCACCCTCCGGAGAGATTTGAAGATGTCGCACTTTCACCATGGCAACTGCAATCTGCATTACGAAGAGTACGGCCACGGCAGCCCGGTAGTGCTGCTACACGGTCTCGGCTCGAGCATGCAGGATTGGGAAAACCAGAAAGACGCGCTATCAGCAAAGTACAGGTTGATCCTGATCGACC
>Ga0102815_10002660_pt1 | contig 10846 bp, 11 predicted proteins | sample ColrivemetaGS759_FD_79113 | JGI IMG/M metagenome (GOLD analysis project Ga0102815, IMG submission 79113) | Estuarine microbial communities from the Columbia River estuary - Ebb tide ETM metaG S.759 | ecosystem: Environmental > Aquatic > Marine > Intertidal zone > Estuary | place: USA: Columbia...
ATTCCGATAGATTTCATCATATCAGAGTGAGTGTAATAAACTTTAAGTTTTTTATTCTTGAAAGGTTTATACTCAACACCAAAATATGGTTTGGTTTCTCTATCCATTTCGTCAGAACCATACATTGATGACATGTTCATGTTCATGCCCATATCCATGTTGTGCATTTCCATATTCATAATTCCTGCAACTAAAGAAAGTCTTCCAAAATTGTATTTCCCGTTCAACATAACCATAGATTTGCTATCTGATTCGAGGTCAGATATCATTAACATGCCCCCAAGGGAAACTTTTGGAAACAACATATAATTAAGGCCAACTCCAATTTGAGAGTTTTCCATGTCTAGGTCATATCCTCCCATAACTCCAATATGAGCTTGAGAATATATATTTTGAGTTAATAAAACAGTTAGTACTAATAGTATTTTTTTCATAATTTATTTGGGTAAAGAACCGTGGCGGTCATAATAATCTTTGTCATAATCATCTCTCTCTTTGCTTGAAAGAAACAATGATGCAATTACTAATAATGTCACAACTAATCCAAATATAAAAATGGAAGCAGTTAAGTCACCAAGAAGCAAATCTTTAATTTGACCGTATCTATTCATGAGGCAAACTTATTGATATTAGTGCCAGCAATTTACTCTAACTATCATAATTAACAAAAATTTTGGAATTTTATATTAAACTAAAATTTACATTTGTACCATGTTAAAGTTGATGAAAATACCCAAGCAATATTACCCCGAAATTATATTCTTTTTATTCCTTATAGTCATGTTTGCTAAGGTTTATATCCTTGTACAGCTTGCGGACTCTAATACCTTTTAAGCTATCTCACAAATTCCTAGTTTAGTCCGGGAACTATATTCTCTAAAATTGACCAGTCGTTATTAATCTCCCAATGAAACAATGTCATAGGTACGTTGCCTATTAATATTAACTGATTAAAGAAGTTTTTTAAATCGGAAGATTCATCACTTTCATTTAATCTAGAATATTCTGCAAGTGAACTCTCAAATAAATACTTACCAGTTATATAACTAGTTCCATAACCTGGTTGTCTTAAATACAAATGCTGTTCAAAAATCAGTAGCTCTTTTTCAGTCTTCATCCAACCTCTAGGTGTATACTCAGAATGTATTTTACCTGCTTCTTCCATCGTCATCATATTTGCATGAGCATAAAGAGAACCCAATCCTCTTGCGGCTCTTTGGGCAATTAATATATATACAATTTCTTTAGACCTAGGATTGTCTTCATATAGACCAGCCTGCATAAACATTTCTTCTACAGCAGTTGCAACGCCTTCATTTCTGCTGTCAAAAATATTATATAAAACAGGATCTTTTCTAATAATATTTTTATTAGGATTTTTATCCATCTCTGCTAATTCAAACCAATGAAAGAAATGAGAGAAAAGAGGTTTTGGATCTAAATGAGCAGTGATCCAAAAAAAATTTCTTTTTTCTTCAGGGATATAACTTCCAAGATGCACATCAAGTGCTTCCTTATAAAAGTCTTTGACATCAATTATATCTTCTGTTTCAAGAAAATCAATTAAGTCTTGTGAAGCCTTTGTTGCAAGTAAATTATATTCCTCTGACGAAGAGGCAGAATTAAGCCTAGGTAGATTTCTATTTTTATGCTCTTCTAATTTAAGGGAAGCCCAAGCTCTTGAAAGTTCTCTTTTTAAAAGCATCACTTCATCACTCCATGACAATGGAACTAGGTGTACATTATTCTGATACCAAGTGTAGTTTTCTTTACCTATTCCAGAAGGGCCATCCTTTTTAGTAGATTCACTATTTAACCAATTTGAAAAACTTTTTGTAGAACTAATAGCCTCATTTATAGTGTAAACCAATTTATTATTATCACTAACAGCTGGGTAATTTAAAATTGATTCTAAATCATCAATTTGTTGATTTATATCTCTTATTCCTGCAATCCATAAATCTTTTGCATTACCAGTTAAATTATTTTTTGCTTGCTGATTTAAAGAAGGAATAATGCTAAGTTGACTTATTAACTCGAAAGATTTAGTCTCTGAAAGTGGAAAGCTATATTCCCAAGTTTCAATTACCATATGATGAGTTGGACCCTCGTGTGCTGGCACATCACTTCTGTTCATCCACACTGACTTATAATATGCTGGGTCTCTTTCCCAGGGCTTAAGAACTCTAAAATTAAATTCAAATCCATTCATTTCAGCCCAAATTAGTGTCCAATCAACTTTACTTTCAGTATCTAATTTAGATTTATCTATTTCATTTAATCTATCTCTTAATTTTCTAAATTCAGGCATTCTATTATTAAATGTATCAATGGTATAATCTGGAGCACCATTAAGTAGTGGTGGTTTTTCAAATTCACGCCAATCTTTAAATACTTTTTCTAAGGCTAAGCGATTATCATCTTGAGAATGAATAATACTAGGAACAGTAAACGAAATCAATAAATATATTATTAGAAGCTTTTTCATCATAACAATTTATGAAAAAAGGTTTTAAAATGATACCTTAGAATAATGAGATACCTACATATTTATTATAAAACCTCATTATTCATAATTTTTTTCTTTTCTTTTCAATCGACTATTTATAGTCAAGAAGATTTTATTAAAGTTAGACCTGAGGTTAAAATTAATTATATAGAAAATGATCCAATAATTGATGGTAATGTAATTAATGATAAAATATGGAACTCTATATTTCCTATAACTTCAATGACGCAAGTAACTCCAAACTTTGGAGAGCCTTCAAGTGAAAAAACAGAAATAAGATTAGCTTATACAGATAGAAATTTATATATATCTGTTGTAGGGTTTGATAGTGATCCCTCTAAAATTGTTGTTTCTGATTCAAAAAGAGATGCAGATTTAAATGATGAAGATAGTTTCTTGTTCATTCTTGACACCTACAATGATTTTCAAAATGGTTTTCTTTTTGGGACTAATTCAGATGGAATGCAGTATGATGCCCAAATTGACAATGAAGGTATTGGTAATTTTAATCCAAATTCTAGACAAAAAGGAGGAACCCTTGGTGGTACGAATGTAAACTGGGATGCATCATGGGAGGTTAAAACCATTAAAGGAGATTTTGGATGGAGTGCAGAATTCTCAATCCCTTTAAGTTCATTAAGGTTTTTACCAGGAGAGAATAAAACTTGGGGATTAAATTTTCAAAGAAATATTTCAAAAAATAGTGAGACTTCTTTTTGGGCTTCTTTACCATTAGGTTTTGACATTAAAAGAGTTTCAATATCAGGTAAACTTAAAGGACTTGATTTAAAAAGCCCTAAGAATCTTAAAATTATTCCTTATACAATTGGAAATGCTTCCTACCAAAAGCTAGACAATCAGACAGATGTATCTGTTGACCTGGATGCTGGTTTTGATATAAAATACAGTTTAACTCCTGGCTTAACCCTTGACTTAACATATAACACTGATTTTGCTCAAGTAGAAGTGGATGAACAACAAGTTAATCTGGATCGTTTTAATCTTTTTTTTCCTGAAAAAAGAGCTTTTTTTCTTGAGAATGCAGGGCAGTTTTCAGTTGGAAGTCCAGGAGAAGTTGATCTCTTTTTTAGTAGAAGAATTGGTATAGGAGATGAAGGGCAGGTTGTCCCTATAAAAGGAGGTGGAAGAATTTCTGGGAAAATTGGTCAAACTAATGTTGGGATACTAAATATGGTTACTGATGAAATATCAGATCAGAATATTTATGAAAATAATTTTTCTGTTGCTAGAGTTAATCATGATTTTAATAACTCAAGATCATCGTTGGGTGTTGTATACGTTGGTAAGAATGAAATGGGAGATTCTAATAAACATTATAATAATGTGTATGCTATCGATGGTAAATTAGGCCTTGGTAAAAAAGCTGATATAACTGGGTTTTTCTCAAAAAGTGATAGTCCTGGAATTGATTCTTCTGATCATTCTTTTAAGTTAATTGCTAATTATAATTGGGATGGATGGAGAATTAATGCGGGTTATACAGAAGTTGGAGAAGGCTTTAATCCTGAAGTAGGGTTTTTAATGAGGTCTGCCTTTAAAAAACCAGAATTTATAGTTTTTAAACAGATAAGATTAAAAGACTTTGGTCCCCTTTTAGAGGTGAGACCTCATATTGCTCATAGAAGTTATTTTGATTTTCAAGATAGACTTGTAAGTAGTTGGACTCATATTGACAATCATTGGGTGTGGCCTTCAGGGTTTGAGATACATACTGGTGTAAATATTACATCAGAAGGAGTATTTGATGCTTTCAAAATTTCAGATGTTGAAATTCCATCAGGAGAATATTATCACAATGAATTACAACTCTACATAAAATCTAATCCGAACACAGCTTTAAGTTTCACTTCTAGAACAGTTGTTGGAGGTTATTATGGGGGTGATAGGTTTTTATTTTCTAATAATATTAAATATAGAATTGGTAATAAATTTAATTCAACACTTAACCTTGATTACACAAAACTTAATCTTGAAAATGGAGATATTAATGCATTAATATCTGGGCTTAGATTGAGCTACTCTTTTTCTCCTAAAATGTACTTACAAAGCTTAATTCAATACAATAATGTAACAAATGTTACATCTGTTAATACCCGATTTGGAATGCTTCAAACTGCTAACTCTGGATTATTTATAGTAATTAATTTCATTAAAGACTCTGACTGGTTTGATTACATAAACAACCGAAGTATTTCAGTTAAATATAGCTATCAATTTGATGCATTGTAATTTATAATTATTAAGTTTAAGTCATGAAAAATTCACTAATCTTACTTTGTGCATGTTGCATTTTATTACTTAGCTGTAAAAGTGAAAGTAATGATTGGATAACTCTGTTTGATGGCAAAAGTTTAGACGGGTGGGAAATGAAAATAGCTGGATATGAATTTAATAATAATTATAAAAATACATTTGGAGTTGGTGATGGAACTATTAAGGTATCATATGATGAGTATGATTCATTTGATAGAGAATTTGGACATCTTTTTTATACTAAGAAAAAATTTAAAAATTACCATCTAAAGTTGGATTATAAGTTTTATGGAGAACATATTAGAAATGAATCATGGTCATACAAGAATAGTGGAGTAATGTTACACTCTGAAGATCCAAAACAAATGTTTATTGACCAGGGTTTTCCCGTAAGTGTTGAAGCTCAGTTCCTTGGTGGGTCAGGGCAGGGTGATAGACCTACATTGAATATGTGCTCCCCTGGCACAGAGGTTAATATAAACACTTCAAATTACAACATTGAACCAAGATTCAAAGCTACAATGCACTGTATAAATTCTAATTCAAAAACTTATCATAAAGATGATTGGGTTAGCGTTGATCTTGTTGTTTACTCAGATTCAATTATCCATCATATTATCGGCAAGGATACTGTTATTTCATATACAAATATTAAGTTTGGTGGAACATATTTATCTGATAATTTTACAGATAAAGTTGGTGAGCCCTTAAAAGAGGGATATCTATCACTTCAATCTGAAGGTCATCCGATCGAGTTTAGAAATATTATGATTAAGGAATTAGATTAATTTCTAAAGAATTTTACCCCAATCACTACCAGTATAAATCTCAATAGCTGTCCAAATAATAAATATAGAGGATATTAAGAAAAATGTTATTCCATAAAAAATCCAGAATAGTTTTTTTTTGAGTAGATAAAAAATTGAACCAATTATTAAGGATGGAATATTAAGTATAAGCACTATTATGAACGGGTCAATAAGTATAAAGAATTCAAAATTAAAGTTGTTAATTATAAAAAACATTAATCCAAAGACATAGCTGGTGATAATGTAAAATTTGAACCTATTCATAAAGATTTTATATTTTTAAGAATAAATAAATATACTATTAATGAAAATAAGAGAGGCTAAAATATCTGATATTGATAATCTATCTAGTTTGTTTAATTCATATAGAATGTTTTATGGTAAAGATTCTAATATTAAGGTTGCAAAAAAATTTCTTGAATCAAGAATTAAATTGTGTGATTCAAAAATATATGTGTCTGAAGTAGATAAATGCTTAACTGGTTTTGTTCAGCTATATCCAATTTTTTCATCAACAAGAGTAAGTAAATATTGGCTGTTGAATGATCTATTTGTTGATGCTAATGAAAGGGGTAAAGGTTATTCAAAACATCTAATTAAAAAAGCTAAGAATCTTGTAGAAGATACATCTGCCTGCGGAATGATGCTTGAGACTGAGATAACAAACGAAATTGGAAATAAGTTATATCCTACTCAAGGATTTAAAATAAATAAATTATCTAATTTTTATGAATGGACTCCTGATTAGTTTAATTTTCTCTTAATTCCTACCGTTATTATATTTAATTCTACATTACTATATTTTTATATAAAATTAATATTTTAGTATAGAGTATCTTTGTGCCCCTATATTTATTTTGTACCCTGATAAAGTTTAAATGATTGTTGCAAAAAATAATTTAATTTTCTGATTAAGTTATTAATTTGAATTTTATATTAATTTAGACTACTTATGAAAAATCTTACTCTTCTTATTTTCTCGTTTTTTTTAATATCAAGCTCTCCTAATTCTGATATAGATAAAAGAATTGATTCTATTATGTCAAACATGACTATTGAACAAAAAATTGGTCAAATGGCTCAAATTAATTTAACTGTAATTGCTAATGGTCCTGATAAATGGAGTTCTTTTGAACCTTTACAAATAGATAAAGACAGGATTGAAAAAGCAATAAATAAATATCATGTAGGATCTATTTTAAATACAACTAATAATAGAGCTAGAGATATTTCTACCTGGAATAAAATTATTGATGAAATCCAAAGTTATGCTTTATCTTCTGAAACTGCTATCCCGATATTATACGGTATAGATGGTATTCATGGTGCTACCTATATTGATGGTGCAACTATGTTTCCTCAGCAAATAGGAACAGCTGCAACTTGGGATATAAAAAACTCTTTTAATATGGGAATGGTTACGGCATATGAAACACGTGCAGCAGGAATACCATGGAACTTTTCACCTGTCCTTGACTTAGGTCAAGACCCCAGATTTCCACGTCAATTTGAGACATTTGGTGAGGATCCTTATCTAACAACTCAGATGGGTTTAGCTTCATTAGAGGGACAGCAAGGAATTGATAATAATATGAATAATGATTTTGTTGTAGCAACTAGCATAAAACACTTTTTAGGGTATCAAACTACTATTTCTGGAAAGGATAGAACACCAAGTTATATACCTGAACATGTTCTTCGCGAATTACATCTTCCTGCTTTTGAAAAAGCTATTAGTCAAGGCGCAAAAACAATTATGATTAATTCGGGTTTAATAAATGGTATTCCTGTTCATGCAGACAGATATCTTCTAACTAATTTATTAAGAGAGGAACTGGGCTTTGATGGTATAATTTTAACTGACTGGGAGGATATTAATAAACTTCATGATAGAGATAAAGTTGCAGAATCTAGAAAAGAAGCAATAAAAATTGCAATAAATGCAGGAATAGATATGTCAATGATTCCATATGACTATGAAGAGTTTTGTGATAATCTTTTAGAATTGGTTAAAGAAGGTGAGATAAGTGAAGCTAGAATTGATGAGTCAGTTAGAAGAATTTTAAAACTAAAGATAGAATTAGGTTTGTTTGATAAAAAAAACAAATCAGATTACAGTGATTTTGGTTCTCAAAAACATCAAAATTATGCTTATGATGCAGCAGTAGAATCTGTAACTCTTCTAAAAAATGAAAATTCAATTTTACCAATAAAGAATAAAAATAAAATTCTTGTTACTGGTCCAAATGGTAACTCAATGAGAACATTAAATGGAGCATGGACTTATTCATGGCAGGGAGAGAAAACTGATTTTTTTGCTGAAGATCATAATACTATTTATGAAGCAATTAAAAATAAATTCACAGACTCAGATGTAAAATATATCCCAGGAGTTACTTATCCTATTAATGAGGATTATGATAAGGAGCCAAAATTTGAATATTATGATCAATACTTTGATAAGAAAAAAGAAGCAATTAAATACGCTAATGAAGAGGCTGATATTATTATTTTAGCCTTGGGAGAAAACAGTTATACTGAGAAACCGGGTGACTTAAATGATATTAATCTAAATAGACTTCAATTAGATTTTGCTAATGAAATAATAAAGTCTGGAAAGCCAGTTGTGTTAGTCTTAAATATTGGAAGGCCTAGGTTGATTTCTGAAATAGAATCTAAGGTGAATGCTGTAATTAATATTTACCTTCCAGGAAATTTTGGGGGAGATGCCTTAGCAGATATACTTTATGGCTCAGTAAATCCATCGGGAAAACTTCCTTATAGTTATCCTCTTTATTCAAATTCATTAATTCCATATAACTATAAACCTGCTGAAGTTCAAAATAATGCCCAAGGTGCATATAATTATGTAGGGGAGGTCAATAATTTATATGATTTTGGATTTGGGTTATCATATACAAGTTTTGAGTATAGTAATTTAAAATTAAACTCAAATCAATTTTCCAAAAATGAAAATATTTATTTATCAGTTGACATTAAAAATACAGGGGAGATCGAAGGGAAAGAAGTAATTCAAGTTTATTCTAAAGACCATTATGCTAGTTTGACACCTGATATTAAAAGGCTTAGAGCATTTAAGAAAATAGAATTAAAACCTGGTGAAATTAAAAATGTAAAATTTGAGATAAAAGTCCAGGACTTAGGCTTTATTAATTATCAAAACAAACACGTTGTGGAAACCGGGACATTTGATTTAATGGTAGGTTCTTTAAAATCAGAATTAATAATACAGTAATATTATGAATTTCACATTAATTGATTATACTGCTTTTGGATTATGGATTTTAATAAGCATTTTCATCTCTTATATCATTATTGATAAATTAAAATTTTTTAAAGGAGATAAAAATGTTAAAAAAGTCATGGCTTGGGGACTAATCCTAGGACACTTATTATACCTTATTTGGAAATATATGTTTCTTAAGATAATAGGAAGTTAGTAATTAGATTAAACTTGTCTATTTAATTGCAACTTCCATTTATGTATGATGTTATACCATTAAAATTTTCTGCATAACAAGAGTTAGGATACGTTACTCCATCACATCCGCAAACAGGTTGATAGATTTCAATGCAAACACTAAATTCCTCAATCATAGATTCATCCACACAAGAGTCTTCAACTTTATCTTCAGTGGAACAAGAAAAGATTAAAATCAATAAAAGTATTAATAGTATTTTCGCGAATTTCATTTACTAAAAATAGTGAATTATATTATTCAGGACACGAGCCCCATAATGGTTTATAGGAATCTAAAAGAGGTGAATTAAGAGAAAAATTTTCAGGCTCTACAGTAATGTTAGAAACGCACCAACTAGAAATATTTTGATTAAATGATGTAGCATTTTCAAACATTTTTGACATGCTTGTAGCACTTGAAGTATCCCAGTTAGAAATATTTTGATTAAATGAAGTAGCAGCTCTGAATAAGTCAAGCATTTTAGTAACTTTTGAAGTATCCCAACTAGAAATATCTTGATTGAATAAGTCTGCATTGTAGAACATTCCATCCATATTAGTAACATTTGATACATCCCAAAAACTAATATTAGAGTTAAATGAGTTATTGTTGAAAAAATTTTGAAATACTCCTGATAATGATACACCAGACATATTAGTTACTAATGTTGTGCACAGGTATATATTTCCATTTGTAATTTCATCTTTAATAGAAGAATTATTGACTGCGGTGTATGTGGTGCCACCAATTATGTCTTTATCTCCATTTGCAGCATCTGGACATTTGCATGTATTGTTCTCAAAATAAATATTTCCAGAGTTTACAAAACCAACTTGATTAGTTTCTAAATTATCATTCGTTGAAATATCACTTTCATCGCTTTTACTGCATGAGATTAATGTAAGAGATATTAATGCTATATATTTGTACATTCGTCGAAAGTAAAAAAATTAAATACTAGATCACTCAGCAAGGTTGTTAATAATTTTATAAATATTTTACTTCATTTTTGAGTGATTTGAATATTCTTTTTAAATTTAATGATGTCTATTTCAAACTAAAACAATATGAGTAGTAAATTCTTTGGAAATAAAAACGATAATAAAGAAACTAACGGTAAACGTCAGGCTAAGAGCTCAAATAAAAATTCTAAGAAAAAATTTAGCAGTAAGCTTCAATCAAAGGGTGTTGGTAAAGCAAGGATGACAGGTGTTAGAAAAGTTGGAAGAGGAAACTAAAAAACCCCCATTAAAGAATTAGGGTTATTAATTATTCTTAAAATTTTATTATTGAGGAAGTTGAGCAGGATTAAAACAATAATCTTCTCTAACGATTTCTCCTTGTTAATATCCAAAAAATTCATAAAAGACTTATATTTGTGGCCGGTTTATGAAAATAATTGATATTAATTCTGATCATATAGGTGTGACTGCAAGTAGTCTTTGTATGCTGCATTGCCTTTTTACTCCTTTTTTATTTTTGTCACAAGCTACTTCTGTAACACTTACTCAAGAGATACCTTTTTTATGGCAATCATTGAATTATGTTTTTTTATTGATTTCCTTTTTAGCTATATATCATACAGTTAAAAATTCTACTAAATTATCTGTAAAGGTTTTATTAGTTTCAACCTGGTTAATTCTTTCCAGTTTAATTATAAATGAATTCTTTGAAATTTCATCTCTTCCAGAAATTTATACATATGCTGCAGCAATATCTCTTTCTGGATTACATGTATATAATCTAAAATATTGTAGATGTGATGATGATAA
>Ga0102815_10002665_pt1 | contig 10832 bp, 4 predicted proteins | sample ColrivemetaGS759_FD_79113 | JGI IMG/M metagenome (GOLD analysis project Ga0102815, IMG submission 79113) | Estuarine microbial communities from the Columbia River estuary - Ebb tide ETM metaG S.759 | ecosystem: Environmental > Aquatic > Marine > Intertidal zone > Estuary | place: USA: Columbia...
AAGCAATGTGCTCGTCACGGAGCTTGAGGGTCTCCCCGTCCCCAAGGTCATCGACTTCGGTATCGCCAAGGCGACGAGCGCGGAGCGGGGCGCGGGGACGCTGTTCACCGAGATGGGGCAGGTGATCGGCACCCCCGTATATATGAGCCCGGAGCAGGCCTCGGGCAGCGCGGACATCGACACACGCACGGACGTCTACAGCCTCGGCGTCGTGCTCCATGAGGTGCTAACTGGAGAGCCGCCCTTCACGGCTGAGGTGCTCCGGGAGCACGCAAGCAGCGGGGACATCGCGGAGTTTCTCTCGCGGAGCACCCCGAGCCCCATGACCGCACGCGTCGCAGCGGACCAGCCGAACTCCAGGACCGTGGCCAAGATGCGACGGAGCACACCGTCCGAGCTGCGAAGGCTCCTGAGTGGGGACCTGGAGAACATCCTCCACTGCGCCCTGTCACCCGAGCGAGATCGCCGCTACGAGTCGGCCGCGGCCTTCGCCCGCGACGTCAGCCGCGTGCTCACCAACCGCCCCATCGAGGCCGCGCCCCCGTCCGCGGTCTACCGGGCCACCAAGTTCCTTCGCCGCCACCGCGTGGCGGCCGTGGCGAGCATCGCTGTCCTCGCCGCCCTCATCACAGGCCTGAGCATTGCCATCCAGGCCCTCAGCGCGCGACAGGAGCAGGCGGGAGTCTTGCGAGAGATCTTCTCCGCCACCCGATACGCGGATGGCCCGAGCCCCGAGGACTCTCGACCTCGCGCGATGCAGCCCGCGGAGCTCGACCGGATGGTCATCCGGGCCTTCGGGGTCCAGGACGCCATCCGCGTGGATGCGCTCGGGACCCTCGCAGACCGACTCGTCAGCGCGGGACAGCTCGGGGCGGCGCTCGAGGCGCAGATGGCGGCGCTGGCCGCTGCGTCGGAGATTCATGGGGGGCGCTCATCCCAGGCGGCAAGACAACGCGCTGCGCTCGGCCTCCTCCATGCACGGCGCGGGAGCCGCCTCGTCGCACGAGACGAGCTCGAGGCTGCCCTGGCCCTCGACCGCGAGACCCCGGGTCCCACCGCCAGTGTGCTCCACCAGGCGCGGCTCGAGCTCGCCAAGCTGCTTGAGGAGTCGGGCGCCCGGGACGCGGCGATCGAGCTCCTCGAGGAGGCCGATCAGATTGCGGCCACCGTTGAGGAGGGCGACGGGAGCCTGCGCACCGAGGCTCTCCAAGCCCTCCTCCCCCTGGTGCAGGGGCGCGGAGATTCCGCCGCAACCCGCCGCGTGTTCGAGCGCCTCTTCGAGCAGTACGCCCTCCGGTACTCCGAGGACAGCGCCTTTCTCGTTCGTCGCCAGGTCGAGTACGCCTCGTGGCTCGCAAGCGTGGGGCTCGCGGAGGAGGCGTCCCTGCCACTCGACGTGGCCCTGGATTCGCTCGACCGAACCGCGGCGCCACCCCTGGAGTTGCTCTACGACACGCTGGCTGCACTGAACCGCGTCTACGCACAGGAGCCATCTCTCACCACCGACCGCGAGGCCAGGGCGAGCCTCGAGCGCGAGCTCGAGGTGGCCCGGAGACGCTTCTCTCCCGAGGCGACAGAATTCTTGGGCGCGCTGGCCCGGTGCGCCGATGACTTCCAGCGACTCGGGGAGGTGGGGCGCTCCACTGAGCTACTGAACGAGCGCTTCAAACGCTTCGAGACGGTCACCGGCGAGAACGAGCTGGCGGAGTCCACGCAACGGGCCCGCAAGACGCTCGCCGAGGAGCTCCTCAACCGCGCGGATGCGGTTCGCAGACAGGGAGGACTGGCACTGGTCGACTACCGTGCTGCCCACCGGGCCGCGGAGCTGGCGGCGCCCTACTTTCCTGGCAACCGGAATCTCCTCGAGACGCGCCTCGTCCTCGCCGCCCGCACCGGTGAGTTCAAGCAGATGATCTCACTGCTCGATGAGTTCGAGCGCTCCAGCGGGGTCCGGGGTGGTCACCCCCTCACGCTCGCCATGCAGGCGATCGCCCTCCATCAAACTCGCGCGACCCAGCGCTTGGCACGTCAGACGCTCAGTCAGGCTCAGGAGCTCGCACGACGACCGGAGTTCGTCGCGCTCCCAGGCCTGCAAGAAGCCCTGGATTGGGCCGCAGAGGCGATCTACGGCGAAGGCTAACGGCCTACCGTCCCGACGCCCGTCACCAGGAACCCCTCGGCCGCAAAGCGCGCGCCGAGGTCCCGGCGAACCAAGAGGTTCACGAAGCCTCCACGGACCGGAAAGCTGGCCCCCAAATAGGCTGCGTCTACCTGCTGCGCGAGCGCTTGATCGAGGAACGGTGGGCCTCCGAAGTGAGCTGCAATCGCAGGGGTGGCCAGGGCTGGAATCAAGGGCGTCCCCACGAGGGAGGCGGACCTCACGCCCACCGGGTCGAGATGCAGCGCACCCACCTTCCGCCGCACGCCCTCACCCACCGCGTCCCGCCCGAACTTCACCTGCCCGGGCGCGGGAAGCGCGGCGATGTCTCGATCGGTCAGGCCCGTGAGATCCAGGACGGAGGTCTCGGGGCAAAACCAACGCAGCCGCTGCAGGTGTCGGTGCGCAAAGGTCTCCCCCGCCAGGGCGCGACTCGCCGCCCCAAAAGCCTCCCGCTCCGAAGCAAAGACCTCCATCCCCGCAGGCCCTGAACGCGCCCCCGCCAGGCGCTCGCGCACCGATCCCTCGGAGACCGTGCCGCCCACCAACGCCATCGCCTGCAAGAGCACCGCCACGGCTCCAAGACCGGTGAGAACGCGGCCGGCCAGCGCACCTTCCCCGCTGGAGCGACACGCGGCAAAGCCAAGCCAGAGCGGAATTCCGATCGGCAAGGCCAGCCGAGCCCCCTCGTAGCTGTCCCCCCCAGACCCCACGAGGATCGCGAGGGCCAGCCCGGCGAGGATCAGGGCGACACGCTGACCGTGATGCGCCGCACCTCCGCCATCACCTCGCGCGACCCGCATCCGAGCCGCGGCGAGGCCGACCAGCAAGACGAGCGCGAGGCCCCCCGACCCCATGGCCAGCTGCGTCGCATACTCGGCCCCATCCATCCATTCATGGAGGAAGCTATCGGAGCGCTTGGCGTGGTAGGTGTTTGGAAGCCATGCGCCATAGGTCACCCGCCTGAAGGCCGTCACAGGAACGACGATCAAGATGGCGCTGAGGAAGAAGAGCCCGCGGCCCCCTCCGCCCGGTCCGCGGACGGCCTGGGCCGTGCCGAGTTCCGCGGGTCGAGGCGCCGCCGCCCCGCGATCCTGCGCTAACCTCGCCACGGTCCCCCTCGCGAGCCAGCACGCGGCCAGTCCAAGCGCCATTCCCTCGGGTCGAATCCAACCGAGCAGCACCGCCCAGACCAGCGAATGGCGGGCCTCGCCCTTCATCGCCGCCGCGACGGCCAGCATCCAGACCAGCGCAAACAGCGGCCCCTCCAGCCGATAGGCTGCGCTCTCGAGAAGTCCAGGCGCCAGCACCAGCCCGAAAGCGGCGACGGCCCACCGGGCCCGGTCGTCGCTCAGCGCCCGCAGCACCCCAACGCTCGCCCCGACAAGAACCAGCAGCTCCATCAGGGCCAGCCACCCGGCCGCGCGCAAGGGGTCTGCCCCCGGCCACCCGCCCAGCAGGACCATCTTCATGAGGAGGTCCGCCGGACTGGTCCAGGATTCGACCGTCGGGCCCGGAAGCCCGGATCCCGGGAAGCCGGCCCCTGGGAGGCCTGCGGTCGAGCCGGACAACAGCCTTCGAGCCTCGGTCAGGACCACGAAGACGTCGTCGAGGCTGCCTGCGGCTGGGGCGAGGGCCAGCACAATGACCCCGACGAGGGTCACCGCGAGCCCAAGGCCCAGGCTCATGCCCAAGCCCAGCCCGTCGGAGCCTCTCCGCCCGTGCTCTGTTCCGCCTTCCATCTCGCGTTCATTCTGCGCTCCCGGCCGCCTCGGACCCAGCGCGGGGCCAGAAGCGGACCCGCCCGCCTCCGCGCCCGCCCTACGAGGTGTGCGATTCCGCACGGGCCGCGCGTCCCCAGGACGCCGAACCGCCCAATCCCCGGGGGAGTCAGGCCCCTCGGCGTTGCCTCCGTTGGTCCATCCACCTAACCTGTAGGCGCCGCTGGCCGAACTGTGGCCCCAGTTCACTTTGGAACGGGGTTTGCTCCCGGTTGGTACCAGCGCCTGAGCCCAGGAACGCTGCCTTGGCCCCCAAAGGCAGCCATGGAGCCTCAGACGCCACCTTCAATCCGATCTCGATCTTCGATGACTGCACGGACCATTCTCCCCCGACTCCAGCCTGCGACCCCTCTCCGCCTCACCCAGGCGTTGGCCACGGTCGCTGTTCTGGCCTTCGCGGGCTGCAACTCCACGTCCTCACCCGACCAGCAGACCACTCCCGCAGGGTCACTGGAGACCAAGCCGAACGGAGGCCAGTACCTGGTCGACGACAACTTCGGTGGCGCCGCGACGGAACTTCGCATCACGCGCCAGTTCTACGGACGCCTCGTGAACATCGTCGCCTTCGAGGACGCTGCGCTTACGCAGCGCACGACCGTCTTCCAGGACTATGTCGTGAACCCGAAGTCCCAGAGCGGCTGGGCGCTGCCGGACTTCGAGCTTGAGACCAATCAGGTCACGGGCGTGCAGACGCTGGTGATCTACCGCGACTTCTCGGACGAGACGCTGAACGGGGGCCGCGACCAATTCCTGTCGCTCCTGTCCCTGGCAGAGTCTGGCGTCCGCCCCATCGCAGACAACGGCTTCGTCGGCGCGGGCACATACTCCATGGTGCCCCGCAACGCCACGATCGTCGTGGTCTTCGACGACCTCGTCGACCCCGCCACGATCAACTCAGCATCGGTGCGACTGCTCGTGGGCGAGCCCACCATCATTCCCTTCGAGGCGCGCTTCCTGCCCGACCCCAACCACGGTGGCGTCGCGGACTACGACGGCCAGCCGGGCGTGGAGTTCTACTCGACGCGCCTGCTCGTCGATCCCGCCGTGAGCGAGGTGGAGTCCTTCAACAGCGACCCGGCGGTGTCCGTGAACACGATCGGCTTCCCCGCCAGCAACGAGGCTGACCTCGCCAACGTGGAGCTTCGCTTCCCGACCTTGGCCCTTGCCGGGCAGCAGCAGCCCCTGCTCCAGAACCCGACGGCGCACGCGCTCACGACCAGCTCCAACGGAACCTTCGACTTCGGCTCGCCTGGGCGCGAGCTCGTCCGCGCGTTCCGCTCCGGCGGTGAGACCGCGGTCACCAACGATCCGTCCAACGGCTTCCTCCCGGACGAGACCGCGCCGACCCTCATCGGCAGCCTCTCGGCGGTGCTGCTCGACTCGCCCGCCACGGCCCCGGGCGTTGATCCCCTGATCTTCAACCTCAGCCGCGTCCAGTTCGTCTCGTCCGCCTGCGCCCAGGCGCCGGCACCCGGCGACCTGATCAGCCAGGGGCCCTACTTCGCAGAGGTCCTCAACAGCACCTCGGTGTCGCCGGGCGGCCTCGCCCAGAACGTCCTCGTGCGGCTCTTGGCCTTCCCCCCGGCCTTCGACCCCGCGCAGTTCACGACGATCCTTGGCCCGGTCCAGTATGTCGTCCCGTTCATTCCGGCCGAGGACAGCTCACGCTCCCAGTGCTTCATCAGCGTCTCGCCTGCTCCCCCGGACGCGAACGCCCCGGTCAGCAACGTGGCGCCCGGCGCGACCTTCCGCTTCCGCTTCAGCGAGGCGATCGACCCGAACCTGTTCGAGCCCTATGAGTCGTTCCGGCTGCTCCGGAACGTGCCCGACCCCCTCTCGACCACCCCGATCCCGGCTGGCGACTTCATCCCCGGCGTGGTGCGGAACAGCACCTCGTTCCAGGAGTTCCGCTTCGAGCCCGAGCTGCCGCTCTCCCACAGCCAGGGCGACGGCGAGTCGTACTTCCTGGACTTCCCCGGCGGCGACCGCACCCCCAAGGACCTCGCTGGCAACCCCGTGACCGGGCTGCTCTCGCCCCTTGAGATCACCGTGGACCCCTCGGCGCCCGACGCTCCCACTGGCGGCCGCGTCATCCGCTTCGAGTCCACCGACGACGAAGCGCCCTTCGGCGACCCGAACTCGGCCAACGTGATCGACACCTTCGAGAAGCCCGAGTGGTTCGGGCAGATCGTCTTCGACCTTGAGCGCGGCCGCGTCCGTGGCCGTCCGGTGGTCCGCACGCAGGTGGTCTGCAGCCAGAACAACGAGGTCGTCGCGGCCATGCAGCCTGGCGTCGGTACGACACTCCCGCTGAGTCCCTACGGCGCCCGGACCCAGATCCTCTGGCGCTACATCGACTTCGGCGATGACCTGCCGCTCACCCGGGACAACGACGTCGCTCAGGACCTGAACTACGCCCAGATCAACCTGGACATCGAGGGTGTCTCCCTGAGCCCCCTCGGCGGCAACCCGGTCTTCGAGAGCTATCCCGAGTTCCAGATGTCCATGGCTCACTCGGAGAACCTCCCCGACGAAGTCATCGACCCGCTGTCCGGCGCGCTGATCCTGCCCAACTCGGGCCTCGGCAACACGTTCAACACCAACATCGTCGACGGCGCCAACGACCCGCTGAAGATCGTCCACCCCCGAGCGGCCGGCTACACCATCAACCCCGGGGACCAGACGCTTGCGCCGGACGGGACCTCGCTGATTCCGACGCCCATGAACCAGGGCGTCCCGGCGAGCCAGAAGGAGTACTACACCTGGCGCGACACGGGAATCCGCACACGCGGCGGCTTCAGCGGCGCCGGCGCGCCCGTCGCCCGCCAGGCGCAGATCACGGGCCTCGGCCCGGTGGCCGAGCTCGAGACCATGATGGGCCCCGACTGCAACCAGCCGGGCCTCGCCAACCCCTTCTACCTCGGCGAAGAGGTCCGCACCGCGGCCCTCCCGCTGCTGGTCGAGTTCCGCTGCTACCCCACGGGGAACGCGACCTCGAGCAACATCTTCGCCCATCAGCTGGCGCACACCTCGACCCTCCCGGGCTTCCGCGCCTACTCCGCGGGCGGCCGGGACGAGACGGGCACGCTCAACCTGGTGAACCCGGACTCCGAGAACCTGGCCAACGGCGGCTTCGATCCGACGTCCACACCGGCGGGCGCCCCGCTCCCCGGCGTCGACAACGCCCTGTACTTCGGCGCCCTTGACCTGGTGGTCCGGGTGAGCCGGGCTCACTCGCTGTTCTACGAGGCGCTCGACCCGCTCGGGATCGGAGCCTTCTCGGCCCCGACCTTCGCCGAGCCGGTGATCTTCCCCGAGCTCCAGCCCCAGGGCACGAGCGTCGAGTTCGCTTACCGCGGCGCGGTCACCATCATCGCCATCGCAGGCGAGGACGCGAGCCGTCAGGACGCCTACGGCGACTTCTACCAGACGAAGCCCATCAACTACACGGCGAGCCCGATGGAGGACCCCACCATCGAGCTGCGCGGCAACGCGTCCTGCTGGGACGGTTCCTTCAGCTACGAGGTCGCCGACCAGAACGGTCTGACCGGCTTCCTCAACAACGACGACAGCTGGAAGACGGACGTCCTCAACGTGACCGGCGCCCGCTTCCTGCAGGTCCGCATGTCCTTCATCAGCAACGCGAGCACCGGCCTCGTCCCCGAGGTCGCCGCGCTGGGACTCTCCTGGCTCGAGTGAGCTCGCCCCCGTCCTGAGTGGATCCTGTCCCGCCCTGAGGCGGGAAGCCACGCAGCGAGGCCCCGCGTCGCACCCCTGTGGTGCCACGCGGGGCCTCTCTCATACCACCCATTTGAATCTGCCGCCTCGGCGGCCCATCATCAAGGCATGAGGCCCCGGGACGCCCGGGCCATCACTGGAGCCCTACCCCCGCATCGTCACCGCGGGGCCGGGATGGTTTTGAAACTGGAGGTGATCAGCATGATGAGTGACGTTACCAAGGGAGCGCGCCGCTAGGCGTATGCCCGACGGGTGCGTACCCGCGTGCGTGTTCCCGAAACCAACAAAGAGCCCGGCCGTCTAGACGGCCGGGCTCACTTTGCTTCCGCGCGGAGCGCGCGGTCAGGACCGCGTCTCCTTTGACGATCCTCGCTCAGCGCTGGGTGTACCCAACCGGTGCGAGCTCGTAGCCCACCTGCTGGTCCGCAAGGCTCTGCGGGGCGAAATCGGCCGCCGGCTGCTGCCCGACCTCACTACGAATCTGCGAGGCGGCGATCTCGAGGTAGTCCTGGGCCCTGGCACCCGCGGCGAGTTGATCGAGCTCGGCCTCCTGCTCGGCGCGCTTGCGCTCGAGAGTACCGGTGATGTGTTCGAAGCTCACCGCGTCGTAGCGCCCGGCCTCATCCAAAGTCTGTTGGCGTTGACCGAGCATGTCGATCAGGCGCTCGTTCCGGGCGATGGACTCAACCTCGTTGTTGAGCTGAACCAGCTGGGCCTGGAACTGGGCGTGCTCGCCCTCCAGTTCGTCGAGGAGTTCGACGAAGCGCTCCTCCTGAGTTCGCAGGTACTTCAGGTTGTGGGCAGCGTCGGCCGACCGGGCCTCGTGTGCGCTGCGGGTCCGCTCGATCTCGCGCATCTTCGCGGTCGCCCGGCGGAAGCTGATGACCTCCTCTCCAAACCGAACCGCAGCGAGCTGCGCCTTGGGGACGCCGGAGGCAGCAGCTTCGTGAACCGCCGGGACCAGCAGGGCGAGATCGCGGTCCACAAGGGCCACCACTCGCTGGGACACAGCGCGCTCACGCTCGAGACGCGCGACCTCCTCCTGGAGGGTGTGGAGGTCGCCCCGCACGGCGCGGATACGCTCGGGGTACTCCTTGGCCACCTCAGCGATCTGGCGGCGCATGGCCACGGGATCGTCGATGTTGTGGTCGAAGTGCAACTGAAGCTGGCCTTGCACCTGGTCCGCCATGGCGCCGACGCGCTCAGGGCCAACGAGCATGGCGGTCCCGCCGACGACGGCCGCAGCGAGCGCGGTGCCGATCACGGCGGTGCGGAAGAGGGTCTTGAACAGGAATCGCATGAGACAGGTCCGGTTGAGGGTCAATGCGCCGACTGGCGCAGGAGGGCAGGGGGCACGGAAGCGGCGCCTACACCCCCTTCTTGGCCATTCCGTTGCCGGCCTTTCACGATTCCCTGGGTCCGGGCCGTTTTTCTGTTCCGAGGCCCCTAGATGGAATGGAATGAACATCAGGGCGTAGACATGCACGTCCCGGGCCTCCTGCCGGCCGCTCTCCTTCCCACGAACCCGCCCCTCCCCACCCCCTTGCACGACCTCACCACTGGATTCATTGGCCGACTCCGGTCCCGGGACGGCGACGCCTGGTTCGAGCTCTGGGAGATCTTCGGCCCCGTGCTGCGTGCTCAACTGGCCAAGTGGGGTCGCGGCCGGATCGGGTTCGAGACCGTCCAGGACCTGTCCCAGGACACCATGGTCGCCCTCTCCCGGGCCATCGATCAACACGACCCCACCCGCGGGGCGAGGTTCTCCACCTGGCTCCTGGCCATCGCCAAGTACACCCTGAGCGACGAGATGGACCGGCGCGGGGCCCTCAAGCGGGGCTCAGGCGTCCGACCGCTCCCTCTGGATGCCGAGGGGATGCGAGAGCCGGACTCCGGGGATCTCCAGCCTGACGCGGCGTACGAGCTGGAGGTGTTCGACGCCAAGGTCGAAGCCGCCCTCCGCCGCCTTGAGCGCGACTGCGACCTCATGGACTTCGAGACCTTCAGAATGCGAACCCTGGAGGGCCGCAGCGGCAAGGATGTGGCCGCCGCACTCGGGACGAGCGAGCCCACCGTGAGCCGCCGCCTCGCACGCTCTCGAAGACGCCTCCAGGAGCTCCTGGCCGAGGTCTTCGCCACCTTCTCCTTCACCGAGGAGGAGATCGCAGAGCTCGAGCGAAACGGCATTGACCGCTCTCCCAACAAGACGGAGGACGCGTCCTTCGACGAGTCCATCGCCGAGATCTACGCCCGCATCATGGCCCGTCGTACGACCCATGACGCCCGAGGGGAGGATCGCTGAGGCGAACTCGAGGCTCCACCGACGCGCTCCACCATGACCTTCTCCGCCCTCATCCTCTTCGCCCTGGCCATCGGGGTCGCGCTCATCCTCCCCGTGGCGGGAGTCTGGCTGGCGATCCACGTGGTGCGAGGACTGACCTGGGCGCTCTCGGGACTGTTCTCCGGAGTCGGATGGCTGGTCAGCAGCGCCTTCCGCTTCGTCGGCGGTGTCGTCACCGACTCGGCCCAGGCCGTCGGACACCTCGTGACGGCCGTGTTCATGCTGCCCCTCATGCTGGCCAACGTCGTGCTGCTTCGGTTTCGCGCCGCCGGCCACTACTTCCGCGCATTCGAGGACGCCTTCTACGGCTTCACGATCAGTGTGTACCGCGTCGCCATCGGGCACCCGCTCAGACTCGTTGGGCTCGGAGCGTTGACCGAGAGCCTCGAGGTCGCGGCGCCCACCCTCTTCGCGGAGGAGCCGCGGACCGCGCCCGCGGTGCCGCAGGTCCGGAGCAAGGAGGCCGCGACCGCTGCAGCGCGATTCGACGGCTACAAGGTGGAGGATGAACTCCGGGCGGGCGGGTCGGGGGCACGACTCTTCCTCGCCCGCCCGACCCGCGGCAAGATCAGCGAGCTGACGGCCCGCGGCGTCGAGGTCCCCGGCCAGGTCGTGATCAAGGCCTTCGATCGACGCTTCGGCTCGACGGTGCCTCAGATCGTCCGCGAGAGCCGGGCCCTGGAGGCCGCCCGTGGACTGGGGCTCGTGGTCGAGCACATGACGACCGAGGAGACCTTCCACTACGTCATGCCGTTCGTTCCCGGCCATGACCTCGACGTCGAGACCACGCGCCTGCATCAGCGCTCGAGCGACA
>Ga0102815_10002667_pt1 | contig 10832 bp, 9 predicted proteins | sample ColrivemetaGS759_FD_79113 | JGI IMG/M metagenome (GOLD analysis project Ga0102815, IMG submission 79113) | Estuarine microbial communities from the Columbia River estuary - Ebb tide ETM metaG S.759 | ecosystem: Environmental > Aquatic > Marine > Intertidal zone > Estuary | place: USA: Columbia...
GCGCACGCATTGCTGTAAAAGCTTCGTGACCAGGAGTATCTAAAAATGCAATTTTTTGTCCTCCTTTTAATTGAACACCATAAGCGCCAATATGTTGGGTTATTCCACCCGATTCACCTGCAATTACATTTTCTTCGCGTATATAATCTAACAAAGATGTTTTACCGTGATCTACATGCCCCATTACTGTAATAATTGGAGCTCTAGTTTCTAATTCAGCTTCTGTATCAATATGTTCTTCAATAGATTCTTCTACTTCAGCACCAACAAAATCAACTGTATAATCAAATTCTTCAGCAACAATTGTTAATGTCTCAGCATCTAAACGTTGATTCATTGTAACCATCATTCCTAAAGACATACAAGTGGAAATAATATTAGTTACAGGAATATTCATCATAGTAGCAATTTCACTTACTGTAACAAATTCGGTAACCTTTAAAACTTTACTTTCAATTGCTTGTAATTCTTGATCTATCTCCGTTTGTTGACGATGTTGATCTCTTTTATCTCTTCTGTATTTAGCACCTTTACCTTTTTTAGATTTACCTTGAAGTTTTTCCAAAGTTTCTCTAACTTGTTTTTGAACCTCTGCTTCTGATGGTTCTTCCTTTACAATAGGTTTTCTAGGACCACCTCTTAAAGGGCCTCTTTGGTTTCCAGCTCTTCCTTGTGTTGCTCCACCTGTTCTTTTATTTCCTCCTTGTACAGAAGGTGCTTTTTTAACAATCCTGCGGCGTTTCTTTTTATTTGCATCTCCAGCAGTTTCTTTCTTTGCAGCTGGATCAGGTTTTTTCTTTTTAGGTTTTTCAAATTGCTTTAAGTCAATTTTTTTACCTGTTATTTTTGGTCCTGATAATTTTTTATATTGAGTTTCAATTGTTTGAGAAACTGAAGGCACTTCTGTTATTTCTTCTTCTTTTTTAGAAACTGGCTTTTCAGCTTTAGGTTTTTCTACTTTTTTAACCTCTTTTATAGGTTTTGTCTCAGATTTTATCTCTGTAGGTTTTTCTTCCTTTTTAACCTCGGCTATAGTTTTTTCTTCAATTTTTGTTTCAACAGGCTTTTCAAGTATTTTCTTTTCCTCAGCTTTAGGTTCTTCTTTAATAGTTTCTTCAACCTTAGGGGCAACAACTTCTTCCTTTTTAGGTTCAATATCTATTTTGCCAACAGTTTTAACTTCAAGTTTTTCAGCTTTAGCTTTTACTACTACCTTTTTGGCTTCTTCTTCTAGACGTTGCTTTTCTTGTTTTTCTTCAAGAGCTATTCTTAAGGCTTCTTTCTCTTTTCTTTTTTCTTCCCCCACCTCTTTTGAAGCTGCCTTTTTATTTCTGTCTGTTTGAAAACCATCCAACAATACTTGGTACTCTTCATTAGATATTTTCGTAGTTGGTCTTGCATCTATGTCATGACCATGATTTGTTAAATGCTCAACAGCCCTATCTAACGAGATATTCAATTCTCTTAATACTTTGTTTAGTCTCAATGTTTTGTTGTCAGCCATATAATTTATTTTTAGCCTATTTGTTGTTAATCTGAAAAATTAATTAACTTATTAATCTTCAAATTCTTCTCTTAATATTTTTTGAACGTCTAAAATTGTTTCTTCTTCTAAATCAGTTCTTTTTACAAGCTCTGTTACATCTTTTTCGAGAACGCTTCTTGCAGTATCTAATCCTATATTTTGAAATTCTTTTATAATCCAAGCTTCTATTTCATCTGAGAATTCAGTTAATTCAACGTCGTCTTCTGCTTCAACACCTTCACGCTGAACATCTAATTCATAACCCGTTAATTGAGATGCTAAACGAATGTTAACTCCATTTTTTCCAATTGCTTTTGAAACTTCTTCTGGTAATAAAAACACATCAACTCTTCCTTTTTTGCCATCTTCTCTTCCTTCTTCTTCGTGTATTTTCATTGAAACCACTTTGGCAGGACTTAGTGCTCTGGCAATAAATAATTGTGTGTTTTTCGTATAATTTATTACATCAATATTTTCATTTCCTAATTCACGCACAATTCCGTGAATACGAGAGCCTTTCATACCAACACAAGCTCCAACTGGATCAATTCTATCATCATAAGAATCAACGGCTACTTTAGCTTTTTCACCTGGTATTCTGGCAACTCCCTCAATAGTAATTAAACCATCGAATACTTCTGGAATTTCTTGTTCAAATAATTTTTCTAAAAATTGGGGAGAAGTTCTTGAAAGGATAATAACAGGTTTGTTTCCACGTAATTCAACTGTTTTTATAATTCCACGTACTGATTCTCCTTTTCTAAAATAATCTGAACGAATTTGTTCACTTTTTGGAAGTACAATTTCATTTCCATCATCATCTAATAAAATAATTGCATTATGACGAATATGGTGCACTTCTGCACTATAGATATCTCCTTCTAAATCTTTAAAATGCTTAAAGGTATTTGTACTGTCGTGTTCGTGAATTTTAGAAATTAAATTTTGGCGTAATGCTAAAATTGCTCTTCTTCCTAAATCAATTAATTTAACTTCTTCTGAAACATCTTCGCCAATTTCAAAATCAGGCTCAATTTTACGTGCTTCTGAAAGTTCAATTTCCTCATTATCATCTTCAGACATTCCGTCGGCAACAACAATTCTATTTCTCCAGATCTCTAAATCTCCTTTATCTGGATTAATAATAATATCAAAGTTGTCATCAGACCCAAATTTTCTTTTTAAGGCAGCTCTAAATACTTCCTCAAGAATTGCCATAAGGGTAACTCTATCAATATTTTTATCTCCTTTAAACTCTGAAAATGACTCAATTAATGCTATATTTTCCATGCATTCTTAAAATTAAAATAATATTTTCACTTTTGCTTCTAAAATATCTTCAAATGGTAATGTTGCTTTTTTTACAACAGTAATTTTACCTTTACCTATTGGTTTTGGTTCTCGAGCTTTCCATTCTATCTCTATTTCGTTTTCATTCACTCCTTTAAGATCTCCTTCAATAGTTGAATTATCTTTCAATTTAATTAGTAATTTACGATTTATATTTTTTATATATTGTCGTTTTACTTTTAAAGGATTTGCAATGTCAGGAGAAGTAACTTCTAAAGAAAAATCTTCTTCCTCTCTATCTAAATTATGCTCTACACCTCTGCTAATTCTAATACATTCTGTTAATGGAATTCCATTATCTCCATCTACTTCAACATAGATTTTATTATCAGGCAGAAATTTTAGTTCAATTAAGAATAACTCTGGGTTTTCTTCAATTGCTTGATATACTAAATCTGTAATTTTTATTTTATCCATCTTCCTATAAAAAGAGGGGACTTTATGTCCCCTCCAATCCTCTATTCTCTAATAATTCGCTGCAAATATAGTAACAATTTTTTAATTGATAAAAATCATTCTTTAAATAATTTAAAATTATTAACTTTACGTATTACATCTCACTATTAGAAGCCAAGATTATGAAAAGTATATTAGTTCCTGTTGATTTTTCGATTCAAGCCGAATACGCGGCAAAGGTTGCAGCTGCAATTGCAAAAAAAACTAAAGCAAAAATATTTTTATTGCACATGCTGGAATTGCCTTCAGGTGTAATTGATCCGTCTAGTTACGGTTCTTCTTGTAATACCCCAACTGCATTATTATTTTTAAAAAGAGCTCATGAAAGGTTTGAAGAATTTAAAGAACTTCCGTTTTTAAAAGGATTGGAAGTTGAAGACGACGTAAATTTTCATAGAGCATATGAAGGAATTATTAGCGAAAGTAAAAAACATAATGTAGATTTAATAGTGATGGGGTCTCAAGGAGCTTCTGGTCTTGAAGAAATACTAGTAGGTTCTAATACTGAAAAAGTTGTAAGAAACTCTGAAATACCAGTATTAGTGATTAAAAGAGACATCGATAAATTTAGAATTAACAACATTGTATTTGCCTCAAATTTTCATTTTGAAAACAGAAAAGCTTTTCAAAAAATATTAGATTTTGCATCTAAGTTTGGTGCAAAGTTACATTTACTTAAAATTAATACCATTAATAATTTTGAAACTACAAAAGATTCTAGCGATGCAATTAGAAGTTTTATAAGTGATTTTGATTTAGGAGATTTTACTTTAAATATTTATAATGATATTTCTGTTGAAGCTGGAATTTTAAATTTCTCAAAATTAATTGATTCAGATATTATTGTACTAAATACTCATGGGCGCAGAGGATTGGCTCATTTATTTAACGGAAGTATTGGAGAAGATTTAGCAAATCATGCTAAATTACCTGTTGTAACTTTTAAACTTTAAAAAGTTTTTATTTTAATTCTTTTGGGATTTCACAAACTGGTATAGCTACCATTTTGTGCTTATTAGCATTGTTTCTATTTCTATATATAGTAAATACCTCTTTTTCTCTATTTACAAAATCAGTTACTTTTTTTCCCAAGGAGGCTTGGTTCATCGCCCATTCTAATTCGTTGTAACTTGCTCCAATTTGATCCTCATCCGTTCTACTGTCACCAAATAAACCATCAGTTGGTTGGGCTTTTTGAATGGTGTTTGGAACTTCTAAAAATTTAGCAATTTCATAAACTTCCGATTTCATTAAATCAGCAATAGGACTTAAATCTACACCGCCATCTCCATATTTTGTAAAAAAACCAACACCAAAATCTTCCACTTTATTACCAGTTCCAGCAACTAAATAACCATAAACTCCCGCAAAATAATATAAAGTTGTCATTCGTAAACGAGCACGTGTATTAGCTAAAGACATATTTACAGTTACATCATCTTCAATTGTTGGGACATTTAGTTTAAATTCTTCAAAAGTAGCTGTTAAATTGACTTCAGTAGACCTCACTTTTTTAAATCTATTTTTCAATTGTGAAATATGCTCTTTAGCTCTGGAAACTTGATTTTCACCTTGATGAATTGGCATTTCTACACATAAAACAGGAAAACCAGTTTTTGCACAGAGTGTTGATGTTACTGCAGAATCAATTCCGCCTGAAATTCCAATAACAAACCCATTAACTTTTGCATTTGTTGCGTAATCTTTTAACCAATTAACGATATGTTCAACAACTTTTTCTGTATTCATGATTAAACTTTTTTAGTAATTTTAGCGTTTTAAAAAAAGAGAAGTGTAAATATATAAATTAATGAATAAAATTTTATTGTTGTCAATTGTTTTATTGTTAAGTATTTCATGTGAAAATGAAATTAAGAGCAATATAGATGTTTCAAATATTGAAATAAATGTTGAAATAGATAGGTTTGAGCAAAAATTTTATAATTCAAATTCAGAAACACTTGAATTGCTTAAAAAAGAATATCCATATTTATTTCCAGCTATAAATTCTGATAGTATTTGGTTGGATAAAATTAATAATGTTGAAGAAAGAGAACTTTTTAACAAATCGCAACTCGTTTTTGGTAATATTTCAGTAGAAAAAAGTGAAATTAAAAACTTGTTTCAGCATATAAAATATTATCATCCAAACTTTCAACCTCCTAAAGTAGTTACTTTAATTACCGATTTAGATTATGATAATAAAGTTATTTATGCAGATAGTTTATTATTTGTTTCGGTAGATATGTATTTAGGGAAAAATGATGAGGTTTATCAAAGTTTTCCAGCATATATTTCTCAAAATTTTGAGAAATCACAATTGGTGGTTGATATTGCAAATAAAATAGGTGACAATTATTTTTATGAGCCTAGAAAAAGACAATTTTTAGATATTATTATTTATGAAGGAAAAAAAATGTTCTTATTAGATAGTTATTTACCAAACATTTCAGATGCCAATAAAATAGGCTATTTGCAAAGTGAAATTGAATGGGCGGAAATGAATGAAGCCCAAGTTTGGAAGTTTTTTATTGAAAATGAATTATTGTATAGCTCAGATGCTAAATTAAGTGCACGTTTTATCGAAACAGCACCATTTTCTAAATTTTTTATTGATATAGATAAAGAATCTCCAGGGAGAATAGGAGTGTGGCTTGGATGGCAAATTGTAAGGTCTTATATGAAAAATAATAATGTAACTTTGCAGCAACTTTTGCAAACTAATGCTGAAGTAATTTTTAAAAAATCAAAATATAAACCAAGAAAATAATGGCTATAGCTCATAAATCAAAAATAGAATTTATAATAGGTTTAGATGAAAACAAAATTCCTGAAAAATTGAATTGGACAGCAGAAGAAGGAGGTATTTCTAATGAAGAGGCAAAGGCTTTAATGATTTCAGTTTGGGATGCTAAAGCAAAAGATACTTTAAGAATGGATTTATGGACAAAAGACATGCCTGTTGATCAAATGAAACAGTTTTTTCATCAAACATTAGTTTCAATGGCTGATACTTTTGAACGTGCTACTAACGATGAAAAAATGACTGCTACAATGCGTGATTTTTGTGACTATTTTGCGGAAAAATTGGAGTTGAAAAAATAAAATACTAAGCGAGAGATTTAAACGTTTATTTAAGTCCCTTTTAAAATATCTTTAATTACTTTGTTGTAATCTTCAGGGTTATTTACAAAATCCTTATCCGAAACATCTATAATTAATGTGTTTAGGTTTTCCTCTGTTTTAATAAAGGTAGTATATCCTTTATGTATTTTATCTAAATATTCAGGGGCTATTTTTTGTTCGTAATCTCTACCTCTGGTTTTTATATTTTCAATTAATCGTGGAGTGTTTTGGTATAAATAAATATACAAATCTGGTTTTGAGATTTCCTTATACATGATATCAAACATTTTTCGGTATAAAAAATATTCTTCCTTTTGTAAAGTAACCTGCGCAAAAATGAGTGATTTAAAAATATAATAATCGGAAACGATAAAGTTTTTAAATAGATCAAATTGTGCTAAATCATCAGAAAGCTGCTGATATCGGTCCGCTAAAAAACTCATTTCCAAAGGAAAAGCATAGCGTTCGTTATCTTCGTAAAATTTTGGTAAAAAAGGATTGTCTGCAAAACGTTCTAAAATTATTTTAGCATTAAAATCTTCCGCTATCATATTTGCAAGTGTAGTTTTTCCTGCTCCAATATTTCCTTCTATAGCAATGTAATTATATTTTTCTGATATGGATATTGGGCGTTTAAGTACAAGTGAGGTTTTTTCAATATCACTTTTATCAGAACAATTTTCAAGACATACTTGAATGCGTTTTTTTTCAATGGGATGTAACAAATAAGGCGCAATTTCAGCCAAAGGAGCTAAAACAAATTTTCTGAGCAACATTTCCTTATGAGGTACAATTAAATCTTTTGAAAAAATTATTTCATTATCAAATAATAAAATGTCAATATCAATAGTTCTTGCCTTATATTCCTTTTTTAAATTTGGTGCTCTACCTAAAAATAGTTCAATTTTATTAATATTTTTAATTAAGGTTTCAGGGTTTAAACCTGTTGAAAGTTCAATGCAAATATTATAGAAATCGTCACTTTTAAAACCCCAAGAAGCTGTTTTATAAACCGATGAAATTTTTGAAATTGCACCAATTTTTTCAGCAATTAAATCAATAGCTTCTTGTAAATTTTGAAGTTTATCGCCTTGGTTACTTCCTAATGATAGATATGTTGTTCTTAATATTTTCATAAACTGACTACAAAGAAAAGAAAAGTATTATTTAAAAATATATCTTTGTTGTTCAACTTATAAACATTTAAGTTTTTTTAAATATAAAACTCTTTTTCATGAAATTTTTAAGAAATTTATTAGCCTCAATTTTTGGAACATTAATAGCCTTGGGAATAATTTTTATGCTTTTTGTTTTAATTGCTTCAGTATTGACTGAAAGTGAAAAAATAACAGTAAAAAAGAATTCTGTATTAGAAATAAGATTAAATGCTGAAATTAAAGATTATGCGCCAAAAAGTGATGACCCATTTGAAGAATTACTAGGGTTGAGTAGCAAAAAAATGGGCCTAAATGATATAGTTAATGCAATTGAAAATGCGAAATCTGATGTTAACATAAAAGGTATTAGTTTATATATGTTAGGAATTAATGGTGGTATCGCTCAAACACAGGCTATTAGAGGTAAATTATTAGATTTTAAAGAGTCAGGTAAATTTATTAATGCATATGCTGATTTTTACGATCAAAAAACATATTATTTAAGTTCTGTAGCTGATTCTGTTTTTGTAAATCCTTTTGGAGGTGTTGATTTTAAAGGTCTTTCTTCAGAAGTTTTATATTATAAGGATATTGAAGATAAAACAGGAGTTAAAATGGAAGTTATTCGTCATGGGAAATATAAAAGTGCTGTTGAACCATTTTTATACAATGAAATGAGTGACAATAACCGTGAACAAATTTCTTCATTTTTAAAATCTATCTGGAATCAAATGCTTGTTGATGTTTCTAAAAGTAGAAATAAAACAATTGACGAATTAAATTTTATTGCAGATAACTTGTTGGCTAGAAATTCGAGTTTGGCATTAGAAAATAATTTAGTTGATGGTGAGATATATTTGGATGAATATGCAGATAAGTTGAAATTAGCAGTTGGAATTTCAACAGATGATGATTTAAATAAAATTACTTTGCAGGATTATATTTCAACAGGAAAAGGACGTATACGCTCCTCTGCTTCAAATAAAATTGCTGTAATATATGCACAAGGTGAAATTTTGTATGGTGATGGCGACGAAAACTATATAGGTCAAAATTTAATTATAAGTGCTTTAAGAAAGGCACAGGATGATAAAAATATTAAGGCAATAGTTTTAAGGGTAAATTCACCTGGAGGTAGTGCATTAGCAAGTGAATTAATATGGAGAGAAATGGAGTTGGCAAGTAAAAAATTACCAATTGTGGTTTCAATGGGTAATTTAGCAGCATCAGGTGGTTATTATATTGCTTGTAATGCAGATAGAATTTTTGCTGAACCAACCACAATTACGGGTTCTATTGGTGTTTATGGATTGATTCCGAACCTAAATAAATTGGCTGACAATATTGGTGTAAATGCTGAGCAGGTGAGTACAAATACGGGAGCTAATTACAGTGTTTTTGAACCTATGACAGATGCTTTTAGAACTGTTTCCACAGAAGGAGTAGAGCAAATATATACAACATTTATAGAGAGAGTTGCAACAGGAAGAGACATGTTAGTTAAAGATGTTGATAGTGTTGCTCAAGGTAGAGTATGGTCTGGTGTAGAAGCTCTAGAGAAAGGATTGGTTGATGCGTTAGGAAATTTAGATGATGCAGTTTCTTATGCTGCTGAATTAGCTGATATTACTGACTATAAAGTAAGGAATTATCCAAATTATAAATTTGATTTTGAGGACAAGTTTAATAGTTTTCCTTTTATAAAATCTAAAGAAAAAATGCTAATTGAAGAATTTGGAGAGGAGTATTATAATACCTATCAAACTTTAAAGCAACTTTCTAAAGTTAAAGGAATACAAGCAAGACTTCCATTTGTTTTAAACATTAAATAAATGAAATTTTTATAATGTTTAAAATTATCTTAATATTCAACTAAATTAACCTTGATAGATAAATTACGTTTGCGGAATCAAAATAATACATAAAGTAGAAAAATATGATGTAGTATAAAATGAGTTTGAATTGTACATTTGATATGTAATAATTGAAGTATTTGGTTTAAAAATACATTTAAGACTATTATATATTTGGTTAACTTGTTAAGTGAGGTCTATTTTGAGTGTAGACCTCATTTTTTTATAAGAGACTTTTATTTAATTGAATAGAAAAGATAATTTTGTCCTAAAGAGTTAATTTATTTTTGAACAACTAGTTGCTTCATCTCATTTCGGTATTTTAATGGGCTACTTCCTGTAAATTTCTTAAAGAGCTTATTAAAATGAGAAAAATTATTAAAACCACTTTCAAAACAAATTTCGGTAATACTAGATTGGTTTTCAGCTAGTAATTTTGTTGCGTGAACAATTCTAAATTCATTTACAAACTGTGTAAATGTTTTATTTGTTGATTTTTTAAAATACCTACAAAATGCAGGAACTGTCATACTTACCTTTTCAGCAATTTCATCTAAAGGAATTGACCTCTTAAAATTATTACTTACAAAACTAAAAATGATATCTATTTTATTATTATCCTGAGGTTCTATTTCAAAGGCAAAGCCGTCAACGTTTAATAATGAATAATTTTTGGTAATTGCTAGATCTTTTAAGATACTTAAAAAATGAATAATTCTATCCATTCCTTTAAAATTAACTAAATTCTCTATTTTAGGTCCAATTTCTTTTTTTGCCTCAATGTTAAATAAAATACCTTTTTTTGCTTTGGTAAATAAAGATTTAACTTGTTGCATTTCAGGAATATTAACAAAATTATCACCTAAAAAATCTTCTTTAAATTGCACAATGGTTTCAGTGCCATTTGTTGTAAATCTATCAGTAAAACCACTATGAGGTAAATTAGCTCCAATAAGTATTAACTGACTATTGTTGAAATAAGATAAGTGGCTTCCAATATGTCTTTTACCATTAGCTTTGTTAACATAAATTAATTCCAATTCAGGGTGAAAATGCCAGAACGGTTCATCGTCAACAACCTTTTTATTATGTTGCATTACGCGAATAGAACTCCCGAATTCTGGATTTAGTTTCTTAAATGTTGGTTTAATGTTTTTCATAGTATACTAGTTACTACAAAATTAAGTATAAAATATTTGATTACCTATATACAATTCGCAATTTTATATTCTATATTACCTTAACATAAATTTAACAAATTCAAAATGTGAATATAACACATAAACATATTCAAGTGGAAGAAAATATTGGTTAAACTCTTTTACCGTTAAATTGAATTTTAATTAATGAGTTGTTTATTTAATA
>Ga0102815_10002673_pt1 | contig 10823 bp, 9 predicted proteins | sample ColrivemetaGS759_FD_79113 | JGI IMG/M metagenome (GOLD analysis project Ga0102815, IMG submission 79113) | Estuarine microbial communities from the Columbia River estuary - Ebb tide ETM metaG S.759 | ecosystem: Environmental > Aquatic > Marine > Intertidal zone > Estuary | place: USA: Columbia...
GACCGCCACGGTCGGGCACGGCGAGCTCAGCCGCTGGCTCGCGCTCATGTGCGTGGAGCTCTACCTCGAGCACGAGACCCTGCTGAAGGACCTCGGGCCGCAGCTCTACCGCTTCTACAACGAGCACCTCTTCCCGTTCGACCATGGCGAGGAGGTGTACCGGCACGCCGTCATCGCGGCGTTCGGGGACGCGCCGATGCCCTCTGCGGACGCCGTCCTTGGTGCGGCGCCCTCGTCGCTGAGTGCCGCGGACGCGGTCCTCGCCGAGGCCGGCCGTGAGCTGCTGCGATACGACAGCCTCCGTGACACCTACCTGCCCGAGATGGAGCGCCTGCACGGCGTGGTGGCGTCGCTGGAGAAGGACCTCGACGGCCACCGCCGGGAGGCCGCCGAACTCACGGCTGATCTGGCCGGGCACTCGGCGACGGTCGAGGCGCTGCGCGGTGAGAGCCAGGCTGGGCGCCGCGAAGCGGAGAGGGAGCGAGCGTCCTTCGAGTCCGAACGCGTCGCCTTCAAGGAGGTGCTCACGCACAAGGAAGAGCGCCTCGGGGCGTTGACAGCGGATCTCGCGGGACACCGCACGAAGCTCGAGGAGTTGGAGCGCCTGCGTGCGCAGGAGCTTGTGGAGCTAGGGGTCCGGGGGGAGCGACTCGATGAGGTCAATCAGGAGCTCACCGCGCAGAACGACGTCGTGCGCCGGGCCCATGAGCAGCTCGACGAGACCGTCCAACGCATCGAACAGCTCGTGGATCAGGAAGCCCGAGTCCGCGGTGCGGTTCGGCTCGCGGACGACTGCGCCGAGACCCTCTCCCAGCGGCTTGAGCGGGCCAAGGGGAGAGAGCTCTCCCTCGAGGAGGAGATCGAGATCCTCATTGGAGCCCGTGACCTGAGGCTCGCCGAACGGGATCACGCCCGGGCGGAGGCGGAGCACGCGGCAGCAGCTCACGCTGAGGCCTCGCAGGCCCTTGATGAGAAGTCGGCGGCCCTTGAAAAGGCGACCGGTTCGATCGAAGAACTTGAGGGCGACCTCGCGGAGGCCAACGCTGAGCGCGGGATGCTCCGTGAGGAATCCCAGCGGCTCTGGAGCCGTGTCGGGCGCTCGTTCCTCCTGCGCTGGCTGACCGGAGCGCGCAAGCTCAGCTGATCGCGGGGGGCCAGCTCGCGGGGCTGCCAGTGCGTTGAGGAGCCCAATGCGTTGGGCGTCAGACCGTGGGACGTCAGGGCTCAGGCGCCTGAGGGTTCAGGTGCCGGTGAGCGGGGTGCCGGTGAGCCAGGTGCCGCCGGGCCGGGGTGCCCGTGGTCCGCGCCGGGCGCGTTCCTGTCGCTCAGTCCCGGGAGACCTTCGGCTCAGCGCCGTCCATGGCCACCGACCACTGCGTGGGCAGGAAGAGCAGCCCGTGTTGGAGGTGGTTCGCGTCGTGGACCTCGAAGGTCGCCGCGTGCTCGCGATGATCGATGGGGGTGGGGGCCGCCTTGTCGTGGTCGTAGACAAAGACCGTCAGGTAGTAGCCGCCCTGGAGTAGGGGGAGGCTCTCGAAGGCCATCTCCACGCGACCCTTGGTGCCCGCCTTGACGTCGCCGAGCTCGATGGGCTCGTTTCGCCAGAGGTGGTTGCTGCCGTTCACGTACGTCCCGTCAGAGCGGTAGACGCCCAGGCCGAAGACCGGCTCGTGGCAGTCTTCGGTGGCCTCGAACTCGATATTGACGCGGAAGGGTGAGCCTGGCTGGAAGACGTTGGTGACCTTGCCGCTCCCATCGGAGAGCTCGACTTTGCCGGTGCGGATCTCGCCCGAGCCCCACCGAGGGTAGGCATCCAGCTGGCGGTTGATGGCGGACATCCGCTCGTTCCCTCTCGCGTGGGCGCGCTTGAGGTACTCGTCCGCCACCTCCTCCGCGGTGCCTTGTTCGAGGACGCGCCCCTCGTGCATGAGGACCACGTGCTTGCACATGGACTTCACCGAGCCCATGTCGTGGGAGACGAAGAGGGTGGTCTTGCCCTGTTCCTGGAACTCGTTGAGCCGGTTGATGCACTTGCCCTTGAAGTGCTCGTCGCCCACCGAGAGGGCCTCATCGATGATGAGGATCTCGGGATCTACGGTCGTCGCCACCGAGAAGCCGAGGCGTACGTGCATCCCGGAGCTGTACGTCTTGACCGGCCGGTCGATGAACTCTCCAAGCTCGGAGAACTCGACGATGGCGTGGAAGCGCTCCTCGGTCTCCGCTTCGGTCATCCCGAGGATGGAGCAGTTGAGGCGAATGTTCTCTCGCCCGGAGAACTCGGGGTGGAAGCCCGCGCCCAGCTCGAGCAGGGAGGCGATTCGCCCGCGGGTGAGGATCTCGCCGTTGGTCGGCTGGGTGATCCCGGTGAGGAGCTTGAGCAGGGTGCTCTTGCCCGCGCCGTTCTCGCCGATGATGCCGACGGTCGATCCCTTTGGGATGTCGAGGTAGACGTCGCGGACGGCCCAGAACTCACGTCCGCGGGGGCCACCGGGGAGCATGAGGTCCCAGAGCCGGTGGACCGGCTTGTCGTACATGCGGTACGCCTTGCTGACGCCGCGCGCGACGATCGCGGAGCCGCCCATGGCATTGGTTGCGGGCTTTGCGTCGCTGGGATTGCTGCTGTCGTACATGGGGGGGACGTCTCTGGAGAGGCGGCAGAGCGCAGCCTCAGAGAAGGTCGGAGAACTTGGACTTCTGCTTGCTGAAGAAACTGGACCCGATCGCGAACACCACGAGGCCCGCCGCCGTGAAGCTGAGGAGCTGCTGGGGGTCGGGCGCGTGGTTCTGGACGAGGACGTTGCGGTACATGTCCATCAGCCAGTGCATCGGGTTGACCTCGAGCATCCAGCCGTAGTCCTTGTCGATCATCCGCTGGGGTGGATAGAAGATCGGCGTGATGAACATCCAGACCGTCAGGGCGACACCGATCACGTGGAAGGTGTCGCGCCAGAACAGGTTGAAGGCGGCGAGGAAGTAGCCGAGCCCGGCGGTGAAGAGGGCCTGGAGCACGAGCAACAGCGGGACCCAGAGGAGCTGAGCGCCGAGCTGGACGCCCTGGTGTCCGCTGGCCGCAGCCGCCGCGAGGACGGCGGGGTCGTCGGTCGGATTGAGCTTCGCGTAGAGCAGCGCGAGGAGGACGATCGGGAGCGCGATCGTCATGTTGACCATCGCGGAGATCGTCACGTAGGCCGGCAGCACCTCGGAGGGGAAGACCACCTTCTGGATGAGGTTCTGGTTGTCCACCAGCACGTTGGTGGAGCGGGAGGTGGCCTCCGCGAAGGCGGTCCAGCTGACGATCGCGACCAGCATCAGCAGCACGACCTCCTGCGAGCTCTTGTCCGCGTCCCAGGTCATCTTGAGGATGATCTGGAAGACCAGCAAATAGACCGCCAGGTTCATGATCGGGTAGATGACCGACCAGAAGAATCCGAGGCTTGACCCGACGTAACGAGACTTGAGATCTCGGCCCACGAAGCTCCACAGGAGGGTCCTGTTGGCCTTGAGGGATCGGAGAAGCTGAAACACCGGGGGCTCTGGCGCTGCAGGCGCCAGGAGTAGAGTCGCGATCGGAGGGGGCTGGCGCAACCTCCCGCAGGCAGGTCGCGAGCGAACTGGCGGTCGGGAGCCCGATCCGAATGCGCTCTCAGTCGAGCTTCGGCGGCGGGAACGCTGCGTGGGCGCGGAGGGTCATCCGCGCCCGCTTCTCGATATCGACCTCGGTGAAGATGGGCTCCATCGCATTCTGCGGAAGATGCAGCTTCTGCGTCAGGGCGTCCGTCAGCAGCTCCACGGGGACGTCCTCAGGCAGCACCAGGGGCTCCTCCGTGCGAGAGTCAAGGGCCGACCGGAGCTCACCCCGGAGGAGCTCCTCGCGCCCGTTCACCAGCGGCACTTCCTCGAGGCGGCGGGCGCTGACCTTGCGGTAGAGCCGATCCGAGGGGACCTCCTCCACGTCAAAGCGTCCCAGCCCGAACAGCCAGATGAAGTAGCGGCCGTCGGGGGTCTTCTCGTGCCGAGCGATCTCACCCACGCCGGAGACATGGAGGATCCGCGGGGCGAGCTCTTCCTCACCGTCGTCTGTTGGCTCCTGCCCCTCTAGGACCGTGCCCATGGCGAGGCGGCCCTGACCATCCAGGACATCGTCGATCATCTGCCTGTACCGAGGCTCGAAGACGTGCAACGGCAGGATCTGGCGCGGCAGGAGGAACACCCCACCTAAGGGAAACATCGGCAGGACGCTCGCTGGACGGTCGTCCTCCTCGGGCGGCCAGACGTCAGGGATCTCGGTCATCCTTTCAAGCTAGGGCCTCCGGGGCCGCTTGGAACCCTGCGGGCTGAGGTATTCCGTTCGATCGATGTCCGGCGGTCATTCTTGACCGCGGGACCGACTGCCCTGGCCGGTGCGTCGGCTCAGGCGTGTTCGAGGAGTGCCATGATCTCCACGGCGTCGCGATTGCGGCCATGGCGGCGCATGGCGGCGGCGAGATTTCGGAGCTGGCGGGTCAGCATCTCGGCGTCCGGCGCAGGCTCAAACCAGTGGGAAGAGGGCGCGATGCCAAGCTGGCGGAGGCGCGCCAGGCACGCCGCCTCATCCAGGGGCGTACCTCCGCTGAAGGGGTCGACGATCTGCTGGCTGGACTCGCCGCGGACCATGAGGAGGACGTGGCCGGGGAAGGGCAGGAGGGCGATCTCCATCCCCGCGCGCCGCCCGACGAGGGCGTAGACCGCGCAGAGGGTCAGGGGGAGACCGCGGCGGTCCTCGACCGTCCTGGTCAAGGAGACATGAAGGGAGTTGTGAAAGTCGCTGGAGGCGCCTCTCAGTCCGGCCTCGACCGCCAGGACCTGGTGGAGGGCGGCGCCGGCTTGCTCCGCCGGAGCATTCTCTTCGAGGCGCTCTGCTGTGGCCACGGCCCAGGCATCCAGCTGGCCGGCGACGTCGAGGGCCGGGTCGGCGGCGCCGAGGACCTCGTCAATGGCCAGCAGGCCCGCCTCAAGGGACGCGCCCGGGTCCACGAGGATCTCGCGCAGCTGCTGGAGCCCGCGGCGTCGGCGGAGCTCGATGAGGATCTGACGGGCCCGCGCCCGGAGCACGGCGTCTGCACCGTCCGCCGCATGGCGAAGCGCCGGGATCGCCGCGTCACCCAGGGACAAGAGCGCCTCCTTGACGGTCTTCCTGGATGTGGAGGAGCCGTCGCCCAGGAGGGGCACGAGGGTGGAAGCGGAGGGCGGCTGATGCATCGGACCGCCCCTGGGTTCGCCCGGGAGGGCGCGGTTGGGGCGTTCAGCCCGGAATTCCCGGTGAATAGCCGTTCCAGCCACACTGGGGATGGATGTCGCAAAAGGGAGGTGGATGCCGCCGGGCTTAGATTGCCCCCCCTGACCCCGGCCCTTATTCTGTTTGCCCACAAAACGAATCGAGAGGCCCGTCGCTGCCCCTCTCGAGACTCACCCGGGCCTGCCAGGCCGGGTTTCCCCCCAGGACTTCCATGCAAAACGCACTCAACCGCGGCCCCGAGCGGGTCGCAGTCGTCGCCGCGAGGCGAACGCCGATCGGGAAGTACCTGGGTTCGTTCGCCGACCTGTCGGCCGCGGACCTCGGCGTCGAGGCGGTGCGCGCCGCTCTGGAGGCTGGTGGGATTCCCGCCTCATCAGTGGGCGAGGTCTTCATGGGGAACGGTCGTCAGGCGGGCGGTGGTCCGAACGTCGCCCGGCAGATTTCCGTCCGCGCAGGGATCCCCGAGACGGCCTGCGCGACCACGATCAACATGGCTTGCGGCTCGGGCCTGAAGTCGATCGTCCTCGCGGCTGACGCCATCCGCCGCGGTGAGATGGATGTGGCGGTCGCGGGCGGCACGGAGTCCATGAGCGGGCTGCCCTTCTACCTGCCGAAGATGCGGCGAGGCTATCGCCTCGGCTCGGCGCCCCTGGTGGATGCCATGTACAAGGACGGCTTTGACTGTCCCCTCGCCGACATGGTGATGGGCGAGACGGCGGAGAAGCTGGCCCAGGAGCTTGGGATCACCCGCGATGAGCAGGACGCGTTCGCCGTCGAGAGCCAGCGCAAGGCCGGCGCGGCTATCGAGGCCGGGCGGTTCGGCGCAGAGCTCGCACCTGTGGTGATCAAGACCCGCAAGGGCGAGGTCACCGTCGACGCGGACGAGCACCCGCGTCCGGACGCCACAGTCGAGAAGATGGGGCGCCTGCCCGCTGTCTTCGGCAAGCGCTACGACGGGAACGGAACGGTGACCCCGGGTAACGCGAGCGGCATCACCGATGGCGCCTCTGCGCTCGTCCTCGCCTCGGAGTCTGCCTGCGAGCAGAACGGCTGGTCGCCCCTCGCCTGGGTGGGGAGCGCGGCCCAATCGGGCGTGGATCCCACGGTCATGGGCCTCGGTCCGGTCCCCGCCTGCGCGCGGCTGGAGGCGACCACAGGTCGCGCGGCGCGCGACTATGACCTGATCGAGCTCAACGAGGCCTTCGCCGCACAGGTGCTCGCCTGTGATCGCGATCTCGGGCTCGACCGCGACCGCCTGAACGTCAACGGGGGCGCGATCGCCCTCGGGCACCCGATCGGCGCCACGGGCGCCCGCATCGTCACGACGATGCTCCACGAACTCGTCCGGCGGGGGGGGGAGCACGCGCTCGCGACCCTCTGCATCTCCGGCGGCATGGGCCTGGCGGTCGCCTTCGACCGTACGGGGCTCTGAGCGCCGACCCACCAAAGAGCTTTCCCGGCGTCTGCCGGGACCACGCACCACCCATTCACATGCAGATCAAGAAAGTCGGCGTCGTCGGTTGCGGCCTCATGGGCCACGGAATCGTCCAGGTCGCGGCCCAAGGGGGCTGCGAGGTCATCGCGCTCGAGTCCGAGCAGGCCTTCCTCGACAAGGGCCTCGCCCGGGTCGACAAGAGCCTCGCCAAGCTCGCCAGCAAGAACGTCGAGAAGGGCAAGATGGACCAGGCGACCGCGGAGGCCTGGGTCACCGAGGTGCGCGGGCGTATCTCCGGGACCACCGACCGCAGCGGCGTCGCGGACTGTGACCTCGTGGTCGAGGCCATCGTCGAGAACCTCGACGTCAAGAAGGAGCTCTTCGCCTCCCTCGGCGAGATCTGCAAGCCGGAGACGGTCTTCGCCTCGAACACCTCGTCGTTCCCGATCGGCGAGATGGCCACGGCCTCCGGGCGCCCCTCGCGCTTCGTCGGCCTGCACTTCTTCAACCCGGTGCAGCTCATGCGCCTGGTCGAGGTGGTCCGGACGGACGACACCGACGACGACGTCTTCGAGGCCTCCAAGGCCTTCGGCGCCGCCTGCGGCAAGACCCCCGTGTCCTGCAAGGACACGCCGGGCTTCGTGGTCAACCGCCTCCTCGTGCCCTACATGGTCCAGGCCATCGACATGCTCGACCGTGGCGACGCCTCCAAGGAGGACATCGACGCCGCCATGCAGTTCGGCTGCGGCTATCCGATGGGACCGCTGACGCTCACCGACTACGTGGGCCTCGACACGACGCTCTCCATCCTCCAGGGCTGGACCGAGCGCTACCCGGACGAGCCCGCGTTCAAGATCCCCGCGTCCCTCGAGCGCCTCGTCGCCGAGGGCAAGTTCGGTCGCAAGACCGGCGAGGGCTACTACAAGTGGGACGGGGACAAGAAGGCATGATCGCTGCATGGCTCGCCCCCGCCCTCGCCGCGGCCCTGATCGGGCCCGGTTCGAGTGAAGCCCCCGTCGCCGCCCCGGCGCCGGCGCGCTCTGCTGCGCCCATCGCGCAGCGGGGAGTCGAGCTGTCCGCGACCATCCCGTCGCTGTTCATCGAGAACGAGCCCTTCGTCGTTTCCCTCGAGGTCACGGCGACGGGCGACTCCGCCGTGGACCTCCCGGCGTGGATGCTCACGCCCGCGGCCTGGTCCGCGAGCCGCAAGGCGCTCCTGCGTCGGCCCAAGAAGGCCAGCGTTCCGCTGCAGCCCGGCCAGGTGCTCACGGTCACCCTCGACCTGGCGCCCCTGATCCAGGAGCGCTTCTCCAAACCGACCGACTTCTCCCTCGCCGTCGAGGGCGCGAAGGACACAAAGCAGGACGTGATCTGGCTCGGCGCGCCCGAGGCCGAGCTCGACTACACCACGCTCTCCGGGAAGCTCCTGGGGGACTATCAGGTCGTGCTCTTCACGAGCGGTGGCCCGATCTGGGTGGAGCTCTGGCCGGACGTCGCGCCGAACCACGTCCGGAACTTCCTCGACCTGTGCTCCTCCGGCTTCTACGAGGGCTCGGTCTTCCACCGCGTGATCCCGGGCTTCATGGCCCAGGCGGGCCGCTCGAAGGACGGGACCCCTGCGCCCCGCAAGGTGAAGGCCGAGTTCAACAGCCGTCGGCACGTGGCCGGAGTGCTCTCCGCCGCGCGCCTCGGGAATGACATGGACTCGGCAGAGAGCGAGTTCTTCTTCGTCCACCGCACCGCGCCACACCTGGACCAGACCTACAGCGCCTTCGGGCAGGTCCTCACCGGGATGGAGGCCGTCGAGGCCATCGTCGACACGGTTGAGAGGAACGACCGTCTCCTCGACAAGCTCAAGGAGGGCGGCGTGCAGATCGACGACCGGCGACCCGAGGTGGCCATGGCGCTCCACGATCCGTTCCCTGTTCAGACCATCAACAAGGCTGTGGTCGTCCGCGCGACCAAGTCTAGGCCCAAGAAGAAGTGATCCGCAATCGCGTCCGCCCGGGGCCCATCCGCCCCGTCGCCGCGACCCGCAACACCCCCCTCATCCCATGACTCACGAACTGAGCGGCGTCCAAGTGCGCCTCGAGACCACCGCCGGCAACATGACGGTCGAGTTCCTCACCGACGTCGCCCCGCTCCACGCCGAGAACTTCGTCAAGCTCGCCAAGGACGGGTTCTATGACGGGACGCGCTTCCACCGCGTCATCCCGGGGTTCATGATCCAGGGCGGCGATCCGAACACGAAGAAGGACGACGAGCGCATGTGGGGGACCGGCGGTCCCGGCTGGTCCGTGGACGCCGAGTTCAACGACGTGCACCACGAGCGCGGGATCCTCTCCATGGCCCGCTCCCAGGACCCGAACTCGGCGGGCAGCCAGTTCTTCGTGTGCCACGGCGAGGCTGGCTTCCTTGACGGCCAGTACACCGCGTTCGGCAAGCTCCTCGACGGCTTCGAGGTGCTGGACGAGATCGCCAACGCGCCGACGCTCCCCGGCGGCGAGGGATCGCGACCGAAGGAACCTGTCACCGTCACCAAGGCCACCGTCGTCGAGTCCACCGAGGGCTGATCCCATGAGCTACGAGAACATCCTCTACGCGGTCGAAGGACCGATCGCCCGGGTCACCATCAACCGCCCGGACAAGATGAACGCCCTCAACGACGCCACCCTCGGCGAGCTGAAGGACGCGTTCACGAAGGCGGGCGAGGACGACGCCGTGCGCGCGCTGCTCATCACCGGAGCGGGCGAGAAGGCCTTCGTGGCCGGCGCGGACATCAACGAACTCCTGGCCGAGGCCGGCAGCGCCGAGGGCGCGATCCGCGTCTCGACCACGGGCCAGGACGTCTTCCGCCTCCTCGAGCAGCTGGGCAAGCCCTCCGTGGCCATGGTCAACGGCTTCGCCCTGGGCGGCGGCTGCGAGCTCGCGCTCGCCTGCACCCTGCGAACCGCCTCCAGCAAGGCGCGCTTCGGCCTCCCCGAGGCCAGCCTCGGCATCGTGCCGGGCTACGGCGGCAGCCAGCGCCTCTCCCGCATCGCGGGCCCGGGCGTGGCCCGGGAGTGGGTCCTGACCGGGGATATGTTTGGGGCCGACGAGGCCCACCGGGTCGGCGTTGTGAACCGAGTGTTTGCGCCCGAGGAGCTCGAGGAGGGGACCCAAAAGCTCCTCAAGAGCATCGTGACCAAGGGGCCCGTGGCCCTGCGCTTCTGCATGGACCTCGTGCTCTCCGGCTGGGACCTCGACCAGACCCAGGGCGAGGCCCTCGAGGCCGAGTACTTCGGCAAGGCCGCCCTGACCGAGGACATGCGCGAGGGAATGAGCGCGTTCCTCGAGAAGCGTCGTCCGGAGTTCAAGGGCCGCTGAGCCCTGAGCGCGGGCCGCGCCCGCGCGTCGACCGGTCCGCCGAGGTGGCGGACCGGCCCCCCCCTCACCAGATCACAATGCGGGCGCCTCGCGCCCTTCAAGCACCGGCCCTCTGGCCCCACGAGCACACAGCACCATGAGCAACGAAGTCGTCATCGTCGGCGGGGCACGGACCCCGATGGCCGAGTATTCAGGCACCCCCGGATTCGGAAAGCTGAAGGGCGTCAGCGCCATTGACCTCGCGGCGCACGCGTCCAAGGCGGCCATCGAGCGGTCGAAGATCGCCGCGGACACCATCGATCACACGATCGTCGGTAACGCGCTCCAGACCTCCAACGACGCGATCTACGGCGCCCGTCACGTGGCGCTCAAGGCGGGCCTGCCCCAGACGGTGCCGGCCCTCACGGTCAACCGCCTCTGCGGCTCCGGCATCCAGTCGATCGTGAGCGCCGCGCAGCTGATCAAGCTGGGCGAGGCCAAGACGGTCCTCGCGGGCGGCATGGAGAACATGAGCCAGGCGCCCTACGTGCTCCACGGCGCGCGGGACGGCTTCAAGTTCGGTGTCCAGCCGAACCTCGAGGACCTGCTCTTCGCGAGCCTCTACGACCCGTACGGCGACACCTACATGGCACAGACGGCCGAGGCCATTGCCCGCCGCCTGGAGATCACCCGTGACGCCCAGGACGAGTACGCCCTGCGGAGCCACAAGCTCGGCGCCGAGGCCGTGGCCGCGGGCCGCTTCGCCGA
>Ga0102815_10002675_pt1 | contig 10821 bp, 9 predicted proteins | sample ColrivemetaGS759_FD_79113 | JGI IMG/M metagenome (GOLD analysis project Ga0102815, IMG submission 79113) | Estuarine microbial communities from the Columbia River estuary - Ebb tide ETM metaG S.759 | ecosystem: Environmental > Aquatic > Marine > Intertidal zone > Estuary | place: USA: Columbia...
AAATCGAGCGACAGCTTTCCGCGCTCAACGCCCTGTCAAAGCACGAAGGTGTGGATCTTGCGAAACTCGATCTAGTACTCAGTAAGCAAAAGCATTCTCTCGATCGGCTGCACAAACTGGACGGCAAACTCGGCGAACACCTGAAACGCAATGATTTCCTGCTCGGAATCAAACAGCGCACTTCAATTCCAGGAGGTTCCTGCGATTTTGATCTGCCGCAATTGCGTTTCTGGCTGAACCAGCCGCATGCGCAACGCAGTGCCGATCTGCGCCACTGGGCCGAACCTTACCTGGAACTGGATCAGGTCATCGAACTGGTTCTGAAAACGTTGCGCGATAGCGCAAGCGCCCGTCCTGTGGTGGCGGAAAACGGCTTTTATCAGCAATCACTGGATCCTAAACAATCTACCCAGTTGATTCGCATCAGTGTGGACTCCGAAGCCACCATCTATCCCGAAATTAGCGCAGGCAAACACCGTTATTCAGTCAGGTTCATGCGTGTAAACCCCGGTGATATGCCACCTACCCAGGTTAAGGAAGATATTGAGTTCCTGCTGTCTCGCTGCTCTTTATAGCCTCGATGATCGGCAGATCGGCAGGCGGTAGTCGATAATGATGCACCTGCGAAGTATCAATCCAGCGTAACAACTGCCCTTCTCCCGACATTGTCTCGCCCTGGTATTCTTCAACCACCCAGGTATCGAGCAATATATTTCGATCAGGATATCGATAATAGACCTGCATATAGGGCGCGGCCTTTGTCGGCACAATTTTGATTTCTTCTTCAAGTTCGCGTTGCAATGCTTGCCAAGGTGACTCGTCAAGCTCCCGTTTTCCGCCGGGAAATTCCCAGTAGTCTTCCAGGTGCTTGCCTTTCTGGCGTTGCGAGATCAGGAATTTCCGTTGACTGCTTCGTTGATCGGGCTGTGGACTGCGCGCTTCCCAGATAATCGCCGCGACGACGTGCAGATAATCTTCGTCGATCGAGGTCGGATTAATAATCAGGGAATCAGCTGCGGTACTCGGCATTTATCTTGACGTACTCATAGGACAGATCCGAAGTCCAGATTCGAGCTCGGGCGGCCCCTAAATTCAGATTAACTCGAATTGAGATTTCTTCACGCGACATTTCCGCCTGCCCGAGTGACTCCTGATAATCGGGATCCGGCAAGCCCTGATGCAACAAGCGCACTGGGCCAAGGTACAGGTCGATTCGATCAATATCGATGGACTCGACCGGCGAGCGCCCGATCGCCATGATAAACCGACCCCAGTTCGGATCAGAGGCAAACAAAGCGGTCTTTACTAACGGCGACTCGGCGATGGTAAAACCCATGCAGCGGGCATCCGCCTCACTGGCCGCGCCTTCGATTACAATTTCAACAAACTTGGTCGCGCCCTCTGCATCGCGAATGATTGCCTGGGCAAGTTGTTCAAACAACCCCCTGAGCGCCGCAAAAAACTCGCCATGATTGCGATCGACATCGACACCTGACGCTCCCGTGGCAATCAGTACACAGGAATCGTTGGTGGATGTGTCTACGTCTACAGTAATGCAATTAAAGCTGCTGGCTACCAGCAGATCGAGCATTTCGGTCAGTTCCTGCGGTGCGACCCTCGCATCGGTAGCAACATAAGTAAGCATCGTCGCCATATCGGGTTTGATCATGCCCGAACCCTTGGCCATTCCGGTAATCGTAACCGCCTGGTTATCGATGTTTAGCTGCACGCTGATCGCTTTCGGTAGGGTGTCGGTGGTCGTTGTGGCTTCGGCGGCAGACAGCCAGTGGTCGTCAGCAAGCTCGTCAACAAGGTCAGGGATCGCCCGCGCAACAGGCTCAATGTTCGACTGTTCGGCAATCACCCCGGTAGAAAAGGGCAATACCTCTTCGACAGCGACTTTCCCTGCCGCTGCGACCGCTGCACAACAGGCGCGCGCATTATCGAGACCCTGCTGTCCAGTCGCGGCATTGGCATTGCCGGAATTGATCAACAGATAGCGAGAAGATTGCTGCTGGGTCAAATGCTGTTTACACAGGCTCACCGGGGCGGCACAAAAGTGACTTTTGGTGAACACTGCGGCAACACTGGCGCCGGACTGGATCTCGACCAGCGCCAGATCTTTGGTTTCACTGCCAGCCTTGATGCCACAATGAAGCGCACTGAGCCGAATACCTTTAACCGGGTATAGCCGAGATGGCGCCTGTAATCCTACGGCCATTTTTCGAGCCTCTATAATTTACCGTGGCATTGCTTGAATTTTTTACCCGAACCACACCAACAGGGCTCATTGCGACCCAGCTTGGGTTCCTTGCGCACGAAAGGCTGGTGCGGATCTTCTTCTCCAGGCGTTCCGGCATCGAGTGGATTCGAGGCACTGGCGTGCTCCATCTTGATGTCCTGGTCCGGCTGATTGCGCTGCTCCAGTGCCTCTACCTGCTCCTCGTCACGAATCTGTACCCGGGTCAGTGCCTGTATCACTTCGTAATTAATACCATCGAGCATGGTAGTGAACATTTCAAACGATTCACGTTTGTATTCCTGTACCGGATTCTTCTGCGCGTAGCCACGCAAACCGATACCCTGACGCAGATAGTCCATCGCTGCCAGGTGATCTTTCCAGTGACGATCGACAATCATCAGGGTAATTTCTTTTTCGAGACGGATTAGAAGTTCGTCTCCGAGCGTTTCCGCCTTCTCCCGGTAGCTGTCCTCAAAATGCGTAAGCATTCGATCGTGGATATCCTCATCGGTAATCTGATCTTCATTGTCGATCCAGCTCTGTACTGGCAACTCCACGCCAAACTCGTTCAACAGAGTCTGTTCAAGACCGGCAATGTCCCACTGCTCATCCAGAGAATTAACCGGCAGGTGCGCACGGAATACCTCGTGCAGCACATCCTTGCGCATGTCGGATATCGCCTCGGTAATACTTTCACTGTGCAATAAATCATTACGTTGCTGGTAGACCACCTTGCGTTGATCGTTAGCCACGTCGTCGTATTGCAGTAACTGTTTGCGGATGTCAAAGTTATGCGCTTCAACCTTACGTTGCGCGTTTTCAATAGCCCGGCTCACCCAGGGGTGTTCGATTGCCTCGCCCTCAGCCATACCCAGCTTCTGCATCAATCCGGAAACCTTTTCCGATGCAAAAATACGCATCAGGCTGTCTTCCATAGAAAGATAAAAACGCGTCGAACCGGGATCACCCTGGCGCCCCGAGCGGCCACGCAACTGATTATCGATACGCCGTGATTCGTGCCTTTCTGTACCGATGATGTGCAACCCACCTGCAGCAATCACCGCGTCATGGCGCTTTTGCCATTCGCCGATCCGTTCCTCACGCTCAGACTGACTGTCTTCACCCAGTTCCTTGAGCTCCACTTCCAGATTACCACCCAACACGATATCGGTACCGCGACCTGCCATATTGGTAGCGATCGTCACGGTGCCCGGCAATCCCGCATCGGCAATAATCTTGGCTTCACGTTCGTGCTGCTTGGCATTCAGTATCTGATGCTTGACCTTGACCTTATCGAGCATGCCTGACAGTAACTCAGAGGTTTCGACCGAGGTAGTACCCACCAGCACCGGTTGGCCGCGGCTCACACAATCATGGATATCCTCGATGATCGATTCATACTTCTCGTGCACAGTGAGGTAGATCAGATCGCCCATATCGTTACGGACCATCTCTTTATTCGTTGGCACCACCACCACTTCGAGGCCATAGATTTGCTGGAATTCGAAGGCTTCGGTGTCAGCCGTTCCTGTCATGCCAGCCAAACCGTTGTAAAGGCGGAAGTAATTCTGAAAGGTTATTGACGCTATCGTCTGATTTTCGTGCTGTATACTGACCGTTTCCTTTGCCTCGATCGCCTGGTGGAGGCCTTCCGACCAGCGCCTGCCCGGCATAGTGCGCCCGGTAAACTCGTCGACGATGACTATGGCACCATCCTGCACGATATAGTCGACATCACGGAAATAAATCGAATGCGCCCGAAGGCCGGCATTCAGGTGGTGTACCAGAGAAATATTAGCGGCATCGTAAAGACTTTCACCCTCTTTCAACAACCCTGCCTCGAACATCAGTCGCTCAGCGCTGTCATGTCCAGATTCGGTCAGAAAAGCCTGCTTGGCCTTCTCATCAACGCTGTAGTCGCCGGGCCCATCCTCGACTTCGACGCGACTAAGATCCGGGATAATGCTATTGATCCGGGCATAGAGTTCTGAACTGTCACTAGCCTGTCCGGAAATTATAAGCGGGGTACGTGCCTCGTCGATCAGGATAGAATCCACTTCATCGACGATGGCGTAATTCAGCTCGCGTTGCGCGCGTTCCTCAAGTGAGAAACATAGATTGTCGTGCATATAATCGAAACCAAACTGGTTATTGGTCCCGTAAGTGATATCTGCACTATACGACTCGCGTTTGGTAGAGTAGTCCATGACGCTTAGTACGACACCGACCGATAGACCCAGGAAATTATAAATTTTCCCCATCCATTCGGCATCGCGTTCCGCCAGGTAATCGTTAACGGTTACGATATGAACACCTTTGCCACTCAGCGCATTCAGATAAGCCGGCAAAGTTGCCACCAGTGTTTTACCTTCACCGGTTCGCATCTCTGTTATCTGGTTATTGTGCAAGATCATGCCGCCGATCAACTGTACGTCGTAGTGGCGCATGTCCAGCGCGCGCACGGCAGCCTCACGGCAGACCGCAAAGGCTTCGTTAAGCAGTTCCTCAAGGGTCTCGCCCGCGGCAAAACGCTGCTTGAATTCCTCGGTCTTCTGCTTGAGCTCATCATCTGAAAGCGCCTGCAATGGCGCTTCTAGTTGATTAATCAGGAGAACACGTTGTTGGAGTTTCTTGATAATTCGGTCATTACGACTGCCGAATACAGTTTTGATCACTTTGGACAACATCGAGCGACAGCCTTTACAGAACTTCTATCAGAGGTGGAGGTTACTTGAAATGTTTCAAGCGGTGTGCCGAAATAATACCGGCCTGGTTCAATTCGACGCCCGAATGAATGGAATCGGATTAACTTCGCGACCATTCTTGATCACTTCGAAATGCACGTGCGGTCCAGTAGAGCGACCCGAGGAACCGATTTCAGCAATTTGAAACCCTTTTTCAACCGTATCACCTACCGAAACCAGCAGGACCGAATTGTGTGCGTAGCGAGTCGAGTATCCGTTGCCGTGCGCGATCTCGATAAGATTGCCATAGCTGTAACGCTTACCCGAGTAGGTAACAACACCCTTGGCTACGGCTATCACCGGACCACCCATGCTGCCGGCGAAGTCGATACCCTTGTGCATTTCACGGCGGCCCGAGATAGGATGCGTGCGCATGCCGAAATACGAGGATAGCCAGCCCTTGGTAATCGGTCGGCCACTCGGCTCGACTTCTTTTTGTAGATTCTCATTCAGCACCAGATCTTCCATGACGCTGAGCTGATTCTCACGATCACTGAGTTGAAGTCCGAGCTTGACGATCGCCTGGCTCAACTCATCAAGCTCGACCACCTTGTTATCGTCAGATTCAGGACCACCCAGCGCTGGTGAGCTATCAAAATCAAATTCAGTGGTGTCAATACTGGCCATGTGCACCAGCTTTCGCCCCAGCGCATCGAGACGCATCACATGGGCCTGCAACAAACCAATACGCGATGACAGCGCATCAACATTCGCGTCAGCCTCTTCACGAATATTTGCCAGTTGTACCTGGTGACGGTGGACGTCAGTCTGCCACTGACCAATCAGTGCCTGGTTATCCTGGCTCGGATTGAAGCTATATCCCAGAAAAACAGAACCGCAGATAACCACTCCGAGGATCCCGGTCATCAGTAATAGATGTAGTGGTTTTGCGAGATTTAACCCGCAAATCTGGCCTCTATTGGATGACAGGAACAGAATATTCACGTGTACACCTATACCGTTGCTTCGACAGGTTGAGCGTAGGAAATGGGTGCGGTCGACGCATCTTCAAAAGTAACCTCTTCCCAGGCTTCTTTATCGGCGAGCAAAGCCCGTAACAGGCGATTGTTAAGCGCATGTCCCGATTTGTATCCCGAAAAGGAGCCGATCAGACTGTGCCCGAGCAGATAGAGATCACCGATCGAATCGAGAATCTTGTGTTTGACGAATTCATTGTCGTAACGCAGGCCGTCTTCGTTTAACACCCGGTAGTCGTCAAGCACGATGGCATTGTCCTGGCTGCCACCCAAGGCCAGATTATTGGCGCGCAGGAATTCTATATCCTTTTGAAAACCGAAAGTTCGTGCCCGGCTCACTTCCTTGACGAATGAAGTTGTCGAAAAATTGATCTGGCAGGTTTGCTTTTGCTTGGTGAACAGCGGATGGTCAAAGTCGATTTCGAAACTCACTTGAAACCCGTTAAACGGTTTAAACTCGACCCACTTATCGCCATCTTCAACGCGCACCGGCTTGTTAATCTTGATGAATTTCTTGGCCTTATTTTGCTCAACAATGCCAGCTGACTGAATCAGGAATACAAACGGCCCCGAACTGCCATCCATGATCGGCACTTCTTCGGCACTTAGGTCGATGTAAGCGTTGTCGATACCCAATCCGGCAATCGCGGATAATAAATGCTCAACGGTAGAGATGCGAACACCCTTTTCCACCAGAGTTGTCGAAAGATTGGTATCACCAACCTTCTCGGGACGCGCCAGAATTTCAACGGGAGTTTCCAGATCGATTCTGCGAAAGCGGATACCTGAATCGATCGGCGCGGGGCGCAATGTCAGATAAACTTTCTTCCCGGTATGCAAGCCAACGCCCATGGCGCGAATTACATTTTTCAACGTGCGCTGTTTTATCACGATCATTTCCTAAGAATATAGAGTGGAATCAGATACTTGGCTTGCTTTTTTATTGTGCCGCCAATTAATCCGCTATCATCGCCGATTTCGCACCTAAAATCAATCCAATTCAATTAACTACCCTCAATAAATGACTGAAAAATCAGAAAGTTTTGTGTTTTCACCTGCTCACTTTCAGGCAGCAAATATCAAGCACCACGGCAGGCCGGGCATTCGACTCTCTCAACGTTTCGTTAATCCCATGAGTGTAGTAGATTTTCTGGACTTTCGAGTGCGAACAAGGATCAATCGCCGCAAAGTTGATCGACTTCAGACGAGCGGTAGAAAAATCCCTGCGAATGCACCACAACGGAGCGCAACTCGCTTGTCACGCTGCCTCACCAACCGCCGGTCTCCCGCGAAACCAGATCTCTCAAGATTTCACGAATCGATCTCCTCGATTCAAAGTCGAATGAAGCACTCGCGATAGTATTTGAGTTCTGCAATAGACTCGAGGACGTCGTCCAGAGCCAGGTGTGCCCCCTGTTTAACGAAGCCACTGGTGAGTTCGGGCTTCCATAGTCGTGCCAGTTCCTTCAAGGTGCTGACATCAAGATTACGGTAGTGAAAAAAAGCTTCCAGTTCCGGCATCAGGCGTGCCATGAAACGACGATCCTGACAGATACTGTTGCCACACATTGGCGACTTGCCGGCAAAAATATAGCCGCGCAGAAATTCCAGCGTCTCCTGTTCTGCATCCGCTGCGCTACTGTTACTCTCCCTGACGCGAGCCGTCAGGCCCGAATCGCCATGATGACGCGTATTCCACTCATCCATGCCCTGGAGAATGCTGTCAGGCTGATGAATGGAAATAACCGGTCCCTGCGCCAAAATGTCGAGATGAGCATCGGTTACGACCGTTGCGATTTCGATTATCTGGTCGCTTTGCGGTTCCAGCCCGGTCATCTCGAGGTCAATCCAGATCAAATTCGTTTCGGCCTGCGCCATTTCATCCTCCGCGCTTCACGCGCATCTAATATGCGTTAAACTATAGCAAGTTTTTATAGTAGATTTAATCTGACTGGTTTGCGCATGCATATTTTTACGACTGTTTTTTTGAGCTTTCTTGCCGCCTCGGTGCTGGTTCGCCTGTGGCTTACCCAGAGGCAGATCACCCATGTCGAGGCACACCATGACAACGTTCCCGCGGCTTTTGCCGATAGCATAACGCTGCCGGACCACCAGCGCGCCGCGGATTATAGTTGCAGTAAGTTACGTGTTGGACGCGTCATGCTCGGCTGGGAAACACTGTGGTTATTGCTGTGGACTATTGGTGGCGGCATTAACCTCGTAGACCAATGGTTTGCTGGATTCGAATATTCGCCGCTAATCACCGGGATCGGCGTTATTTTCACCCTTACCCTGATTTCATCCCTACTTGATTTACCCTTTTCGCTCTACCATACCTTTGTTATCGAGGAACGTTTTGGTTTCAACAAGACAACCCTCGCCACCTGGTTTGTCGACATGGTAAAAACCGCTTTGTTGATGATAGTGCTCGGTGCACCGCTACTGGCAGCGATCCTGTGGTTGATGAATCAGGCGGGCGAGCACTGGTGGATTTATGCCTGGCTGCTGTGGATGGGTTTCAGCCTGACCATGATCTGGGCATATCCTGCATTCATTGCACCTTTATTCAACAAATTCAGTCAATTAGAAAATTCTTCCCTACGCGCGCGTATCGACGACTTGCTGAGTCGCTGTGGCTTTCAAAGCCGTGGAGTCTATGTCGTCGATGGCTCACGTCGTTCGTCGCATGGTAATGCTTACTTCACCGGTTTCGGTAAAAATAAACGCATCGTGTTTTACGACACCCTGCTCGAGTCCCTGTCGGAGGACGAGGTCGAAGCGGTCCTGGCGCACGAACTGGGACACTTCAAGCGCAAACACATCACCAAGTCCCTGATGCTTTCAGCGGTCATTTCGGCTGCCGGGTTTGCCCTGCTGGCATGGTTGATGCGCTCGGACTGGTTTTATTCATCATTGGGGGTGGAGACTGCTTCCACCCATACTGCATTGATGCTGTTCATGATGGTCATGCCCGTGTTTACTTACTTCATCAGCCCGCTGTTTTCAGCCATGTCGCGCAAGCATGAGTTCGAGGCAGACGAATTCGCTCATTCGAACAGTGACTACAAGGCCCTGATTTCAGCACTGGTCAATATGTATCGGGACAACGCCAGCACTTTAACCCCCGACCCCCTGCACTCGATGTTTTACGACTCGCATCCACCCGCCAGCATACGCATCAATCACCTGGAAAATATTGCTTCCAGCCGCTCTTCCGGCTAGCTCTTTTGCTGAATCGGCATTACATCGATATGAGGCAATTCGTGCATGGCAAAGCGTAGGCTTAGCCAACAGCAAAAAAAGAGAATCGAAGCGGCCCAGTCGGCTTATCGGCACAGCGACAGCCATCAACAGGGGCTAGTGGTTTCGCATCAGGGCGGCAGGATTCTGGTCGAGCTTGAACCGGGCATCTTGATCGACTGCAAAATCAAGTCGAATCTCGGCAGTATCGTTTGTGGCGACAAGGTCGCTATCGAAGCCGGCAGCAACCAGGAGCATCGCGTGATGGCGATTCTACCCAGGGAAAACCTGTTGCAGCGGGTAGATGGATTTGGGCAGGTTCGCGCCGTCGCCGCAAATATCACTCAGCTACTGATATGCCTCGCGGTATCTCCAGAGCCGAACCTTTTTCTGCTCGATCAATATCTGTTATCGGCAGAGCAACAAGGAATTGAAGCTGTCATCCTGATTAATAAAATCGATTTACTGCCATCCACAGCGGACCCTTTCGGGATCAACTCTATTTATCATCCTCTGGGTTACGAGATCATTTGTACCAGCGTTGAAACCGATCAGGGTATGACTGAATTTCGTCAACGGCTGATCGGACAGTTATCGGTGTTAAGCGGCGTATCAGGCGTCGGAAAATCTTCGCTAACAAGCTACTTGCTACCGAATGAAACAATCAAGATTGCGAACATTTCCGAGGCCAACGAGGAAGGACGTCACACGACACGCACCAGTCGTCTTTATCACCTGAAAGGTGGCGGAGAATTAATCGACACACCGGGTGTGCGCGGATTCAGCCCTTTTGTTGACGGCGCACGACCACTGGCACACGGCTTTCGTGAAATGCTTGAAGCTTCCGGCGCTTGTCGTTTTCACAATTGCCAGCACCTCGACGAACCCAGTTGCGCGGTCATCGATGGGGTTTCCAAAGGCATAATCACCTCCTCCCGCTACCAGAATTACCTGAAAATGCTGAGCCAGGTAAAGTCAGGCTAGGACGATGACAGTCCGCGCAGCTGACGGCCACCGATTAGGTGGAGATGGACGTGGAACACTTCCTGGCAGCCGTGGCGATTACAGTTAATCACGAGTCGAAAACCATCATCGGCAATGCCTTCGTCGGCAGCAATTTTCTGTGCGGCCAGCACCATTTTTCCGATGAGCTCTGCCTGCCCCGGTTTTATGTCGTTAACGGTTGCAATCTCTTCCTTCGGGATAACCAGCACGTGAACCGGAGCCTGCGGATTAATATCCCTGAAGGCAATAACGTCATCATCTTCGTAGACGATATCAGCCGGCAACTCGCGCCGGATAATCTTACTGAAAATGGTTTCTGTCATGAACTATTTCTCCGTACATTCAGGTCTTATCGAGTTGCTGACGCCCCGACATAGCGCGCGACAAAGTGCCGCTGTCGACAAATTCAAGCTCACCACCCAGTGGGATTCCTCGTGCCAAACGACTGCTGCTGACTCCTCTACTGGCAGCAAAATCAGCAATGTACTGAGCGGTTATATCGCCTTCAACAGTCGCACTGGTAGCCAGTATGATTTCGCGGGTATTACGCTCCGCCAATTGCTGTTCGAGCAAATCAAGGCCCAGTTGTTCGGGACCGTAACCATCCAGCGGG